>Ga0180435_10000373_pt1 | contig 46637 bp, 42 predicted proteins | sample SS_ome_3_FD_132467 | JGI IMG/M metagenome (GOLD analysis project Ga0180435, IMG submission 132467) | Hypersaline lake sediment archaeal communities from the Salton Sea, California, USA - SS_3_S_1 metaG | ecosystem: Environmental > Aquatic > Non-marine Saline and Alkaline > Hypersaline >... | reverse complement strand
TCCGTCGCCAACGTGTCGACGTCCAGCATCAACGCGAACGGGTCCCTCGAGAACGGCGACACCATCACGTTCGACCTGCTGCTCTCGAACACGAGCGGCGAGGCGCTCATCGGTCTCGACGTCGGTGTCTTCGGATACGACGAGGGGAACGTGGCCCTCACGAACGATGACCACCTCCTCTTCGCTGGAGCCCGGACGGGTGCGGGCGCGTTCGGCACCATCTTCAGCTCCGGAAACAACGTCCTCGGCCTTGGCGCGGACGCGCCGCAGGGCGAGTTCGATCTGGGCCTCGGCGACGGCGGACGCGCCGTCCGCCTCTTCGGCGGCATCTCGACCACGCCCGTCACGGGTGACGGCTCTTCCGACTCCGGCATCGACGGCCTCCAGACCAACGGCGCGGACGTCCACCTCCAGGTGACGTTCGCGGCGCAGTCCCTCGCCGCCACCCCGGGCGCCCCGTCGACCGTCGACCTGATCTTCGGCATCGGCCAGAAGGGCTTCGACGTCCAGGGCACCTCGGGATCGCTGGCCGGCCAGTGGACCAACGCGGCCTACACGGTCACGATCGTGCCCGAGCCCGGCACGGCCCTCCTGATGGGTCTCGGTCTCGCGGGCCTCGCGGGCATCCGCCGGCGCTAGCCCATGCCACGGAGAACGTCGGGCCCTGAACCGACGTTCGACGTCGATCTGAGCGGCCGCTCTCTCTTCGGAGGGGGCGGCCGTTTCGGTTTCGGGGGCAGGGCTCTGCGTCCGCCGCGAGCGAGCCCGAGACGCAGATCTGAGCCACTCTCTCCTGCACCGACCGTAGGTGCAGGGGACCCGACGATGGCGATCGAAAGAGACGAGCTCGGCTTCGACGCGCCTGCCCCCCTGGGCCATCCCGGCCGGGCCGGATTGCCCGACGGCCATCCCACCGGCCCGGCGGTCGGCGAGCGGCTGCCGGACTTCACGCTGCCCGACGCGTTCGGGAGGCCGGTCCGACTCCACGCGGACCGCGACGGGCGCCCTGCGGTCGTCGTCTTCTACCGATCAGCGGTCTGGTGACCCCCCTGCTGGACGCAGCTCGGTGAGCTGCGAGACGCCTACCGGAAGTTCGACGACGCCGGGGTCGCGCTCTACGCGATCTCCTACGACGATCAGGACGTCCTCCGCGAGTTCAGCGAGAAGCAGTCGGTCCCCTACCCGCTGCTGTCGGACGTCGACTCCGAGGTCATCCGCGCCTACGGGATCCTGAACGACCAGGTGAAGCCGGGAGATCTGATCCTCTACGGCATCCCCTATCCCGGGACCTACGTGACCGACGGCGAAGGCGTCGTCGTCGCGAAGTCCTTCCACGGCTCGTACAAGATCCGGGACAGCCCGGAGGCACTCCTCGATGCGGCCCTCGGTCGTGCCCAGCTCGACGGGGTCGATCTCCTCCCGTCGCAGGGCGACGAGGAGGTCCGCGTCCAGGTCGCCCTCCGCGGCGGCAAGGGGACCCTCCGTCAGGGCATCGTCCGCCACGCGATCGCCCGCTTCGAGCTCGCGGACGGCTTCCACCTCTACGGCGACCCGGTTCCCGACGGCATGATCGCGACGCGGGTCGAGGTGTCCGGCCCGCCCGGACTCGTCGCTCACGAGCCCGTGCTTCCCCCGACCGAGCCCCTGCGGCTCGCGTCGATGGGCGTCGAGCTCCGGGTGTGGAGCGGCTCCTTCGACATCGAGGTCCCCTTCCACGCCGTGGGCGAGCTCGTGAGCGAGTGTCGCCCCCTCGACCAGGACTCCGTTCCGATCGAGGTGACGGTCCGCTACCAGGCCTGTGACGACGAGACCTGCCTGCTCCCGAAGACGGAGACGTTCCGCTTCGACGTGCCGCTCGACGTCGTCGACATCCCGAAGCTCGGAATGCACATGGGCCACGGCCAACGCGAAGGAAACTTCGACGCGCAGCCGCACCTGCAGCGACTGCTCAAGCGGAAGTTCAAGGAGAGTCCGCTCGGGTTCGTGCGCCACGCGGTGCTCGCGATCCGACTGAACCTCGCCGCGAAGCTCCGCGCGTGGCGCAACGGATCCGCAGACTAGGTCGGCGCGGCACGAACCGACGCGCAGAACGAGGCGCGCCCCCTCAGCCCCCCTGGAGCACGTGACCGGGAAGCGCCCCGGTGTGCTTGTTCTGCTCCAGGACGACCTGCCCGTTCACGATCGTCGCGACGTAGCCGCGCGCGTCCACCACGAAGCGCTCGCTCGACGCCGGAAAATCCTTCGCGAGCCACGTGTCCCCCTTCGCGAGACGCTCGAGATCGATCAGGACCAGGTCGGCGAAGTAGCCTTCGCGGATCGCACCGCGATCGCGGATGCCGTGCACGATCGCCGGCATGTAGGCGAGCTTGAAGACCGCCTCCTCGAGCGACAGCACGTCCGGCACGAAGTCCGTCAGCAGATTCGTCGTGTAGTCGGCCCCCACGAACGAGGCGAGGTGGGCGCCGCCATCGGAAGAGCCGGCCATCGCGAAGGGCTCCCGCATGACCTGCGCGCAGATCTGATCCATGTAGGCCGCCGCCTCGGGCGCGGTCACCATGTTGAACCAGGTCTCGAGCCCCTCGGCGAGCGCTAGATCCAGGAACGCGTCGATGCCGTCCTGGCCCGCCGCCTCCGCCAGATCCGCGATCGTCTTGCCGACCTTCTTCTCGTTCGCCGGGTCCGCCACCTGCTCGACCGCGAGGTTCGCCCACGTCATCCCGATCGTGGTCGCGGCCTCGGCCTCGAACTCGACCGCCAGCTCTGCGCGGGTCGCCGGGTCCCGCAGCCGATCGCTCCGCTCGGGCTCCGGGAGACAGAGCACTTCACGCCACTTCTTCATGTCGTCGAAGACGAAGGTGTCGGAGAGCTTCACGTGGATGCCGCCGCGGTTGGTCGCGAATTGCGGATGGAAGCGACCGCCCTTCTCGTTCTGCTCCTTGCACCACTGGAGCGACTTCGACCAGCTCTCCGGGTCCTCTCCGCTCGGGAAGAGCAGGTTGAGCTCGACCGGACGGCCGGAGGCTTCGTGCATGCGGATCATCAGCTCCCGATCCGCCTCGTCGTAGCCGCGGCCGAAGCTGCGCGGGATGATCTCGACCGCCCCGCGATCGAACTCCGAGAGAACGCCCGCGAGCGCGACGACCTCGTCGGCCGAAGCGTGATTGCTCGGCACCTCGCGACCGTCCTCGCCGACGTGGAGATCGAGCTGCGACGTCGAGAAGCCGATCGCCCCCTCGCGCATCGCCGCCCGCACGAGCTCCTTCATCTGCTCGATCTCTTCCGGCGTCGCTTCACGCTCCGAGGCGTCGTCGCCCATCACGTAGCGGCGCACCGCCGAATGGCCGACGTAGCTCGCCACGTTCACGCCGACCTTGCCCTCGAAGCGCCCCCAGTAGTCGCCGTGGCCTCCGCCCTCGAACTTGAGCCCCTCGGCCAGCGCCGCCCGGCTCATGCCTTCGACGCGTGACAGCATCCCGGCGAGCCAGTCGACGTCCTCGGGCTTCGCCGGCGCGAGGGTGGAGCCGCAGTTCCCGGCGAGCACCGTCGTGATGCCGTGCCAGCAGGAGGGCGTCACGATCGGGTCCCAGTCGAGCTGTACGTCGTAGTGGGTGTGGATGTCGATGAAGCCGGGGGTCAGGACGAGCCCCTTCGCGTCGATGGTGCGCGCGGCCTCGGCGTCGATCCGGCCGATCTTCGCGATCCGGTCGGCCTTCACGCCGACGTCGGCCACGTAGGCCGGGAGTCCCGTGCCATCGACGACGCGGGCGCCCTTGATGACGAGATCGAATTCGGGGGTGGACATCGTTCTCTCCTCCATGGTCGCGCCGACGGCGCGGAGATTCGCTTCTCAGGATGCGTTCAGCCGATGGCTTCGGCCGTGCGAAGGGCCTCGATCGCCTCGGCGTCGAGACCGAGCTCGGCCCCGAGCACCTCGTTCGTATGTTCGCCGAGCGTGGGCGGCGGGACCATCTCCACGTCGTTGCCCGACATGCGCGGGGCCCAACCGAAGAGCCGAACCTCCCCTTCCTCGGGGTGGGGCAACGTCTTCACGAAGTCGCGCTCCACGAGGTGGGGATCGGTGTACAGCTCCTGCGTGTCCATCGTCGCGGCACAGGGAACGCCCGCCTCGCCCAGGATGCGCATCACGTCCCGCTTCGTCCGCTCCCGGGTCCACTGCTCGATCTCGTCGTGGAGCTCGGGCGTCCGCTCGAAGCGCTTCATGAAGTCGTCGAAGCGCTCGTCGGTGATCAGATCCGGGCGATCGATCGCCATGTAGAACTTGTCGATGTGCGTATCCGTCACCGTGAGGACGAAGGCGTAGTCGTTCGGGCACCCGCCCTTGCAGGCGTAGAGCCCGGAGGGGGCAGCCCCGACCTGCGAGCCGTTCCGCGGGACCGGATTGCGCCCCCAGTTGCCGGTGTTCGCGAGGTGCGTCCGCATGTAGTAGGTGATCGCCTCGTGCATCGAGATCTCGATGTGCTGCCCCTCTCCCGTGCGCAGCTTCTGGACGTAGGCGGCGAGGATCGACATGCCGAGCTGCATCCCCGTCCCCGAATCGCCGATCGTGACACCCGGGAGGGTCGGCGGACCGTCCGCCGCGCCGGTGATGGAGAAGGTCCCGGCGGCGGCCTGCGCGCACATGTCGTAGGACAGGTACTTCGAGTAGGGCCCGTCGCTCCCGTACCCCTTGATCGACGCGAAGATGACGGACGGGTGGACCTCCTTGAACTGGTCGTAGCCGAGATCCATCCGCTCCATGACGCCCGGCGCGTAGTTCTCGATCACGACGTCGAACCGGGGCAAGAGGTCGAGGAGGAGCCGGCGGCCTTCCGGTTTGCGGAGATTGAGGACGATGCTCCGCTTGTTGAGGTTCCAGTTCCAGAAATAGGCGGACGTCCCGGCCAGGGCGCGACCGGGGTCCCCGAAACCGGGAGCCTCGACCTTGACGACGTCGGCGCCCATCCAGGCGAGGGCCTGGGTACAGGAAGGCCCCGCCTCGTACTGGGTCAGGTCCAGGATCCGCATTCCATCGAGTGCCGGCATGACGTCCTCCGATCCAGCGGGGAGCGCGAAATCCGCGTCCCTTGTCCGCGCCTCGGGCCCATTCTAGCCTCGGGTTTCCGCCGCGGAGACCGGTTCCGAGGTCCTGCCCGGATTCCCCCGCGCCGCCCGCCTCCGGCGCGAAACGCAAGCAACAGGAGAGCCCCCCATGGCCACCATCGACGGCAACACCCTGATCGCCCGCAGCCTGAAGAAGCAGGGCGTGGAACACATGTTCGGCATCGTCGGCTTCCCGGTCTTCGGGATCGCCGCCGCCGCCCAGCGGGAGGGCATCCAGTTCCTCGGCATGCGGAACGAGCAGGCCGCGAGCTACGCCGCGGCTGCGGTCGGCTACTTCACCGGGCGGCCCGGCGCCTGTCTGACCGTTTCCGGCCCGGGCGTGATCCACGGCCTCGCGGGCATGGCGAACGCCCAGGAGAACTGCTGGCCGATGATCCTGCTCGGCGGCGCCTCGAACTCCTACCAGGAGGGCCGCGGCGCCTTCCAGGAAGCGCCCCAGGTCGAGCTGGCCCGCCCCTACGGCAAGTACTCCGCGCGCCCCGACCAGCCCGAGCGCATCCCCTTCTACTGCGAGCAGGCGGTCCGAACGGCGATCAACGGCCGGCCAGGTGCGGTCTACCTCGACTTCCCGGACGACATGCTCTCCGCGCAGGTCGAAGAGGACGCGGTCTCGATTCCGGAGGGATGCCCCGATCCGCCGCGGACGCTGGCGCCGACCGCCGACGTCGAACGCGCGATCGAGGTGCTCCGGAACGCCGAGCGTCCGCTCGTGATCATCGGCAAGGGCGCCGCCTACTCGCGCGCCGAGAACGAGATCCGGGAGTTCATCGAGTCGACGAAGCTGCCCTTCCTCACGTCGCCGATGGGCAAGGGCGTCGTCGACGACGAACACGCGCTCTCGGTCATGCCGGGCCGCGGGCTCGCTCTCGAGAACGCCGACGTCGTCGTGCTGCTCGGCGCGCGCCTCAACTGGATCATGCACTTCGGCCTCCCGCCGCGATTCAACGAGGACGTGAAGACGATCCAGGTGGACATCCACGCGGAGGAGCTCGGCCGGAACGTGCCGGCCGAAGTCGGCCTCTGTGGCGACATCAAGGCCGTCGTCGGGCAGCTGAACCAGGCCCTCGAAGCCGAGCCCTTCGTCTATCCGTCGGACACGCCGTGGTGGTCCGCGCTGTCCGAGAAGGTCGCGGAGAACAAGACCTTCGTGCAGAACATGATGAACGACGACGCGGTGCCGATGGGGTACTACCGCGTGCTGCGCGAGATCCAGGAGCAGGCGCCCCCCGGAACGATCATCCAGGCCGAGGGCGCCAACACGATGGACATCAGTCGATCCGTCCTCATGCACAAGAATCCGCGCGAGCGGATCGACGCGGCGACCTTCGGCACCATGGGGGTCGGCCTCGCCCAGGCGATCGCGGCCCAGGTCGTCCACCCCGACCGCAAGGTGATCTGCGTCGAGGGCGACAGCGCCTTCGGCTTCTCCGGCATGGAGGTCGAGACGGCCTGTCGGTACCGGCTGCCGATCGTCTTCCTGATCATCAACAACAACGGCATCGGCATGGGCTTCGACGAGCTCCCCGAGGACCGCTTCCAGTCGCCGGCGATGGCCTACACGATCCAGGCCGGATACGAAAAGATGATCGAAGGCTTCGGCGGCAAGGGCTACTCGGTGCGGACGCCGGACGAGCTGTCGGCGGCGCTCAAGCAGGCCCTCGACGACTCGATGCCCTCGATCATCAACGTGCACATCGACCCGCAGGCGCGCGCCAAGCCCCAGAAGCACCCCTGGCTGACGGCCTAGCGGCTCGCGACGCCGAAGAAGGACGAATCCATGGGAACCCGAATCGCGTTCGTGCTCCTCGTGACCGCCTGGCTTCTCGCCTGCTCCGAGACGGGCGGCCAGGTCACGCCGATCTCACCGGAGACGCTGCTCGCGGCGGCGCCGGCGAATGCGCTGATCCTAGACGTCCGGACACCGGACGAGTACGGCAGCAGCCACGTCCCGGGCGCGGTCAACGTGCCGCACGGCGAGGTCGCCGAACGCCTCGCGGAGCTGGGCACGAACCGCGACCGTCCTGTGATCGTCTACTGCGAGAGCGGGCGACGCGCCGGACTCGCGGAGGCCGTGCTGGTCGAAGCGGGCTTCTCGGACGTGCGTCACCTAGAGGGCGACATGCGCGCATGGCGCGAAGCGGGACGGCCGACCGCGAAGCCCTGAGCCCTGCGGATCCCGACCGCCGACCTCCGCCCTACCCCGCCTGGCTCAGCGCGCGACGAGCTTCGCCGGTAGCCGCGTGGGCCCGTTCGCCCAGAAGACCGGCACCTTCTCCCAGGTGAACCCCGGCTCGAGGGAGAGCTCCGCGAGCCGCTCGACGGCGACCTCGAGGACGATCCGGCCTTCGAGGCGGGCGAGCGAGGCGCCCGGACAGACGTGGGGTCCCCCGCCGAAGGCCGCGTGCCCCTTCGGCTTCGGCCGATCCAGGCGGAACTCGTCGGGCGTCTCGTAGAGGGACTCGTCGCGGTTGGCGGACGCGACGCCGAAGAAGACGCGCTCCCCCTCGCGCATCGCGTGCCCCCGGAAGACCGTGTCGCGGCAGACCGTCCGTACGAGGTTGATGATCACGCTGTCGAGCCGAAGGCTCTCTTCGACGGCGTTAGGAATCAGGTCGGGGCGATCCCGCAGGGTCTCGAGCAGGCCCTCCGTCGTCGCGAGTCGATGGAGCAGATTCGAGATCAGGTGGCGCGTCGTCTCGTTGCCCGAGATCAGCAGGAAGACGAGCAACGTGCGGAGCTCCGTGTCGGAGAGGCGATGGCCGTCGATCTCCGTCCGGAGGAGACGCGTCGTGAAGTCCGGCGGCGGGTCGGGGTCCGCCTTCCGCGCGGCGATCATCGCATCGACATAGGCGGTGAACTCCGGGTGGGCCCCCGAGAGCCCCTCTCCGCGCTCATTGCGGTTGAAGCGCGGATAGTCCCCCTGGACCACCTCGTCGGACCACGCGCCCCAGAGCGCGTAGTCCTCCGCCGGTGCCCCGAGCAGGACCGCGATGACCGAGGTCGGGACCGGCATCACGATCTCCTGGACCAGCTCGACGAACGCGCCGCCTCGGGATTTCTCGATGGCGGTATCGAAGAGACGATGCGCCAGATCGCGGGTGAAGTCCTCGACGCGGCCGAGGCGGTGGGCCGCGACGGCGGAGTTCACGATCCGACGAACCTGCCCGTGGCGCGGCTCGGGGATCTCGGAGATCAGCATCTCTTCCGGCGGGACGACGACGCCGGGCTCGCGCATGCTCGCCCGGAAGGCGTCGACGTCCTTCGTCGCCGCGATCAGGTCGTCCTGACACGCGATGAACCAGGCGCCGCCCTTCGTCTTCGAGATCGGCGTCTCGCGGCGGAGACGCGCGTAGACGTCGAAGGGAATCCGGGTCCCGGTGTCCATCGGGTCCCAATCGAAGTCGAGGAGGGGCTCGGTCGCCATCGTCGCGTCTCCCTGCATCGGACCTCGAGGCCCGTCCTCCGATTCTACCCGGCCGGCGCGCCGAACGGGTCCCCCGAACGCCCCGACAGCGAGTAGAATGGGACGCCACGCCGACCGAGCGGAGAGGATCGCCCCATGGACGACATGATCTCGAGCGACTCCCACATCATCGAGCCCCCGGACCTCTGGACCGAGCGGATCGATGCCCCCTACCGGGATCGGGCGCCGCGGGTCGTCCGAGAGGACGACGGCGACTTCTGGTACATCGACCAGCAGAAGTCGATGAGCTTCCTGGGGGTCCAGACGGGGGATCGCTTCGAGAAGGACGCCACGGAGCTCACGACCGTCGCCCGCTTCGAAGACGTCCGGCCCGCCTCCTACGATCCTGCGCGCTACATCGAGGAGAACCGAAGCGACGGTGTCGTCGGTTCCGTCGTCTACCCGAGCGAGGCGCTGCTCGCGTACTCGATTCCGGACACGGCGCTCTGCTCGGCGACGATGCGCGCCTACAACGACTTCATCGCGGAGTTCTGCCGCCACGACCCGGCGCGCCTGAAGGGCATCGGGCTGATCAACGTGGACGACCCGTCCGAGGCCGTGGCCGAGATGAAGCGCGTCCGGGACATCGGTCTCGCGGGGATCATGATCACGGTCCTGCCCCCGGCCGATCGCGCCTACGACCACCCGATGTACGAGGACGTCTGGGCCGCGGCCGTCGACCTCGATCTCCCGATCAGCATGCACGTCGCCACCGGCCGCAGCCAGCTCTCCGCGAGCCCCACGCAGACCTCGGTCCAGAAGGGCGTGACCGAAGCCGCCTTCTACCTGCAGGACCACTTCGTCCGCAAGTCGATCGGCGAGATGATCTTCTCGGGCGTCTTCCTGCGCCACCCGCGGCTCCGCGTGGGCTCCATCGAGCACGAGATCTCCTGGGCGCCCTTCTTCCTGTTCCAGGCCGACTACCTCTACACCGATCGACCCGTGCGCGGAGATTGGCTGCGCTTCCCCGACGGCACCCTCCCCTCCGACTACTTCCGGGAGAACGTCTTCATGAGCTTCCAGGAGGACGCCATCGGGATCCGCGTGCGAGACGTCGTCGGAGAGAAGAGCCTCATGTGGGGCTCCGACTATCCGCACACCGAGTCGACGTTCCCGCGCAGCCGGGAGATCACGAGCGAGATCCTCACCGACGTCCCGGAGACAGAGCGGGAACGCATCCTCCGAGACAACGTGGCGGAGCTCTACGGGTTCGATCTCGACGCGATCCGGATCTGACACGATTCACGAAGGCAGGTCTCGGCGAGACCCGAGCCAGCAGGAGGAACGATGGGCCGACTCGACGGGAAGACCGCTCTCATCACGGGCGCCGCGCAGGGAACCGGCGAAGTGATCGCCCGCGTCTTCGCGGAAGAAGGGGCCCGGCTCGTCCTCGCCGACGTCCAGGACGAGCGTGGAACCGCCGTGGCCGAAGAGATCGGCGCGGATGCCACGTTCGTCCATCTCGACGTCTCCAGTCCGGACGACTGGCAGCGCGCCGTCACGGCCGCCAGCGAGCGCTTCGGCGGCGTCGACGTGCTCGTGAACAACGCCGCGATCCTGCTGCTCAAGCCCTTCGACGAGATCACCCCCGAAGAGTTCCTGCGCATCGTGCAGGTGAACCAGCTCGGCCCCTTCCTCGGCATGCAGGCCGTGCTCCCCGTCATGAAGGAGCGGGAGGGCGGATCGATCGTGAACATCGCCTCGACCGACGGGATCAAGGGAATGAACGGGGTGGCGGCCTACGCCTCGAGCAAGTGGGCCGTCCGCGGCCTGACCAAGTCCGCCGCGATCGAGCTCGGCCGGTACGCCATCCGGGTGAACGCGGTCTGTCCCGAGGCGGGTAACCCGAACATGAGCGCGCCTTTCTTTCCGGGCAGCCCGGACCTGAGCGACGTCCCACATCAGATGATGCAGAAGATCCTCAAGGACCCGAAGCCGGTCGTGCCCGGTAGCCGGCTTCGGGACGTCGCCAACATGGCGCTCTTCCTCGCCTCCGACGAGAGCCGCTCCTGCACGGGCGCGGACTTCGTCGTCGACGCGGGGCTCACCGTGGGCTGGTACCAGGACGGCGTGCCCTCGGCCTGAGCCGGGATCGCCTCGTTCTCCGCGAGTGATTCCACCCGATCTGGAGCTTTCCGCCGACGTTCCCTCACGAGAATTTCCGATTCTCTCCGCCAGGGTTCGCACAGGCAAAGGCCCCCGCGGAGATCGGCCGATAAGCCGGGGCATGCCCGGAAAAACGAACTCCCTCTTCGACCAGTCCCTGGATCGCTCGGTCTTCGTCACGTTCTTCCTCGGGGCGATCACCCCGCTCGCCGGCTTCGCGGTCGTCAGCGAGCGCTTGATGCCGACCATCGAGGGCCGCGACGAGCAGATCGCCCTGGCCAGCCTCGTCGTCGCGACGGGCTTCCTCTCTCTGGGCGCCTATCTGGCGCTCCGTCGCATCGTCGCCCGGACCGTCGCGCGCATGGGCGACCAGAACTCGCGCCTGGAGTCGCTGTTGCTCGTCGCGCGCGAGCTCGCCGACGCAACCCACGCTCACGCGGTCGCGGAGTCCGCTGCGGTCTGGTCCGCGCGGCTGACCGAGGCCGATGCGAGCTGGTTCCTCACCCGAGAGGCCTGGGACAAGCCCTTCACCGTGCTCGCCAGCCGCGGCGAGGCAGCGGACGAGTGGTTCGAGGTGGGGGCGGAAGACTGGCATGAGCTCGCGAACCGGGACGTCGAGTGCGAGCGTGCGATCCGGATCGACGCGGAAGGCAGTGGCGCCCCGTCGATCGTCCTCGTTCCCGTCGGGCTCGAGACCGGACCGGGTGCGCATCTGGTCGTCGCGCGACGCGGTCGTGCCTTCACGCCCGACGAGGTCGACGCGCTCGCGACCCTCGGCGCCCAGACCGGCGTCGCCTACACGAGTGCGGATCGAGGCGACGGCCAGCGGAACTTCTTCAGCCACATGACCGACCTCGTGGTCGCCGCCCTCGACACGCACATCCAGTACCGCTCCGGGCACGCCTCCCGCGTCGCGGGCCTCGCGAACCGCGTCGCCCGCGCCATGGGACTCGAGGGCGAAGCGCTCCAGGATCTCCACTTCGCCGCGCTCCTCCACGACGTCGGCATGCTCCGCATTCCCGCCGAGAACCAGCGGGCGCCGATGTACTTCCGCAAGCACCCGACCGTGGGGGCGCGCATGCTCTCCCGCATCCGCGTCTGGGAGGGCGCCGCCCCGATCGTGGCCCAGCACCACGAGCGCCCCGACGGGACCGGCTATCCCGACGGTCTCGTGGGCGACGACATCGTGCTCGGCGCCCGGATCCTCGCCGTCTGCGACGCCTGGGACGCGATGCGGACGGAGGACCGGCACCGACCGGCGATGTCCGAAGCGGAGGCCCTCGCCGAGCTCCACGACCACGTGGGTGGCCAGTTCGACGGCGACGTCGTCTCCGCCCTCGAAGCGCTCGTCCGGGAAGGCGCGCTCTAGACGGCTCGCGACCGGGCTATGCTCGTCGATCCGACGAGGTCCCCATGCGAGTCACGCCCCTCGACGCGCCCTTCGGTGCGCAGCTCCATCTGGAGAGCGACGGCCCCCTCGATCCCGAGGAGATCGGCGCGCTCCGGCGTGCCTTCGCGCAGCACGGCCTCCTGATCGTCCGCGACGGACCGATCGACGACGCGCGCCAGATCGAGCTGCTGGGCGCGCTCGGCCGGATCGAGCCGGACGAGACCGGCGCACCGATGCGCATGGAAGTCACGAACCAGCACGACGAGACGACCGCTCCGGACGGCGAGCTCGTCTTCCACTTCGACTACGCCTACGACCCCACGCCGATTCCGGCGATCTCGCTCTACGGCGCGCTGATCGAGGGCGACGTGACGCCGACGTGCTTCGCGAGCTCCGCTTCGGTCCTCGACAGGCTCCCGGCGAAGACCGTCGATCGCCTTCGCGATCTCACCGCCGTTCACGCGTGCTTCCTCCACCGCCACGACGCGCCGGACGTTCGCAGCGAGGAGCCCGACCCGCTCCTCTCCCGAGGGCAGCCCGGCTGGGGCCCCGCGCACTACTGGCACCACCACCCGGCGATCTTCGAGAATGCCTTCGGCGTCGAGACGCTCTTCGTCTGCCTCCAGCACACGGATCGTTTCGAAGGGATTCCACGACCGGTCTCGGACGGGCTCCTCGAAGAGATCTACGAAGCGCTCTACGCGCCGAGCGAGATCTACGAGCATCGCTGGCAGCAGGGCGATCTCGTCCTCTGGGACAACCTGACGATCCAGCACGCGCGACCCGAACCGATCGACCGGCCGCGAACACTGCGCCGATACCACGTCTCCGAGACGGACCTCACGGCTGACTACATCCGCGTCGCGCGGGAGCAGGGGATCATGTAGCCCGACGGCTCAGCCGACGAGCGCGTCCGGATGCCGCTTCTCGAGCGCGCTGCGAACGCCGTCCTTCCAGTCGACCTTGCAGGGGCCGCCGAGCGCCTTGCGGCGGGTGTTGTCGAGGACCTTCATTCCCCAGGAAGCGTCCCGTCCGGCCTCCACCTTCATCGTGAGCCCGGTCAGGCTCTCGACGTAGGCGATGATCTCTTCGACGGACACGACCTGGTCGCCGCCGAGATTCACGATCGGCGCGGGGACGTCGGCCTTCAGGACGAGATTCTGAACCTGCTCAGCGATGTCGTCCTCGTGGATCGGCGAGCAGAAGCTGTCGCCGCCCTCCGCCCGGGTGTAGGTCATCCCGTTCTTCATGAACTCGTAGATGATCATCGGCACCCCGCCGTGCCCTCGCGATCCATACGCCACGTCGAGGCGCGTGATGATCGTCTTGAGGTTCAGCGCACGGGCCTGGAAGCGAACGACGGCCTCGCTCGCGAGCTTGCTCATCGCGTAGTGCGGCGAGTAGGTGGCGTAGCCGCCGAGCTCGTTGTCCTCCGTGATCGGCTCCGAAGAGCTCGCGGGCACGCGATAGACCGAGGACGAGGACATGTGCAGGAACGCCTTCACGTCCTTGTAGCGCTGCATGAGGAAGCCCGAGCCCTCGGCGTTCTGGGTCATCCCGATCTCGGGCGTCTTCGGATCGACGTTCGCGCCACAGTGGATCACGTAGTCCACCTCGGGCAGACCCGAGAGGTCGGAGTCCCCCATCGAGAAGTAGGCCGTCTTCACGCCCACTGCCTCGAGCTCTTCCTTCGCCTGCGGATCCGAGAAACGGGCGGCGGCCCAGACCTCGTTCTTCTCCGCGAGCTTCTCCGTCAGGGGACGGGCGACCTGACCGGTCGCGCCCGTCACGAGGATTCGCTGTCCGTCGAGCATGCTGGGATCTCCTTTCGTCTCCGACGGAGCCTACCCGACGTATACTCGGGAGCCCATGGCGCCCCAAGACCCGCTTCCGCTGGCCGATCTGATCGTGATCGATCTGACGATCGCGCGCGCCGGACCGACCGCGGTCCGGCAGCTCGCGGACTGGGGCGCCGACGTGATCTGCATCGAGCCGCCGGCCCCGGAGGACACGAGCGCGGGGCGCCACAGCCCCGACTTCCTGAACCTGAACCGCAACAAGCGGAGCCTCTCCGTCGACCTCAAGCGCGAAGCGGGTCGAGCCCTCCTCCACCGGCTCGTCGAGCAGGCGGACGTGCTGGTCGAGAACATGCGTCCGACCGTCAAGAGAAAGCTGGGCTTCGACTGGGAGACGGTCTCGGCGATCAACCCGCGCCTCGTGATGGGCTCGATCTCGGGCTTCGGCCAGGACGGCCCCTACGCGGAGCGCGGCGGAGTCGACCAGATCGCCCAGGGCCTCGGCGGCATGATGAGCGTGACCGGCCTGCCCGGGCAGGGACCCGTCCGGGCCGGCGTCGCGATCTCGGACGTGACCGCGGGCCTGCAGCTCGCCGTGGGGATCCTCGTCGCGCTCCACGAGCGGGAGCGGACCGGACGCGGTCGCTACGTCCACACGTCGCTGCTCGAGTCGATGATCGGGATGATGGACTTCCAGGCCGCCCGCTACACGGTCTCCAGGGAGGTCCCGCCCCAGGCGGGCAATCATCACCCGACGATGGGACCGATGGGCATGTACGCGACGAAGGACGGCTTCCTGAACCTCGCGGCGCCGTGGGGCCGGCTCTGGGCGGCGCTCTGCGACGTCGTCGAGCGGCCGGAACTCGCGAAGGATCCCCGCTTCGCCCGGCCCGCCGACCGGGCCCGCAACCGCGACGCGCTCAACGAGGCGCTGACCGACGCCCTCGCCGTTCGGACGACGGCGGAGTGGGTCGAGGCAATGAACGCGGTCGGGATTCCGTCGGGGCCGGTCAACGACGTGGCGCAGGCCTTCGCCGACCCGCAGGTCCGCCATCTCGGGATCGCGGCACCGGTCGAGCACCCGGTCGTCGGCGAGATCGAGATCCTCCGGAACGCGACCCACCTCGAAGGCGTACCGAGCGACATCCGGCGGCCCGCCCCGGATCCCGGCGAGCACACGGAGGAGATCCTTCGTCAGTTCGGACTCGACGAAGCCGAGATCGCGCGGCTGCGCGAGAGCGAAGTCGTCTAGCGAACGGCGCTAGGCCTTCTTCGGGCGCTCTCCGTAGTCGCCATCGGGCGCGTCGCGCTCCCTGATCACCTCGCGGAAGCCCTTCTCTTCGTAGAGCACGACGGGCTCGCTCATCGCACTTCCCTCCGATGGTCCCTAGGCGAGGTCGATCCAGGCGGTCTTCGTCTGCTGGTAGCCACGGAGGCTCTCGAGTCCCGAGTCACGGCCGTAGCCCGAGTCCTTGAAGCCGCCGAAGGGCGCGGCCCAGTGGATCCGCCGATACGTGTTCACCCAGACCGCGCCGGCCTGGACGTCGCGCACGAATCGGTGGGCCCGCTTCAGATCGCGTGTCCAGACGCCGCAGGCGAGGCCGTAGCTCGTGTCGTTCGCGATCGCGAGCGCTTCGTCGTCGTCCTCGAAGGGGATCGCGCAGGTGACGGGACCGAAGATCTCCTCGCGGCAGACCCGCATGTCGTTGGTCGCGCCGCGAAAGAGCGTGGGCGAGACGAAGTAGCCCCCCGCGAGCTCGGCGGCGTCCTCGCGGCCCTCGAAGTTCTCGGGGCCGAATCGACCGCCGAAGGCGAGCTCCGCGCCCTCCTTGCGACCGAGTTCGATGTACGACTTCACCTTCTCGTACTGTCGGTCGAAGGCGATTGGTCCCATCGCGGTCGAAGGGTCGAGGGCGTTCCCGAGGCGCACGGTCTCCGCGACGTGGGCCTCTATCTTCTCGATCAGCTCGTCGTAGATCGAGGCATGGATCAGGAGTCGGGACCCGGCGACGCAGGTCTGGCCGGCGCCGCCGGTGAAGACCGAGTTCGTGCTGGCGCCCGCGACCGCGATGTCGAGGTCGGCGTCGGCGAACACGATGTTCGGCGACTTGCCTCCGAGCTCGAAGGCCAGCTGCTTGAGGGTCGGCGCGGCGCGCTCGCTGATCACCCGCGCGGTCTCCGTCGAGCCGGTCATGGCGATCTTGCGCACGTCCGGATGACGGACGAGCGCGTCACCGACGACCTCCCCCAACCCCGAGACGACGTTGACGACGCCCGGCGGGAAGCCCGCCGCATCGAAGCACTGCGCGATCGTGAGGATCGACGCGGCGGCCTGCTCCGCCGGCTTGAGGACGACCGTGTTCCCCGCCGCGAGCGCGGCGCCGACCTTGGCGGCGAGGATCGCGAGCGGGGAGTTCCAGGGGACGATGATCCCGACGACGCCCAGCGGTTCGTGGCGAACGAAGTTGTGGGAGAGCGGGCTGATCTCGACGGTCGAGCCGTGGATCTTGTCCGCCTGACCACCCCAGTAGTTCATCATCTCGACGACCGAGGGCAGGTCCCCCGGAATCGCCTCGCGAATCGGCTTGCCGTTGTCGCGGCACTCGATCGTCGCGAGCTCCTCGACGTGCTTCGCGATCTCCACGGCGGCCGCACGAAGGAGCGCCGCCCGCTGCATCGCAGCCATGTCCCGCCAGGGCCCTTCGAAGGCCGACTTCGCCGCTGCCACCGCCGCGTCGACGTCCCGGGCATCGCCCGCCGGAATCTCGATCCAGGCCTTGCCCACCGAGGGGTCGACGCTCTCGAGGTACTCCCCGCTCGCCGGCGCCACGCGTGCGCCGGCGATCCAGTGGTCGATCCGATGGCCCGAGAGCAGCGTCATGGTCCCCTCCTTCTTCCGCTCAGAGCTCGAAGCCGTAGACGCGCGCCGCGTTCCCGGCCAGGACCGCGTGCCGGTCTTCGTCCGTGAGACCACGGGTGAGCGTCGCGATGTGCTCCTTGGAGTCCGGCCAGAGCGTCACGCTGTGCGGATAGTCGGTCGAGTACATCGTCGACCGGGCGAGCCGGGGCGAGCCCCCCCGGATCAGGTCGTAGCCCACGTGGTCGTCGAGGCTCGTCGTGAACACGTTCTCTCCGACGAAGCTCGACGGCGCGGTCTCGATCGTCGCCGGCGCCCACGCCTTCTGGGTCTCCCACTCCTGGTCCATGGTCTGGAGCCAGAAGGGGATCCATCCGAAGTTCACTTCGGCGGCGACGATCTTGAGCTTCGGATGCCGCTGGAAGATCCCCGCGAAGATCATGTACGTGAGCGGCCGGACCGCGCAGAAGAAGCGACTCGCGATCCCCGGGACGCTCACCTGCTGCTCGACCAGCTCGTCCCAGTCCTGGTCCGGCGGCGCGCCGCCGAAGGTCCGGTGGAACGAGAGCGGGATCCCCGCGTCGGCGGCGGCCTGCCAGAGCGGCTCGTAGTAGGCGTCGTTGTAGGGTCGCTTCGGCATCCCGGGCAGGAACCCGGCCCGCGCGCCCTTCGCCGCGCAGCGCTCGAGCTCGGCGATCGCGACGTCGATCCCGTCGTCGACCGGAAGCAGGCAGAGCCCGACGATCCGCTTCGGATCCGCGGCCGCGAACTCCTCCTGCATCCAGTCGTTGTAGGACCGCATGCAGGCGACCCCGAGGTCCCGATCCTCGGTCATGTAGGTGAAGATCGCCTGGTTCGGATACACGACGACGCCGCCCGTCACGCCGTCGAGCGCCATGTCCGCGAGATGCGCCGCGCCGTCGTAGTTGCCCTTCAGGATCTCGTCCCAGGAGAGCCCGTCGAGCTTGTAGTCGTCCTTCGCGCGACCGGCCATCGCTTCGATCCCGAACGTGCGCTTGGGAGGCCCCCCGTCGAAGCTCCATCCGTGTCCCCCGTCCGTGCCGGGCAGCATCTTCGGCGCCCGGTCGCGCATCGACGCAGGCACCCGGTCGAAGACGTGGGGCGGTTCGTTGACGTGATTGTCGGCGGAGATGACGATCTGGCTCATGGGGCCTCGCTTTCGAGTCGGTCCGTCGACTCTAATCCGGGCCCCGGCCGCTTTCACCTTTCTCGACCGTCCCTGTTGGTCGAGCCGCCGTACGGCCTAGAATCGACGACACCCGGAGGGTTCCCATGCGCGCAGCGGTCCTGTACGAGGCTCATCGCCCCCTCGTCGTCGACGACATCGAGATCGAGAGTCCCCGGGCGGGCGAGGTCCTCGTCCGCATCGCGGCCTCGGGCGTCTGCCGCTCCGATCTCCACGCGCTCGAGGGCGAGAGCCCGGTATCGCAGCCACCGATGGTGCTCGGACACGAAGGCGCCGGCCTCGTCGAGGAGGTCGGCCCCGGCGTGAGCGGGCTCGCGAAGGGGGATGCCGTCGTGATCGCCCTCTACGGCCCGTGCGGGACCTGCAACGAGTGCCGCGCCGGGGACATCACGAACTGCTGGAGCGAGACGCGGACCCACAACATGTACGGTCGCATGCCCGACGGTACGACCCGTCTCTCGAAGGACGGGCAGGCGATCGCGCCGATGTGCGGCTCGGGCTCGCTCGCCGAGTACGCGGTCGTCCGCGAGGCCCAGCTCGTGAAGATCGACCCCGGGATCCCGCTCGACCTGGCGTGCCTGGCCGGCTGCGGCGTCACGACCGGAATCGGGGCCGCGCTCAACATCGCGCAGGTCCGCCCCGGATCGAGCGCCCTGGTGATCGGCTGTGGCGGCGTCGGACTGAACGTGATCCAGGGGAACGCGATCGCGGGCGCGGCGCGGATCATCGCCTGCGACACCCAGCAGGCGAAGCTCGACCTCGCGGCGGATCTCGGCGCGACGGATTGCCTGCTGATCGAGCCCGACGAGGACGTCCCGGAGCGCGTCAAGGCGCTCGTGCCGGCGGGCGTCGACTACGCCTTCGAGGTCGTCGGGCATACCCCGCTCGTCACGCAGGCCTTCGACTCGACGCGAACCGGCGGCACGACCGTCATGGTCGGCGCGCCACCGCCCGGCACCGAGGTCACGATCGACAGCCGCGTCCTCTTCTCCGATCGCAAGCTCCTCGGGTGCATGGGCGGGGGCAACATCCCCGCGCGGGACATTCCGCGCATCATGCGCCACTACCAGCAGGGGACACTCGATCTCGCGAAGCTCGTCGAGACGCGGATCCCGCTCGCCGACGTGAACGACGCCTTCGACGCCCTGCGGAGCGGCGAGACCGTGCGCACCGTCGTGCAGCCCTGACGAGGACGCCCGTGCCGGAGCGAAGAGTCGTCACCTATCGGGCCGCCGACGAAGCGTATTTCGAGCAGCGCGGCCTGCGACGCTTCGCGGGGGTCTGGTCGCTCTGGGCGCTGGGCGTCGGCGCGGTGATCTCGGGCGACTTCTTCGGGTGGAACTACGGCCTCCTCTCCGGCGGGTTCGGCGGCCTGCTGATCGCGACGGGGATCGTCGCGGTCATGTACGTCGGACTCTGCTTCTCGATCGCCGAGCTCTCCCCGGCGCTCCCGCACACCGGCGGCGCCTATTCGTTCGGTCGGACCGCCTTCGGTCCCTGGGGCGGCTTCCTGACCGGCCTCGCCGAGAGCATCGAATACGTCCTCACGCCCGCGGTCATCGTCGTCGGGATCGGCGGCTACGTGGGGACGATCCTCGAGACCGGGCTCGGCCTCGCCGTGCCCGCGCCGCTCCTCTGGGCGGTCTTCTACACGATCTTCGTCGGCGTGAACATCGCGGGCGTCGAGTTGACCTTCCGCGTCACGGTCGCGATCACGGCCCTCGCCCTCGCCGTGCTCGCGGTCTTCTGGATCGGCGCCCTGCCCCACTTCTCGTGGGAGGCCGCGCTCGCCGTCGAGCCGTCCCCGGGTCACACGCGATGGCTGCCGAACGGCTGGCAGGGCGTGACCGCCTGCCTGCCCTTCGCGGTCTGGTTCTATCTCGCGATCGAGCAGCTGCCGCTCGCGGCCGAGGAGAGCCACGATCCGAAGCGGGACATGCCGCGGGGGCTGCTCTGGGGCCTCGCCACGCTGATCGTCGCCTCGCTGCTCACGCTCTTCCTGAACGCCGGCATCGCGCCCGGCGCCGCCGTCGTCGGCGCCTCCGAGGAGCCGCTCTTCCTCGCCTTCCGGACGATCTTCGGGCCGGGCGCCGGCGCGACGGGCCTCTCCCTCGCCGCGGTCGCCGGCCTCGTCGCGAGCTTCCACGCGATCATCTACGCCTACGGCCGCAACATCTACTCCCTCTCGCGCGCGGGCTACTTCCCGACCTGGATGTCGCGCACCCATCCGACGCGCAAGACGCCCCACGTGGCGCTCGTCGTCGGCGCGGTCTCGGGTTACGTGGTCGCGCTGCTGATCGAGTACGGCCAGGCCTTCCTGGGCGACGTCCCGGTCGGCGGCGTGCTCCTCAACATGGCCGTGTTCGGGGCGGTGATCGCCTACCTGATGCAGATGGCGGCCTACCTCAAGATCAAGGGCCTCGACGGGCTCGAGCGTCCCTACCTGAGCCCGCTGGGGCGTGCCGGGGCGATCGTCGCCGCCGCGATCGCCGCGCTGACCCTGGTCTTCCTGTTCGTGAACGAGGACTACCGGCCGGGGATCTACGGCGTGGCGGGCTGGTACGCGCTCTCGGTCGTCTACTTCGCCGTCTACGCGCGCCACCGCATGATCCTCTCGCCCGAAGAGGAGTTCGCGGAGCAGGCCGCCGGACGCTGAGTACCGTGCCTCGCTCCTCACGCCCGCGCGGCCTACCCTCGAAGCGACCCCACCGCGGAGGGACCGGCGTGCGAATCGTGCTCTTCTCCTGGCTGCTGACGATCCTCTTCTCGATGCGCTTCCTGGGCGAGTTCCTCGGGCGTCGCGTCGAAGGACGCGTCACGACCGTGGACGAGCTCGCGCTGGTCGGCCTCGTCGTCGGCTCGATCGGCATCAGCCTCACGCTCACGATTCGCGCGATCGGCGCTTCCGCTCCCACGCAGGCGGACGGCGAGCCCGCCGGACCGAGCCGTCGCCGCTTCCTCGGCGCCGCCGCGGCCTCCGTGGCCGGCGTCGGGGCGAGCCTCGCGGCCGCCGTCTGGCCCAACCGCCGGTGGGGCACCGTCACGGGGAAGAGCCTCTTCGCCGTCCGGCCGGAGTACCGATCCGAGGTCCGCCGCGACGAATGGGCGGGCTCGAAGGTCCAGGGCTACCGGCGCCTCGGACGGACGAACGCGAGGATCTCGGACATCTCGCTGGGGTCGGGCTCGAGCACCGGCGGCCGCCAGACCGTCGACGTGACCCGCGAGGCGATCGAGCGCGGGATCAACTACTTCGACACGGCGCCCGACTACGCCGAGACCGGCTCCGAGCGACGCTTCGGCGAGGCCATGAAGGGCCGGCGTGACGAGATGTTCGTCGCGACCAAATTCTGCCTCCCGAGCGGCCATCTGGGCCCGGGCACGCCGGTCGAGGGCTACATGCGCGCCGTCGAGGGCAGCCTGAAGCGTCTGCAGACGGACTGGGTCGATCTCGTCCATGTCCATTCCTGCGACAGCGTCGAGCGACTGATGGACCCGAACGTCCACGAGGCCTTCGACCGTCTCAAGGAACAGGGCAAGGTCCGCTTCCTCGGCGTCTCGACCCACACCCCGAACCTCGAAGCCGTTGCCCACGCCGCCATCGAGAGCGACCGCTTCGACGTCATGATGCTCGCCTATCACTTCGGCGCCTGGCCGCGGCTCGCCGAGATCATCGATCGGGCAGCGGCGAAGGACATCGGCGTGGTCGCGATGAAGACGCTCCGTGGATCGATGCACCACTTCCTCGACTGGACGCCGGACGAACGCGACTCCTTCACGCAGGCGTCGTTCAAGTGGGTGCTCTCGAATCCGAGCGTCGCGTGCCTCGTGATCTCGCTCTGGGAGACCGGACAGCTCGACGAGTTCCTCTACGCGTCGGGGCAGAGCCTGCGTCCCGGCGACACCGACGTCCTCGAACGCTACTCGGCGCTCACGACCGAGAGCCACTGCCGCCCCCACTGCGGTCTCTGCCTCGACACCTGTCCGGAGGGCCTCCCGATCCACGACGTGCTCCGCCACCGCATGTACTTCGAGCACTTCGGCGCCCAGAAGGAGGGCATGCGCCTCTACGGCGCGCTCGAGCGGAACGCGTCGGTCTGCGCGAGCTGTGCGGCGCCGTGTACGAACGCCTGCCCGGACGGTGTCGACATCCCCGGGCGGATGCGCGGCGCACACGACCTCCTCTCCCTCACCTGATCACCCCTCGAGGATCCCGTCGCTCCCGTGTCCAGCTCGCTCGAAGGAAAACTCCTCGCACGCATCGATCAGGCGAGAGGCGGCGTACGTCTCGCGCTCCGGACCGCACGCGCCTTCGCTCGCGTGATGGAGGACGAGATCGGCGACCGCCTGGGGAACGCGCTGCCCGCGACACGAGCCGGCGTCGCTCGGCGCAGCGTCATGGACGACCTGCTCCAGAATCACACGCCCGAGGGCCAGATGCCGATGCCCCGACTGCGCAGTGTCGGGCTCCCGGGCGTCGACTTCGAGAGCAGCAACTGCGTGAACTTCCTCGTCGAGCTCGAATTCGAAGGTCGGCGCGACGATCTCCCGAAGACCGCCTACGTGAAGATCCCCTGCGAGGAGACGTGGCCGCGGGTCTTCGCGAACACCCTCGGCTACTGGGCGCTCGAATGTCTCTTCTGCGCCCGGATCGCCCAGCACGTCCCGATCCGGATCCCGAAGGTCTACGCCGTGGCCGAACGCGGCTCCCGCTTCGTCCTCGTGATGGAGAACCTCCGGGAGAGCTGCGACGCCCGGATGTTCATCAACCGGGACATGGCCGCGGGAACGACGCCGGAACGCGCCGCACGCGTGCTCGAGACCTTCGCCGAGCTGCATGCCCACTTCTGGGGCTGGGGCCGCATCCAACGGGAGACGCTGCTCCCGCGCGAGTTCGACACGTACCGGTCCCGGCGGTCGAGGCGCGTCACGCCGATGCTGAACCGTGCCGCCCTCGAGCCCGCCCACCGCGCAGCGCCCGATCTCGTGACCGAACGCATCGTAGAGACGTGTCGGCTCACGGTCGATCGCTGGGACGCGGTCCTCGATGCCTGGTTCCACGGTCCGATGACGCTCTGTCACGGCGACAGCCATCTCGGGAACTGCTTCGAGTACGAAGAGGACGGCCGAACGAAGGTGGGCATGATCGACTTCCAGGCGGTCCAGTGGAGCAAGGGCATGCGCGACGTCCAGTACTTCCTGATCAACTCCCTGGAGCCGGACGTCCTCGCCGAGAACGAGGAACCGCTCATCCGCGGCTACTGCGAGGCCCTCGCGTCCCGAGGCATCGACCTGCCCTATGCCGACGCCTTCGAGCAGTACCGCGCCTTCTCCTACCAGACGCTGATGGTCGGCGTCGTCCCCCTCGGTCTCGCCGGATTGACCGAGCGGAACGAGACGGTGCTCGCCGTCACGCGGCGCTCCGCGGCCGCCTTCGAGCGTCTCGGCTTCCGCGAGTGGGTCGAGCAGCTCTAGCCGACTACTCGCCCAGCCAGTCCCGGAACACCTCGGCGTCGTGCTCGCCGATCTCGGGTCCGACGTGACGATGACGTCCCGGGGTCTCCGAGAGCCGAGGCGCCGGGGCCACGAACCGGAGCGGGCCCATCGCCGGATCGTCGAGGGTCGCGACGCTCGCCCGCGCGCGGACGTGGGGATCCTCGAGGATCGCGGCGAGGTCGTTCACCGGCGCGACCGGGATGCGGATCTCGTGAAAGGCGGAGAGCGCTTCCTCCCGCGTATGCGCCGAAATCCAGTCGGCGACGAGCCCGTCGAGCTCGTCCGCTCGGGCCAGTCGCGCGGCGCTCGTCCCGAAGCGCGCGCGATCCTCTTCGCCGTCCCGACCGAGAAGGGAGAGGATCCGTGCGACCTGTGCATCGGTCGTCCCCGAGAGCGCCAGATAGTCGCCGTCGCTCGCGCGGTACAGGTTTCTCGGCACGCCCCCGGCGACCCGACTCCCCATGCGCGCCGGCGGCGCGCCTTCGCCGTCCCAGGTGACCAGGGGCAGGGCGAGCAGCTGCAGGATCGGCTCGATCATCGTGACGTCGACGTGCTGCCCGCGCCCCGTCCCGCCCGGACGATCCCGGGCATAGAGCGCCATCATCGTCCCGATCACCCCCGACAGCCCCGAGAGCGTGTCGCCGAGCGGAAGCGAGGGTACGAGCGGCGGGCCGTCCGCCTCGCCGTTTTGATGCGCGAAGCCGGCGAAGGCCTCCGCGAGGGTGCCCGCGCCCGCGCGGTCCGCGTACGGACCGGTCCTCCCGTAACAGGAGATGCTCGTCACGACGAGGCGTGGATTCCGGGCGGACAGCGATTCGAAGTCGCAGCCCCACCGCCCGAGGAGCTTCGTCGTCAGGTTCTCGACCAGGACGTCCGCCGCCCCGACGAGTCGATCGAAGCGCGCGCGATCCTCCTTCGCGTCGAGATCGAGGGCGACCGCGCGCTTGTTCCGGGCGACGAGGGCCCACTGCGGGGACGCCCCGTCCCGGGACACGCCGATCCGCCGGATCGGATCCCCGGACCGCGGCTCGATCTTGACGACGTCCGCCCCGAAATCCGCGAGGCCGGCGGCGATCTGCGGCGCCGCGAAGAGATTCGTCAGGTCGAGGACACGGACCCCCGAGAGGGCCTGGGCTTCCGGCATGCGCCGAAGCTACCACCGGTCGACTGCGCCCGCCGGGTCGCGCGGCCCGCTGCGACTCGCATACAATCGAAGTTCGCCCTGTCCGAACGAAGCAGGAGAACCGACATGGCCCGCATCACGATCCTCGACCCGACGTCCCCGCCGCCCGACGTCGACGCCGACCCCGGACCGCCGCTCGACGCGATCGGCGCCGCGCGTGTCGGCATCCGGTACGACCTGACCTGGCGCTCCTTCGACTGGGTGCGCGACGAATGGGCTCGGATGCTCGCCGAGGACGGCGCGGCGGTCAGCCAGTGGTGCGCCGGCGACCGGACCGGCGAAGCCGCGGAGGAGACCCTGGGCGATCTGCGCGGCTTCGCAGCGGATCAGGAGGTCGTCGTCAGCGGCCTCGGGAATTGAGGGAGCTGTACCTCCTGGACGGTGCACGACGCGGTCGTCGCACTGCAGGAGGGCAAGACGGCGGTCGCCGTCGTGACTTCCGAGTTCGAAGCCCTGGCCCATACGATGGCCGAGAACGCCGGTCGCTCCGGACTGCGCGTGCTCGTCCTACCCTATCCCCTCGACAGCCGAAGCGAGGACGAGGTACGCGAGATTGCAAGAGAGCACTATCGACCGCTCCTGCGGACCCTCGGGCTGTGAGGTCAGCTGGCTCTCGAGCCAGCGCCTCGAGATCGACGACGACCCGGCGGCCTTCGCGAAGCTCGCGACCGACGCCGGCTGGGGCGACGGGCTCCCGCTGATCCCACCGACGGAGGAACGCGTCCGCGCGTTCGTCGCGGCCTCGGGCCGGTTCCCGGACGAGCTGCTCGGCGTCCTGCCGCCGCGCGACGGCCGCTGCACCGTCGAGAAGCTGGCGGTGAACGCGGTCCTGTCCGGCGCGCCCGCCGAGGCGATGCCGCTCTTGTGCGCGGCGATCGAGGCGTGCGTCGACCCGGGACTCGATCTCTTCTCGCTCAACACGACGACGAGCTCCGTCGCTCCGGGCGTCTTCGTCAACGGCCCGATCCGCCACGCGCTCGAGCTCCCGATGGAGGCCGGCTGCTTCGGGGGCGTTCCCGGGACCGCCCCCGCGATCGGTCGCGCCCTCCGGCTCGCGATGCGCAACGTGGGCGGCCAGAAGATCGGCGAGAACTCGAAGAGCGTCTTCGGCCAGCCCGCTCGCGTGACGGGCATCGTCGTCGCCGAGTGGGAGGAGCGCTCGCCCTGGGCACCGCTCGCGGAGCGCCGCGGCGTCCCCGGAGACGCGGTCACCGTCTACGGCTGTATCGGCACGATGGACATCGCCGACGTCGCCGCCGACTCCGGGCGAAGCCTCGTCGAGCTGATCGGCAAGAGCCTCGCCTACCCGGGGACCAACGCGTACATCAGCCATTGGGGCGCCGAGACGATGATCTGCCTCGCACCGCCCTGGGCCGACCGGGTCGCGGCGGACTTCCCGACCATCGAGGACACCCAGGAAGCCCTCTGGCACGCCGCGTCCCATCCGATCGACTTCTTCCCGGAGCCCCACCGGGTCTGGCTCGAGGAGCGGGACCGGGTCGACGCGAATGGGATCGCCCACCTGGTCCAGCGTCCCGAGGAGATCCTGGTGATGGTCTGCGGCGGGCTGGGCAATCTCCACGCCATGGGGCTGCACAACTTCGGACCGACGCGCGCGGTCACCCGGGCGATCCGGCCGACCGAGGAAGCGCCGGAGGGCTGACGCCAGCCCGGCTACGCCGAATCGGCGTCCGCGGTCCACACCGCGCGCGAGGACTCCGCCGCGCGCTGCGCGAACGTGCGAACCGGCTGCTCGCGCCACTCCGCGTTCAACACCTCCACCACGACGGGAAGGTCGGGACAGCGCGCCCGGACACGCGCCGCCGCGCGTGTCAGATCGAAGCCCCCCTCCCCCGGCATGCGTCGGCGGTCCATCGTCGCCGGTCCGAACTCCCCCTCCGGATAGGGCACCCCGTCGGAGAGCTGGACGTTCGCGAAGTGCTCCGGGGGCAACGCGTCGAGCGCGTCCCACTCCACGCCTTCGGGTCGCAGGAAGAAGTGCCAGGTGTCGAGGGTGACCCCGACGCCGGAAACGCCGATCGCCTCGGAGAAGGCCCGCGTGTCCGCGATCGAGTTCAGCTTCGTGCCCCGGCTGAACTCGAGCGCGAGCCGCGTGCCGACCGCCGCGAGGGCCTCCGCGACGCCGCGCGCCCGTTCGACGATCGCGGGCCCGACGGGCTCGACGACGCGCGCGTTCACGAACTCCGCGCCGAGCGCCTCGGACCAGCGCAGGTGCTCCGCGAGCTCGGCCGCCGTCGCGTCCGCCTCGCCGATCGCGATCCCCGCGATCTCCATGCAGGCGAGCCCGCGCGCGTCGAGACCCTTGCGGAGGGTCTCCGGCGCGATCCCTTCCTCCTCGAGCTTCCGCAGCCAGAAGACGTCCGGCGCGAGCGCGTCGAAGCCGGCCTCGGCGGCGGCGTCGAGATGCCGCTCCCACTGGGTGGGCAGCCCGTGGAGGGTCGAATGGTTCAGGGTCGCGAGTCCGAAGCGGGGCATCTACCCAGCCTAGGGACGCTCGTCAGACCTCGCCCGTCACCTGCGCGTTCTCCGCGAGGTTGCCCTCGGGATCGGCGGTGAAGGCCACCCGGACGGGGGCCACCTCGGACTCCCGGATCCCGTCCCGGAGCGCGCCCCCCGCGGCTTCGATGCTCGCGACGAGTGCGTCGAGGTCCTCGGTGACGAAGCCGAGGATGATCGCGCCGGGCGTCGGGGCGGGACGATCTGGATAGGTGAGGAGCGTCAGCGCGCCCGGGCCGTGGGGAGCATCGACGCCCAGGAAGATCTCGTCGATGGCTTCGCCTTCGATCTCCGCCTGGACACGAGCGAACTCCTTCAGGCCGTAGGCCCGCTGGTAGAAGCCGGACATGCCTTCGAGATCGTGGACGACGAGCTTCGTGAAGGAGAGGGGCGTCGGCATCAGGCCGCGGGGCGGATCTTGTACCGGACCGGCAGGCTCTTGAGGCCGACGACGAAGCTCGACGCGATGTGCGACGGGTCCCCCGCCGGCTCCATGACCTCGATCCGCTTCGCCAGCTCCATGAAGAGCGCGCGGGAAGACAGACGGGCGACGTGGGCGCCGAGGCAGAAGTGCTCGCCGGTTCCGAAGCCGAGGTGGCGGTTCGGGTGGCGCTCGATGTCGAACTCGAAGGGACGGTCGAAGACACGATCGTCGCGGTTGGCCGAGGCGTAGTACATGATGAGGTCCTCGCCGGCCTTCATCGTCACGCCGTGCAGCTCGACGTCCTGCATCAGGTTGCGTCGCATGTAGTTGACCGGCGACGTCCAGCGCACCACCTCTTCGACGGTCGACTTCGCCAGCGCCTCGGTCGGGTTGGCGCACAGCTTCCGCAGCTGCTCCGGGTTCTCGAGTAGCGCCTGCATTCCCCCGGAGATCGCGTTGCGCGTCGTGTCGTGGCCCGCAGTGAAGACGATCAGGTAGTAGCCGAAGGTTTCGACCGGGCCCATCGGCGACCCATCGGCCATCTTCGCGTTCGCGAGCATGCTCGCGAGATCGTCGGTCGGGTTCTTGCGGCGATCTTCGATGATCTCGGTGAAGAGCGCGCCGAACTCGGCGATCAGCTGCCGGCTGGCTTCGGCGCGATCCTCGCCGGGCCGCTGGAGGTCGGGGTCCTCGCTCGCGAAGAGCTGCTGCGTCAGCTCGAGGAGGATGTCCTCCACGTCCGGGCCGAGACCCAGGATCGTCGCGAGGACGCGAAGCGGGTGACGCTGGGAGATGACCTCGACGAAATCGGCCTCCCCCTCGTCTCCGAGGTTGTCGACCATCTTCCGCGCGCTCTCGGCCACGATCTCGTCGAGCCGGTGGATGCTGCGCGGGGTGAAGAAGCCGCTCGCGACCTTGCGGTAGTCGCGGTGCTCCGGCGGGTCCATCTCGATGATCGTCCGCATCTGCCCGAACTCGTCCGGGTTGTCCGCGCGCCGCTTGAGGACGGCGTTGTCGAGCAGCATCGGGCCCTCGCGGTTGCTGAAGACGTCCGGCTTGGCCGAGATCTCCATGATGTCCGCGTGGCGGGTGATCGCGTAGAAGGGCGGATGCGAGTCGGACTCGACGTGGTGGACCGGCGCGTGCTCACGCAGCTGCGTCCAGATCGCGTGGGGCTGCCCGCCGACGCCGTAGTTGCTCGGCGTGATGAGGTCGTTGGGATCGAAGTCGAGGGAGGGGACGGGGGCCGATGCCATGGCGGGACTCCTGGTTAATGAACGATCGTTCACCGCGGTCCCGGGAGTCTAGCGCCGCGAGAGCCGCTCTGGGAGGGCCCCGTGGACCCCGGCCGCTAGCCGAAGAGGACCGGCAGGCTGCGAGGCGAGCGGAAGCCCCGCCCCGAGATGTGGACGCCGTCCGCGTCGGGGTCGAGGCGCAGGTTCGGAAGGCGATCGAGCAGCGTTTCGAGACAGACCTTCGTCTCCATCCGGGCGAGGTGCATCCCGAGACAACGATGGGGACCGAAGGCGAAGGACATGTGTTGGCGGGGCGGGCGGTGGATGTCGAAGACGTCCGGATCGTCCCAGCGCGTCTCGTCCCGATTCGCGGCCCCGATCAGCACCTGGATGTACGAGCCGGCCGGAATCTTCGTTCCCGAGACCTCGGTGTCCCGAACGCAGAGCCGACCGATTCCGGTCAGCGGGACCTCCCAGCGGAGCCCCTCCTCGATCGCCTGGATCATCAGCCCGCGATCGTCGTCGAGGGCCTGCCACTGATCGCGGTCGGAGAGGAGCCCGAAGATCAGGTTGCTCGACGAGCGATAGGTCGTCTCGGCACCGGCGGGCAGCAGCAGGCGCAGGAAACCGAGGACGTGCTCGTCGTCGAGGATCTGACCGTCGAGCTCGCCGGTCGCGAGGACGCTGATCAGGTCCCTTCCCGGATTCGCGCGGCGCGCCTCGATGATCGGCGTCAGGTACTCGCCGAGCTGCCGCGATCCCTCGATCCCCCGCATCGGGTCGAGGGCGACGCTGATCACGTCGACCGCGCGCGCGTGGAACCACGGGAGGTCCTGGTCGGGGAGCCCCAGCATGCCCGCGATCACGTGGACGGGAAAAGGGAAGGTCAGCTCGCGCACGAGATCGGCGGACCCTCGCCCCTCGAACGCGTCGACGAGGCGGTGGACGACCGGATGGACGAGCTCGGCCTCCCAGACTTCGAGCGCCTTCTTGCTGAAGGCCTGCTGGATGAGCCTTCGATATCGGCCATGCTCGGGCTCGTCCATCACCAGGATGTTCGGACCCATGACGACGCCCATCGACTCGCGATAGGCCCCCGAAGAGAATGTCGCTCCGTCCCGCAGGATCTCCGAAACCGCGTCGTAGCTCACGGCGGCGAAGGTCTTCGCCCCTTCGCCCGCCGGTCCGGCCAGGCCTCCCGAGCCGGACGAGACCTCGATCACGCCCCCTTCCGCGCGCATCGCCGCGAACTCCGGATAGGGGTCGCGGCACGTATCCTTCCCCGTCGCTGCATCGAAGGCCTCGAAGGGATCGACTCCGGCGGCGGGCTCGTGCATCGGGGGCCTCCTGCGCGAAACGGGGGTCTCCGCCCGCCCCTCGACGGTGGCGAGCCGGTCAGGCCCCGTCAAGCACCGGCGGCCTCCCCGAGGAACGGCCGGGGAACGACCTGCCTGCACATCGCGAGCGTCGGCTGGAACGACTCGCGTCCCGTCACCCTTGCGTAGTGCGCCGCGAGCGCGGGCCAGCGGGCGGCGTCCGGATCGCCGGCGACGAGGGTCAGCTGCGTGAGGCAGCACGCGACCGTGATGTCCGCGATCGAGAGCCGCTCGCCGACCAGGAACGTCTTCCCATCGAGCTCGCCTTCGAGATAGTCGAAGATCGGCGGCATCTCTTCCGCCAGGGTCTTCGTCGCCCGCTCGAGATCCGGATCCTTCTTCTGGAAGACGTTGAACATGATCGGCCGGAAGATCCCCATCCCGATCGGCGCGATGAGCACCGTATCGGCATATTCCTCGTAGAAGAGCGCACGCCCGTATTCGTAGGGGTCGCTCGGGTACAGGGGAACGTCGGGGGACTTCTTCTCGAGGAACCCGCAGATCGCCGAGGAGTCGGGGATCGTGCCTTCGACGCCTTCCTTCCCGATCTCGGTGTCGCGCAGGACCGGAATGCGCCGGGCCGGACTGATCTCCTTGAACCAGTCGGGCATGGGCATGATGTTCACGGGCTCGAGCTCGAACTCGAGTCCCTTCTCGCGAAGGGTGACGTCGACCTTGCGAACGAAGGGGGAGAGGGGGGCACCGTACAGGATCAGGCTCATGATTCCTCCGGGAGGGGGCGGTTTCCCAGGGCATAGCCCGTGGCGGGTTCGCGAGCGAGGGCCCGACGACGACCCGAGGTACGCCGGCGAGCCACCGGGACGCCCCGCCCGAGCCGCTACTCCGACCGGCGCGCCCCGGGTATCCTGATCGGGGTCGCGTGCGCGGCACCCGTCCGGGACTTCCCCCGACGACGCGAGCGGGCGACGGAACGGGGCGGCGCCCCCTCTCGACTAACAACCGACCAGGAGTCGAACGATGCGTTTCTGGCACGGCATGGGCTACACGCCGATCGAGGAGCTCGCCCCCCTCGCCCGCCACGCCGAGGCCCTCGGCTTCCACGGCATGACCCTCGGCGACCACTGGGTGACCGCAGAGGTCCAGGAGGACCGCTACGAGATCGCCGAGGACGGCGTCACACCCTGGGAGGACCAGGTGCCCTGGCCGGACCCCTGGGTCCAGTTCGCGGCCCTCGCCGGCGAAACGAGCCGGCTCCAGTTCATGACGACGGTCTACATCCTTCCCTTGCGTGACGCGTTCACCGCCGCGAAGGCGATCTCGACCGCCGCCGTCGTGACCGGAGGGCGCGTCCATCTCGGCGTCGGCGTCGGCTGGCAGAAGCTCGAGTTCGGCCTCTCCGGGCAGCCCTTCGAACGGCGCGGACGACACGTCGACGAGCAGCTCGAGGTCCTCCGGAAGCTCTGGTCCGGCGAGATGGTCGAGCATGCGGGCGAGTTCTACACCTTTCCGCGCGTTCGGATGCAGCCGCCGCCCCCGTCCCGGATCCCGATCTACATCGGCGGCACCTCCGACGCCGCGTTCCGCCGGGCGGCCCGGCACGACGGTTGGGAAGGCGCCGTCTATCCCTGGGCGGAGATCGAGGACTACGTCGCCCGCGCGAAGCGGGCCCGTCTCGACGAGACCGGGACCCTCGACGGGTTCCGCCTCGTCGTCGGCTGCACCGAGCCGACGCCCGAACGCCTGGATCGGCTGCGGGAGTGGGGCGTCACCGACTACCTGAAGCCCCCGTGGACCGACGGGCTGAAGGCCACGGAGACGAGCCTCGAGCACAAGCTCGAAGAGATGTCGGCGTTCGCTGAGACCTACGGCGTCGGCTCGGCCTAGCGGCATCGCCGGATCGCCTTCGCGATCCTCCGAGCGCCGCGATCGAGCGAGCACAGGAGCCCCATGCCCAACGAGACCCCCGTCATCCTCGAAGCCGCGATCAATGGCGTGACGCCGCCCGAGCGGAACCCGCACGTGCCGCGCACGCCCGACGAAGTCGCCCGGGAAGCGATCGCGTGCATCGATGCCGGCGCTTCGATCGTCCACAACCACACCGACGATCCGATCTTCGACGGCGTGACGGCGTCCCACGCCGCCGAGCCCTACATCGAGGCCTGGCAACGCGTGCTCGCGGCCCGCCCCGGGGCGTTCCTGTACCCGACCATGACGGGAGGCGGCCCGCACACGACGATCGAGCAGCGCTACGGCCACATCCGGGAGATCGCCGCCGCCGGCGCGCTCACGATGGGCATCGTCGATCCCGGCTCGGTCAACCTCGGCCGCTTCGAAGCCGACGGCGCACCGAGCGCCGACGACACGATCTATCTGAACAACTACGCCGATACCCGATACATGGTCGACACCTGCGTCGCACTCGAGGTCCCGATCAGCTTCTCGATCTTCGACGGCAGCTTCATGCGCGCGGCCGTCGCCTACGTCCGGTCCGGGCGGATCCGCTTCGGCGGTCAGATCAAGATCTACTTCGGCTCGGCGTACCTCCCGCTCGGCCTCCCCGCGACCGCGGCGGGACTCGAGGCCTATCTCGACATCCTCGGTGACTGCCCGATGCCCTGGAGCGTGGCGATTCCGGGGGGCGACCTGCTCTCGACGCCGGTCGCCCGACTCGCGCTCGAACGGGGCGGACACCTCCGGGTCGGGCTCGAGGACTACGCCGGGCCGGGAACCCCGACCAACGTCGAGCTCCTCGAGGGCGCCCGGCGCCTCTGCGACGAGGTCGGCCGGCCGATCGCGGGGATCGCGGAGACCGCGGCCCTGCTGCGCGGCGGCGCGTAGACACGACGGGGAGGACCGGCCCCGACGATCCGACAAGATCGAGGCGTCGAATCGTGGTACAAAGACTACGAAATGCGCGAATCTCGGAGACGCCCCGGAATCGGACTCAGTGGAAGACCGGAGTGGCCGATGGGGAAGGGAGCCCGCCCCCCGTGCGGAGTCCACGACCCGATGACCGATCTCTCCTCGAAGCGTCTGCCGTCCGCCCTCGCGTCCACGGCCCGCGCCCTCCTCGTCGGCCTCGCGCTGCTCGCGCCCACGGCGGCCTCCGCCGCGACCGACGGTGCCTTCGGGCTGACCTCGGTCGGCTCGACGGACATCTCGATCATCCGCGGCGAGACCGCCATGGCCTCCGGCCTCGAGGACATCGTCCTCGCGCCCTGGACCGAGGGCGACACCCCGCCCCGCGGCACCGCGACCGCCTGCATCTACACGAGCACCGGCAGCTATCAGGTGAGCGCCTCGAGCAGCAACGGCGCGGGTGGGAATTTCCGCCTCACTTCCGGCGCGTCCTTCATCAACTACCGGGTGCGCTGGAACGACGGCGTGAGCGGACTCACGCTCCTCGCGAACGGCACGCCCGTGGGCGGCTTCGTCGGCGACAGCACGAGCCTCAACTGCGGCGGCGCAAACCCGGCGACGATCCAGGTGAACATCTCCAACGCGGCGATCTCGGCGGCGCCGACCGGCGCCTACAGCGACACGCTGACGATCATGATCACGCCGCAGTAGCGGCGTCCCCGGTCGCTTCGCGCCCTCCCGCACCGCGCCGTCATGGCGCTACGCTCGTTCACACGCGCGATTCCCGCGCGCAGCGAGGCGAGCCCATGTCGACTTCTCCTTCTCCCGGCGCGCGCATGGCGAAAGCGGCGCTCGACGTCGGTCTGGTCACGGCGGACGCCGCGCCCCTGATCGATTTCTACACCGGCGTCGCGGGCTTCGAGATCCAGCCCGCCCTCGAGCTCCCGAACATCGGCACGATCCACAAGCTCGGCTGCGGCGAGAGCATCCTGCGGATCATGGTGCCCGTGGAGCCGCCGGCGAAGGACGCGTCGGCCTCGTTCTCGGCGACCGCCGGCATCCGCTACCTCACCCTCGAGGTCGACGACATCGAAGGGGCCGCCGCCGCCGTCGAGCGCCTCGGGGGCTCCGTCGCCCTTCCGCCCTTCGAGCTGCGTCCGGGTCGACGCGTCGCCCAGGTCGCCGATCCCGACGGCAACATGATCGAGCTCGGACAGGACGGATGACCGCGGCGATCGACTACGACCCGTTCTCCGATGCGGTGATGCGCGACCCGTGGCCCTTCTACGCCGCGCTGCGCCGGGAGGCGCCGGTCTTCTATCTCGAGAAGTACGACACCTGGTTCCTGTCCCGCTTCGAGGACATCCGCGAGAGCACGACGAACGACGTGTTCAGCGCGGAGCGAGGCGTCACCCCGGAGATGGTGATGCTCAAGCAGCCGCCGCCGCCGGACCCCGTCTTCTCGATGCTCGACATGCCGCGCCAGCGCGACTACCGACGCCTCTTCGTCCCGCGCTACACGAAGCGCGCCGTCGCCGCCATGGAGGACGGGATCCGCGCCCGGACGCGCGCGCTCCTCGAGCCGCTGCTCGAGCAGGGACACTTCGACGTGTACAGCGATCTCGCGGACCCGCTCGCGACGCTGACGATCGCCGAGCTGATCGGTCTCCCGGAAGACGAGGCCCTCGACCTGCGCTCCCACATCGCCACCTTCTTCGCGCGAGAGCCCGGTCAGGTCGGAACGACCGAGGAGAACGACGCCGGCCGGGTCGCGCTCATGACGCGCTTCGCCGAGATCGTGATCGAGCGCCAGCAGGCGGGGGACGCGGGCTGCGCGGGCGACGACCACCTCTCGGTCCTGCTCCGGGCCGAGATCGAAGGCGGGAAGCTGTCGCTCCCCGCCATCCTGGCAGCGATGTACACGATGCTCGTGACGGGCGCCGAGGTCGTCCCCCTCTCCGTCGCGAACACGATCTACTACCTGGCCGAGCACCCCGACCAGCGCGCGCAGCTCGTCGCCGACCCGACGCTCGTCCCGCACGCCTTCGCGGAGAGCCTGCGCTACGACCAGCCGACGAACCTGCTCGGCCGGACCGTCCGGGACCCGGTCGAGATCCGCGGCCAGCGGCTCGAGCCCGGAGCCGGGGTCATGTTTCTCTGGGCGAGCGGCAACCGGGACGAAGCCGAGTTCGAACGCGCCGACGCGTTCGACATCTCGCGCCGCCCGAAGCGCAGCCTCTCCTACGGTCACGGCGCCCACAAGTGCATCGGCGAGCACCTCGGCAACCTCGAAGGCCGCATCCTCCTCGAAGAGCTGCTCCGCGCCGCCCCCGACTACGAAGTCGACCGCGACGGCGCCGAGCGCGTCTACAGCGAGTTCCTGCACGGCTACCACCGGATGCCCATCGGCTTCTGATCCGGCTCGCCGCGCGCGAACCGGCTAGTCCGAGGGCTTGAGCGACTCCGCGTCGAGGCCGTGGTGGCCCCAGTCGTCGCCGCCTCCGGCGAACTCGTGCTCGACCCAGTCGTCGCCGACGAGGATCCCGTCCCAGCCGACCTCGACGTCGAAGCCCGACGGCCCCTTCATGTAGAAGGACACCGTCTTGTCGTTCCGGTGGCGACCGAGGTTCGAGGAGATCGGAACGCCCGCCGCGAGGGCGCGGTCGAGGGCCATGCCGACGCCGTCGAGACTCGTGGCCTCGAACATCACGTGCTGGAGTCCCTGCGGCGGACCGACCTGCAGGAGCGCGAGCGAGTGGTGCCGGCGCGTGCATCGCAGGAAGTGGATCCCCATGCCGTTCGGCCCGAAGTTCATGTAGTCGGTCCGCCGGAAGCCGAGCACGTCCCGATAGAACGCGAGGGCGGGCTCGATGTCGGCGACGTAGAGAACGACGTGGCCCATTCCGAGATCGCCCGTCAGGAACTCGATCGGCTGGTCGCCCCGCATGGGCTGGTCGACGATGGGACGCACGAAGAGCTCGAGGCGGTGGCCCGCCGGATCCTCGAGGATCGCGAGCGAACCGACGCTCCGCGCCGCGCATTCCTCTTCCGTGCCTTCCCGTACGGCGACGCCGGCCTTCGCGATGGACTCGAGGGCGGCGGCGAGCGCGTCGTCGCGGGTGAGCTCGAAGCCGAGATAGGCGAGCCCCTGCTCGCCTTCCGCGCAGGGATGGACCGCGAACCGCCACTGGCGGCGATCCATCTTGAGATACACCGTCCCGTCCTCGGCCACGCCCTCCGCGTCGGGGCGGGGCAACGGGATCCCGGCCTGGCGGGGCCCCGGCGGCATCAGCGCCGGCTCGAGCCCACAGACGCCGGTCGCGAAGTCCCGCCATCCGACGGGGTCCGGCGCGCGGACGCCGACATAGCCGAGACCGCCGAGGGAGAAGGGATGCGATCCGTCCATCGGCTCGCCCCCGGATCAGCCGATGCCGTTCACGAGCACGGCGAAGTGGTTCGACGTCGCGTCGAGGCGGACCTGAGCCAGCTTCTGGTACTCGCCGGACTGATAGGCCTCCTTGGCCTCGTCCATCGAATCGAACGCGAGGACGACGGTCTGATGCCCGGGCTCGCCCTCGAGCTTCTGGCTGTCCCCGTCGAAGGCCACCAGCTTCGCCTTCTCGCCGATCTGCAGGACCGGACCCGCCGCGGCGGAGTACTCGCCGTACTTCTCGGGGTTCTCGACGTTGTAGTTCACGATCAGATAGGCGGGCATGGGATTCCTCGGGGTTGGGATGGAGACGATCCCGCCGGAGCGGGCCTCTCAGTCTACCCCGCCGAGGCGACCGCGCGATGGGCCCCGACCGGCGGCCCGGACCGCGCCGGGATCCCTGGGCGCTACATTCGAGACCCATTTGCGTCGCTGCGCTCGCGAACTCCCTCGCGTCGCAAGCGCCCCCCGCACGCGGGACCCCGTGAGTCGATGCCCGAAGCCTCCAAACGATCCACCCCGATGCTGGTCCTCGTCGCGGCGGCCCTGATCGGCCTGCTCGCCGCCTGGGGCTTCTATTCGTCGGATGGCGCGGCCAAGGCCCGCGAACGCGAGGCGCGGCTCGCCGCCGCCGAGGGCGAGGGCCCGCGCGAGCTCGCGCCGACCCTCGAGGTCGAGACCGAGATCGCCCGCGTCGTTCCGGCCGCGGAGATCGTCGAGCTCGCGGGCCGCCTCGAGCCGCTCCGCGCCACCTGGGTCTCCGCCGAGATCGCCGGTCGGATCGTCGCGGTCCCGGCGACCGAGCACGCCCCGATCGACGAAGGCGAAGTCCTCGTCGAGCTCGACTCCGCTCTCCCCCGCGCCGAGCTGATCCGTGCGGAAGCGACGCATCGACTCGCGAAGGCGGAGCTCGAACGCCAGCAGCGTCTCGGGAAGCGGTCCGTGGCGAGCGAGGCGGAGCTCGATGCGGCGATCGCGGAAGAGCGACGGAGCTACGCGGCGCTGCTCGAAGCACGGACGCGTCTCGCGCACACGCGGATCGCGGCGCCCTTCGACGGTCTCGTGAACGCGCTCGATCTCGATCCGGGCACCTACGTCCAGCCCGGTACCGCGATCGCGGAGGTCCTCGACCTCTCCGTGCTCGAGCTGACCGTCCTGGTCGGTGACCGTCAGGTCGGCTCGCTGGCTCCCGACGCCCCCGCCCGGATCCACGTGGACGTCCTCGGCGACGCCCCCTTCGACGGCCGCATCGCGCGGGTCGCCGGAGCCCCCGTGGACGAGGGGAGCCGCTATCCCGTCGTGGTCGAGCTCGTCGCCCCCGCGGCGGCCGACCCCGCGCGACGCCCCCTTCCGGGCATGGTCGCCCAGGTGCAGTTCGAGGTCGGTCGCGCCCCCGCGATCCGGCTGCCGGCCCGGGCCGTGCTCGACGAGTTCGAGCTCCAATACGTCTACGTCCTCGACGACGAGGACCGCGTCCAGCGCCTGCGCGTCTCGACGCGCCCCGTGCCCTTCCGTCCGGATCGCGTGGAGGTCACGAGCGGCCTCGAGGACGGCGCACGGGTCGTCGTGACCGCTGTCGACCAGCTGCGCAGCGGCATGCGCGTGCTCGTCCGATGACCCTGCCCGAGTTCAGCGTCCGGCAGACGGTCTTCGTCAACGTCCTCTTCTTCGTGTGCATGATCGGTGGCTGGAACGCGCTCCAGCTGACGGAGGTGGAGTACTTCCACGACGTCGTCCTGAACAAGGTCGTCGTCACCACGCAGTGGACCGGAGCGTCCGCAGACGAAGTCGAACGGCTCGTGACGGCGAAGCTCGAGGAAGAGCTGATCACGATCGGCGACGTCGAGGAGATGCGCTCGGCGTCCCAGTCGAACATCTCGATGATCAGCCTCGACATCGACGAAACCCTCGAGACCGTCGACTACGAGTCGGCGGTCAACGACATCCGGGGTGCGATCGATCAGGCCGAGGATCTTCCGCTCGACGCCGAGGAGCCGAGCCTCCGGGAGATCATCTCCGCCGAGGTCCAGGACGTCGTCTTCATCGTCGTGAGCGACACCGGCGACGTGGGGGACCTCGCCCTCCGCGACATCGCCCAGGAGGTCGAGTCCCGCGTCCGGGAGATCCCCGGCGTCTCGAAGGTGGACATCCGCGGCTTCCAGGAGCGCGAGGTCCGGGTCTTCGTCGACCGCGCCCGGGCCAACCTCCACGGCCTCACGATCGCCGACATCGGCGAACGCGTCCGCCGCCAGAACCAGAACCTCCCCGCCGGCACCCTGCAGGACGAGTTCGGCGAAGCGACCGTCCGCGCGACCGGCGACTACCGGACCGTCGAGGAGATCCTCGACACCATCGTCCTCGAAGAGCCGGACGGCACCCTCGTCCGGGTGCGCGACGTCGCCCGCGTGGAACGGGGCCTCGAGAAGGCCACCTTCATCACGCGCTACCTCGGCCGCCCCGCCGTCGTCATCTCGGTCGCCAAGAAGGACAAGACCGACGTCCGCCATCTCGTCGCGCGCGTGGACGCCTTCCTCGAGGACTTCGACCCCCTCGTGCCGGAGGGGATCGAGGTCAACACGACGATCGACAGCTCCGATTTCGTGACGCCGCGGATCGCCGTCCTGCTCGAGAACCTCGCCGCGGGCATGTTCCTCGTCGCCGCCCTGCTCTGGTTCACGATCGGCTTCCGGAACGCGATGCTCACGATCATCGCGATCCCCTTCTCGTTGCTGACCGCGATGATCCTCTTCCCGGTCCTCGACATCAGCGTCAACTCGAACACGCTGATCGGCATGCTCCTCGTCTCGGGCATGCTGGTCGACGACGCGATCATCGTGCTCGAGAACATCTACCGGAAGATCGAAGAGGGGATGGAGCTGAAGCAGGCGGTCCTGGTCGGCTCCAACGAAGTCCTCTGGCCCGTCGCGACGGCGGTCACGACCACGATCGCCGCCTTCGCGCCCCTCCTCCTGGTCGGCGGAACCGCGGGCAAGTTCATCTCCGTCATGCCGAAGTGCGTGGTGGTCTGTCTGGTCGCTTCGCTCTTCGAGTGTCTGCTGATCCTGCCCGCCCACTACCTCGACTTCGGATCCCGCCAGAGCGCCCGTGCCAAGGCCGCCGCCGGCCGGGAGCGCGACCGCAGCGGCGTCCTCGGCCGGGCGACGGGCTTCTTCGAGAAGGGGCGGATCGGCATGGAGCAGGGCTTCGATGCCCTGCGCGCGGGCTATCTCGTGCTGCTCCGTCCCGTCATCCGCCATCGCTTCTCGTTCGTCGTCCTCTTCCTCGCGTTCCTCATGCTGACGGCGGCGGCGAGCACCCGCGTCCGATTCGACCTCTTCCCCGGCGAATTCGCGACCTTCAACATCAGTCTCGAATCGCCACCGGACTTCAGCCTCGAACAGACCTCCGAGGTCACGCAACGGATCGAGCAGGTGCTCCTCGACATGCCCGAGGAGGACATCCTCGACTTCAACACGATCGTCGGCCTCGCGGTCGACCTGAACTACGACCGGATCATCGCGCCGAACCTGGCGATGACGACCGTCGCGATCCCGCAGACCGAGCGGAACCAGCTCCGCCCCCAGGACGTGCTCGAGCGCGTGCGGGAAGCCATGCGGACCTTCGAAGCCGAACACCCCGGCGACATCGTCACCCTCCGCGTCGAATCCGAGCGCTACGGCCCTCCGGTCGGACGCCCCGTCGAGGTCCGGATCCAGAGCGAGGACTTCGCGGTCAACAAGAAGATCGCCGAGGAGATCAGGGCCTATCTCGCGACGATTCCCGGCGTCGACGGAATCGACGACAACCTGAAGGAAGGGCCCCGGGAGATCCGACTCGAGATCGACGACGAGCGCGCGGCGCAGTTCGGACTGACCTTCGAAGACCTCGCGCGGGCGCTCCGCGGCGCGAACGACGGCGTGGTGACGTCGAGCTTCCGTTCGCCCACCGCGGTGGAAGACGACGACATCCGCGTGCTGCTCGAGCCGGGCCAGCGCGACCGGCTGCTCGACCTGCTCGAGATCGACGTTCGCGGAAGCGGGGGGCAGCTGGTGCGTCTCTCGGACGTGGCGCGGCTCGAGGTGACCCGCGGCTATCTGGCCTATCGCCGGGTCGACGGCAAACGCGCGGTGACCGTCTTCGCCGACGTCGACGACGATCTGGCGACGAGCATCTCGGTCAACCGGGACCTCGAGGCGCGCTTCGCCGACATCCGGAAGCGTTTCCCCGCGGCCGACCTCGTCTACGGAGGCGAGTACCAGGAATCGAACGAGTCGATGCGGGAGACTCTCGCGGCCTTCCCCGTCGCGCTCGTCGCGATCTACATGCTGCTCGCCACCCTCTTTCGCAGCTACACGCAGCCGTTGATCGTGTTGACCTCGGTTCCCCTCGGCTTCGCCGGGATCATCTTCGGCGTTCTCGTGCGCGACTACAGCGTGAGCTTCAACCTGCTCTACGCGGCGGTCGGCCTCTCCGGCGTCGTCGTGAACGACTCCCTCGTGCTCGTCGACTTCATCAATCGCGCGCGTCGCGAGGGGATGCCGCTGCTCGAGGCCGTCGCCCAGGCGGGCGCCCAGCGCCTTCGTCCCGTCATCCTGACGACGATGACGACGGTCGTGGCGCTCCTGCCGATGGCCTTCGGCCTCCAGGGCTCGTCCAAGAGCTACGGCCCCTTCGCGGCGGCCATCGCCTTCGGGCTGCTCTTCGCCATGGTCGGCACGCTCTTCGTCATCCCGCTCAGCTACGCGAGCTTCGCGTCCTTCGAAGCCCGCGCGAAGAGGGGCGTCGGCCGTATCCGGGAGATCGTCGCGGGACCGCCCCCGGACACGACCCGACCGGGACTCGGCTCCTGACGGGCCTCGATCTCGCGATCGTCGTCCTCTTCCTGGCCATCGCCCTCGGCTGGGGCGCCTGGCACGCCCGGCGCGCCGGCCGCTCGACCGAGGCCTTCTTCGCGGCGGACCGGACCCTGCCCTGGTGGCTAGCGGGCACCTCCATCGTCGCGACGACCTTCGCGGCCGACACCCCCCTCGCGATCGCGGGACTCGTCGCGACCGGCGGGGTCGCGGGCAACTGGTTCTGGTGGGCCGACGTCCTCCCCGTCCTGATGGGCGCGTTCCTCGTCAGCCACCTGTGGAAGCGAAGCGGCGTCCTGACCGACAACGAGATCATCGAGCTCCGCTACGGAGGCCGGCCCGCGGCGGGACTCCGCCTGTTTCGGGCGATCTACTTCGGCGTGCTGCGCAACGCGATCGTGATGGGCTGGGTGAACCTCGCGATGCTCAAGGTGCTCTCCCTCGCGCTGGGACTCGACGAGCGCCAGAGCCTGTGGCTGCTTTTCGCCCTCTTCCTCGTCACCGTCGCGTACACGCTGCTCGCGGGCCTGATCGGCGTCGTCCTGACCGACTTCCTCCAGTTCGGCCTCGCGCTCGCCGGCGCGATCCTGCTCGCCGTGATGGCGGTCGACGACCAGGGCGGACTCGGCGCGCTCCTCGACGCACTCGGGGAGCGGCGCGACCTGCTCGCCGTCGTTCCTCCGGTCGACGACCGTGAGGCCTTCCTGGCCTTCCTCGCCTTCGTGGCGATCAAGAGCTGGTCGAGCGGCAACACCGAAGGCAACGGCTACATCGCCCAGCGCATCCTGGCGACGCGCAGCGAACGCGATGCCCGCCTCGCGTCGCTCTGGTACGGGATCGCGCACTTCGCGATCCGGCCGTGGCCCTGGATCGCGGTCGGCCTCGTCGCCGTCGTGCAGTACCCGGCGCTCGCCGACCCCGAAGAGGGCTACGTCCGCGTCATGCTCGACACCCTGCCGCCCGGACTGCTCGGCCTGCTCCTCGCCGCGATGTTCGCGGCCTTCATGTCGACGATCGACACCCAGCTGAACTGGGGCGCCTCGTACCTGACCCACGACGTCTACGCGCGCTTCCTCGCTCCGGACGCCGACGAAGCCCGACTCGTCCGGGTCGCCCGGGGAAGCGTCGTCTTCCTCGCCGCGATCGGCGCCCTCGCGACGCTCGGGATGGACTCGGTCGCCGATGCCTGGAAGCTGCTCGCGACGATCACCGCGGGCACCGGCCTGATCCTGCTCCTGCGCTGGCTCTGGTGGCGGATCAACGCGTGGAGCGAGATCGCGGTCATGACCTCGAGCCTGCTCTTCGCGAACCTCGTCGATGCCTTCACCGGGATCGCGTTCCCGTTCTCCCTCGTGGTCGTCGTCGCGCTCTCGCTCCCGATCGCCTTCGGGGTGACCTTCGCGACGGCGCCGGAGGACGAGGCGGTCCTCGCGCGGTTCTACGAGCGGGTCCGCCCCGCCGGAGCCTGGGATCCCGTCGCCGCGAAGCTCGGTCTGCCCGCGAAGCCCCTCGGCTTCCGGCCGTGGATCGACGTCCTGGCCGGGACCGCCGGCATCTACGCCGCCATCCTCGCTGCGGGCTCCCTCCTCCTCGGCGAGCCGACGCGCGCTGGGATCACCGTCCTCGCGGCCGCGCTCCTGCTCGCCTTCGCCGTGCGCCGGGCCGAGGCGTCGCCGAACTGAGCGTCCCTTGCTGGGGTCCTTGCGGACGGGTTCACTCCGACCCGAACGCCGACGGAGCGCTGCGATGCCGACCCTCGATCCCCGCCACGACCTCATGCATCCCATCGAGGACGATTCCGCCTGGAGCGAGTCGTACTACTTCAACGGCTACGACCCGTCGACCGAGACCGGGCTCTACACCCGGATCGGCGTTCGCCCCAACGAGGGCGCGATCGACGTCATGCTCGCCCTCTGGCTCCCGGGCCGGAAGACGGCCTTCGCCCGGGCGAAGCGACCGCAGACCGAGATGATCGGGCCGCCCCTTGAGGTCGGCGGCGTGACCTACACGTGTGTCGAGCCGGGGCTTCGCTGGCGGATCGAGGGCGGCCTCGACGCACGCCTCTTCGATCCGAAGGCGAGCGACCCGACGAAGCCCCGCGAGGTCGCGATCGCCGTCGCGCTCGAGTTCACTGCCTTGACCCCGCTGATCGGTCACGACGGCCAGTCCTCGAAGCAGGCAGGCGCCAGCGCCTCGACCGGGAAATCGACGGGCAAGGGCCACCTCGAGCAGGCGGGGCGATGGCGCGGGTGGATCGAGGTGGACGGAGAGCGCACGACCCTCGGTGACGTCGTGCGCGGCAACCGCGACAAGTCCTGGGGGCCGCGCCGTTGGGGCGGCCCGCGGATGTGGCGTTGGTTCTCCGTCAACATCTCCGACGACGTCCACTTCGGAGGCATCCGGATCGGGACCGAGGACGGCGACCTCCATCGCGGCTGGGTCTGGAAGGACGGCGAGAGCACGAGCCTGTCCGAGTGGCGAGTGAAGACCGAGACCCGCTCGGACGCCGTGACCCAGAAACGGGTCCACGTCGTCGCGGTCGACAAGCGGGGACGCGAGCACATCCTCGAAGGCGAGCTGCTGAACGTGTTCCCGGGCGGCGGACGCAAGGGCGGGACGATCGTGAACGAGGGCCTCGCGCGCTGGACCCACGAAGGCGAGACCGGCTACGGCATCGCCGAGTATCTCCACCAGTTCGACGACGAAGGCCACCCGATCGTGCCGATCGAGTAGCTCCGGAGCGCGTCGCGCCGGAACGCAGGGTGGACGCCCTAGAGCGAGAGGACGAGCTCCGCGGCGCTCTCCATCGCGCCTTCCACGAAGCGCACTTCCTTCGCGTCCCCGATCATCCGCCCGACGACCCCGAGCGGACGCAGGGCCGCCGCGAGGGAGGACCCCGCGCGGGCGCCGCTCGCGACGAGGACCAGGTCGGCGGGACTGACTCGCTCTTCCCCGTCGCGTGCGGTCCACCGGAGCCCGTCCGCGTCGATGCCGCGGACCTTTGCGCCGCCGTGCAGCTCGATCCCGGACTCCCGGGCATCGTGCACGACTCGCCAACGGCCGACGAGCCCGTTCGCCGCCGCGAACACCTCCGTCTCCTCGATCACCTCGACCGAGGCCCCGCGCCCGCGCGCGACGGTCGCGAGGGCGAGCCCCGCCCGATCGCCGCCGACGACCACGAAGTGGCGGCCACGCTCGTCGCCTTCTTCGGCGAGCCAGTCCCGGAGGTCGTCGATCCCGACGACGCGCGCGTCTCCACCTCCCCAGTCCGGTCGCGGCCAGTCGGCCCCCGTCGCGAGGATCACCTCGTCGAAGCCCGCCGCGACGATCCCTTCGGCATCGACCCGCTCGCCGAGACGGACGTCGACGTCGTTTCGGGCCATCTCGCCCTCGAGCCAGGCGAGCAGCTCGGCATTCGGCGCCGCGGTCCGGGCCGCGAGCGCGAAGCGCCCACCCAGACGGTCGGACGCCTCGACGAGTCGGACGGTGTGTCCCCGGAGCGAAGCCAGTCGCGCCGCCTCCATCCCGGCCGGACCGCCCCCGACGACGAGAACGCGCTTCGCGACCGCCGCCGGCTCGACCCGGCGCGTCGACTCGAAGCCGGTCTGGGCATTCACGGCGCAGCGCACGTGCGACCGGACGAAGATCTGGCTGATGCAGCGGTAGTGGTACATGCACGGCCGGACGGTCTCGGGCGCGTCCGCCGCCAGCTTGTTCGGCAGCTCCGGATCGGCGAGGAGCTTCCGCCCCATGGCGACGAAGTCCGCCTGTCCGTCGGCGAGCAGGCGCTCGGCCGCGTCGGGCTCGAGCCGGCCGACGGTGATCACGGGAATGCCGACCCGCTTCTTGACCGCCGCACCGAGCGGAGCGAAGCGCCCGGGGATGTGCGTCGCGTGCGCCTCGGTGTAGCCGATGGCGCGGGCGGGATCCGCGTAGAGACTGACGTGGACCGCGTCGGATCCGGCCGCCTCCGCGAGCTCGGCCACGCGACAGGCGTCTTCGAGGGTCTCCCCCTCGACGAACGCCTCGCCCCCGTTGATCCGGACCCAGACGGGGTAGTCACGGCCGACGCGCGCGCGGATCGCCTCGAGGATCTCGACGAGGAAGCGCGCGCGGTTCTCGACCGATCCGCCGTACTCGTCCTCGCGATGATTCGTCGTCGGCGAGAGGAAGTTGTCGATCAGGTAGCCGTGGCCCGCGTGGAGCTCGCAGGCGTCGACGCCCACGCTCCGAGCCCGGACGACGGCCTCGGCGTAGGCGGAGACCATGCGGGCGATGTCATCCCGGGTCATCTCGCGAAACTCGACGCGTCCGCCCCGGACCTGCGAGGGCGTGCCCATGTTCTCGATCTCGTCGGGGGTCAGCATGCCCATCAACGGATCGGCTTCGGGCTGCTTCCGGAGCAACGAAGGCACGAGGAGGGGACGCCCCGCGACGATGTCCTCGACCGCGTTCTTGCCGTTGTGGACGAGCTGCAGGGCGAGCTTCGAACCGTGGGTGTGGACCCGTTCGGCCATGCGACGCCAGCCGTCCTCGAAGGTCGCGTCGCCGATCGCGCTCTGACGCGGCGTCGAGAGTCCGTCCGGCGCCGTCACGCCGACGGAGCCGACCAGCAGGAGCGCCGCCCCACCCCGGGCCCTCGCCTCGAAATAGTCGATCTGCTGGTCGGTGACGTAGCCGCCGTCCGTCGCCTGATTGTCGCCCATCGGACACATCAGGATCCGGTTGCGCAGCTCGAGGCTCCCGATGCGACCGGGCGCGAGTAGATGCGGGTGGGCCATGGACTTCGTCTCCTCCGCGCGGCGCGTTCGCTGCTAGGCGCCGCCCTCTCCCACCTGCTTGAACTCGACGAGGATCGCCCGATCGGCGTCGAGCGCTGCTTCCGTCGAATCGGATCCGTCCACCATGGTGTCTTCGATCCTATCACAGCGATTCGAGGCCGGAGGCGCGCCCTCTCGTTCGGCTAACGTGGAAGGCCCATCGTCCCGGAGGCCCCGCATGTCCCCGCTCGACCGCGACGCGCTCGTCTACCAGCCGAAACCCCGGCCCGATTGGGCCCGTGAATTCATCGACGTCGGCCGCCGGGTCGACGCGAAGAGCGTGGTCCCGCTCGACGAGGACTCCCTGCTGCGGGCGGCGCGCGCGAACACCGGCCTCGACGACTTCGGCGACGACGACTGGATCGAGCCCTTTCGGCTGCTCCTCTCGGACCTCGAGGAGACGGCGGAGCTCCACTTCTTCGGGCGCGTGATGACGCGCTCGGATCTCCTGGTCCACCTCGAGGGGCGTCTTCGCGTCGTTGACTGGCTGAAGCGCCACCCGGAGGTCGAAGAGGAGGAGCTCGAGTCCCCGGTCTTCATCGTCGG
>Ga0180435_10000370_pt1 | contig 46853 bp, 37 predicted proteins | sample SS_ome_3_FD_132467 | JGI IMG/M metagenome (GOLD analysis project Ga0180435, IMG submission 132467) | Hypersaline lake sediment archaeal communities from the Salton Sea, California, USA - SS_3_S_1 metaG | ecosystem: Environmental > Aquatic > Non-marine Saline and Alkaline > Hypersaline >... | reverse complement strand
TAATCGGTCTCCTTGGGGCCACCATGCCAATAGTACTTTTCAGCAACGGTCTTGCCGTTGCGAAGTACCAACAGACCGCGTGCAGTGGGTATTCTGGTTCGAACATAATCACGTGCTTTGTCCAAGCGGACCGGATCAATATGTTCACTTTTTGGTTCCGCCGGCTGCCATTGTTTCTTGTCAAGGTACAGTGTTTTTTGGGCGAAAAAAGAAATGAGCGTATATCCTACCGCAGCAATGGCACCTACGCAAAGCAGGTAAACTGCCGCATACTTGAATATTTTGTTCAATGTTATCATGATGTCTGGGCCACCTGCGTTGGAGAAATCGTATTCTGATCCTTATAAAATATGCGCAACAGAGCCGGCGCCAGCAATACATCGGCCAAGAAAGCCACCAAAAGCGAACACCCCAATATCAATCCGAAATCTGCAATTACTTTCAGATTGCTGAAAAGCCGCATCCAAAAACTGGCCACCAGAATCAAGGTTGTTGTCAGCAGGGCGCGGCCGGCCGATCCCAATGTCGCCTTGACTGCGTAGTGGATGTCACTTGTTCGCAAGTAGTACCTTCGGAAATTATGAAAAAAATGGATGGTGTCGTCCACCGCCAACCCAATGGCGATGCTGCCGCCAATCAGGTTGTAGGTATTTAGGGGTATGTCTAAATATCCCATAACGCCTAAGCCAATGATTATCGGCATCATATTGGGAATCATGGCCAGCAGCCCAACGCGGATATCCCCAATGGCAACGATCATGAGGGCCGCGATCAACAGGAAACCGGTGCTATAACCAATGGCCAGACTTTTGGTCATGGCATGAATGATGCCGGAATTGATAGCGACTATACCGGTAATCGTCACCTTGATAGCGGGGTCGAACAAGGATGCAGCCTGTTTCCGCACCCGGCCAATGAACCCAACATCATCGGCCGCATCGCGCCAGTACATCATGGCTGTCAAACGACCCGTGCGCAAGTCGGCATCGGTATATTTGTGTAGCACTTCGGGTACGAGGCGACCGATGTGATCGAATTGCGTCGCAAGCGCCGGGTGGTCTTCAGGAATCGGGCAGTCAGCCTTATGCCGACCGTCGGTTGCACACGTTATTTCCCGGATAACATCCACCAGAGATCGGGTTTGGCCCACATAAGCCTTGCCCTCAGAATCCGTCTGCGATTGCAAAAAGGTTTGCAACTGCTGCATGGCCCCAAATACACCGCGGTCGATAATGCCCCCTTCTTGCTGGGTGTCGATCATGATTTCCAGTGCACGAAATCCGCCCGTCTGGGCTTCAATCAGATCGACCTGGCGTATAAAATCGGAATCTTCCGAGAAATAATGGAGCTCGTTGTGCGAGAAATGGAGCCGGGGGAGGCTAACACCCAATAAAAGAGCACTGGTTAGAAAAAGAATCAAAACCGGATAAGGTCGGTTGACCCCCATGCGTCCCATGGCCAGCAATGTTCGATTTACAAGGGAGGCTTCATAATGGGTTTCACCCAAAGCGGTCCCTTCGACGGCCTGCAACGTTGCCAGGACCGCCGGTAAGGTGGCCAGCGTAATCACCAGAATGATGAGAATACCGATGATGGTGAAGTTGACCAAATGGGCAATAGGGACGATATCGGAGAAGGAAAAGGTTAACAATCCGGCCACGGTGGTAATGCTGGTCATGGCGATGGGAAAGCCGGAGTGTTTCATGGTGGCCAGAATGCCCCGGAATCTGCCCACACGTTTTTGATATTTATAATAGACCACCAGAAAGTGAATCGGTGCGGTCAAGCCGATGGATAATAGGGTGGCGGGCAACATGGAGGATGTCAGACTGAACCGGATCGCGAACAGCGCCATCAAACCCAATGCCACAATCAGGCCCAGTACCGCCGTCATCTGGGGAAAGATGGCGCCCGAGCCCCGTCCAAACAGAAAGGGCATGATCATAATCGGAACCAGGAGAATGGCAATACACATCTTCTTCATGTTGGACCGAACCATGGGCTCCACATGATACTGGTAAACCGGCGTACCGCTGAAGGCAATGCGGAAATTTTTGGCCTGGTATTCTTTTACGACTGCTTCGACAATACCGATGACGGCAATATTCTCTACTTGTGATATGGACTTTCTTTCGTCCAGGGGGGGAGGCGTTACCCCACCCTGGACACCCCGGGCATATCCCAGCAATCGCTGCCCATCGGCCGACAAGGCCGAGGTCGCCAGGGTTTTGATTACTACGATGGCATGCTTGCCGTCCGACGTGAAATAATGTTTTTGAAATCCGGGGTAGGAAAGGCCGCGCTGTCTATATTGCCGGGCTTCTTTCGCTGTTCGCGGCAGCTTGTCAAGAAAACCTCTGGTGCGTACATCGTTACCAACGGAATCAAAATAGGGTGCATTGACCAACGAGTTGACCGCCTTCAACAGTGGTAGTGAATTTTCCAGATCCAGATGGAATTGCTTGAGGGTGGTGAGGAAATTCAGGCTGAAGATATCAGGGGCGGAGATCAACAGCACAATATTTTCGTCCCGTCCGAATTGATTGCGAAAGCGCTGGTAATCGGTCAGTATGGGATCATCCGGCGTGAACATGCTTTCTACGGATGTGGCAATGCTGAGTTTCGGGAGTTGGCTGGCAGCCAAAGCGATGACGACAACCGACAACAGTAGAATCGGACAACGAAAGCGTATGGCACCGAGACCTATATAATGGAAGCCGCGTTCTATCTTGCTCTTAAAATCATGAATCCGTGTCACTCTTTACTCCTCAATTCGAAAAAGAATTATCAGACAGTCAGAATACAAAAATATCTAATCGCAATCGTTCATTGCAAGTAGCGGTGTTTAAGGCCTATGGATTGACCCTAAGGTTGCAATTCTAGGGTTGAGTGACATGTTGAGAGTATGATTTGTACTGTGGCCTGTCAAGTACAAATATACATTCTAAGGTACAAATAGATATTGCTGATAGACATAACGTTTTGCATATACCGATGAAGTGGTTATTTAATCATGGTACTTAAAGGCGCGGCAACATCCAGATAATGGGATAGCAAAACCAGGGCTATTATGCTGCCCGGAAAAATCATGGCAACCTTTAGATACGTCCATATTGTGGGTTTTTCTTGCTTAGAACGAGGGGGACTTGAGGATAAGGGAAATGGAATAATGCTGCAGCCGTCGGTTAAAGCAATCGGTCTTGAGGGTTCAAGACGGATCAGTTTTCTCGTAATCAGACGGATGAGTCCATGATCATTGATCTGCCTGGCTTTTTGCATAATTTGGAGATAATACGCGCGCTTTTTCTCAAGATTTGATGATGGCTGCGCCACAATCATTCCTCCCCTAAGCTTTCGTGGTCTTTTTTTTGGGTGACGCGATTTCCTGAATCGGACCGCACCGCCAAATATCGGCAATCTTATTGGATAGATACTCAATCAAGTCAAAATCATTGATGACAGCGGCTTTTTCCAGCATTTCCAGGTACTCGCCCAGGCCCGGAAAGAGATCTCCAACCGCTTTTGAGATCAAAATACCTTGAATATCTTTTTTTTTGAAGGATTGATTCAAATCCTGGGGTGTCAGAATTTGCTCTAGAGGTACGTTCAGACATTCGGCAATTTGGATAAGGTCATCCTGGCTTGCCTGTTGTTTGCCCAGCTCGATATTCTTTATTTTGGTGCGGCCCGAATCGATGGTTGTATTGAAAGCCCGCGATCCCAGTTCGCCCTGATTGAGCCCTGCTCGTTTTCTTAAAATCTGGATCATCTCGGTCTGGCTTAGTTGCATCGCATATTCATCCCTGTGACATTTTTAAATGATTGTTGCAATCTTACTATTTGTACGTAAAAATGTCAATCTCCGACCCGGATAAGCCGAAAATTATAGATGCAAGCACCAAATACCAATCAAAACTCAGACCCCAATTCCCAAATTTCAAATAGGCGGTCAGCTGTTTACAATTTCGAGTTTGGATATTGTAATTTGTTTGTTTTTTGTGATTTGTGATTTCATCAACGTTCGGATCTCACATCCGGTTCAAATGTGATGTGATTTTACATGCGAGATGCCAAGTATGCCGGTATTAGGGTTTCGCAATACCGTGGCGGAGAATCTTTCGTCTGAGTGTATTTTTATCGATACCCAGCTCTGTCGCTGTTTTCACCCTTTTCCACTGATTTCTTTCCAGGGCTTGCAGGATGGCCATTTTTTCGTAGGCTTTTAAGGTCATGGCGGCATCGGGTGCAACCGGCGGTTTCTTGGGTTGAATGCGGGCGGGCAGATGATTCGGGTTGATAAGGTCGCCGGTACACATCACAAACGCATGTTCCAGGGCATTTTCAAGCTCACGAATATTACCGGGCCAGTCGTATAACATCAAAATCGCCACAGCTTCCCGAGATATGCCCGCAATGGATCTTCCTAATATACTGTTAAAGCGTTCAATAAAATGATGGGCTAAAAGCGGAATGTCCTCCTTGCGCTCCCTCAGTGGGGGCAATTGCAGCCGCACCACATTGATGCGATAAAAAAGATCTTCACGAAAGATCCCGTCTTGCGTCAGCTGCTGCAAATGTCGATGCGTTGCCGCAATGATACGTGTATTCAGCTTGGTTGGTGAGACACTACCCAGGGGCTCATATTCCTTGCGTTCCAGGATCCTCAGCAGCTTGGTTTGCACGACCGGCGATATATCACCAATCTCGTCCAGCAGTATGGTGCCGCCTTGGGCCTGGTCAAAGCGGCCGGGCTTATCCTTTTTGGCATCTGTGAAGGCGCCGGCTTTGTAACCAAACAATTCCGATTCAATCAAGGTATCCGGTAGAGCACTGCAATTGACGGCCACAAAAGGCCCGCCGGTGTTCACGCTGTTGTGATGGATGGCGCGCGCAACTAGCTCCTTGCCGGTGCCGCTCTCACCTTCGATTAACACCGTGCTGGCACTCTGGGCTACTTGGGGCAGGATGGCAAAAATGTCGAGCATTTTTTTGTTTTTGCTGACTATATCCTCAAAAGAATGCTGCTTGCGAAGCTCTTTTTGCAGTTTCTTGATATCGGTCAAGTCGCGAAAGGTCATCACGCCACCGATGATTCGGTTCTCAGCGCCTCGCAAAATGGCCGTGGTCACATTGATGGGAATCCGTTTTTTATCTGCCCGGATAATATACAAAGGCCGGTTCGGCAACGTTTGATGGGCTTCCATGGCACATTTCAGCAGGCAGTGCCCTTCACACATGTTGCTGCGCAGGACCTCATAACACGGCTGGCCAATGGCTTCCTCTTGCCGGATTCCGGTGATGAAAGCGGCAGCCTGATTGAAAAAGGTCACGCGCCAGTTCAGGTCCACGGTATAGACCCCGTCGGCAATGGAATCCAAAATTACTTTATAGGATCCCGGCAGGGCAAGATCGATATGATTCATGGCTGCTGTTCCCGTTTGGTACTCAATTCAAATGGTGTTTATCGGGTTCAAATTGTTTCCTTCTCACAAATACTTTGGTTCAAAATGTTCCCGCTCGACATCTATGGCTTTTCAGTGATAAAAAGTCAACCATTAAATTTTTCATAATTATCTAAGTGTTAGCCAGGCTGATTGTGCAACCAGCACGTTGGCACAATCATTGCTCAATGAAATCAGATTGAAAGAGATGTTCGTGGCTAGTTTTTTTCGATTATCCAATCTTTTTGCGAAAGGAGGCTGCAACATGCGGTTGAATCGGAATAGGTTGCAAAAGACGGTAACGTGGTTTTGCGCTTTTTTGCTTTTGGGCGGTATGGGCCTGATGGCAACCCAAGGTATCGCCAGGCAGAGTAAAAAGGCCATGGCGCACAAAGAAGCTTTTAAACTGTATGAAAAAAAATGTCTGGGATGCCATGATTCGGTAGCTGATCCAGAAAAACCGGGTAGAACACGGGATGACTGGCACCTAGTCGTTCATGTGATGCATGATTACGGCATGGATATGACCGCCGATGAGGCCGATGCGATCGTCGATTTGCTGTACGACCTGCGCAAAGGTATGGAGAGAGAGGCCGGCTAGAACATTTAATATGTGCATTGAGTGCAAGCATAAAGGGGGAAACATGAAACGCAGAACATTTCTTAAATCAATGGCAGCAACGGGTGTTGCCGCTTCTATGACCGGAGCCATGATACCGAAAGAGGCCGCGGCCAGGAAAAAGCTCGATATTGGTGAGATAAAAGGCCTTAAAATTGATGTGCTCACGGAAACCAGCTGGTTTAACAACGATGTATTCAAGAAAAATATCATGGATTATGGCGGGGCCAATACCAATCAATATACCATACCGTGGCAATGGGATAATGCCGGCGGGTATGCAGTTCTGATAACCGTCACCACCTTGGAGGGCAATGAACGCAAATTTATGATGGACTTTGGGTGGAATAACGATTGGATGGATTATATCTATGAAGAAAAAAGCGAGGTCGCTTCTCTCATCGAGAAAGATGCAATTGAGTTTTGGGTACTATCCCACTGGCATCTGGATCATTATTGGGGGGTTGAATCCACCTTAAAGCGCAAACAGGATCTGACCCTGTACGCACCCAAGACCTATTATCCTGAAGACATGGCGCTTTTAAAGGATAAGGCTCACCATACAGCCAAGAACAAAGAAACCGGTCAGATGGATCATATCTGCAAAAACGACTATCCGCACAAGGGTAAACTGGTTCTCTGTGATCCCAAGGGTGAAAACAAGGAAGGTATCTATCGGGTTATGCCGGGTGTTGCCATTCGCAATTTTGATGTACCGATTCTCTTGAGAGTTCGGGGCGAGAATGTGCTTTATTTCAACGTAAAGGACAAAGGGATCGTCACGGTCACCGGCTGCTGTCACCCCGGTATCCTGTCTCTGTTTTCCTATGCGCGCAAGAACTTCAAAGACTATAAACCCTATGGTTGTTATGGCGGATTGCATATCAGCCTGTTTGAAACATGGGATCCCAAGTTTGACGACATTATCAAGGGTGTCAAGTCTTTTAAAATTCAAAAATTGGGTTGTAACCATTGTACTGGATGGATTTGGGCCGAAAAAGCTGCTGAATCTGGTGTTCCGGTTGTCAAAGGTACCGATAAATACAAAAGCTATAAAAAATACTCGACGGTTGCCAAAACCAGCAATGTATTTCTCACCAATGGCGACACGGTAACATTTTGATGGTCGGACCGTTGCATAATTGAAATCATCGGGCTAGAACGCGGCCGGTGGGAAGGTATGGCCGACGGTTCTATCGAGGATAAGGGAGGCACGTATGACTGAAGAAGGCGAACACCTTAAATTCAATTATTTTTTCGGTCTGGTCAATCTTGTGGTCGTATTCTTGATCGTCTGGTTTCTTTGGTATGTCTTCATGAATCCGAATACGGTCATGAAACTGTACACACCCATGTACGGGTTTGCCCTGGTCGTGGTCTTTGTTTCCAGCATTATTCTCATGTCGAAGGTACTGGATGTATCAATCCTATACCATCGTGCGGTGGAAAGCGAAAATCCGGTAACAAAAGGTATCATATTGACGATTATCGCTTTTGGATTGATGCTGATACTCAATTACATCGTGTTTTGGGGATTTTTGGGCAAGCTGGGTATTGCTTATTTTAGCCCCGGTTCCATTGTTGCCGCCGGCGGAACCGGTGCCGAACCCTTGATGGCGCGGGAGAATGCCTCCATTGCCATTTTGTATTATTTCACAGCATTTCTATGGATCGCGCTTTTTTGGAGCGTGGGTCTCGGACGCTGGCCATGGCAGAACAGCGGTTATGGGATTCAGGTATGGTCCCGGTTTTTTGTAATCATCTTTTTTGTCAACATTGTTTATGTCATCTTGTTTCATCCCCATGTTTGTTACCTCTTTTACCCGGCCCAGGACAAGGCCGGTGTTGCGGCATGGTGGGAATTTTCTGGAACTACGAGTGCATTTTTTGGACTTGGATTGGCTTTATGTTCCCTATTCTGGATTATAGCGTCCGATTTGCTATGGGAGGGTTATCCCTGGAAAAATATGGAAAAGGATGGTGAAGGGACCTTTCTAAAAGGTGTGGTGGCCTTTTTTGCTACCTTGGTCTTGGGCATCATAACCGTCTATATTTTAACCCGAATTATGAATGTTTTTTGGGATGAAGCCTTTATGGGCGGACAGTATACCGACGGCCCCGATTTTCGCTATATTCATACTGGAGAAATTTGTGGTTTTTTTATTCTGGCGATATTTATTCTGAAACATTATTTCAATAATTTCCCCAATCTTGCCAGTATTTGGGCCCGAACCGTCATTCGAACCGTTATTGCCATTGCGGGTGGGTTGTTGATCTACCTATTTTACTATTCCCCGGCAACAACATTTTTTTTGGCCAAGGTACCGGGCGTTGCTCAACCGGATGACAAGCCGCTGGTGTGGGCGCTGCTTTTCTTGAGCATTATCTTGGTTCAGAGCGAATTCTTTGATGGCTGGCCTTTGAAACGGAAATAGTGGAAATTCACACATGCCGAATAACAGCAGACGACTTTTTTTTCGTAAGTATTTCTTGCATCAAGCCGGCCGATGTTTAAAAGGGTATGAGAAAGGATTGGAGGAGGGCCGACAAAAAGCAGAATTTGATGAATTCTTTGAATCCTATGAATCGAGTTATGCGCTGACGCTGGCTTACCCGGATGAAATACTTCTCGGTACAGCAAAAAACTGCGGTATCGAAACTGAAAATCGTTCCAAAAAAGAGAACGTGAAAGAACTCATATTAAAACGAGAGGATTACTAAATATCGAACTCGAAAGTTACTACCGAAACAAGATCGAAGAATTGCTGATCGTCTCTTCCTGGAGCGAGCAGTTTCGTTCGGATATTGGACTCAACGGTGTCAGCCAGGTTTGGGGGACTAGACCGGCATGGTATTTCTGGTTGGACAAATCACCGGGTGTGTATCAACTAGAAATGATGACGGCAGACGAGGCTTTGGAGGCAAACGCGGCGTACTGCCGTGCATGCTTTCGGATAAAATGCTATCCTTTTCCAGATCGTGAGGAGTTTGCATCATTCTCGTTTCAGGAAAGGAATATGGTAAAGAGCACGTTGTTTGATGACACCAACACACCGCGGTTTGAACACCAGGATGATATTCCCATAGATCTATTTACAGTAGCAACTCTTTCAATCATTACGGGGTTGGAGGGAAATGTTGCCATATTTTGCCTGGAATCCATGGCATGTCTCCGAACCCGCTACATCTTGGAAACGCATCAATATTTCCCTTTGCTAAATCAAGAGCATATTGTCAAGGAAAAGGAAATTGACAGAGCTGTACCAGGTTTTCAAGTGGGATATCGTCTGTTTGATTGTCTCATGTCGTTGTATGCCAATACTCATAAACTGGCACCATGCGAAGTCGCGTTCACCCAAACAACTGGATATGAGGTCGTCAGCAATGGATCTCATATCGACGCGTATAAAACAGATGCAACCAAAGGGTATGATCTAAGAGTACTTTTTGGGACAGACGACGCAGAGAGTTTACACGATGATTCGGATGAGATGAGAACATTGGATGCCGGCGATGAAAAGTGTATTTATCGGAAACGATTTAACTGTGGACATTACCACCCCCTTTTGCAAGAGTCCAAGTCACCGATTTCACTCAATCCGCAATGGTGGTCCCTGGCACATCAGCACTATGAATCTGAACTGGCCTCTACTTGCGGCTGTCACTGACTACTATAGAATACTCATGTTGCACGGTGAAAAGTCGAAAAGCGCTAGTTCTAAAACTTCTAAAATGCAATGAGATGACACGAATTGCCATTCCAACTTTCCAGAACAGGGTTTCACCTGTGCTCGATACGTGCCAGCACTTGATGGTCTTTGATGTTGAAAGCGGCGAAGAGATAAGTCGACAGACGGTTTTCTTAGGTGAAATGCCTTTGTCCGATCGATTCGACATTATTAACAACCTGGGTGTGGTGACTCTGATTTGCGGTGGGGTCAGCGAGACGTTTGCCAATATGCTGACTGGATCCAATGTTTTTCTACGCAACGGTGTTGCCGGTGATGTGGATGAGGTCATTTCGGCATTTCTTGATGATCGCATCGATATGCCTAGATTTTATATGCCCGGTTATAAACCGGACAGTTCCGTCAAAGAAGATTTGGGTCGTGAATAGGATTTTGAATTAACCATAATCAGGAGGGTATTTTTATGAGTGAAGATGTGATTCGTCTGGGAGGCAAGAAGTCTTCTATTTTTCTGGACAAGGTCAAGGAGATTATACCGGATGAGGGCAATTTGAATCTATGCCTGACATGCGGCGCCTGCTCGTCCGGATGCCCGGCAACCGGACTTTCGAATATGGACCCGAGGAAGTTTCTGCGCATGGCAGCCCTGGGTATGGATGAGGAGATATTGAGTTCGGATTGGGCCTGGATGTGCACGGGTTGCCAGCGGTGCATCTATGTCTGTCCCATGAAAATCGATATCCCGAGACTGATTTACAACGTGCGGGCCAGCTGGCCCCGGGAAGAGCGGCCCAAAGGCATATTGGGATCATGCGACATGGCCCTGCGCAACGACAGCACCAGTGCCATGGGTGCCAGTCCCGATGATTTCCAGTTTGTGGTGGAGGATGTCCTGGAGGAATACCAGGAGGCGCAGCCGGAATTCAAGGACATGCAGGCTCCCATCGACAAGCAAGGCGCCGAATTCTTTTTGAACCAGAATTCGCGCGAGCCGGTGACCGAACCGGATGAAATGGTGCCGCTGTGGAAGATTCTGCACCTGGCAGGGGCGGACTGGACCTACGGCTCCAAAGGCTGGGCCGGTGAAAACTATTGCATGTTCCTGGGCGATAACGACGCCTGGGAACAGGTTACCCGAACATCGGCCAAGCAGGCCGACGACCTGGGATGCAAGATATATCTCAATACCGAGTGAGGGCACGTGACTTTCTCAGTCCTGGAAGGACTGAAAAAATTTAACATCGACCATAGTTTTGAAGTCAAAAATATTTATGAGTACTACGCCAAGTGGATCCGGGAGGGCAAACTCAAAGTCAATTCCGATTGGAATAAAAACCTCAAAATCAAATTTACAGTCCAGGATCCGTGTCAGATCGTGCGTAAAAGTTATGGCGACCCCATTGCCGAGGATTTGCGCTTTGTGGTCAAATCGATCGTTGGCGAAGATAATTTTATCGACATGCAGCCCAACCGATCCAACAACTACTGCTGTGGCGGCGGGGGTGGTTTTCTGCAATCCGGGTATAAAGAAGAGCGCCTGGCTTATGGGAAGCTGAAGGATGACCAAATCAAGGCCACCGGTGCCGACTACTGCATTGCCGGCTGCCATAACTGCCATGCCCAGATACATGAACTGAGTGAGCATTACGGCGGCAATTATCCAGTTGTACATTTATGGACTCTGATCTGCCTGTCACTCGGTATCTTGGGACCCAACGAACGCGAGTATTTGGGGGATGATTTAAAAGAAGTCAATGTGTTTCATCCGGAGACAGCGATGTGATTTCTTAGGATTCAAGGGTTCAAGGGGCCAAGGATCCAAGTGTTTCGGGTTCATTGAGTTTTTTGGGTTTGTTGTGTTCGTTGGGTTGCCTAATGGCATTTAGCTTACCAAGAACCAGATTGCTGGAAACAACTCAATAAACACAACAAACTGAATCCACAGTCTAAACACCTAAAAGCTGTAGTTAAATACCATGAATGAAACATTATCCATTGTCGATCTTGAGAATCGCTGGGAAAAATCGCTTATGGCCACCGAAGCACTGGTTGTCCAATATCCGGAAACGTATCGAGAGATAAAATCGCTTGTGAAGGAAGTTGTCACCAGGACGCTGGATATTGGTGATTATCTGCCAACGGCTGAGAGACTGGTTTCATTAATGCAGGAAATGGATGCGGTAACTGCCGACAGCATTTTCCATTTTTTCAGGGAACAGTTTTCGCCAACCAGCATTGGCAAGCTGAAGCTTTTCAGATTTGAATGTATGGATTTATACGAACTGATGAAAGCTTTCGATGCCTGGCGGTTGAAGTCCCATCATTTGGGAGTCATAAAGTAAATTGCCACATATTTTGGCAATTTGCTTTTGAATTTTTTGCTCAGCCCGGAGGCTTTCCTGCAAAAATCAGCCAACCTTAGTGCCCTTACATGCCTCGCATGTTAGCGTGCATCGCCTGCACCTCCATACAAAGCAGCGCCAAAGGACCCCGCATGCATGGGCGGGGTCGGGTGGCGGGGAGACAACAACCTGCCAACTAACAGAAAATGAAAGGTATCAAAATGAGTGCAAGGACAAAAATTGGAATAGTTATCTGCGACCGCTACCGTCGCTGCGCTGGTGGGAAGTGTTTACGGGCGATGCGGAATAAGGAAGGGGCTTTCAGCATATACACAGACACCGAGATTGAGCTGGCGGGTTATACAACCTGCGATGGCTGTCCCGGTGGGAACATAGAATATGCGGGAGAGGAGATGGTGAAAAATGGGGCGGAGGTAATTCATTTGGCGACCGGCTTGGTGGTTGGTTATCCTCCCTGTCCCCATATTGATACATTCAAAGCATTTATTGAAAAACGCTATGGGGTGAAGGTCGTTGTCGGTACTCACCCAATTCCGAAAAAGTATCTTGATATGCATACGCATTTGGGGACATGGAAAGACTCTGCTTGGAAGCCATTTATTGCGCCTACCATGAGCGATGAAGCGACGCGTGCTAGTTATGACTAATCTGAAATGAATGGCCGGGCAAAATCGCCGTAGTTTGAAAAGTTAAAGCAGTTTGGGCTACGGCGCAATTCCACTTTTGAGACCCCGCAGATTGCTGCGGGGAGCTTCATTGAAGGACGTAGTGATTATTCAAACACGCTGAGGTAGTATATCCCTCTCAATCAAAATATGAGGGTCGCGGGATGATAAAAATTATCAGGGGTGTCTATGAAGGAATTGGCATCAAATTGTAAATTGACCAACACACAATGAAAACTCGATTGATATTGCATCTGACCTGAAAGCAAAAAGTGATAGCGGAAACCGAACAAATGGAGCCAATCAATAATTATTGATTGGCGTTTTAATGCCGACACTCTCTCAGAAGGAATTGATGATGAAAACGAATACTTCAACCCAGTCGAGATTGGCGATAATCTTTTTTATGATAATTTTTTTATCCGTCAGCTGTGGTGGCGGCGGAGGTGGTGATGACGATGATGATGCAAACAACGATACGATACAGAACGAAGCCTATCTTACAGGTAACGATATGCTGATTGTGCTGGATACGTATGGAAACCCCATCTCAAATGCGCTGGTGGAGGAAAATGCTATTACAGACGCGAACGGAGTGACCATTGATGACTTTGAAACGAGCGCGGCGGGCTGGATCCGTGTCGCTGCCCAAGGATTTGCAAGCGGGTACAGTGAAGCCATCAATGGTGATGACGTTCGCGTTTTTGAGCTTCGCCTGACTCCCGTTCAAGTTGCTATCAAAATGGATTCCGACGACATTACAAGCATTTATACAGGCGATTCGGAAAACCCTGTCTACCGTTCAGAATTAAACGCTACGAATTTTGAGAGTCACCCGGTGACTGTTTCTTTCACGTCGATTAATCCGATTTATGTGCTTCCCCTGTTTGAACCATTGAGTTCCGGCGAAGATTTGACGCTTCAGAAAGCATTTGCCATTGAAGCGGTAGATAGCGACCTGAAAAGTATCGCCCTCAAAAGCGGAAGTACGATCGTCATCAGGGTGCGGGACGATGGTGTGCTTTCGGATGATACGGTGCTTGCTTATTTTGATCCGGAAATCGGCCGATGGGAAGTGGTTCCAGGGGGTTGCGCTCGGGACGGATCAAATCACTTCAATTGTACTTTGGCGAAGCTGTCACCATTGTACGGCCTCTTTGCTGCACAGGACGCTACTTATTTGGCCCGCCGCTTTCAGACTGCCGAGAGCAGCACAGACGAACTTGGAGATGCATGGTCGCTCGCGAAACAAAAGGTATCAGATCGCTTAAAAGATTTGAAGAGTTGCATGGCCGAGGGGACTTGTGATCCCACCGAAGATTCAGAAATGACGGGTGCAGTCAATAGCATGGTAGACACGGCCAGGAGTTATGCCGATGAGAATCAAAATGAAAAAGGTAAAATGGCGCTTTTGGCAGCCCAGCTCGGGGCAAAACAACTTGGATTTGATCAGCTGGCCAGCGAGTTGAACCCTGAAGTCGAAAGCATTACGAACAAACTCGGTCAAGATTACGTAAATAATGGTAACTGTGGACGGATCAAGGAAATGCTGCACATCCAACGCCAGTTCATGATACTCGGCGGCGACCAGCAGATTTTAAGTCAACTTGAACAGAAGCTCGAAGAGTATTTTCAGGTATGCGATTTGTGGGTAGGAAAGATCAGTTATTATTATTGGAACGGGCCCGGTGACCCGTGTAGCGGTGATTTGACAGGGGGGGGCGGGGTCTGGATAGAAAACCATTCTGTTCGGATACCGACGCACGTAAACACCCATGCCGTTAGCGGCGAGGACAAAGTCTCTCTTAATTTTCAGGACGTAACCTTTTCCAGTGGCGGGGAATGCCCAAGTACCACCAAAATTTATTATGGGAATCCAGATGTTTCAGACCTGTTTTTGAGTTTCGATGGTACGTATGACGGCATTGAATTTAACGTGAATACGCCTGGTCCGTCAACAAATCCAATCGAGATTGTACAGGATTATGTGATGAAAACCATGGAGAATGACGAATGCACCGTGGTCAACGATCCTAATCCGATTGTTTTTCCAGGATTTTCCTCGGCACTGGTGCATGGATTCAACGGGAGTCCACCCGTTACTTTGCAGGAAATGCTTGATAATGGAGACAGGGGTTCATATGGGGAATATGAAACCATTCGCGGCAGGGAAGAATTTACGAATGCTTGTTTTGAATCAAATCTGGGGCGATATCCCTTTGATAAAGGAAATGTCAATTGGTTTTTCTGGCACGAAAGGAAAGTGCTGCCTTTGTCGGAATAGCTATATTATTGCAATTAAGTCGACCATAATCTGCAACCGAAAAAGCCTTGAAACCAAGAATATTAATACGATGGGTGTGATCATGAATTACGAACGCTACTACCTTGACCTACTGGACACGCTGAATGCCTCTTTTAAAAAGCTGGAAAAGTCAGAAAAATTGAGTTAATCATGAGGCTATAACTAACCTCATTGTTGCATTTTTGTCTTACTTATTCTATATTGTGTAAGCTTTTTCTTCTCACATTCTTGTCATTCGGAATTCTAAATCTCAACGGAATGCTTCAGCTGCGCATAGGTTAAAGAATGGTTTTTCCCAGCCTCCACCCAAGCGGCTGCAGGCGAATGTAGTAATTGCATGAAAGGTATTCGGTATTATCTTAAGTTAGAAGATTTGAAAATCCACCTGTTCTGAATGTTGTGATATCGCTCCAACTTTGCATTTCCAAATATTGAAAAATTCCGTACGGTTAGGATTCGACGAGGATCCGGCAATTAGGCTCAAGACTGTTCGGCTGATAGCAGTTGAAGACTAATTACTATCAGCTCGCGGCTACGCCCGAAAGGTGCCATCACTTGGCCTACCGACCCCTCGAATCCTTGAATCTTTCGAATGTTGGGCCACAAAGGCGTTTTTGGCACGAAAAGAGTTAAAAGATACTCACGTTTCGGGAGGACCAAAATAATTTAATTTCGCGTGAACCAGATCCATTACATATTTAACTGCCCATAGAATCAACAATACCGGAGGTAAAAATGGCAAAAGAAATGAGTTCAGAATTGCATCGCCATGTGGAGGAGGTAAAAACCGGCAAACGGTGTTTTGAGAACGCATTTGAGGGCGTTGCCAGAATGATTCTTGAGAGCGAGATCGGCAAGGTTACCGTCAATGGGAAAACCACATACGATTTCAGTATATTCCGTAAGGGGAAAAAGCCCGTAATCGGCATGTATGATGAGATCAACAGTTTTGTATCGTATGTAAAAGATGCAGCCGAAGGCGGTTCTTCCAAAGAGATGGCCTATGTGCTGGTGGGAGAGCCCGGCAACGGCAAAACGTTTTTTGTTGAGTTTGTATGCCAACAATATCGCAATTTTTTATCCCTCGATCGCAATCGCAAATATACTTTCCGGTTTAACGGTATTGATAAACTCGGTCGCTACGGTCAAATTACCAGCATTGAATCACAAACTTATGAGGACCCGATGGTCCTGGCCATGAATCTGCATGAAAACCAGGATGAAAATAAAGAATTTATGGCCAAGGAATTTGGCTTTTCGGATCGAGAGATCGAAATCCTGTTTGAAAGCTATCGTCCCCTGGGCGCCTGTTCGGGCTATATTTGGAATGATATCCGGCGCGAAAGAAATGCCAATCTGGCCGAAATGCTGAGCTTCGTCGACATTATACCGGTACCCTTAACTGAAAGTTTGGGGACGGTTACCGGCAAATATCCTGCCAAGGACAAAATCACTTCATCGGCCGTAGATCTGCTGGGTGAAGAATCTATCCAACGATTACTGCATATCATTGATACCAATAACCCCTATCGTTTTGATTTGAGGCGCGGCGCTCTGGCCCGTGTGGCTGGCGGCGGCATTCATTTTAGCGATGAGATTTTTAAAAATAAAAAGGATTTGGTCCAGGTATATCTGGGTGTCATTCAAAACCGTACCATTGAAATTGATGGATTCAAGTGGCCCATCGACACGCTTATTGTGGCCACCAGCAACAATTCAGAGTTCAACCGATTTTTAGATGAAAAGGAAGAAGCCCCGATTGTGGACCGCTGCCGCATCAGTTATATATCCCATAACACCGATTACAAACTTCAAAAAGATCTGACCAAATATGCCATTGGGTCCGAAGCCAGGACCACCCTGACACGCAAAGAATTGCACCAGGACCCCAACATGAATTATGCCGCATCGGTTGCAGTGGTACTTTCCAGGCTGCCGCGCTCGGAAAAATTAACCCCCATTGAAACCTTGAAACTGTCTGCTGGAGAGGTGGCCGGTGAAAAGAGCATTAAAACGCTTTCCGAGGTTATCGACACCCTGAATCAGAATCCCGATATTACACTGCGGTTTGGACAGAAAGGCTTGGGGCAGCGGAATTTGGGACGCGCCATTCAATTGCTGATCGAGAGCTCTGAAACAAACGAAGGTCAATGTATGTTCGCTTATGACATTTTCAAATCAATGGAACGCATCATTCTCGACTATGTAACCGACGCCAATGACCGGATCAAGTATCTGGAAGATCTGAAAACAGCAAAAAGTTTGTACCGCGAACGCATCATGACCGAAATGTTCAATGCCTATATGGATGAACCCCTGGCAATTCGGAAAGATGTTTTGAACTACGTCAATATGATCATTGGTATCGATGCCGAAAGTTTGGGAGCGGATAAAATGTGGAAATATAAAGATCCGCAGACGAGTGAATTCAAGGCATTGAAGGTCGATGAACGCTATATCAAGAGTGTTGAAGAACGGTTGGGACTCAAAACGGAAGAACAGCGCGATTCTTTTCGAACATCGATACGAAAAATATACGGGCAAAAGATGTCGGTCGATCCGGACTACGATTTCATGGACAATTTAGAACTGGTTAAGGCGGTAACGGATGTACGGCTCAAATCTGATATCGCGGGTGCCGGCAGCCTGATCGGGGCCCTGGCCAACCGAACCAATGAAGAAAACCAGAAGCTCTACGACCGCATGATCGATACCATGCTGAATAAACTCAACTATTGCCGGACGTGTGCCCAAAAAACCATCGAGTATTTTTGTACTCAAGAAGATGAAAGTTAGGGTGGCATCATGGATCCAGAGGCCCGCAAGATATATAAGCGTTTGAAAAAAAAGGGTTTGTCTTACGATCAAGAGCAGACAATACTCAAAGAGCTGAATTTGGAAGACACCCATGCACCCCTGGTGCCTGATGATTATCTTGGCCGTAACCGGGTTAACCCGAAAGGCTTGTATCAGTATACCGATTTGACGCATTTGCAGCAAATGCATGCTTATTTGGACAATTATCATGCTTGTCTAAAATCAATTGACGAATTGCTGGAAAAGGATCAGCAAAGAGAAAAAGACGGATTTCCGCGAAAAATACGGGTGGGCAAGATGGTCAAACCCCGTAAAGGCGGTAAGGAAAAAGTCGTTGTCGTGCCCACCACCGTGGAAGAGAAGTTTATTCACGACACCTCTATGGATGAATCCGGGGAAGGGGACGGGCAGGGAGGTTCGGGGGATGGGGAAGAGGGCGACGTTATTGGCGAGCAGCCGATCCACGATCCGGAAAACGGCAGTGGTGCCGGACCCGGCGAAGGCGAGAACGGTGCCCACGAAGTTGAATCCAGCGCCTATGATCTCGGTAAAATATTGACGGAACAATTTGAACTGCCCAACTTGAAGGATAAAGGCAAAAAACGATCACTGACCCGTTATACCTACGACCTCACCGACCGCAACAAAGGCTTTGGGCAGGTACTGGATAAAAAGGCAACCCTCAAAAAGATTGTGGATACAAACATCAACCTGGGGCGGCTGCCTGATCCAGGTCAGATTGATCCCACAAAGTTTCTGATTTCACCCACCGACATGATATACCGGGTGCTTTCCAAGGAAAAGGATTATGAGTCTCAGGCGGTGGTCTTTTTCCTACGTGACTATTCCGGCTCCATGCAGGGTAAAGTAACGGAATTGATCGTGGGGCAGCATGTGCTTATCTATAGTTGGCTTTTATACCAGTACGCCCGCCAAGTTGAAACGCGATTTATTCTGCACGATACATCCGCCAAGGAAGTGGAGGATTTCTATACCTACTACAATTCCAAGGTCGCCGGTGGAACCAGGGTGGTGGCTGCCTTTCAGTTGGTCAATGAGCTTGTGCAGGCCGAAAATCTAGCCAAAGATAATAATATTTACATCTTCCACGGTACCGATGGTGATGACTGGGATACCGAAGGCAAAGAAACCATACCGGAGCTAAAAAAAATGCTGACCTATGCCAATCGGGTGGGTATCACAATTACCGAACATGGCAGCGCCCAAAGAGGAAATACCGAGGTGGAAAAATATCTGAAAAAGTCTAATTTGCTGGATGAGCAACCGGCTTTGTTACGCTTAGATAGCATGCAGGAAGATGCAGACGAAGCTCGCTTGATAGACGGAATAAAAACCTTGATATCTGAATGAAGTACTATCGGCGTCGAAATCGGCATCGGTATCGGAACGCAGAAGTCAGGAGCCAGCCGCCGTCGCCGTACCGGCTATGGCGAGCCAAGGAAGTCAGAAGTTTAAACACCCTGGTATCCCAGCCTCCTAGCAAAGAATGTCAGGAGTTAGAAGACAAAAATCAGGCTGTAGGATGAAAGCTGCAGGCTGCAGTATACCGATTGTCATCCTCGCGGAATCGGGGATCAAGAAACAGCCCATAGCTAAAAGCTGAATACCCTTTCTGGATTCTGTCTTCTTTCACGTATAAGGTGTGCAGGAGAGGATAATTCATATGGAGCTCATCAACCAGCATACCAAGAAAATCATGGAGGGGTGTAAGGTCCGAGCAGCCGATGCCGGACTGCAATTCCAAAATGAATCCCTTGAATATATTGTAACCAATCGCGATCTCCTTGAGCTATCCCCAAAAGTGATGATTCCAACCTTATATGATTATTGGGTTCATGATGTTGAGATTCTGAAAGGCAAGGGAAAGTACGAACTCTATCCCAGCAATCCTTATGAGACGGTCGTCAATACCCGACCGGCCATATCATTCTACAACGATAATAATCCGGATTGGCTTAACGTCATGATTTTCTATCATGTACTGGGACATATCGATTTTTTTCAAAACAACGCTTATTTTCGTCATACATGGGACTATGATTTTGCCGGCCAGGCCTTATCCGATAAACGTGTTGTCGCCCGGCTCAGGTCAGAACACGGTCGCTGGGTGGACTATGTCATTGAATTTTCAAGAGGAATCGACAATTTGGTCGGGTACTACAATGAGTTGGCGCTACTAAATGATTTCCAATCACCAGCCGTAATGAGCAAAATCGATTTTTATTTCGATATCTTCCTGCAATCGGTTTTGAAAGTGACCACCAATGACTATATCAAGGAGATTGAACGTTATAATCAATGTGTTCGGGATGATACAGTCCGCTGCCAAGATTTATTTTTTGCAGAAATAGAACTAAAACATCCAGAATTTGAATCGGTGTATCAGAAACGCGTCCAAAAACCAATTCCCCGCCAGCGTGACGTATTGCAGTATATCATGTCGAAATCCAAATTTTTAAACAGCGATGAAAATCAATGGATGAAGACGGTCATTCAAATTGTGCGCAAGACGTCTCTTTTTTTTCAGCCCCAAATACGTACCAAAATTATGAACGAAGGCTGGGCAAGTTTTTGGCATGAAAGACTTTTTCTGGAGGACGAAAGGATCAGCGGCCATGAAGTGGAATTTGCGAGGGTCCATGCCCATGTAACCTCCATGCCGCGGGTTGGTTTGAACCCATATGCGCTGGGGATGCGTCTGTTCTCCCAGATTGAAGAAATGGCCGACAAGGGTCGCTACGGCTATGATTTTGAGCGCATCCATGACGAAAACCAGCGCAAGCAATTCGATGCCCAAACCGGACATGGCAAGGACTTTATTTTTTATGTCCGTCAAAACTGGTGTGACTCCATGTTCATTAATAGCTTCTTAGATCAGGATTTTATGACACGCTATAAATTGTTTGTGGCCGGTAAACGCCAGAACAAGGAACGCATGGTATGGGAGTATTACGTAAAAAGTCGTAAATGTGAAGACTATTTAAACATGTTACGACGTTCCCTCTATCATCCCCCGCATATCACTATTGATGAAGATAAAACCAATGAAACCAGCTTACATCTGGTGCATCAATTCGAAGATAAACCCTTGGTGAACGAATTTATCGCCAATACCATGCTGGGCATCGAATATCTGTGGGGGGGGAGCGTGCATCTTGAAACCCATGAATTGATTTCAGCCCCCAAATCAGCCGTAAGTGGACCGCCAACAGGATACTTCCCCATTCCTAAGCCCACAGAGGGTGACGAGCCTGAAGAACGGAAATGGCGACGGGTCGTGTATTCCATGGAAAACAGAAAGCTGACGAAAAAAGAATTAAAGGCGGAATCATCCGGTTAAAGCATATTTAAATTAATGTATGCGTCATACGTCAACGTGAAAGATTCGATAAAGTTAGGATTCCAGGTTTCGAGGATTCCAGGGGCCAAGTGGGGTTTAACGTAGACCGCTAATCGTAAATACTGGATCCCCATTTTCATGGGGATGACAAACGCTTTACCCGTTAATATCCTATATCAAAGGGTATTTCTTACCTGCCGTCATCCCCTTGGAAAAGGGAATCCAGACATTGCTGCCAGCTGCACGGAACCAAGAGCAAAGTTCTATGAGCTTATCACTTGAATCCTGGGCCCCTTGAATCCTCGAATCCTTCTGATATGATTCCACAAACGGATTATTCGCATTAAAAAGGAAACAAGGCTCAACAGAATCAATGAGGGTGACAAATATGAACGACCAGATAGAAACGGCATTGCAGAATCTAGATCGAGAGATCGGCGATCGACATGCGCAACCGACGATTTCATTTACCGATTTTTTGCAGTTACTGGTCGACAATCCTTATACGGCAATGAGAAATGTATTTCAGATTTTTCATGACATGATCAAGTGTTACGTCAACGAGGAGGCGGACGAGTATCCAGACGATCCTGAGTCCATCCATTTTGTTCACTATGATTGCAGCAAGCTTTTTGTTGAAGGTTCCGATCACCCATTTTTTGCCGACCGTCTGTTCGCCAACCGTTTTATGGCCCAGGTGGAATCCTTGCGGCGGGGCACCCAACAGAACAAAATCTATATTTTTGACGGTCCGCCCGGATGTGGTAAAAGTACTTTTTTAAACAATCTGGTAATGAAATTTGAGGAATATACGCGTACAGTCGAAGGATCCCGATTTGAAGCGGTTTGGCGTCTTGACCAAAGAGTATTGCGTCAACTCACCAAAGATGAACAAGCAGGTTTTTTTGATCGCGTGATACGTTACAATAGGGACACCCCACTTTCCGGAGACATGGATGAAGCTGAAACTGAGACGGTATTGCCCCGTGCGCTTGAAACGGATGATGTAACTCGGACGGAACACCTGAAAAATTCAATCAACGGTAACTTTATCGAAATCCCCTGTCCGAGTCATGACCATCCCATCGTCATGATTCCCAAGGACCATCGTCGCAAATTCCTCGATGACCTGCTGACCAACGATGAATTCAAATGGAAACTGTTTACCGAAAAAGAATATGAATGGATATTTAGAGAGCATTCCTGCACCATCTGCAGTTCTATATACGGCGCGCTGGTAAGACGGCTAAACAGTCCCATGGACGTTTTTAAAATGCTATATGCGCGCCCCTACCAGTTCAATCGGCGTTTGGGTGAAGGTATCAGCGTGTTTAACCCCGGCGACCGACCCGTCCGTCAAAACATTATGGGTAATCCCGTTCTACAAAATCGTATTAACAACCTATTACGAGACAGCAACCAGGTTAAGTATCTTTTCTCCCGTTATGCCAAGACCAACAATGGCATCTATGCCTTGATGGATATAAAATCTCACAACATCGAACGTTTGATCGAACTGCACAATATCATCAGTGAAGGCGTACACAAGGTTGAAGATATCGAGGAGAATGTGAACTCACTTCTGATTGCCCTGATGAACCCGGAAGATAAGAAGAATATCCAAGATCTGCAGTCTTTTTCCGATCGAATTGAATATATTAACATTCCCTATGTGCTGGATTTGAATACGGAAGTGGCTATCTACCGAAATATTTTTGGGAAACATATTGATGATCGGTTCCTACCGCGCGTATTACATAATTTTGCACGTGTCATCATTGCCACCCGCATGTTAATCAAATCTGAAGCCGTTTTGGAATGGATCGGCGATCCCCAAAAGTATAAGCTTTATTGTGATCAAAATTTGCAGCTATTGAAAATGGAGATTTACACCGGCCATATACCTTCGTGGCTTACAGAGGAGGATCGCAAACGATTTACGGCCAAGCGCCGTCGCAAAATTATCGCCGAGGCCTTACTTGAGGGCAACAAAGGCTTGTCCGGAAGAGATTCCATTAAAATTTTCGGTCAGTTTTATTCACGATACGCCAAGGAGGACAAGCTTATCGATATGTCCACCATGTGCCTATTTTTCAGTAAGGTACGACGCGATCTTTTCAAGGAAATCCCCGAGAACTTTCTCACATCCCTTTTGGTTATGTATGACTATACCGTATTACAGGAAGTTAAAGAATCGCTGTATTATTACAATGAGGAGCAAATATCAAAAGACATTCAGAATTACCTTTTTGCCACTAATTTTGAAATCGGCACCAAAGCGAAAAGCAGTTATACCGGTGAAGAAATTGAAATCAGCGAAGTCTTTTTCTCGGCGATTGAAAACCATCTGTTGCATGAGGACGCCAGTGAAGCGGACCGGCACGCTTTTCGTGAGGATACGCAAAAAACTTATACGACCAAGACGCTCACTCAGGAAGTTATGTTGGAGGGGATCTCGATTACCGAAACCGAACTCTACCGGTCCCTGCATGAGCGCTACATTCACAATTTGAAGGAAAAGGTTTTGGAACCGTTGCTCAAGAATGAGAATTTTCGTCAGGCTATCAAAGATTTCAATGAGGATTCGTTTAAATCTCACGACGAACGCATTCGTGAGGATGTCACATTTCTAATCAATAATCTGTGTACCAAATGCAAATATACCGAGCAGGGCGCCAAGGAGGTTTGCATCTATGTAATTGATAATGATTTGGCTCAAAAATATGCAAAACCTTTTCCCCAAAGCCAGACATGAAGCCCGATTTCGACAAGGCTTCCACCAACAGCATTACGACAACATATCGGAATAATCAGAACCAGGTCACCGATGATTCATGGTCCAATAGCAGCGGGTGCTGGCCTCGTTGCGGAACGTGTTTAGGCAATATTTGAAGGTTTGTCGAGAGTGGACTAACCTTTCGTTTTTTCAAATGGTATCATCCGTCCGATTGTTTTTTTCCCACTCACCGATATATTTTTTAACCGTGCGACGATCCAGATTGATGCGGCGGGCAACATCTTCGAATGTACCAAAACGTCGATAAAGCAGTGCGCAATACCCGGCCAATAGTTCATGGGCGTCCAGGTCGCCGGATGCGATGCCGTTTGCCAGCTGGGTCTTTAGGTCGTTTGATGCAACTGATTTGATATCACCCTCGTAGTTCTTCTGTAAAATCACTCGCCGGACACACTGTTCCAGTTCCCGAACGTTTCCAGGCCAGGGATAGTCCGGACCCAGATTGCGGTCGATAACTGCACGGATGGTTTGCACCAATTCAGGTGACGGTTGACCCATCATGCGTTCGACGGTGTAGGCTAAAAGATCATCCAGCTCACTGGGATTCTCCTGGATACGCTGGCGCAGTGGTGGAACCGTGATAATATCGGATGTGAGGCGATAGTAGAAGTCATCGCGAAAGATGTGCTGCTGTCGAATTTCATCAATGGCTCGGTTCGTCGCCGCAATTACGCGGCCTTCGAATCGATTGGAAATATGACTGCCCACCGGTGAAAAGTGTCTGCTCTGAAGAACTTCCAAAAGCTTTATCTGCAGTTGCCGTGACGTTTCACCGATTTCATCCAACAAAATAGCCCCATAGGGGCTACAACGGCCAAATACACCGGTATGATCTTTGACCGCACCGGTAAAGGCCCCTTTTTTATGACCGAACAATTCCGACTCGATGAGCGCTTCCGGGAATTGAGACAGGTTGATGGAAACAAAAGACTTGGTAAAACTGATTTGAAAACCCTTTTTCTTGAGTAGAAAGGGGATAAATCCTGAACAGCCGATGGCCATGGCTGCGGTTCCTTTGCCGGTCCCGGTTTCACCCAGAATCAGCGTGGAAAAGTCTTCCATGCGATTATACAGATATTGCTCATAGAAATCGATGCTGTGGGTGAAAATGTTGTTCCACAAATCCAGACGCAGTTTTTTCATGCTGGGGCTGGCACCCACCAAGCGGCGTGTCATAAAGTAATAGGCACGTCTCAGCTGGTAACTTAATGCAAAGTAGCGCGTCGTCGACTCGCCGGCAAATCCCTTTTTACGCAAAAATAGAAAAGCCTCATTGGCAAAGGGAACTTTGATATTGTTGTCACCCGTTGCGATTTGATCAATAATCAATTGATCAAAATTTTGGCGATAGCGATAAAAAAAATCAAACAAATACGCAGCCTTGACCAGCCGGCGGTCATCGGCGTTGAATGCATTGATGTTACCCCGACCGTCAGTTTCGATTTGATCGATCCGATTCCTGATTTCGAAGATGGCCTTCTCTAAGCGTTTTCTTCTGGCGGTAGTGGGTGCCAGACCGGACAACTTCAGATCCACGTCGGCTCTGCTGTCATCGAATGGATTGGCCAATATGGCCTCGTAAACCAGCCTGAAGAAATCGCGGATAGATGGATCGAGTGGGCGTTTGTTTTTCATAGTTTTTAGGCTTTTAGCATTTTATACTGGTGGCTGTAGGCAGTGGATTCAGTTTGTTGTGTTTATTGTGTTCATTGGGTTTGTTGGGTTGCTACTTGCCACCGGCTTACCTTAAACCCATTTTCCTGTTACCAACTCAATGAACTCAAGAAACCCAAAAAACTCGATGAACCTTTTCCCTCCAGCCCCTAACCCAAGATTAAAGCCGGTATCTGATTGTCTAAGGCTGTTCAGTGTACACCCCATGTAAGCACAGTATGCATAAATTGTCCACATGGGCGTCGTTCCCGGTCGAATTTGCAAAGGGTGAATATTTATATTTCATATAACAATCAATTGGTTATGTTAACAAGCCAAAGGTTGGCACGGAGTTTGTAATATAATTAATTTTATTGAATTACTGGCATCAACGCAACTATAAGTGAGGTGCATAATGGAGAACGATATTGTCAAACGATTTCAGCAGATGAAAAGCAGTTCTAAAAAGCCTGAATACACCGGTAAGGAAAGACGAAAAGAAGACGATCCCGCCTATTTTGGCCATTTTTGTCTGGAAGGATTGGAGAGGCGGCAAACAAACAGCATTTTCTCCTAAACAGCAAATCAAAAAATATCCCTGTTACCAACGACAGGGATATTTTTGTTTTGATTTGCTGTGACTACTTTTCACAAGCCAGAATTCAGAACCCCTGGCAACCCGCATCTCGTAACCCGACACCCGCACTCCGCACCGCGCATCCTGGCTTCCAAGCTTTTTCGCATAGCATTTTACGGTTGTCATCCTCGAGAAATCGGGGATCCAGATTTGGCTTTTAGCTGATGGCTGTCGGCCTTTACTGGATTCCCGCTTTCGCTGGAATGACAAACGGGCAGCGGCTTTCAGCTATAAGCGACAAGCCATAAGCAGCTGACATCTGATACCTGAAGGCTTACTGCTTGAAAAAAGCCCTTGCTATTTGCGGGAAAATAGATACCCTTCACGTTCTTTGGTGGAATCGCAACATGAGCCCTAAGGTTTCATGAACAATATAAAAAGGAGTATCTAATGGAAATGGACCTGACCGTAGACAAAACCAATCTTTACCAGGAAGAGTCATTCACTGACCTAAAAACCGGCGCTATTCGCAGACTAAACCCGGTAAAGGAAGATGGATCCAGGGATGAAAACCGAGCACCTATTTTTATGGGTCAAACCCAACTCATGTCCCCCAACGGTCCCCTGCCGGTCAGTTGCATGTTGGAGGCAGCGACGCTTTCTGAGGCCATCGAAAAATTTCCAAACGCGGTCAAAGAGGAAGTGGACCGGATTGTAGCGCTGGCTCAAAAAGCGCAGCAGAAGGAAGATTCGAGGATTATTGTTCCGGGCCAAAGTGGTTAGCGATTATTTTTGGTTCAAGCAGGTTGATTTTGAGAGAATGGTATGGGCCAAGTATCGATTCCACAGTTTATAGAAAATGCCGAGGTAATCCTGGGTGAAGGCGCGGTCATAGAGCGTATCAAGCGCGAGAGTGACCAGGACCTCGACCCATATATCGTCAATGCCGGTTTTATCTATGACGATCGGCAGCGCAACCTGCTTGCCGATATCTTCAAGGGGTATCTAGATATTGGCAAAACCAGTGGATTACCGCTGTTGTTGTCGACCCCCACGTGGCGTGCCAGCCGGGAACGCATTCAATCTGCGGGTTATGCGGATCGAGATGTCAATGCAGATAATTTCAAATTTTTGGATGACCTGCGTAAGTCCACCGGCGCCTACGCTGAGAAGGTGCTTGTTTGTGGCTTAATGAGTTGCTGCGGAGATGCTTACAATCCAGCCGAGAGACTTTCCGCAGAAGAAGCTAAGCGGTTTCATTCCTGGCAGGCGGATAGACTGGCTGAGACTGGTGTGGATTTTCTATTGGCGGCCACATTGCCGGCCTTAAGCGAAGCGCTTGGATTGGCAGCCGCACAGGCTGCGACGGGCAAACCCTATATCATTAGTTTTGTACTGAGACCCGAGGGAACTTTACTGGACAACACCCCCCTGAAAGAGGCTGTGGCCACCATCGATGCAAAGGTCGATCCCAAGCCACTGGCATACATGGCCAATTGTACGCATGCCTCTTTTTTCCGTTCGGCCATAACCCATGAGCAGAATGCCTCCCCCCAAATCAGAAAGCGGGTTATCGGCCTGTTGGCCAATACGGCCGCACTTGAACCTGAAACACTGGATAACAGTGACAATTTGGTATCTGAAAAACCGGAGAAATTCGGCCGTAATTTGGCCAAGCTAAAGGATGAATTTAGTCTCAAGATTATAGGTGGTTGTTGTGGTACAGATGAACGGCACATCGGGGCTTTGGCAGATAATTTAATACACCAGTTTTAAGTTTTAGGTGTTAGGTTTTAGGTAGCGGACCGCCACGCGCAATTGGCGACCTAAAACCTAAAACTTAACACTTAAAACGAAATTAGTTTTTATTTTCCATACAATACCGCAATAATCCTGGCTTCACCGGCCTTGGCAGCAATGAGATGGGGTGTGGTTGACAGGTAATATACACTGTCACCGGGTTCCAGTTCAAAGTCGTCGGCCCCGATTTTAAGCGAAACCAAGCCATCCAAGACATAGATAAACTCTTCGCCTTCATGCACGGACATATCCTCATCCGGATTTTCCTTTAGCTCGACAATCAATGCTTCCATATGGCGGCCTTTTACATCCGGGGCCAGACTCATATAGGAGTAGACCTCCTGGGCCCCTTTTTGGGATGTTGATCGGGCCACAGGAATCTTTTCGGACTTGCGCGTAATCGAGTAGAGCTGATTGCCCACACCGGAAACGATGCGGCCAAAGGCACTGTCCAGGGCCTTGGAAAGTTTAATGGAAGTCCCCAGCTGGGGTTGAACTTTATTATTTTCCAGATCTTCCAGAAATGAGACCTCAAAGCCGGTTAATTTGGACAGTTCTTCAAGGCTTAGTCCCTTTTCGTGCCGCAATGTACGGATACGTTCACCGACACTCTCCAGCGGCTCAGCACAGGTTTGGGCAATATCTCCGGTGAGATCTTCAAAATAGTCAACATTGATGGGTGGTTTTGGGCTATTTTCGGGCATGTTATTCTCCTAGCTTCCTACATTTATATTATTTATTGACACCTGATAGCTCAAATCTTCATTGTGTGCACTTGCATATTCCAAAAAGGATTCGAGGATCCAAGGGGTCAAGGATTCAAGTGAGCGCAGCAAACGCTAACAGCATAAAGTATATTAAGCCCAAGGTCTACCCCTTTACTTAAAGACTCTGCGCTTACCCTCGAACCCTTGGAACCTTGACCCCTTGAATCCTGTTCTATAAACATTTCGCGCCGATATGCCTTGATATTACAATTCGCTGGACTTCGGATGTTCCTTCGCCGATATCCAGCAGTTTCTGGTCCCGATAGAATCGTTCCACGTCATATTCACTCATCAGACCATATCCGCCATGCAATTGTACTGCATGGTTGGCACATCGGTACATGAGCTCGGAACAATATAATTTTGCCATGGCAGCTTCTTTTGAGAAAGGCATGTCATTATCTCGTAACCAGCAAGCTTTGTAAAGCAAGAGGCGGGCACATTCAATTTCCACGGCCATATCGGCCAATTTAAATGCATTGGCCTGAAAGGTTGCAATCGGCCGGCCAAACTGCTCGCGTTCGTTGCTATATTTAAGTGACATGTCCAGGCATCCCTGGGCGCCGCCCAAACCCATGGCACCGATGGACAACCTGCCGCCGTCCAAGGTTTGCATCATCTGGTGAAAGCCATGCCCGCGGGTCCCCAGCAAGTTTTCTTTGGGTACCCGGCAGTCTTCGAAGTAGAGTTCGCTGGTGTTGGATGCCCGCCACATCATCTTATCATGCATTTCGCGGGTACTGAATCCCGGTGTGCCGGTATCCACAAGTATGCAGGAAAGTTCGGGTTTGCCGTCCTCACGGGTGCCTGTTTTACATAGAACCGTGACGCCCGTGGTAATATCTGTGGAGGCATTGGTAATAAATATCTTACTGCCGTTGATGACCCATTCATCACCGTCTAAAATTGCATTTGTTTTACTGTTGGCGGCATCTGACCCGGCGTTCGGTTCGGTTAGTCCAAAGCCCCACAATGCTTGGCCGCTGCATAATTTGGGCAGATATTTTCGTTTTTGTTCTTCATTGCCAAAATAATAGATGGGCCCGATCCCCAAAGAATTGCCGGCCGCGACCGTAGCTGCATGCGATCCGTCCACCCGTGCGATTTCTTCGGTGGCGATGATGTAGGAGACATAATCCATACCTTGCCCGCCATATTGCTCGGAAACAAATACGCCGAAAAGTCCTAGTTCGGCCATCATGGCCATGGTATCATAAGAAAATTCTTCTTTTTTATCCAATTCCCGCGCAACCGGTTTGATCTCTTGTTCGGCAAAGCTACGTACGGAATCCCGTAAGATTTCTTGTTCCGTGGAAAGGCTGAATTCCATTATCACTCCTAGTTTTTTGGTTCATTGAGTTTGTTGAGTTTATTGGGTTTGTTGGGTTTGTTGGGTTCATTGAGTTTGTTGAGTTTGTTGGGTTTGTTGGGTTTGTTGAGTTTATATACGCTGGAACGCTAGGACGCCAGGAAGCTGGGACGCTGTTTTTCGCTAATGGTTTTAGGCTATTTACAGCTTTATAGCCTTCCAGCATCCAAGCATCCCAGCGTAAGGTAAACCCAATAAACACGGTTTTTTGAAATTCCTCAAGTCATAATTTTCAGAAAGCTCTCATTGGAAACTGCTCCAAACTAGATGGCCTTGAGTCGTTGTTGCAGGTAAGTATATCGCTTTTTAGTTTTGCTGTTGTTGATACCGATGTGCAGGGCCTTTTTGGTACCCACCACCACCACCAGATACTTACCGCGGGTCACAGCCGTATATATCAGATTTCGTTGTAGAAGGATATAATGCTGTGTGAGCACCGGGATTACAACAGCAGGGTATTCGGAACCCTGCGATTTGTGCACCGAGATGGCGTAAGCCAGGACAATTTCATTTAGATCGGCGAAATCATATTGTATCTTTCGATGGTCAAAGGATATTGAAACTGTTTTGTCTTCCGAGTTAATGCTTTGGATTCTGCCGATATCGCCGTTAAAGACCAATTTGTCATAATTGTTTTTGATCTGCATGACCTTGTCATTCGGTTTAAAGTTCAGATTGCCACGGGTGATGATTTTATCGCCGGGGTTGAGGGTCTTTTGCAGGGCAACATTCAGATTTTCGGCACCAACGACACCTTTGTGCATCGGTGTCAGTACCTGGATTTCATTAATAGCTTCAAAACCAAACCGTCTGGGTATCCGATTGGAGACCAGTTCGAGGATTGTGCCGAGGACCCGTTCCGGATCCTCCTGTTCGATAAAATAAAAATCGGTTTTGGCATCTTTTTGAGCGGTTGGATCAATAATTGGGAATTCACCCTGGTTGATGCGATGGGCATTGGTAATGATGGCACTTGTTTTGGCCTGTCTGAATATTTCGGCCAAGGAAACGACGGGAATTTGACCGGAATTGATTATATCCCTCAACACCTGTCCCGGGCCAACTGAAGGAAGTTGATTGACATCACCCACTAGAATGACAATAGCCGGCAGGGGAACCGCTTTTAGCAGGTGGAACATCAAGTAGGTATCGATCATAGAAGCTTCGTCAATTATCAGGGCATCGCAGTTCAATGGTGCGGTTTCATTTTTTTGGAATCCCCCGTTTTGCATGCTGAAATCGAGCAGGCGATGGATTGTTTTAGCCTCATGCCCCGTGGCTTCTTGCATGCGTTTGGCCGCTCGTCCGGTGGGAGCTGCCAGCATGACCCGTAATCGGTGCCGTTGCATTATTTTTAGAATGGCCTGAATGATGGTTGTTTTACCGGTGCCGGGTCCGCCTGTAATGATACTGACCTTGCTTTGCAGGGCGGTTTTGATGGCGACCACCTGATTATCAGCCGGTTGGATGGCCAGTTGCTTCTGCACTCGCTTTATCTCTTTGGCCACATCGATAGGTTTTGTACCTTGGGGGACTTGCAAAATCATTTGAATTCGATTGACAATGCCGGTTTCGCAGATGTGGTGCTTTTTTAGGTAAACCGCTTTATGATTGGGCTCAAAATAATCGGGGTGTTCATTAAGATCTTCGACGACAATGCGACCGGCCTGGAATAGTTTTCCCAGGGCTGTTTGAATAATTTCAATATCAATATCCAAGACCTGCTGACAGGCCTCTATAAGCAAAGTATAGGGATAAAAAATATGGCCTTCATCGGACAAATTGGTTAGCACATAGATAATACCGGCTTCGGCACGCAATTCAGAATTTTTTGCAAAACCGATCTGTTGAGCGATACGATCGGCGATTTTAAAGCCGATGCCGCTGATGTCCATACACAAGCGAAATGGATTTTGTTGGACGATGGCAATGGAGCGGTTGCGGTAGGTTTGATAGATCTTGGTTGCGTATCCGGTACTGACGCCGTGAGACTGTAGAAAAAGCATAACCTCCCGAATTTTTTTTTGATCTTGCCAGGCCTGTTGAATCAAGGCAATCCGTTTTTTGCCGATACCCTCGATCTCCTGCAGGCGCTGGGTCTGGTGTTCAATGACATCCAGCGTACGTTTCCCAAATTTCTTAACAATTCGTTCGGCCATCTTAGGGCCCAGCCCTTTGATCAGGCCCGAGCCCAGGTATTTGCGAATGCCATATACCGTTGCCGGTACGGCGGTCTGATAGGATTGAACTTTGAACTGTTCACCGTACTTCGCATGTCGCACCCATTCGCCCTTTAGTGTTAATATTTCACCCGGCGTCGGCGATAGGATATTTCCAACAATGGTCACCAGGTCCCACTGTCCCTGCACTTTTAATTTGGCGATGGTATAGCCGGTTTCTTCACTGGTATAGGTGATACGTTCTATTTGGCCGGTTAGTTCAATCATACTTAGTTTATTGGGTTCGTTGGGTTTATTGTGTTCGAAATCGAAATCGAAATCGGTTTTTAACTTTTCGACCCCGATGCCGATAGCGATTCCGATTTTCAGTCTTATAGCTCCTTATATTTTGCAACTACGAATACCGCTTCTCTTTCGTCATTCCCTTGGAGAAGGGGCACGAAGTGAAGCTTTAGCGCTATCCAGACAAAGCTATTTGCTCGAGGCTTATTCTGGATCCTCGATTCCTCGGGGATGAAAACCGTTGAACTGCAGCTTCCAGCTATAAGCAGTAATCTTTTAGCAGCTGCGGCTGATACCTCAATGCTTTCAGCTGAATTCCCACCTCCTTAATTATTTACCCACTCCGGCATGTGTACATCCTCAGGTTCCACCCGGGGCGGAATATAGCATTTAATGTCGATGACCGGTGTATCCGGAAGGGCATCAATATCTTCAATTCGGATGATATTACCTGAAATAGAAAGAATCTTGCACAAAGATAAAGCCAGCAGATTAGGCCGCATGGGCGAATGTGTCGCAAAAACGCCGGTTAGCGGATTTTGCTTGTCTTTTCTGGGGTGTACCCGCAAGGTAAGTCGTTTTTCCGGGCTATCGTTCTGATCAAACCAGTAAAGGACATAAATGTGTGAAAACGACTCAAGGCCCAAAAGCGCCTCGGTGAATTGATCTTCGATGTGAATTTCACAGGTGTCGTCCGTCTTTTTTATATAACCGACTGGATAGATTGTAAAAGAAGTTTTCAAAGTAAAATCCTCACAAAATAAAATAAGCAATTAGCTAAAAAATAATAGATATTCAAACATCTGGTTTCATTATATTCAGGCTAGAATCAAAATCGAAATCGGGATCGAAGAGATATATTCCCAAAGCATCACTTTGATAATCGTTTTTTATCATAAAATTTCAAACAGTTATCAGGTTGCTTTTTTAATAAACCCCGATACCGATAGCGATTTCGATACCGATGCAGCTCAAGGTATATGGAGGAATGAAAGCGGATTTTTACACATATGCCTCAGCATATTGTCAAGTTTAACACTTGGCTGTTACCTGTGAGCGCCTAATAGTATAATGCCTGAACACCTAATAGGCTATCGGTTAAGTGTATGTCATCCCCGCCCAAAATTGTCAATATATTGTATTGGTTATTGACTTTTCCCGCAATATATGGCATAACGCCCGCCAAAAGGGGTAAAAAAGGTGGGTAATTTTTAGCCCGTTCATGCAAGACGCTCCGCAGTAAATTAGACAAGGTTCCATCCTGACATAAATTGCTAAATCTGCGATCACCAGTTCCATTGATGGTCCCTGATTTATGAGATTGAGCTTCGGTTAATGATGAGTGGCAGTACGGGCGGGTTGAACCGCAGGCAGCTGATACGGCAATTATCCTGGACAATGGGTGGTTGTCTTATGGGAATTTTCAATTTTTCTAAGGCCTTGGCATCGGAAGCCGCCCAAAGCCGAACGACCCAGATCCCCCAAATCGCCCTGATTATCGATGATATCGGCCACAGCCGCTCGCTGGCTGACCGCTTTATATCGCTACACGCTACTTTGACCTTTTCCGTTCTTCCCCATCTGGTATATTCGCGTGAACTGGCGCAGGATTTACATCATCAAGGCTATGAAGTGATGCTGCATCAGCCCATGGAGCCGTTGGACGATTGTTGTGACCCGGGTCCAGGGGCTGTTTTTGTAGGGGACAATGCCAGCCAGATTGAAAACATCATTCAATCGAATATACGCGAAATTCCCTTCGCAAAAGGCGTCAACAACCACATGGGTTCCAGATTTACAGCTGCCAGCTATGAAATTGGTGCGGCGCTCAAGGTGATTCAATCGCGTAATTTATTTTTTATCGACAGTATAACGTCAAACCGTTCCCTGGCCCATGCAACCGCCAAGCAGTATCGAATACCCACAGCCTATCGGAACGTATTTCTCGATAATGTTCGTGAAGAATCCGCCATAATGGTGCGGCTCTACCAACTTCGTAAACATGCCCTGCGCACTGGTCGTGCCATCGGTATCGGTCACCCCTTTCCGGAAACCGCCCGCGCCATCGGCCGCTTTGCCAAACAGTTGAAACCGACGCAGGTTCGGTTGGTTCCGGCATCTCACATCCTATAAAATCGAAGTATGAATATCGACATTCCAAACGGTTCGGCAGGCGTCTTTTAGGACCTAAGTTTAAAAATTGGAATTTGTAATTTGTTTGTGATTTGGTGCTTGATGTTTATCATTTCCGTTTTTTCGGAGTGAGGTACTGTCAATTCAATTCTTAATGGACTCGGGCAATTACTTTGTCAATTCTTGATTAATGAGCTTGCTGAGGTTCTGGAGACTACGATCCGTGACATGCTTACCATTGATAAATATCGTCGGTGTCCCGGCCACACCGATTTTCTGTCCTTCACGTACATCCCTGACAATCAGGGAAAGTACTTCCTGTGAAAGCAGATCCTGTTTAAACTGGATCATATCGAGTCCGAAACTTTCGGCAATTTCATCCAATTTTTGGGGAGACAATTCCTTTTGGTTGGCAAAGATCTGGCTATGAACCTCCCAGAATTTGCCCTGTTGATGGGCTGCAATGGCGGCGATGGCTGCTTCCCTGGCTCTGGGATGGCTGCGGAGCGGGTATTGTTTGATAACCAGCCTGAGTTTTTGGGGATATTGAGTTAGCAACTGACTGAAAGAGGCTTCCATCCTGGCACAATAACCGCATTCATAGTCGTCAAATACCGCTAGGGTTACCGGGGCGTTTTCCGGGCCCATGGAGGGTGAGCCTTCCGTAGAGATTTCAAAGACACGGCTAACGCGGATAGATTTTAATTCACGGGTGGAGGTGTTGGTCAGGACAAGCATTCGCGAATCAGCTGCATAGGCCATCCGGTCGTAACCTGCTTCGATTGGAATTTGATTCAATTGATTTAGCGACCCGTTGTTGTATATGGCCACTTTGCCGGACATCAGAATAAAAATCAGTTCACCGTCCGGCGTGCTGGCCACATCCAAGGGTGGGGACTCCAGTTTTAGCTGGTGCAATTGCGTCCAGTCCACATCGATGAGCTGGGCTGTGGACATGCTGACCGAAGCTAAAAGCATGATTAATAGAAGAAAGTTGGTTATCCCACATACTTTTTTCATTAGAAAATATCACCTTTCACAAAAAATAATGTCGCACGTTAAACCAAACTGGATCCATCGGTCAAGAGGTTTGGGGAGGCAGCTAAAAGCTATAAGCATCAAGTATCCCAACTCACGGATGTCATCCCCTTGAAAGCTTGTCCCCTTGGAAAAGGGGAAGGGGATCCGGAATTGGTCTTGAGCGAATAGCTTTGTCTGGGTTCCCTCTTCCGAGGGAACGACAGTGGCGTAACAGGCAGAATGGTTTTAGAGAAATTAGTGGTTCTAGGGGGTGTAAAATTCTTAAAAAGTGATAGCCTTATATTTGTATTGAGTATTAGCCTATGAAAAATTATTAGTTATTGGACTTGATCCGCCAGTTATTATTCATTAGATTGTAGCTATGGGTTATGTATTCAATTTTAATGATGCGCGTGCCTATAATTCCTGGGTAACGACCTCCCGTAGCCAAATTGAGGCTAATCTGGAGAGCTGCCTCATGCTGGATATGCTTAAACCGATACAGGGTGAATCGCTGCTGGATATTGGTTGTGGCAGTGGTGCCAGTATAAAACCCTTTTTCGACAAAGGGCTGACGGTTACCGGGGTCGATCCCTCACCATACATGCTGGATCTGGCCGCCGAGCAATATGGCCAGCGGGTTGATTTTTATCGTGGATTTGCCGAAGACCTGCCATTTGACGATAATTCTTTCAACCATGCCAGTTTGGTGACAACGCTTGAATTTGTAGATGACCCTGGAAAAGCTATTTCAGAGGCCTGTCGCGTGGCCAAAGATCGCATTTTTTTGGGGGTAATGAACCGCTATGCTCTCAAAGGGATCGAGCGCCGGCTTAAGGGAATTTTTCATCATACCATCTATAATCGGGCCCAATTCTACAGCGTTTGGGAGCTCAAGGGCATGATCCGGGGGATTTTGGGGGATGGGGTGCCCATTTCCTGGCGCACCGTGAGCCAATTTCCGGTGTCAAGCGGCAAGGTTATTTGCAACCTGGAAAAATCCGACATCGTGCAGCGCTTTCCCTTCGGCGCATTTGCTGGAATTGTGGCATCCTTGGTTCCCCGATTCCGAACCCGGCCGATGACATTGCGATATAAGACCAGTGAGCCGACGGGGATTGCAACCTAAAACCTAAAACCGATCTTACCATGCAAGCTTATCTTTTTGAAACCATCGACAATAATCAGGTCCGGTGCAACTTATGTCGGCATCGCTGTAAAATTAAAGCCGGCAAGCGTGGTATTTGTGGGGTCAGGCAGAACCGTTCGGGTGAGCTGACATCGCTTGTATTCGGCCGGGTGGTCGCCCGCAATGTCGATCCGGTTGAAAAAAAGCCGCTATTTCATTTTTATCCGGGCAGCCTGTCCTATTCGATTGCAACGGTGGGGTGCAATTTCACATGCCAATTTTGCCAAAATGCGGATATTGCCCAGCTACCCAAGGATTACGGCGGAAGGATAATGGGTAGAGCGGTAACGCCGGCCGAAATTGTGGCCGCAGCCAAGCAATCGCAATGTCAATCCATTGCCTATACCTATACCGAACCGACGGTCTATTTCGAATTGGCCTATGAGACTGCCAAGTTGGCGCATCAACACGGATTATCCAACCTGTTTGTTACCAACGGATATATGACCGAAGAAGCATTGGATATGATCGATCCCTATCTGGATGGGGCCAATGTGGACCTGAAAGCCTTTAATGATGATTTTTACCGAACCTATTGTGGCGCCCGCCTGGCCGGTGTCAAAGAGACACTGGTATCCATGAAAAAACGCGGCATTTTTATCGAGGTGACCACACTTCTGATTCCAGGATTGAATGATGATCCCGAAGAACTCAAACAGCTGGCGAGCTTTTTGGCTACTGATTTGGGGATAGACACACCCTGGCATATTAGCCGGTTCCATCCCACGTACAAGCTAACCGATCGTCCACCAACCCCGGTGCAAACCCTCAAAATTGCTCATGAGATTGGCCTTAAAGCTGGTCTAAGATATGTTTACACCGGCAATGTTCCCGGTGAAGCCAGTGAAAAGACTTTTTGCTATGACTGCGGGAAAGTCCTCATCGACCGCTGGGGCTTTAATGTCAGCAACACCGCCATCATCCAAGGTAAGTGCAAGTTTTGTGGGGCGGTCATAGACGGGGTGGGAATTTAACTTTAAGCAATAAGCTATAAGGTATAAGCTAAACTGTCAAAAGACGGACATTCCTTTCATTTTGCTTCCAACCAATGGTTAAGGGATTGAAATGGGTGGCATGCTACAACGCAAATCAATTCGTTTGAAAGGATATGACTACTCTCAAGCAGGGACGTATTATATCAGTATTTGTACGAAAGACCGCTTATGTTTGTTCGGTGATATCGCAAATCAAGAAATGGTGTTAAATGCCGCTGGAAGAATGATAACGGATGCTTGGAATGAATTGGCCGAACGGTTTTGCAATATCGAATTGGTGGAATACATTGTCATGCCAAATCATATCCACGGCGTCATTAGCATTGTAGGGGTGCCCCTTGTGGGTACCCGCAAAACAGGGAACGGTTTGTCAAAACGGGCAGGCACAAGGCCTGCCCCTACAAAAGGATTGGGAGATATCGTGGGTGCATTCAAATCATTCACCACGAACGATTATATCCAGGGCGTCAGAGCCAATGGATGGACACCGTTTCCTGGGAAATTGTGGCAGCGGAATTATTATGAACACATCGTCCGTAACGACAAAGAGTTAAATCTGATTAGGGAATATATAAGGCAGAATCCAGCTCAATGGGATGCAGATAAAGAAAACCCTCTGCGCTTTAGCCTTCGGGAATAATCGGTTGGACTGTTGGCAGGGAACCAACTGAGAACAAGCGTCAGTCGGCCATATTAAATATTGTGTTTTATGTATATAGGGAGATTTATAAGCTCTACTATAAATCTTCAGGATCATGATTGTCTATTTGGGGGCTGTCTCTCGATTTAAATATGTTTATTCAAGTATAGGTCAGGACGGCTATAGCTAAAAACCTAAAGCACCAAACAGCTTATGGCTGATACCTGATCGCTGCAGGCTACTTCGTGTAAACTTCAAACCCGTTCAACAGATCAAATAAATCCTGTTTGTATTCCTCAAAGAGATTCTGTCCGGTGTAAGCCATCAACTGGACCGCGCCATCTTTGCCTGAATAATAATAGTTGACGTAAGACACCGGAATGTCCTGGATGGTGGCATTCATGATCAGGCATAAGATTTTCAGGCCGTTTACGATGCGTGTTTCTTCCTGGAGCACCTCGATGTCGGGAGCAACTTTCTTGGCATTGGCAATGGCGGCTATTTTGAGGGTATCCAAGGGAATTTTGATTCGTTCCGGGATTATGACAACATACCGGTCGCCATGGACATGGGAGAGTTCATATTCGGCAGAGGCGTTATCAACTACCTGATCGACGACCCATTTGCTGCTGTCATACCATAATCCATAGGTCATACGTTGGCCCTTGAGCAGAACTAAGGCTGATTTGGGTTTGAAATATTGCTTAAACTGTTTTTTCTTCGGGGGAGCGGGATCTTGATCCTCGATATAAACCCAGGAGCCATCATTATTCAGTAGGACTTGCCGTCCATCTTCTGTGGTGGCTTTTATACTCTGAGAATCCTTCGCCTGAACGCCAAGGGGAAGTAAACACAGCCAAATCCCAATTAACCACAGTATTAGCCGATTTATGGGGTCTTTATTGTTCATTGAAGTATTGAACAGCACCTGGGTGCATTTGGATACCCCCGGCTTGCTGCACCGCTGGGTCCGGCATGCGGAGATTTAAAGCCGGGTGGGCGCTTTTTAAGGACCGCTGCCCTTGATCCAATGCTGAGATGATTTGGTATACGGTTGCATCATCCAGGCTGTCGGAGGCCACCAGCTTCATGCTTGTGCCGAAAGTTTGTACTACCTCGGGAGTGGCAGCATACGTATTGGGGGCGATATTGATCTGGATAAAGGCCGGGTGATGGGCGCGTATCGCATTGATTTCGGTTTGATTCAAACTCAGTAATTGGGCTTTGCAAAGCTTGAACAGCTGCCGCAATTCCGGGTCCGGATGCACGGCGATATTGATCATTGCCTGTACGGATCCATGGCAGAAGGCCATGTTATCCTGGGACAGGGAGGAAGGCAATTCCTGGAATAAGCTGAAATCCTTCCGGGACCAGCTTTTAATGTCCATAATCGTCTGTGTGGCAAGATGTTGCTGCGAACGCGGGGCACCTGCATTGATGCGTTTACCTTTAAGGTCGTCCAATGATTTGATGCCGGCTGTGCTGCGGACCACTAGGGCTACCGGCAGGTCATAAAGTGGCATCACTTCACGCAGGTTCTCATAAGCAATATCAAAAAATTCAAAAAGGCCTTTTTTACCCACGGCATCGTATAGCATCCGCGCATCCACGATGCAGAGGTCGAGGGAGCCACCCTGTAGATTGGTCAGATTGTGCACATGCCCGTCCGCGGGTACAACCGTACACTTTAGATCGTCAGACTGCTTTTCGATGATTCGGCAAATGATCCGACCGGTAAAATGAGAAAAACTGCCGGATTTTTCCGTGCCGATGCGGATATCGAACGCCAATGCGGAGGACGGGGCTAGCATGACAATCAGCCATACAGCGAGAACAAACAACTGTTTGAAACACCTGAGATGACACGTGTCTTTAGCAAGGTTGATCATCATCATCATGATTTCCTCCTCATACATTGCACCGGCAAAAATCGTGCAGACTCCTTAAACGCGTGGGAGTTTTTGCATCGGTATCAAGATGGTGAACCGAACTGGTTATGTATTGATATGCGGTAATAAACTTAACTGCGAATATTGCGCAGTCTCAATACCGAGCATTTGGCATTGTCAGAAACCCGTTGCGAACAGGACCGGCTGAAAACCTCATTAATTTCACGGCGGCGGTTGTGATAGACAACGATCAAATCCGCACCCCATTTTTCGGCGGCGTTGATAATTTCTTCCCAATTTTTTCCAGCCCTGACGGTATAGGCGACGGATTGATCACAATTCTCGGCGATGAATTTTTGCATCGATTCGTTGAAGCTGGCATAAGCTTCATTGCGCACCTTTTCGGTCACATAGGATGCCACAATCGGCATGCCGAAGTCGGGCATGACGCTGACCAATTTCAGTTCGGCTCCGGAAAACCCGGCGAGTTTAGCCGCCTGTTCGTAAACCACCTTGGCCGCGTTGGGATAGTCGATGTCTACCGGCACGAGTATTTTTTTAAACATATTTCACTCCTAGAAATAAAATCGTTCAACTTCAGTCATTAAGTTTTGGCAAAGACGTTGGCCTTGACGATTTTATTTAAGTAGCTGCCTGAGGCTGCATTGCTTTGCGTCTTTTACTCTGTGATACAGCAATTAGTGCGTACAGAGCCAATGCCGGGAGGAACATGATTTGTTTGGGAAATCGGTTGGCGGGCACCTGGATATTTATAATTTCCTGGTCGAAATCCATACCGGCCTTTTCGGCAGCGCTAGAAAAAACCACATTGTCCACAATAACTTTTCCTTCTTCGTTACGCGTTTCAATGCCGATGCCATTGAGTCTTTCCTGCCCAGTCGCCTCATCGCCAACATTGAGCATTAATGTTTTGGTGTAGGCATTGCCTTCAAAATCTTCTCCGGCTACTTCGAGACGCAGCTGTGACCCGGGCTCCATGGCGGCAACCATCTGTTCCAGCTTGGCAGCGGATTCTTTTACCAGCGGCGGGAAAATCATGTCCCACCAGAATCCGGGACGGAACAGCGTGAAGGCCACGAGTAAGAGCGCCACGGTTTCCCAAATGCGGTTTTTGGTCAAGAAGAAACCCTGGGTACCGGCTGCAAAGGCCAACATGGCGACCACCGCGGCAAAGACGACGGCAACCAAATGGGCCCAGTTGGCTACGCCGATGATCAACAACTGGGTGTTGAAAATAAACATAAAGGGCAATACCGCCGTACGAATGTCATAAATAAAGCCCTGGACGCCGGTGCGTATGGGATCCCCACCGGATATACCGGCGGCAGCAAAGGCCGCCAGACCCACCGGCGGGGTGTCGTCCGCCAGGATACCGAAATAGAATACAAACAGGTGCACGGCAATCAAGGGGACGATCAGGCCGTTCTGGGCACCCAGGTCGACGATGACGGGCGCCATCAGGGTTGAGACGACGATGTAATTGGCCGTGGTGGGCAGACCCATTCCCAGGATCAGGCTGATAACGGCGGTAAACAGGAGAATCAACATCAGGTACCCGCCGGAAATAAATTCCACAAATTCGGTCATGACCAAACCGATGCCGGTTAGGGTGACGGTTCCCACGACAATACCGGCTGCGGAGGTGGCCACTCCGATGCCGATCATATTGCGGGCACCATTGACCATACCAGTGATCAGGTCCTTAAAGCCGCGCTTGATGGAGAATTCTACAGCTTTACTCTTGCGGAAATATCCTTTCATGGGACGTTGGGTTATGACGATAAAAATTAACAGCACCGTGGCCCAGTAGGCCGAAAGCGATGGCGAAAAGCGTTCCACCACCAGACACCACATGAGCACCACGATGGGCAGCAGAAAATAATACCCGGCCTGCGCCGTGGGCCCCAGAAGGGGAAGTTCTTTAATCTCTTGACTGGTGTCCAATTCGGGAACTTTGCAGGCAAACCAAATTAAAAAAATGTAAGCGGCCAGCAGTAACAGCGCCACAATATAAATGGCGGCCCCGCCGGCAGCGGTCTTGATCCACCCCAGGCCATAGTAGGTAATGCCGCCCATGATGATCATAAACAGAATGGCCAAAACAAAAGCGATCAATTTCTGAGGCAGCGTTTTGGTGACCGGCTTTTCCATGCGCTTGAGGCCCAGCTTACAGGCTTCCAGGTGCACGATGTAAACCAGGGCGATATAGGAAATGATCGCCGGTAAAAAAGCGTGCTTGATGACCTCCACATAGGTGATGCCCACGTATTCGACCATCAAAAAGGCCGCGGCGCCCATGACAGGCGGCATCAATTGGCCATTAGTTGAGCAGGCCACTTCTACGGCGCCTGCTTTTTCTGCTTTGAAACCCACTTTTTTCATCAGAGGGATCGTGAATGTGCCGGTGGTCACCACATTGGCAATTGAGGAACCGGATACCAAACCGGTCAAACCGGAGGATACCACGGCCGCTTTGGCCGGTCCGCCGCAAAGGTGCCCCAAACCGGCGAAGGCGGTACGGATAAAATAATTGCCGGCTCCGGCCGACTCCAAAAGCGCACCGAACAGAACGAACATGAAAACCATGCCCGTTGACACCCCCAGGGCAATGCCGAAAACGCCCTCGGTTCCCAGCCAGTAGTGCGACATACCCTTGGAAAGACTGGCCCCTTTGTGCGCGATGACAGAGGGCATGTAGGGCCCGAAAAAGGCGTAAATGATAAACACGCCGGCCACCACCATCAAGGGGGGACCCAGGGCGCGGCGCGTGGCTTCCAGCAATAGAATCAATCCCACGACACCAACGATCAAGTCGAGCTGTGTTGGAGCTCCTGGACGCTCGGACAAAGCTTCATAGAAGATAAACAGATAGGCGGCGCAGAGCGCCCCCACGAGTCCTACAATCCAATCCTGGACCGGAATGTAGTGCCGGGGTGACCTTTTAAAAGTTGGATAGGCCGTATAGGATAAAAATATGGCAAAGGCGAGGTGGATGGCGCGGGCCTCGGTATCGTTTAAAACAAAAAAATTGAAGATGAAGGGCAGGGGCGAAGCATACCAAAGCTGAAACAGGGTCCAAGCTAAGGGGACAAAAAAGAGAATGTTTTTGGGAATCGTGCCGGTTGGATTACGGGCCCCAGTATCTGACTCGGCTATCATCTCCTGAAGCTGATCTTGGGGTTTCACGGTTTCTGTCGATTCGGTCATGGCGATGATTCCTTTTGTGAATATGGTGATATCGATCTATACGGTGGTGGTGAGCATGAACCGGGCGAGAGTGAATTAAATTCTCCCGTTGCGACTCTGCCGATCTCCCGGTCGAAGTTTTGTAGCACAGGATGAATTCAAATTATGGGTTAAATATATTTTTATTGATAATATTCTTTTTAGCCCACCAGGCAGAGAACGGATAGTCTATTCGCTTCTAGCGACATGGTCGCGATATATATAATCGTGCAACGATTATATTCCGATATCGTAATGGTCCGGGAATGAGTAAGGTGCGCCGGCTAGCCGGCGCACGTTGTCTATGTGTTGCTGGCTACATCAAGCCGGCCTCTTTGTAATACTTCACCGCACCGCTGTGCAATGGCGCTGAAAGACCGTCCTTGACCATTTCTTCTTTTTTCAAAATGCCAAATGCCGGGTGTAGTTTTTTGAATTGGTCAAAATTTTCGAACACGGCCTTGACGACATAGTAAATAACTTTTTCCGGGACCTTGGCCGATGTGACAAAGGTAGCACCTACACCAAATGTTTTGGTGTCCGTCGGTGTTCCGCGGTACATGCCGCCGGGGATAGTGGCAAACCGGTAGTAGTCGTTGTCTTTGACCAGCTTGTCGACCTCGGGTCCGGTAACATTGACCAGCACGGAGTCACAGGATGTGGAGGCTTCCTTGATGGATCCGCTAGGATGTCCAACCGTGAACACCATGGCGTCGATCTTGTTATCGCACAGGGCCTTGGACTGTTCGGCGGATTTTAGCTCGGATGTCAGCTTAAAATCATCCTTGCTCCATCCCAGGGCCTTCATGACAATTTCCATGGTGCCGCGCTGACCAGAGCCGGGGTTGCCGATATTGACGCGTTTGCCCTTAAGGTCCTGGAAGTTTTTGACTCCTGAATCAGCCCGCGCAACCACGGTGAATGGCTCGGGGTGGACCGAAAACACAGCCCGCAGGTCTTTGTTGGGACCTCTATCTTCGAAGTTTTTGCTGGTGCCGTTGTAGGCGTGATACTGCCAGTCAGACTGGGCTACGCCCATGTCCAGTTCGCCCGCAGCAATGGTGTTGAGATTGTACACGGATCCCCCGGTGGCTTCTACAGAGCAACGGATGCCGTGATCTTTTCTGGTTTTATTTACGAGGCGGCAGATGGCCTGTCCTGTAGGATAATACACACCGGTCACGCCACCGGTGCCAATGGTCACAAAGGTTTCATCGGCTGCCTGGGCTAGCGGCGCATCCATAAACATGACCAGACCAAATAATAGTGCAATGCTTAAAGTGATGGCTTTTTTCATCTTTACCTCCTTAAAATAGGGTTACACAAACCAAAGTAGTGAAATTTACTACAGATGGATTGAAGGATATGGGTTATCAACCTCCTTTCAGCTAATATTCATTTTTTGTGGGGGAAATGCGACGTGAAAACGAGCCTAGAATCAACCTGATACCAGAATACCATAATGAATGCAAGCATTTAAATTTGGATTGCCAGTTGCGGTTGAACACGGCCTCTCCGGTTCCGTCGCAGACGTCATGCCGATAAGTCTTGCAGTGGGGCATGAATTCAAATTATGATAAACAGGTTATACGAATCATCCGATTTAAGCGATTTCTTTACTTCGCACCTGAAAATGATTCAAATACCCTTGGATCCTATAATTTAACACATTAAAATTATTGTAAGAATGCAAGCGAAACCGCCTAATACAGACGTCGTCGGCCAAGCGCTGGTCAGCGTTATCATCCCCACATTCAACCGAGCGTGGTGTCTGATGGAGGCAGTTGATTCGGTGCTTTCGCAAACGTATCCAAATTACGAGTTGATTGTTGTTGATGATGGGTCCACAGACAATACCGGCGACCTGCTAAGCCACTGCCAAGGCATTAGTGTAATTCAGCAGACAAACCAGGGCGTCAGTTCCGCCCGCAACCGGGGAATAGCATCATCAAAGGGAGAATTGATTGCATTTCTGGACTCGGACGATCTCTGGCAGCCTGAAAAACTGGCCGCCCAGGTCGCATTTTTTGGTCAGCATCAGGATGCAATGATCTGCCAAACCGAGGAAGTATGGATCAGAAACGGTCGCCGGATATTTCCGAAAAGCAGACATAAGAAGATATCCGGATTGTTTTTTGAACGTTCTCTGGAGCTATGTTTGGTGAGTCCTTCGGCGGTCATGATGAAACGTCAGTTGTTTGACGATGTGGGCCTCTTCGATGTAAAGTTGCCGGCCTGTGAAGATTACGATCTATGGCTTCGAGTCGGCGCCCATCTACCCATTTATCTGATTGACGAACCGCTAATCATAAAAAGAGGAGGACACGCGGATCAGCTTTCATCCAATCCGGCCTTAGACCAATACCGCATCCGATCGATTCAAAAGCTATTGGAAGGTGGGGAACTTTCAGTAGAGCAGCAGACCGTGGCCATAAACGTGCTCCGGAAAAAATGCCAGATTGTTGCGGCCGGATGTCGGAAACGAGGGAAATTTGAAGAAATGCAATACTATATGGATATGGCCACAAAATTTTCGGAAGTGATTCCACCAACTCAGAAATAGCTGTGAAAAATGTAGATTGAATTAAAAGCATTGCTGAACAGGTAGGAAAATTTTGTTATGTCTTTAAAAGGTGACCTCAATACTGTTTCCCTATCCGGAATTATCCAGCTTTTATCCGAAGAGCAGAAGACCGGTGTGTTAAAAATTCACAATACCATCGGTGAATTCCAGGTCATTTTATTGGAAGGCGCCATTGTGTACGCTATTCAGTACAGGAAAGAGGCCCGTCTGGGTGAGCTGTTGATTCAGGATGGGCTTGTATCGGCCGAGCGTGTTGCGGCTTGTCTAGAAATTGCCAAAGATGAAAAACTCGCCATTGGCAAAGTGCTGGTGGACCATAAGGTTATTTCCAAAAAAGTACTCCACCAATATCTTTGCCGGCAATTCGAAGATATTCTGTTTCAATTGTTTTCAGAAAAGAAAGGTAGGTTTGAATACAAGGATGCAAAACTCGTTTTGAGATGGCTGATCGTGTTCAAAACCAATACCCTGC
>Ga0180435_10000366_pt1 | contig 47026 bp, 48 predicted proteins | sample SS_ome_3_FD_132467 | JGI IMG/M metagenome (GOLD analysis project Ga0180435, IMG submission 132467) | Hypersaline lake sediment archaeal communities from the Salton Sea, California, USA - SS_3_S_1 metaG | ecosystem: Environmental > Aquatic > Non-marine Saline and Alkaline > Hypersaline >... | reverse complement strand
GGTATAGCGCAGTCTGGTAGCGCGCCTGCTTTGGGAGCAGGATGTCGGGAGTTCGAATCTCTCTACCCCGACCAAACAATTGCCCCGGGGCAATGAACATGCGCCCGTAGCTCAGCTGGATAGAGCAACGGCCTTTGAGCGTGCGGTAAGACGCACAACCCGGGAGCCTTTGCAGGGAAACGGAACCTGCAAAGTGGACCGCACTGTATCGGGGAAACCTTAACGGCCAGGCCGATGGCAATCCCGAGGAAACCTTTGGTTGCCCCATCCAATGGTTGTGGCTAGCATCTTGCCATGCACCACACCAAGGAAAAGGGCGATCTGGGTGTTTTGAAGGCTCAGCTCGATTTGTTCGAGCAAGGATTCATGATTTTGAATCCGGTAACCGAACACGCGCCATTTGATGTGGTGGCGTATCGGAATGGTGAATTCGCAAGGGTTCAGGTTAAGTACAAATCAGTGGATAAACACGGCGCTTTGACCGTGCATTTCCGTTCTACTTGGGCGGATAAGCGTGGGACGACAACGCGTCAGGTCGATAAAAACGAGATCGATCTTTATTGTGTTTACTGTCCGGATACCGATGAGTGCTACTATTTCGATCCCAAGCAGTTCAATCGTTCAGTTACCTTGAGGGTAGAAGCATCCAAGAACAATCAGGCGCGAAACGTGCGTTTTGCCGCTGATTTTCGAAGGGTTCCGTAGAGACTATACGTGCGGCGCCTGAGATGGCGAAGAGATAGTCCAGACCACAAACCCGCTAGCGGGGCGTCGAAAGGCGTAGTTGGTAAGCTAAGCCGTGGGTCGCAGGTTCGAATCCTGCCGGGCGCGCCATATTTGTTGGCGATACAAGTTAATGGTGGGTATAGCTCAGTTGGTAGAGCCCCGGATTGTGATTCCGGTCGTCGAGGGTTCGAGTCCCTTTACCCACCCCATACGCGAAGGGGCTGCATCAGCAGCCCCTTTTTCATTTCCGGGATTTCGTTGTGATAGCAGATGTCGTGGTCGCGTCTGAAGTCCAACCACCAGATATTCGGTTAGAATTCCGCTCCATCACTTAATTGTTCAGATCCAGTCGAGGTGTATCGATGTTTGATAAGTCAATGAAAATCGAGGGTTACGACGATGAGCTGTTGGCAGCGATTCGTGCAGAGGAAACCCGCCAGGAAGAGCACATCGAACTGATCGCCTCTGAAAACTACACCAGCCCGCGCGTGATGGAAGCGCAGGGCAGCGTCCTGACCAATAAGTATGCCGAGGGCTACCCGGGCAAACGCTATTACGGCGGCTGCGAGTACGTGGACAAGTCTGAGCAGTTGGCCATCGATCGTGCCAAGCAGCTGTTCGGTGCCGACTATGCCAACGTGCAGCCGCATTCCGGTTCGCAGGCGAATGCCGCTGTTTACATGGCACTGTGCCAGCCGGGTGATACCGTGCTGGGCATGGCGCTGGCACACGGTGGACACCTGACCCACGGTGCCAAGCCGAATTTTTCCGGAAAGATCTACAACGCGGTGCAGTACGGGCTGAACCCGGAAACCGGCGAGATCGATTACGACGAGGTCGAACGTCTGGCGCGGGAGCACAAGCCGAAGATGATCGTGGCCGGTTTCTCTGCCTATTCGCGCGTCGTCGACTGGCAGCGTTTCCGTGATATCGCAGACGAGGTCGGTGCCTACCTGCTGGTCGACATGGCGCACATCGCCGGCCTGGTTGCCGCGGGCCTGTACCCGAGCCCGGTGCAGATCGCCGACGTGACCACCACCACCACGCACAAGACGCTGCGTGGCCCGCGTTCCGGCCTGATCCTGGCCAAGGCCAACGAAGAGATCGAAAAGAAGCTCAATTCTGCGGTGTTCCCGGGTGGCCAGGGCGGCCCGCTCGAACACGTGATTGCCGCCAAAGCCGTGGCTTTCAAAGAAGCGATGGAGCCGGAGTATGTCGAGTACCAGAAGCAGGTCATCAAGAATGCCCAGACCATGGCCCAGGTGTTCATGGACCGCGGCTACGATGTGGTCTCGAACGGCACCGACGACCACCTGTTCCTGGTCAGCTTCATCGAGGCCGGCCTGACCGGTCGTGACGTCGACAGCTGGTTGGGCGCGGCCAACATCACGGTCAACATGAACGCGGTACCGAATGACCCGCAGTCACCGTTTATCACCTCCGGCATTCGCGTCGGTACTCCGGCAGTCACCACCCGTGGCTTCGGCGAACAAGAATGCCGCGAGCTGGCCAACTGGATGTGCGACATCATCGACAGTCGTGGTGACCAGGCAAAGATCGACGAGATCAAGGCCAAGGCGCTGGATATCTGCGCCCGCTTCCCGGTCTACAAGGACTGATATTGCATGCGCTGTCCCTTCTGCGGAGCACTGGATACCAAGGTTGTCGACTCGCGCCTGCACGGCGATGGCGACCAGGTGCGCCGCCGTCGGGAATGCACCGTGTGCAAGGAACGCTTCACCACCTACGAGTCGGCTGAACTCAACCTGCCGCGCGTGGTGAAAAGCGACGGCAGGCGGGTGAATTTCGATGGCCGCAAGCTGCGTGCAGGTATCGACCGTGCCCTGGAAAAGCGGGCAGTTGCCACCGAGGACGTGGATGCCGCGATCAACCACATCACGCGCAAGCTGATGGCGACCGGCGAGGGCGAAGTTTCGGCCCGCCAGATCGGCGAATTGGTGATGGAGGAACTCAAGGGGCTCGACCAGGTGGCCTTCGTCAGGTTCGCGTCTGTCTATCGTCAGTTCGAAGACGTGCAGGCCTTCAGCGAAGAGATCGAGAGGCTGCGAAAAGAACCCACCCCGGAAACCCGCCGTCACCAGATGGATCTGCTGGACAACGAAGACTGATGGGTGGTTTCGGCGCCGACGACTACCGCCATATGACTCGTGCGCTGCAGCTGGCGCGCCTCGGACGCTATACAACCGATCCCAATCCCCGCGTCGGCTGCGTACTGGTTCGCGATGGCCAGGTCGTGGGCGAGGGGTTCCACCGTCGTGCCGGTGAGCCACATGCAGAGCGCATGGCACTTGCCGATGCCGGCGACAGGGCACGCGGTGCAACCGCCTATGTCACGCTTGAACCCTGTTGTCACCATGGCAAGACCCCACCTTGTACCGATGGCTTGCTCGAAGCGGGTGTCACTCGCGTCGTCGCTGCCATGACCGACCCCAACCCGTTGGTAGCAGGCAAGGGTTTGCAGCAGCTGGCTGATGCCGGCGTGCAGGTGGACAGCGGCCTGCTGGAGACGGATGCCCGGGCGCTCAATCCCGGTTTCATCAGGCGCATGGCCGAGCAGCGGCCGCATGTGCGGCTGAAACTTGCGATGAGCCTGGACGGGCGCACTGCCATGGCCACTGGCGAAAGCAAGTGGATCACCGGTGAGGCGGCGCGTGCCGATGTGCTGCGCCTGCGTGCCGGCAGCTCGGCGATCGTGACCGGAGTTGGCACCGTGTTGGCAGATGATCCTTCCATGAATGTGAGGTTGGGCGCCAGCGACCTACCGGGTGTACAGGGTGACGAGTTCGTACTGCAGCCTTTGCGCGTGGTGCTTGATTCACAGGCACGCATGCCGTGCGATGCACGCATGCTGAGCCTGCCTGGGCAGACGCTGGTGTGTGTCGGCGAGTCGGCTGACCAAGCCAGGTGCGAAGCACTGCGGGCGGCTGGTGCCGAGGTGCTGCGCCTGCCCGAAGGCACGGAAGGGTTGGATCTGGATCGTTTGTTGGAGATTCTGGCCGAACGCGAGGTCAACGAGGTGCTGTTCGAATGTGGTGCGGCACTGGCGGGTTCCGCTTTGCAGGCAGGGATCGTCGACCAGCTGATCGTCTACATGGCGCCACACATGATGGGTGATGGCGCGCGTGGTCTGGTGAAGTTGCCGGGTGTTGAGCGAATGACGGACCGGCTCACTTTGAAAATGCTCGATGCCAGGCGCATAGGAGATGACCTGCGTCTGACTTACGTTGTCAAATCTTGAACTGTTGAACGATCCCTTGCAGTTGTTGCGACAGTGCCGCCAGTGAATGGCTGGCTTCGCTGATTTCGCTGCTGCCGTTCACGATTTCATCGCCGGCCTGGCTGATGTTGGCGATGCTGCGCGAGGCTTCGTCAGTATTGGCACGCTGTTCCTCGACCGAAGCAGCAATCTGCTGGTTCATGCTTTGAATGGAAGCGGCAGACTCGACGATGTCTCCAAAGGTGGCACTGGTAGCACCTCCCTTTTCCACGGTGGTCTGTGCGCTGGCTTGGCTGCTGTCCATCACCAGGGCCGCTTTTTTCGCACCGGCCTGCAAGCGTTCGATCATGGCCTGAATTTCGGCGGTGGACTGCTGTGTGCGGCTTGCCAGAGTGCGCACCTCATCTGCCACAACGGCAAATCCGCGCCCCTGCTCGCCGGCACGGGCCGCTTCAATGGCGGCATTCAGGGCCAGCAGGTTGGTTTGTTCGGCAATCCCGCCGATGACGTCCAGTACGCCACCGATGGCATCGCTTTCGGCTGCCAGCTGAGTGATGGCCTGGCTGGCTTCCTCGACCTGGTTGGCCAGTGATTGGATGGAGTGCCTGGTCTCGCTGACCTGGCTCTGCCCCGAGTTGGCTTGTTCGTTGGTTTGATTTGCGTTTTGCAAGGCATTCTCTGCAGAGGCTGCGATGCTGTCCATGTTTTGCGCCATCATCTGCATGCTGTTTGCGACTTGGCTGGTATCACGCTGTTGTGCCTGAATGCGGTCGATGTTGGATGCTGTGACCTGTTGCAGGCGTGAAGACGAGCCCGCCAAGTGGTTCACGGCGTTCTGCACTTGCGAAATGGCTTCACGCATTTTGCCGGTGAACTGGTTGAAGGAGCGACCGACCTGGCCGATTTCGTCGTTGCCGGTGACTTCGAGAGTCATGCTCAGGTCACCTTCACCCTCGGCGATGTCTTGCAGGCGTTCGGCCAGGTTGCCGATGGGGCGGGCAATCAGGCGCATGTTCAGCCAATAGAAGCCGCCGGCAATGATCAGGCCGACCAGCAGCACGCCCACCATGATCAGTTGCGATGAGTCTGCTGCCTGGTGCACGACCTCAAGCTGTTCGCTGACGGTTTGTTCGCTCAGTTTGTCGAATTCAGCAGCGAGGCTCATCAGGTTATCAGCCACATTCCGGTAATTGTTGCGGGCCTGCTGGAGTTCCTGGTGGACCAGCAGCATCTTCTCGGAATGCGTTCTGTGACGCTGCACGGTGTCCTGCAAGGCAACGGCAAAGTCCTTGGAGGCATAGGTGCCCACCTTGACCTTGTGTTGCTTCAGGAAGTCGGATTCAGTAATCAGTTCGATGTAGATCTTGAAGTCCTGGAAGTTGCCTTCCGTTTGTTCCTTGAGGGACTGGTCTGATGGTGTTTGCAGGCGCAGTTCCAGGTTGCTCAGGCGGCTCAGCAAGGCCAGGCGTGCGTCGGTAGTGGACGAGACAACCTGCCATTCTTCGGTGTCACGCGCATCGATACCGTCGTCCTCGGTGCGGTTGATGTTCCATTCGAGGTTAACCAGTTCCTGGCTCGCGATGCTTTCCACCTTCTGCAGCAGTTGCCGGCTATCATGCGTGGAAGCATCGAGTTCTTCGCGGACCTGCTGGTATTGGCGATGCAATCCCAGGAGCGATTCGCGCGCATTGTTGAATTGCTCCAGGGTTTCACCCAGGTTGGTCAGGCGGGCGGTGGGGACCACACCTGCCGAGGTGATCTTCTGAATTGCCGATTCGGTAAGCTGCAGGCCGGCATCGATATCCGGCTGTGCTTCCTCAACGGATGTGCGCAGCGCCAGGTCGATGGCGAGCATCTGTTTCTGGACGCCACGAATCCCATCGCTCACCGCGTTGACGGTGGAGCTTACCGGCCCGGTGACGAAGGCGAATGATGAGCTCAGTTTCTGGGTCGCGAGGTATCCGGCTCCGCCGCTGATCAACAGCAGGCAGGCCATTGCCAGGTAGCCGGTACCAATCTTTTTTCCAATCGATGAATCGAGAAGTCTGGGCATCTTCATCGCCAGTCCTAATTAATATCTGATTTCGAGGTCCTGGCTGAATATCGACGGGGTTTCGGGGTTCTTTAGCAGACAAAATTCTGGAGAGCTGGGAGCAGACCGTATAATCGGCTTCGAACAGCCATCGGTTTGGGAGCGAAGATATGTTTACCGGGATCATTCAGGCCATCGGTGAGGTCCGCAGTATGGACAAACACGGCGGCGACATGCGTCTGCGTATTGCCACCGGCAAGCTGGATCTCACCGACGTGGTGCTCGGTGACAGCATCGCGGTAAATGGCGTCTGCCTCACGGCGGTGGAACTGCCCGGCGATGGCTTTGTGGCAGATGTATCGAACGAAACCCTGTCCTTGACCAGCCTGGGTGCTCTCAAGCTGGGCAGCCCGGTGAATCTGGAAAAGGCGCTGACCCTGCAGACCCGGCTCGGCGGACACCTGGTGGCAGGCCATGTCGACGGCCTGGGTGAGGTGCTGGACCGGCGCGACGATGCCCGCTCGATACGTTTTCGCGTGCGCGCGCCAAAAGAGCTGGCGCGTTACATCGCGCACAAGGGTTCGATCACCGTGGACGGGACCAGTCTGACGGTGAATGCGGTCGAGGGAGATATCTTCGAACTGAACATCGTGCCGCATACCCTGCAGGAGACCATCATGTCCGGATACCACACCGGGCGTCAGGTGAACCTGGAGGTCGACCTGGTGGCGCGTTACCTGGAGCGCCTGGTGCTTGGGGACAAGGCAGCCGATCCGCAAAGCATTGAAGGTATCGACCTGGCCATGCTGGCCAAGGCCGGCTTCCGCGTTTAACGGACTTTCCCGAAAAGCTGTTCCAGCCTTTTTCCGGCCTGGTCGGCGCTGTCGCCAAAAACCACGATGCCGTCTTCGTGGCCACCCATGCTGAAGGCACCGGTGTTCCTGACCTGTTTGTCTTTCAGCAGGCGTTCCACCTCGTAGGCCATCTCCTGGGTGCCGTATTTCGCGGTTTTGTCGGTAGCTGCCATCCCCAGCTGGCTGGCCTGATTCCACATCGCTTTATGGTGCACGTGGATCACGAAGTTGGCCTCAGGGACATGCCGGTAGACCTGTTCATGCGTCATCGACTCCGATGACGGTTTGACCGGGCCGCTGGATGTCAGTCGATTGTGCGCGAGATCGATATGCTTCACCCAGCAGACATCCTTTTCCTCCAGCCGAAGCTGACCGCCGGTCTGGGTGCCGGTGATGAGAAACCCGGTAGGCCCGCGCTGGCTGATGTTGCCGTAGGCCGCACCCTGGTAGCGATCCGCATGCTGCCCGATCAGGTCGAGTTTCCTGCATCGGCCAAACCACCCCTGCAGCTGAGAGATGTCCGCCCAATCCGGAAGAGGGCCGGTTTCGTGTTCCAGATCGAACTTGATGACACCGTCGACCAAATCCATGACGTTTTAAAGGTTTGTGGTTTTAGGGAAACATGACTCTACTTCATTGCTATGCTTGGTTGAACCAAAAGGCCTTGAGCCGCACAACAAAGGAGGAATGAATGGGTAAGTACAACAAACTGCTGGTCGCCTCGGTGCTGACAATGGGGGTTGTGGCATCTGATGTTATGGCGGCCACCGAATGGAACGTTTCCTTATGGGGTAAGCGTCGGGCGTTCACCGAGAACGTTGAAAAGCTCGCCGAGTTGGTCGAGCAAAAGACCAACGGGGACTTCAAGCTGAACATTTCTTACGGAGGCCTTTCGAAGTCCAAGGAAAACCTCGATGGTATTTCCATCGGCGCTTTCGAAATGGCGCAGTTCTGTTCTTTCTATCACAAGAAAAAGAACCCGACGATTACGGTGACCGAGTTGCCATTCTCGCGTGACGTATCGTTGGCGCGGATTGCCGAGATTCAACAAAAGGTTTTTGAGCACCCCACGGTCAAGAAGGACCTGGCACGTTGGAATGCCACCTTGCTGATGCCCACGCCACTGCCGCAGTACAACATCGTTGGCAAGGGCGACGCGATCAACAAGCTTGAGGGTTTTGACGGCCTGCGGGTCCGCGGCCCCGGCGGCATCATGGGAGTGCTGAGTAAACTGGGTGCGGTCAAGACCGGTGTGCCTTTCTCCGAAGTGCGCCAGGCGATGGATAGCGGTGTGATCGACGCCGCTTCCTTTGCCCCGCATGCGCACCTGGCAACCAACTCCTACAAGGTCGGCAAGTGGGCTACCACCAATCTCAACCTGGGTACCGCGAACTGCCCGGTGGTGGTGAACACCGATGCGTTGAATGCACTCGAACCTGCGCATCGCGAGGCATTGTTAGGATCGGTGGACGAGGCGTTGGCTTTCTATGTCGACAATTATGAGAACAACACCACCGGCAAGTACCAAAAGGCCGTGCAAGAAGCCGGCCTGACCAAGGTGACCTTCACCGCGGAGCAAACCGCAAAACTCAACCAGCTTGCGGAGTCGGTACGCAAAGAGTGGGTGGATTCGTATCAAAAGGAGTTCGACTCTCAGGGTCTGTTTGAATTCACCCAAGCCTTGTTCGTCAACTAGGTGTTTGACGACACGGGCCCTGGCTCGTGTCGTCAAAAATGCTCGTCATGTCTTCAAATGCATTGGTTCTATCGGACGATTCTTCCCTGAGTCGTTTCGATCGCCTGTATTTCCGGCTCGAATCGATGATGAACCTGGTGGGCGGGATCATTATCTTTGCCCTGGTCTTGTTGGCGACAGCCAATGTGCTGGGGCGTTGGCTGTTTTCCGAGCCGGTCGACGGTTACATCGATTGGGTCGAGCAGGTGATGGCGGCCATCGCTTTCCTGGGTATCGCCTACACTCAGCGTCTGGGTGAACACATTCGCATGGATATCGTGATCTCGCGTCTGCGAGGGCGCTGGATCTGGTTCACGGAGTTCCTGTCGACATTGCTCATGCTGTTGCTGACACTGGCATTGGTGTACGGCTCTTACCTGCATTTCTGGCGTGCATGGGAACTGGGTGATTCTTCCCTGGACATTGACCTGCCGACCTGGCCGGCAAAACTAGTCGTGCCGGTGGCGCTGGGTTTCCTGGCCTTGCGCCTTTTACTGCAATTGTGGGGTTACTGGCGTGCCTTGCGCACGGCCAGCAGTTCCCCGGTAGCAGTGCCCGTGATCGAGGATATCGCCACCCTGGCGGCACGTGAGGCGGAGATCATGCTCGGCGAGGCTAAGGAAGAATGAGTGGGCTGTTCCAAACCATGGGGGCGATGGACAGCCTGAGTATCGGCCTGTGGGTCACCGGCTTCATGTTGCTGCTGGTGGTGCTGGGCTTGCGGGTGGCTTTTGCAGCGGCATTGGCGGGTTTTGCTGGTCTGGTCTGGATTTTCTCCGCAAAGCTTGGGTTTGAGCGTGGCTTCATGGTGGCCGTCAAGATGGCGGGGACCATTCCGCACTCCAAGGTCTCTACCGTTGCCCTGTCACTGATTCCAACCTTCATCCTGATCGGCTTTCTCGCCTATCACGCCGGCCTGACAAGGGCCTTGTTCGAGGCTGCCAAGCGTTGGTTTGGCTGGTTACCCGGCGGCATGGGGGTAGCGACTGTCTTCTCGACCGCTGGCTTTGCCGCGGTATCCGGCGCGTCCGTCGCCACCTCTGCGGTATTTGCCCGCATCGCGGTGCCGGAAATGCTCAAGTTGGGTTACGACAAACGCTTCGCGGCGGGTGTGGTCGCGGCGGGCGGAACGCTGGCATCGTTGATTCCACCGTCGGCGATCCTGGTTATTTACGCCATCATCGTGGAGCAGGATGTCGGGGCACTCCTGATGGCAGGTTTTCTGCCTGGAGCCGTTTCAGCATTGATTTACGCCGGGCTGGTTATCTTTCTCGCGAAGTTCCGTAAGAACCTCGGCCCACCGGTGCGTGGTTTCACTTGGGCTGAGCGCTGGCAGACGGTACCTGGTGCGCTGCCGATCTTCTTGGTCATCGGCATCATCGTGGTGTGTATCTATGGTGGCGTAGGCACGCCCACCGAGGCCGGCTCGCTTGGGGCCTTCGTGATCCTGTGCCTGGCCCTGTACAAAGGCATGCGCTGGGGGCAGCTGAAAGGCGCCCTGATGGAAACGGCAAAGCTCAGCGTGATGATTTTCACCATCATCTGGGGCGTATTGATCTACGTGCGTTTCCTCGGCTTCGCGGATCTCCCCAGTGCCTTTGCCGAGTGGATAGCCAACCTTGAACAGAATCCCTTTCTGACACTGTTGCTGATTCTTTGTGCCTATGCGGTGTTGGGCATGTTCATGGATGCCATCGGGATGCTGCTGCTGACCCTGCCGGTGGTTTACCCCGCCATCATCGCGCTGAATGGCGGGGAAGGGGTAACCGCAGCCGAGTCGGCTTTCGGGTTGTCCGAAGTCGGGGTATCGATCTGGTTCGGCATCATCGTCGTGAAGATGGCGGAGCTGTGCTTGATCACCCCACCGATTGGACTGAACTGTTTCGTGGTAGCGGGCGTGAGGCCTGAATGCTCGGTTCAGGATGTGTTTCGCGGGGTCACGCCGTTTTTCGTGGCTGACGTCCTGACCATTGCCGTTCTGATTGCCGCCCCGCAGATCGTGTTGTGGCTACCAACGAAGATGGGGGTTACCTGATTCCCCGTTTCTGCTGGCGTTCGCAGGGCCTGTGCGGGGGGGGCAAACGGGTTCGGGCCTATCTAAATACCGATTCGACCTGCTAAAATTCGCTGTTCGCCAACGCAGCAGCTATGCCTGCTGACCGTAAAACACCAAAACGACGTACCAGCATGGCACTCAACAGCACCGAAGAGATAATCGAAGACCTGCGTCAGGGCAAAATGGTCATCATCATGGATGACGAGGACCGCGAGAACGAAGGCGACCTGGTCATGGCCTCTGAGAAAGTCACTCCGGAGGCGATCAATTTCATGGCACGCTACGGACGTGGCCTGATCTGCATGACCATGACGCAAGAGCATTGCCGCCAACTGCGTTTGCCGCTGATGGTCAACACCGATAATCAGCTGGAATCCACCAATTTTACGGTTTCGATCGAAGCCGCAGAAGGGGTTACCACAGGTATCTCTGCCGCTGACCGTGCCACTACCGTGCTGGCAGCGGTAGCCGATGAGGCGCAGCCGCAGGACCTGGTTCAACCGGGGCATATCTTCCCCCTGATGGCACAGCCAGGTGGCGTGCTGGTACGCGCCGGGCATACCGAGGCTGGCTGCGACCTGGCGCGCCTGTCTGGATGGAAGGCCTCATCGGTGATCGTCGAGATCCTCAACGAGGACGGCACCATGGCGCGTCGCCCGGATCTCGAGAGGTTCGCCGAGGAACATGATCTGAAGATCGGTACCATCGCCGACTTGATCCAGTACCGCATCAAGAACGAGAAAACCGTTGAGCAGGTCAGCGATTGTGGACTGCCAACCCGCCATGGTGATTTCCGCCTGATGGCGTTCCAGGACGTGGTGGGCAACGATATCCACCTGGCCTTGGTGAAGGGGGATATCGACCCGGAGCGACCAGCCCTGGTGCGCGTGCATGTGCAGAACACCCTGTGCGACCTGTTCGAATCGACCAAGGACTGTGGTTGGCCGCTGCGCCATGCCATGGACATGATCGCGGCTGAAGGGGAAGGGGTGATCGTCGTGTTGCGTAATTACGATACGGCACGCGATATCGTGAACCGTATCGAGGAGCTCAAGCACGGCGGCCAGGTAGAGAAAAAGGCCAGCCTGAAATCCTCGCAGAATGATGATGATTTGCGCACCATCGGGGTGGGGGCGCAGATCCTTACCGAGCTGGGCGTGCGCAAGATGCGCGTGATGAGTGCACCAAAACACCTGCACGCGCTTGCCGGCTTCGATCTCGAAGTTGTCGAATTTGTTAATACCGAAGAGGCGTAGTTTCCTGTCCAATCAACAAGCTGCTCAGCAGCGGGACTGGACGGGATGCTCGGCTAGGCGCGCGAGCGTGGAAGGGTCGCGATGAAGCGACCGTTTGCGATTGGCTAGGCCATCCGTTTCAAGCGAGTGTTACGACGGCGAGCGTCCGTCCAGCCTCGCCCGGAGGTGGTCTGTCTAACGAACCAATACTGCGTTGCAGTTCTTGGAAAGGGTATACCATTCCCTGCGAACTGGGTCTTGTCTTGGTCCGTTAGCCAGGCTGTGATGAACAACTTATTAGCTGGACAGGAAACTCTGTATGAGCATCAAAACCATCGAAGGCGGGATGACCGTCACCAATGCCCGTTTCTGTGTTGTCGTCGCGCGGTGGAACAATTTCGTCGTGGACAGCCTCGAGGCCGGTGCCATTGACACGCTGAAGCGGCATGGCGCCAATGACGAAGACATCAACATCGTGCGCCTGCCGGGTGCCTTCGAGATGCCGCTGGTCCTGGACAAGATCGCGCAGAAGGGCGACTACGATGCCATCGTCGCTCTCGGTGCGGTCATTCGTGGCGGCACCCCGCATTTCGAGTATGTCGCTGGCGAGTGCGTGAAGGGCATGGCCCAGGTCACCCTCAAGCACGGTGTACCGATCGCCTTCGGTGTGCTGACTGTCGATTCCATCGAGCAGGCCATCGAGCGTGCCGGTACCAAGGCCGGTAACAAGGGTGGCGAGGCTGCGGCTACTGCGATCGAAATGGTCAACCTGCTGAAGGAGATCGGGTGAGCCGGCAACGCAGCAAGGCGCGCTCGCTCGCTGTCCAGGCCGTCTACCAATGGCAGATGGCCGGGCAGAATGTGCAGGACATCATCACTCACCTGCTTACTGAGCAAGCTGACAGCAAAGTCGATAGCGAGTACTTCCGCGAGCTGGTGACAGGCGTGGCGAACGAGTTGTCGCGCCTGGATGAAAGCCTGTCGCCGCACCTTGACCGATCTATCGAAAGTGTCGACCCGGTCGAACGTGCGGTGTTGCGTATCGGTGCCTTCGAGCTGGCTTCACACCCGGAGATCCCTTACCGGGTGGTCATCAACGAGGCTATCGAGATGGCCAAGGTGTTCGGTGCCGAGCAGGGGCACAAGTACGTCAACGGCGTGCTCGACAAGGCCGCCAAGACACTGCGTCCGCTGGAGATGGCGGCCGAGAAACAATCCTCCTGACGCCTCGGACGGGATCATGTCCGGCGAGTTCGATCTGATCCGAAAACACTTTCGTACCGCGACCGCTGCACGTGGCGATGTGGCATTGGGCATTGGCGATGACTGTGCACTGCTCGAGGTGCCGCCGGGTCAGCAACTGGCCGTAAGCCTGGACACCCTGGTATGCGGTCGTCACTTCGTTGAAGACGTCGATCCCGAGTCGCTCGGGCACAAGGCCCTGGCGGTCAATCTCAGTGATCTGGCGGCCATGGGCGCGGATCCGGCCTGGGTGACCCTCGGCCTGACCCTGCCGCAGGCAGACGATGCCTGGGTAGCGGCCTTCATGCGTGGTTTCTCGAAGCTTGCGGCTGAACATGGCGTGCAACTGGTTGGTGGCGATACCACGCGCGGGCCGCTGTCCGTCACTGTCCAGGCACATGGTTTCGTTCCGCATGGCAGGGCATTGCGGCGCGGTGGCGCGCAGGCTGGTGACCTTGTTTATGTCAGCGGGAACCTGGGGGAAGCCGGGCTGGCGCTGCTGGCACAGCAGGGCCTGTATGTGCGCGAGGGTGCGTTGGCGTCATTGAACGAAAAGCTGAATCGACCTTCGCCGCGGGTTGAATTGGGACTGGCGTTGCGAGAGCTTGCCAGCGCGGCGATCGATATTTCAGACGGCCTCGGCGGCGACCTGCAACATATCTGCGAAGAGAGTGGGATGGGCGCGGTGCTGTATCTCGATTCGCTGCCGTTGTCCGAGGCTGTTGGGGACTATGTCGCTGAAACCGGCGATTGGTCGGTGCCACTGTCTTCCGGTGATGACTACGAGTTAGTCTTCTGCATTCCTGCAGAGCGTCAGGGTGAGTTCGAGGCCGCGGCCAGGCAGTTCAAGGTCCCGGTCACTCAAGTGGGTATGATGGAGAAGGGGCGCTGTGTGCGTGCCGTTTACCCGGATGGACAAATCATCGACGAGGTAGCCGTCGGCTATGACCACTTCAGCACCTGAGAATCTACCCAAACCCAATTTGGGCCATCCGGTTCACTTCCTGGCTTTTGGCCTGGGGGCCGGTTGCTCTCCCAAGGCACCAGGGACAATGGGAACGCTGATTGCGGTTGCGATCTATTTGCCACTTTCGTATCTACCCCTGGAAGCCTACTTGCTGATCACGGCCTTGGTGACGCTCGCGGGCATCTGGATTTGTGGTTGGTCGGCCAGGCAATTGGGTATTCATGATCACCCGGGCATCGTTTGGGATGAAATCGCCGGTTACCTGGTGACCATGATCGCAGCCCCTGTCGGACTGGTATGGGTAATTGCCGGTTTCGTGTTGTTTCGTCTGTTCGATATTCTCAAACCCTGGCCGATAAGCTGGCTGGACAAGCGGGTCGGTGGCGGCCTGGGCATCATGCTCGATGATCTGGTTGCCGGGGTGGCTGCTTGGGCGTGCCTGCAGGGGCTTGCGGCCTGGCTTGCCTGAATCTTGATTTTCCCCTTGTCTGGTTAAGGAGCGGCAGGGCTATGTACAAGTTGGTATTTTTGCTGTTTTTGTGGAGTGCTGCCGTGCCGGCGGTCGAGCGTGTCTCGGTGCTGGCATTGTTCCCCGGCAAGGCGATGTTGAATATCGACGGACAACGCAAGATCCTGAGCGACGGGGAGTCCTTTGGCGAGGGGTTTCGACTGATCGAGGCAACGCCTGGGCAGGCTCGGGTGGAGCTCAATGGCAAGGAGCAGGTAATGAACCTGGGCACTGCGGTACGCGCTGATTACGCGCCTGCCGAGAAACAGGAGATTCGCCTGCTCAAGCAACAGAATGCCTTCTTTATTGACGGCCTGATCAATGGCCAGGCAACGCGCATGCTCGTGGATACCGGCGCCACGCATGTTGCCTTGAGCGAGCGCACCGCGCGTGCTCTGGGGATTCCCTACGTACTTGAAGGGCGACGTTCCGGGGTTCGCACGGCCTCGGGTAGTGCTGCGGCTTACGATATCAAGTTGAGATCACTCAAACTCGGCAACAAGAGCTTCACCAATGTGCGTGCCATGGTGGTGGAGGGAGACAGTCCCCGGCATGTGCTGCTCGGCATGAATGTGCTGGGACATTTCGAGATCGAACAGCAGAGAAACCTGATGATCCTGCGCACCCGCTAGGGCGCGCAGGACCAAGCACAAAAAACGAACCTGTTAACTACTCACCTTGAATTGGGCGATGGTCTGATTCAGGCTCTCGGCGAGTGCAGCCAGGTCGCTGCTGGTTTGTGAGATCGCCCCGCTATCATCCGTTGCCTGGCTGGCCACATCGGCGATATTGATGATGTTGCGGTTGATCTCTTCCGCTACCGCTGACTGTTGTTGTGCGGCACTGGCAATCTGCATATTCATCCCGTTGATCTCGGCGACTGCGCCCGCAATGGCATCCAGTTCCTTACCGGCCTCTTGGGCCTGGGCCACGGTCGTCCCGCTCTGTTCCTGCCCGCTCGCCATGGCACTAACCGCACCCTTGGCGCCGGTTTGCAGGCGTTCGATGATGGCACGGATCTCTTCGGTGGATTCCTGGCTGCGTTGCGCCAGGGTGCGAACCTCGTCCGCGACGACCGCGAAACCGCGCCCCTGTTCACCCGCGCGCGCAGCCTCGATGGCGGCATTCAGGGCCAGCAGGTTGGTTTGTTCGGCAATGCCCTGGATAACGCTCAACACGGTGCCGATGTTCTCACTTTCCTGTTCCAGGTCGCGGATGGCGTCAGAGGTGGTGCCCACCTGTTGCGCCAGCGCCTGAATGCCTGCGACCGCCTGGCTGACCACGTTGCGGCCCTGTGCGGCTGCCTGGTCTGCGGTCTCGGAGGCAGTAGCGGCATCAGCAGCGCTCTGCGCAACGGACTGTACCGTAGCACTCATCTCGTTGATCGCGGTGGCAAGGGAACGGCTTTCGTTCTGCTGTTGCATGGCGCCATCACCACTGCGCATGGTCAGGGTTGCCAACTCGCCGGCGGCCTGGCTGACCTGGGTTGAAGAAGTGATGACCTGTTCGATGGTTTTCTCGAACTCTTCGGACATCCGGTTGTAGCACTTGGCGATATCGGTCAATTCGTCAGAGCCGTCCACCGAGGCACGCAGGCTTAGGTCTTTGCTTTCAGCGACTTCCTGCATCAGTTTGTGCAGGCCGGTAACCCGGGTGTTGATACTGTGCGCGATGAACCAGATGACGGCAGCGATCATCGCAACAAGCGCTGCAATAATCCCCAGGATCAGGTTCCTGAAGCCGGCGATCTCCCCTCCCAGAACCTCTGTCATCGTGCTTTGCATTTCACTGATATGTTTTTCGGTAGTGTGTGCGGCTTCGCGCATCTGTCCGCGCATGCCACTCTTGCTGTCCAGGCCGCGTTGCTGGTAGCCCTCGCTGAGTGCGAGAAAATCCTTGCGGTAGGTGTCGAGCAGGCCCTGCAAGGTCGTTTTCTGATCGTTCGATAGGCCACTGGTAGCCAGGGTCTGGCGGATGGTCACAAAGTCTTTCTCAAACTTTTTCACGTATTTCATGTCGTCGCGCAGCATGAAATCCTTTTCACGGCGGCGCAGCATCAACATGTCCTTGGACAGACTGTCCTCGCCCATTTCCGCCAGGGGTTTTTCCACCGCGTGTACCGCGGCCCGCAGGCTGCCATAGAGACCGCTCTTGTGATCCAGGCCGATCTTTTGAAGGATACTCACCAACTCCTGGAACCGGTTGTGATAATCGGCGAGGTTGCTTTTCACTTCAGCCAGGGCGGTGCTGTCGATGTCCGCTTCCTCCAGTGCCCCCAGCAGCGCGTCGACACGTTGATCAAGCGCCTGGTGGTTGTTGGCGAAGCGATCCTGGTATTTGAGATCGAGACGCATCAGGAAATCTTTTTCATTCCTGCGCAATTGCAGCATGCCGTTGCCGACATGTCCGAGCTCCACTTCGATGGCTTTTTTCTCATTGACCTTCTGCATGGCCAGAATGCCCACCATGCCGAGGAGCACCATGGAAAAGAGTGTCATACCGATTAGGGCAAAAAGCTTGTTGCGAATGGTCATCATGCCGGTTTCCGTCAGTGTCTTACTGCCGGTTAACGGGCTGTGATCGGGAAGCTTTAGGGTTGTGCTGTAACAAAAAAGCCCTTTGCTTGTCACAAAGGGCTTTAATTCTGGCCGGGCTGGTTTCGGCAGGTCAGGTAGCTGCTGCCTCGGCTTCCTTGTCGCGCTCGATCAGCGCGTAGGCCGAGTGATTGTGGATCGACTCGAAGTTTTCCGATTCCACCGTGTAGGCGCAGATGCGCTCGTCGGCATTCAAGCGGGCGGCCACATCGCGCACCATGTCTTCGACGAACTTGGGATTGTCGTAAGCACGCTCGGTGACATGTTTTTCGTCCGGACGCTTGAGCAGTCCGTAAAGTTCACAGGAAGCCTCTTTCTCCACCAGGTCGATCAGTTCCTCAATCCATACAAAAGCGCAGGTACGTACCGTCAGGGTCACATGAGAGCGTTGGTTGTGCGCACCGTAATCCGAGATTTTCTTGGAGCAGGGGCACAGGCTGGTTACCGGAACGATGACCTTGATCGACATCTGGGGCTTGCCATCCTTGATCTCGCCGATCAGGGTGACTTCGTAGTCCAGAAGGCTCTCCACGCCGGACACCGGGGCCTTCTTGTTGACGAAGTAGGGGAAGCTCATCTCGATGTGGCCTTCCTCGGACTCCAGGCGCTCGGCCATTTCCACCAGCATCTGCTTGAAAGACTCGACGGTGATCTCGCGTTCGTGGGTATTCAGGATCTGCACGAAGCGCGACATGTGCGTGCCCTTGAAATTGTGTGGCAGGTACACGTACATGTTGAAGTTGGCAATGGTGTGCTGCTCACCCTCGCTGCGGTCTTTTACGCGCACCGGGTGACGTATGTCTTTGATCCCCACCTTGTTGATGGCAATCTGGCGGGTATCGGCACTGGCCTGGACATCTTCGATTTCCGGCGCGCCGGCCTGGCTGGTTGAAACTGCGGTCATTCGATATTTCGCGGGAATCCCCGCATTCCTGAAAAGTTGACTGATTCACTCAGAATTATACTGGGCGAGCATGCCCGGCGAAACCAAAGGGTTTGCGCAGAGCGAGCCGCAAATTATGCCGTGTGCAGACCTGCGATGCCAGCACCTCGCTGACCCGCAAGCACTGCAAAGTCAATAACTTAGCGCTTTCTGCCGACGGTGTAGCGGGCCAGGGCACGCAAGGGTTCGGCCCTGTCGCCGAATTCCTGCAGGTTTTCCAGGGCATCTTCGAGCAGTTGGTCAGCCATTTCGTAGGCGCCCTGTATGCCCAGGAGGGCTGGGTAGGTCGGCTTGTCCGCGGCGGCATCTTTGCCCTGGGTTTTGCCCAGGGTTTCGGTTGCACCTTCCACGTCAAGGATGTCGTCGCGTATCTGGAACGCCAGGCCAACACACTTGGCATAGCGGTCGAGATGCTTGAATGCGTCCGCGTCGACTTCGCTGGCGCACAGAGCTCCCATGCGCACGCTGGCACGGATCAGTGCGCCGGTCTTGTGGATATGCATGTTCTCAAGCTGGGCCAGGTCGATTCTTTGTCCAACGGCGTCGATATCCAGGGCCTGGCCCCCGGCCATGCCACGGGACCCGGTTGCCAGCGCCAGTTCGTCGAGCATGCGCAGCTTGGTTTCCGCTGGCGCAACGAAGGACTGATCATGCGTGAGCACGCGGAACGCCAAGGTCTGCAGGGCATCGCCGACCAGGATTGCGGTCGCCTCGTCGTAGGCCTTGTGGCAGGTTGGCCTGCCGCGGCGCAGGTCGTCATCATCCATCGCCGGCAGGTCGTCATGGACCAGCGAGTAAGCATGGATCAGCTCGATCGCGCAGGCAGGTGCGTCCAGGCAGGCCGGATCGGCGCCCATGGCCTGGCCGGCACCGTAGACCAATACCGGGCGCACGCGTTTGCCTTCGCCCAGCGCGGCATAACGCATTGCCTCATGCAGGCGCTGCGGGGGGATTTCGGGGGCCGGGAGATGCTTCTCCAGGGTCGCTTCTACGCGTTGCCGGCACTCGGTGAGAAAGATCTGGAACTGCGGCTCAAGGCTCACTGTCGAACGGTTCCGCGATGGCTTCGGGATCGTTGCTGGTGAGGATCTCCACCTTCTGCTCTGCTTGCGACAGCGCTTGCTGGCAGGAGCGGGTGAGGGCAATGCCCTGTTCGAAGGATTTCAGCGATTCCTCCAGGGTGAGCTCACCGCTCTCCATACGCTCTACCAGGCCTTCCAGCTCGGACAGTGCGCTTTCAAAGGAGGGTGATGAATCGTTCTGATCTTGTTTTTCAGCCACTCGTATTTCCTTTGGTTCAACCCCTCATATATTACCCACAACTTGCAATGCTTGCGCATCCGGGTGTGGCAGGCGTTAAACTGCTGCGGTCTTTTTAAGGGGAACAGGTTTGTTGTCTTTTCGAAATGTTCTATTTAAGGTGCTGTTTGGCTTGATCCTGCCGGTTCAGGCCCTGGCCGTCGAGGTGGATCCGTACGAAAAGTATCTGGATCATTCAACCTACAATGAGGATCTGGACGTGCCCTGGGTCGAGCTCGAAACCCAGGTCAAGCAATTGCCGCGCGACGAAGACCTGGTCGAAGTGGAGCTGGCCAGGTTGCCGCCCAGTATGAAGCTGTACATCGACTTGGAGAATATCGTTATAGGCAAGGATGACGTAACCCGCGTCTGGCTGGTTGCACGTTCCTCCTCCGGTGCCTACAACGCTACCTACGAAGGTCTGCGTTGTGCGGACCGCACCTACAAGGTTTACGCCTACTACAATCCCAAGCGCAGCACCCCGTTGCGCGTGATTGAACTACCGGCCTGGAAAGACGCCACCCGGTCCAATAATTACCGGTCTGAACTTATGGAAGATTTCGTATGCAGTGGATCCATAGCCGAACCCCCGAGTGACATAGCTGACAATATCCAAAGGCAGGCTGGCAGCTACGATTCCCCTTACCGATAAGCACTGAATATTTTTCTGGCATGAGCAATTACGACGCATCCGCTATCGAGGTATTGAGCGGACTGGAGCCGGTGCGCAAGCGTCCCGGCATGTACACCAACACCGACCGGCCGAATCACCTGGCGCAGGAAGTCATCGACAACAGTGTCGACGAGGCGATTGGCGGTTTCGCCAAGAAAATCGACGTGACCCTGTACAAGGACGGCTCGCTGGAAGTTGCCGATGATGGACGCGGCATGCCGGTGGATATTCACCCCGAGCAGGGTATACCGGGCGTCGAGGTTATCCTCACCAAGCTGCATGCCGGTGGCAAGTTCTCCAACAAGAGCTACCAGTTCTCCGGCGGCCTGCACGGCGTGGGGGTGTCGGTGGTCAATGCGCTTTCAAAGCACTTGGAGGTGTGGGTCAAGCGCGACGCCAGGGAATACAACATTGCCTTCGCCAACGGCGAGAAGGTCTCCGACCTGGAAGAGGTTGGCAAGGTTGGCAAGGCTAACACCGGTACCCGGTTACGCTTCTGGCCGGACTCGCAGTTCTTCGATGTCCCCAAATTCAACGTCAAGCACCTGCAGCACGTGCTGCGCGCTAAGGCGGTATTGTCGCCCGGGTTGCGCATCCGCTTCTACCAGGAAGGGCAGAGTGAGCACGACGAGTGGTGCTACGAAGACGGCCTGCGTGATTACCTGGTCGACGAGCTGCAAGGCTTGGCCACGGTTCCGGAGGAGCCTTTCATCGGCTCGATGTCGGGTAATGCCGAGGCGGCGGAATGGGCCGTGGTGTGGCTGCCGGAAGGCGGTGAGGCTGTCGCTGAAAGCTACGTTAACCTGATCCCAACCGCGCAGGGTGGCACCCATGTGAACGGGCTGCGTACCGGTCTGACCGAGGCGGTTCGCGAGTTCTGCGAATTCCGCAACCTGCTGCCGCGTGGCGTCAAGCTGGCGCCGGATGATGTTTGGAACAACGTCAGCTACATCCTTTCGGTCAAGCTGGCGGACCCACAATTCTCTGGGCAGACCAAGGAGCGCCTGTCTTCGCGTGAATGTGCGGCTTTGTGTCTGGCGTGGTCAAGGATGCTTTCGGCCTGTGGCTGAACGAACACACCGAGGCAGGCGAACGAATCGCCGAGCTGGCGATCAGTGCCGCGCAGGCGCGTCAACGCGCCGGCAAGAAGGTGGTGCGCAAGAAGGTCAGCCAGGGACCAGCATTGCCGGGCAAGCTGGCAGATTGTCTTTCAGACGATCAGGAGCGTACCGAACTTTTCCTGGTGGAGGGTGATTCCGCGGGTGGTTCCGCCAAGCAGGCACGTGACAAGAACTTCCAGGCCATCATGCCGTTGCGCGGCAAGATTCTGAACACCTGGGAAGTCGATCCGACCGAAGTGCTGGCCAGCCAGGAAGTGCACGATATCTCTGTCGCGATTGGTGTTGAGCCGGGTTCAGACGACCTGTCCAAGCTGCGCTTCGGCAAGATCTGCATCCTCGCCGATGCCGACTCGGATGGCTTGCACATCGCGACCCTGTTGTGCGCATTGTTCGTGCGCCATTTCCGCAAGCTGGTGCAGGAAGGGCACGTCTACGTGGCGATGCCGCCGTTATACCGCATCGACGTGGGCAAGCAGGTCTTCTACGCGCTCGATGAGTCAGAGCGCCAGGGCGTACTGGATCGGATCGCGGCGGAAAAGCTTCGCGGCAAAGTCAGCATTCAGCGTTTCAAGGGCCTGGGCGAAATGAACCCGGCGCAGCTGCGTGAGACCACCATTCACCCGGACACCCGGCGCCTGGTGCAGCTTTCCATGCAGGCTGGCGACGAGACCAACCGCCTGATGGATATGCTGCTGGCGAAGAAACGCGCTGGTGACCGCAAGTCATGGCTACAGAAAAAGGGCGATCTTGCGGAGGTCTGATTGGCAGAGGCCGCAGCTGGGATGAGGCCGACAGCGGCTGGCATGAGTCGCATCGTTTGGTTGAGTTCTACCGGCGCTGGCTCGCTGATTTGCCCACAGAGATGGCCCACCAAACCCGTTGGGCGAATGCCCAGCGGTTTTTGCGCCTGGATTAGGCTATCTTCAAGGCCTAGGGAATACCCTATGCTTGATGTTCGTCAATAAACCTACAGGCCGACTCAAGTTTTCTTATTAGCGTACGCTAATATATTAACATTATTGAATTTGCTCCGGAAATCCGAATGCGATTTGCAAGATACCTGCTCGCCTTGTTGTTGGCCGGTACGGCTGCCCAGGCCCTGGCTGTGCCAGATGGGCGCGCGCTGTACCAGCTGCACTGCAGCGCCTGTCACCAATTCGAGGGCGCTGGCGGAATCGGTCTGCCGCTGGCCAAGAAGAAGCTCGACGAGACCAGTGAAGAATACCTGTTCAAAAGTATTCGTTACGGGCGACCGGGCCGGGTCATGCCTGCCTACCGCGAGATGAGCGATGCGCAGGTGCATGCAATTGTGCGCTTCATGCGTGAGCGTACCGGCAGTGTCGCCAGGGAATATGACCCGGCGCCACTAAGCGGCGACCTGGAGCACGGTGCAGCGCTTTACGAGGAGCACTGCGAGAAGTGCCATGGTGACGAGGGCACCGGCGAGGGCAAGGGCACCGGTGTGACTTTGTCACGCGAGCGCTCCTTCCTGGTAATGCCGTCGTCGGTGGCCAACTCGGGGTTTCTGGATTCTGTCACCGATCAGCAGATGCACCACATCATCTCGGTCGGGCGCGAGGAGTCCGACATGCCTGGCTACACCAAGAAGGGCCTGAGCGAAGAGGACATCAATGCCCTGGTTGCTTACGTGCGCAAGCTCGGGACGGAAGCAGGTGGGCCGACACCGATCGACCCGGAAGAGCCACTATCGCATGTCACTGAATCCTCTGAGGATTTCGAAACCACACTCGCCAACGTCAAGGCCGCGCTGGTTGGTGCCAACTTCCGCAACTTCCCCGACCGTTTCCTTGAGCAGGGCCTGATTGACGAGTTCTCGGTCAACCAGCGCCAGGTGGCGGTGCGTTTCTGCAACTTCAGTGAGCTGTATGGCATGTTGAGTATCGAACCGCGCCTGGGCGTGGTGTTGCCGTGTCGGGTCACCGTGATGGAACGCGCAGACGGGCAGGTGATCCTGGTCACACCGAACCTCAAAGTGGTCTCGCGCTGGTTCAACAACGATGAACTGGTTGAGTTGTGGGAAGCCATGGAAGAGACCTTCCAGGAGATCATTGAGGAGGCGACCCTGTGATGTTACGTGCACTAATTATGGCCGCCCTGTTGCTGGTCGCCGGCAATGGCCTGGCGGATGAAATGCTCATGGCACGCCTCAATATGAAGGCCGACCTGGCGGTGGAATACCTGAAGACCGCGGTCGAGGAACACGGCTACTCGGTGGCGCATATCCAGCTGTGCGATGGGGGTATGAAGGACTTTGGCTACAAGTCCGACACCTATCGCGTCGTGTTCTTCGGCAAGGTCGACGAGGTGCGATGGATCAGCGAGACCCACCCCGAGTTCGTTGCCTATGTGCCATTGAAGATGGCGGTGGTGGCAGAGAAAGACGAGGCAGTACTGTCGATTGTCAATCCACAGACCTTCAACCAGTACTACCGTGGTGACGAACAGATGCGGATCCAGTTCGCGCGCTGGTACAACGATATTCGCAGCATCATCGCCGATATGCACAGGGCTGCGGGCCAGAAACAATTGGCCATGGAGTTGATCCAGTAAGCCGATGCTGCAGGGCGCCAGTCGTTGTGGTGCCTGGTAGGCTTTGGGTATGTTCAGGAATTGATTGGTTGTGCCAGTACCAATGTGGCACATTTCGCGTTGTCCAAGCAGTTCTTCATGAAATAGCCTCTTCCAGGCTTTTGGCTTGGCCTTTCTTTCACTATGCCAGGTCCCGTTGGATAAAAAACCGGGTTCTCTCAACCAGAATAACCGGGGCTATTTCGCGGCTGACTTGGCAGTATCCGCCGACTTGGGGCTATCGGTGACGCGGCCGTAGAGAATTTCCCGTCCGAGAGCGATAAAGATGCAATGAGGTTTGTTCGATGTTTTTGGATTTATTGGAACGCCGTCCGCTACTCGAAGAAACGTATGCCAATTGGATGTTCGACATCTATGCCTGGGCCTTGCGAAATTTCGACCCGGTCATGTTTCGCGAAGAAACCTTGTTGGTAACTCCCTCGAACCAACACTTTCCAGGCAGGGCAAGCAGCCCGGACGAAATGGCAAACTTGATCTTTGATCGGGTAGTCGCTTATGCGGGCATGGAGCACTGGCCGTTGAAGCTAATGCCACCCGATAGTTGTGTGCTGCAGCCCGCTGCTGAAGTGCGCGTGGCCACTGGCGTAAGGGGTGCGCGGGCTATGGCGGTTGAACCATCTCCTGCCAGTCTTACGGTTAGCTATGAACCTGGTTATCTGAACAATCCGGAAGCGATCATTGCGATGTTCGCGCATACGCTGGCTCACTACCTGGGTAAGTCCGCCACAGAGCCACCACCAGGGGGAGGCGAAAGCTGGCCCCAAACAACAGAGATATTGGCGGTATTTCTCGGTTTTGGCTTGATGTTCGCCAATACTGCGTTGGTTTTACCCCGGGGCGGATGTTGCGGTGGCCCGGTAGTGCGACGACAGGCCTACGTGACGCAGCACGATATCACCTACGCCTTGGCCATATTCTCGACGCTCAAGGGGCTTCCGCAAAAGCAAGTCCTGCAGCACTTGAAGAAATCGCTGCGCGGACATTTCAAGCGAGCTTCGCGGGAAATTCAAAGTCGCTATGCGAACCGGCTGCAAGAGCTGGAGCAATACTGCTGAAACCAAAAGCACTGCAAATTCCCAGGCTGGACAATACCTGATTGTTGCAGGACCGGGCCGAAATCGCTCGTCAGCGGCAGCTGCTCCGAAATGAATTGGGTTGGAAACGGGTCTCTTCTGAAAATCCACCTTTACCGGAGACAATCATGAATCCCAGCTGGCTTGTGCGAATTCCCTTTGCAATAGTTTTCGCTGGTCACGGTTTCGGCAAACTAGCCATGCCAACGGCATCGGCCGAGATGCTCAACCTGCCTTTGGCCTTAGTGTTAGTAGTTGGCATCGCCGAGCTGCTGGCCGGTATTGGCGCAGTCGTGGCCGGCGTTGAAAAAGCCCCTCACCGTTTACTTGTCGACCGACTGACCGGCCTTGCTGCAGCACCGGTGTTGATTGGCGCGATCGCGCTGGTGCATTGGCCGCGCTGGTCTTTTGTGGCCAGCGAGTCGCATCCGCTGGGTGGCATGGAGTTCCAGGTTGTTCTACTGGGTATCGCCTTGTTCCTCTTGGTCGGTGCTGGACAAAAAAACAGCTGACAACCTGGCAAGACATTCCGTTGCAGGTGCCGGGGCCGAACCCTGAAAAGCCATCAGGGAGCTATGAAAATGCCACGCTGGGACCGTATCTTTGACTTCTCGGAGTCCAATCCGATGATGTGAGGAAATGGCGGCGCAAAAAGGACCGGACTAGGTGTCTTTACCTTCCTTGCCTTGCGCCATGCTTCCCCATAGCGCCTGCTGGAGTCCCTGCATGGTGCGTATTCCCTCTGCAGAGTAGGCAGAAAGGAAATTCATCGGGTCGTAATCGCTGACACCCTCGACCACCTTTTCACGAATTTTCTCCAACACTTCATCGTGAAGTGGCTGCACGTCAGGTAGCCCCAGAGCCTCTCTCAGTTCTTTCGGTGTGATATCAAATTCGACATTAATTTTCATTGTTGCCCCCAAGTGCGCTGTATACGGATTGCTGGCTAGACACTTCTTCAGTGTACTGGGTAAAGCCAGCAGCGCGCGAAGTTTGCCTATGTCGCCTGGGAAACAACGCCATCGAGACCGAAGCGGATGGCCAAAAAAACTGAATCGTTACCCGTCCACTCTAGCTGTAGAAATCCTTTGAATTGTTGCCGTTGAGCTGATTGCGACAAACATTTTGGTTCTCGCCTGCTGAATTGAGCGTGGTGCCAATGCCACGCCTTGCTTTCTCTCATTGAAAACTGCAATTCTTCAGTAGCGGACAGGGAGTATGCTTGAGGTTAGCCCTGCCTCTGACCAAATGGATATGTCGTGCTGAAAAAGTTTTTTCTTGCCATAGTTCTCGTTGCGCTACTCATCGGTGGCATCGTCTACACCAAGCTCGGCCAGTTCACGGCGATGGGTGAGGCCGGGGCGAACATGATGATGCCGCCGGAGACCGTCACCGCAACTGCTGTCAGTGAGGGCCAATGGGAGCAGGTTGTGCGGGCCACCGGCAGTGTGCTGGCGGTGCAAGGTGTCACCGTGAGCGCCGAGATCGGCGGCCGCGTTACCGAGATCGCCTTTGAATCTGGCTCCGAGGTTGAGGCCGGCGATGTACTGCTGCAGATGGATACGGCCACCGAGGATGCCCAGCTGGCATCGGCACAGGCGGCCGCCGCGTTGGCAAAAACAGAACGCGCTCGCATCCGCAAGCTGATCAAGCGTAACCTCACGTCCGCTGACGCGCTCGACCAGGCCGAGGCGCAGGTCAAGGAGACGCTCGCCCAGGTTGGCGTGATCCGTGCGGCCATCGCGAAAAAGACGGTGCGCGCGCCCTTTGCCGGCCAGCTGGGACTACGCCAGGTAAACCTCGGTGAGATCCTCAAGGAAGGTACCGCCATCGTCTCGCTGCAGACCCTCGATCCGGTGTACGTCGACTTCTCGGTGCCGCAGCGTGAACTGGCACGGCTGAAGACCGGGATGCTGGTACGCGTCGCCTCGGACGTGGCTCCCGACGAGATCTTTGAGGGCGAGATCATCGCGGTGAACCCGGAGGTCGACCCGGTCACCCGCAACGTGCGCGTACGTGCCCTGGTCAGCAATCCTGGCGGGCAATTGCGTACTGGCATGTTTGCCAGCGCCGAGGTGGTATTGCCGGAATCCCGCGCGGTGCTGGCCGTGCCCGCCACTTCGGTGCTGTACGCCCCGTTTGGCGACTCGGTGTTCGTGATCGACGAGCAACAGGATGAAGCGTCAGGGGAGAAATCCCTGGTCTTGCGTCAGCAACTGGTGCAGCTGGGCCAGTCACGCGGGGACTTCATCGAGATCATCAAGGGCCTCAAGCCCGGAGAGACTGTGGTGACCAGTGGGGTGTTCAAGTTACGTGCAGGTAGCAAGGTAGTGATCGACAACTCCCTGGCACCCAAGCCCAGCCTCGACCCGCGGCCAGACGAGTCCTGATCGCATGGTCAACCAAAGCTTTACAGACCTGTTCATCAAGCGACCGGTCCTGGCGATCGTGGTCAACCTGTTGATCCTGATCGCTGGGCTCAGTGCCTGGAACTCGCTGAGTGTGCGCCAGTATCCACTCAGCGAGAATGCCTCGGTACAGATCACCACGGTGTACGTCGGTGCCAGCGCGGAGCTGGTGCGTGGCTTCATCACTACACCGCTCGAGCGCGCCATCGCTGCGGCCGAGGGCATCGACTATGTCGAGTCGAAGAGCCTGCAGGGCGTTTCGATCATCAATGCCCGGCTTAAGCTCAACTTCGACTCGACCAAGGCGCTGACCGACATCTCGGCCAAGGTCGACCAGGTGCGCAACGACTTGCCCGTCGAGGCGCAGGTGCCGGCAATCAGTGTGCAGTCCGCCGATTCGGAAGTGGCGGCGGCGTATCTGAGTTTCTGGTCGGAAATCCTCTCACCGGAGCAGATCACCGACTACCTGATCCGCGTGGTGCAACCACGCCTGTCTTCGGTAACCGGCGTACAACGCATCGAGATATTCGGTGCGCGCACATTCGCCATGCGCATCTGGCTGAAACCCGAACGCATGGCGGCGCTGCACATCAGCCCGTCACAGGTGCGCGAGGCCTTGGCGGCCAACAACTACCTCGCGGCGATCGGCAATACCAAGGGGTCGCTGGTGCAGACTTACCTGGCAGCCAACACCGATATGCACAACCCGGATGATTTCCGGCGGCTGGTGATCTACCAGCGTGACGGCACTATCGTGCGCCTTCAGGACATCGCGGAGGTGGAACTCGGCGCAGAGGACTACGACACCGTGGTGCGCTATTCCGGCGACACCGCGGTATTCGCGGGGGTGTTCCCACAACCTAACGCCAACATCATTGAGGTTATCGACGGTGTACGTGCGGAGCTGGACAAGCTCAAGCAGGAGATGCCCAGCGGACTGGATGCCAGCATCGGTTACGACGCCTCGCAATACGTCAGTGATGCGATTCACGAGGTGACAGTCACCTTGTCCGAAACGCTGTTCATCGTGGTGATCGTGATCTTCCTGTTCCTCGGCTCGGTGCGTTCGGTGCTGGTGCCGGTGATGGCAATCCCGGTCTCGTTGATCGGCGGCATCTTCCTGATGCAGGCCTTTGGATTCACTCTAAACCTGCTGACCCTGCTGGCCATTGTGTTGTCGGTTGGCCTGGTGGTAGATGACGCCATCGTCGTGGTGGAGAATGTCGAGCGCCACTTGCGCGAGGGGCGCACCCCACGTGAGGCTGCCATGCTCGGCGCGCGCGAGTTGGTCTCACCGATCATCGCCATGACACTCACCTTGGTCTCGGTTTACATCCCGATCGGCCTGCAGGGTGGCTTGACCGGCGCGCTGTTTCGCGAATTCGCCTTCACCCTGGCGGGCGCCGTGGCGATTTCCGGCGTGGTCGCCCTGACCCTGTCGCCGACCATGTCCGCCAAGTTGCTGCGCAGCGCTGAGGATGAGGAGCGGGGGCTGACCGGCTGGCTTAACCACCATTTCGACCGTTTGCAGGCGGCCTATGGGCGCGCCCTGGACGGTACGCTCAACGCCCGACCCGCGGTGTACCTGGTGTGGTTTGTGGTGAGCTTGTGCACGGTGCCAATGTACACCTTCTCGCCCAACGAGCTTGCACCGGTCGAAGACCAGAGTGTGCTGTTCGGTATCATCAACGTCGCCTCGAACGCCACCAGCGATCAGAACGCCGGTTACGCCGAGGCCGCCGAACAGGTCATGCTGGATGTGCCGGAAGCGGCGTTGACCTTCCAGTTGCTGTTCCCACCATCGATCGGCGCGACCATCGGTGCCGACGGGTTCAGTGGCGTGGTGGTCAAACCCTGGGCGGAGCGCAACCGAACCGTTGCCGCGATGGTGCCGGAAGTGCAGGCCAAGGTCTCGCAGATCCCCGGCATCCAGGTGTTCATTACCATGCCGCCCGCGTTGCCTGGTGGGAGTAACTTTCCGGTTGAATTGGTGATCACCTCGACGGCCGATGCCGAGCGTCTGCTGGAGTTCGCCCAGACCTTGCAACAAAAGGCCAGCGAGAGCGGCCTGTTCGCCTTCCCGCCGGACATCGACCTGAAGATCGACCAGCCGCAGGCCACGGTGGTCTTCGACCGCGACAAGCTCGCCGACCTTGGGATCAACCTGTCGCAGGTGGGCGCGGACCTCGCGGTCGCCACAGGCGGCAACTTTGTCAACCGCTTCAACATGGACGGCCGCAGCTATAAGGTCATCCCGATGTTGTCACGGGTCGACCGGCTCAACAGTGAACAGCTACGCAACATCTACGTGGCCAATCCGGCGGGCGAAATGGTGCCATTGTCGTCGGTGGCGCGTATCGAGCACTCGGTGGTGCCGCGTTCTCTCAACCGATTCCAGCAGCTCAATGCGGTCAAACTCTCCGGTGTGAGTACGCGCACACTCGACGAGGCACTCACATTCCTGGAAGACGCGGCAGAAGAAATTCTGCCCTCGGGCTACGGCATAGACTACACGGGGGAATCACGCCAGTTGCGCACCGAAGGCAACAAATTCCTGCCGGCTTTTTCCATGGCCATCCTGATGATCTTTCTGGTGCTGGCCGTACAGTTCAACTCGTTCCGTGATCCCATGGTCATCCTGGCGGGCTCGGTACCGCTGGCTATGTTTGGTGCCCTGGTGTTTACCGTGCTGAAAATGCCCGACCCCAACATGCCACATTGGACCAGCGGCTGGACCACAACCATGAACATCTATGCCCAGGTCGGCTTGGTTACCTTGGTCGGGCTGATCGCCAAGAACGGCATCCTTATCGTCGAATTTGCCAACAAGCTGCAGGAAGAGGGCATTGCCAAGCTCCAGGCAATTCGCGATGCTGCGATGATTCGTCTGCGCCCGGTCCTGATGACGAGTGTGGCAACCATTGCCGGTCACTTCCCGCTCGTGCTGGTAAGCGGTGCTGGCGCAGAAGCGCGTAATTCCATTGGCCTGGTGCTGGTTGGCGGGATGGCAATCGGAACCTTGTTTACGCTGTTCGTGGTGCCTTCGATCTATATGTTAATGGCGAAGGACAGGTCGGAGTCGGCAGAGACATAGACTTTAACCATTGCTCAACCACAACGGGAACCAATCGAGAGTAAACGTCTTCTGCCAGCTTTGGGCTGAAGCGGCGAGAGACCAACAAAACAGGGGTGCGTGATGGTTTACAGAGGTTATTCGCTGCTTGTGCTGCTGATGCTTGCACTCGTTGCCGGTTGTTCTAGCTTGGTTCATCTTGAGCCAGTACGGGTGAGCGTAGTTGGCATCGAGCCGTTGCCCCATGAAGAACTGGAAGCTCGTTTCACGGTTAAGCTACGTGTGCAGAATCCCAACGAAACCGCGATACACTTCGACGGGGTGTTCATCGATCTTGAACTCGAAAACCGGAGTTTCGGCAGTGGTGTCAGCGACCAGAAAGGCACGGTGCCCCGTTTCGGGGAGGCATTGATTTCAGTACCTGTCACGGTTCCCTTTACGGCGGTTGCACGCCAGTTGTTGGGGCTGGCGAGCAACAAGGCTCCCCTTGACCGGCTAAATTATCGACTGCGTGGGCGTTTAGGGGGTGGCAACTTGTTTGGGGGAGTACGTTTCGACAAGAAGGGCGGCATCCAGCTTGGAGGTGATGCACCCCAATAAGAGGCCCATGGCATCACCGCTCACTTACCCAAAGCGGAATGCTTGGTTGTGCAGCTCAAGAGGCCGCTTCCGAGCCAAAATGCCATTTTTTCCGAAAGCGCTTGTGTAGCCGATAACCCCTTTCTCAACTGACCCGAGGAGCGGGGTCGAATCAAGGGCCGTTGATTGCGGGTTCAAATTTAGCGAAGTAAGGCGTTCAATTCGTGCCAAGATGCTCTCAACGTAGGGCAAGCATGGCGTTCATTTTCTACGTTGGTGCAATCAGGCACTCTAAAGAGCTTTTAATTGTACTCTCCAGGAAGGTCATTTTTTATCACAGTGACTTTGCCGACTTTTTTACCTGATATTCTCAACAACTCATCACCTGAAAATTCAAAACCAAGTTTTAGTGCGATTCGCGCAATATCATCTGCTGTCGATGACGCCAGCACCTCATTTTTAAGTGCAGGGTCAGACTGCATTTTCTTTAAAAACGCCTCGAGTTGATCTAAAGCCATATCTAAAATTCCTGTTTTCGCCAGCTGGTCATAAGGTCAGGGTCATTGTGCAGGAACGGTGATGACGATGGCAATTCATATGGGATTGTCTTCTGTGATGCTCATTTATAGGCGAAAGCACAGGCGGCAAGCGCTCATTTTGAGCGTTGGTGTCCGTTCGTGACGGTAAGTGGCACTTTTCACCCTGCGATAATCAACAATACGCGTGTTTGGAAGTAACGAAGGCTGTGAGCAGTATGACTGATCAGGGAAAAATCAAAAACGAGCGTGAAATCTTGATCGCCTATTTCCGGCGAGAAGATACGGTGCAACGTGTTCTCGATCGCCTCATCGAGGATGACTTTCCGCTCGATCAGGTTTCATTGCTGGCTCGTGCTGGCGGTAGTGGCGATGACCCGCTGGGCGTTTACTACACTAACGTCGACGAACGCGTCAGAGGTTGGGGTAAGCTCGGGGCCATTTGGGGTGGCCTGCTTGGCGGGATGGTCGGCATGTTCATCCTGCCGGGGATGGGGCCTTTGATGATTGCGGGTCCGTTCATCGAAGGATTGCTTGGCGCTGGTCTGGGTGGTGCGCTTGGTGCCGGTGGCGCTGCTTTGTCGGAGCTTTCCGTGGCAATTCATCGCATGGGTATACCTGCTGAACAACTGAGCGAAATCGAAGAACACATCAAATCCGGGCACTATGTACTGGCCCTGATCGTCGACAAGAGACAGGCGGCAAAGTGGAAACGCTTGATTGATGGCTTCGGCCCTATTGACCGGCGATGTTTCGCCTTCTTTGGCATTCGCGATGTCCTGAACGAACTACTCTGATCTTTGAGGCTTGGCTGTCATCGTTCAGGGCCGAGCGATATGGCGTTCTCATTTTTTCGCCACCCGCCGTTCAGACCCGGTGCAGTCAATATCTTTGATTAGCGGTGTTTGCCCTGCGAAAACCCGTTTTGGGCCCCGGTCGCGCCTGCAGTGTGTCAAGTCAGCGTATGACCGGTGTTGGTCAAAAACGCCTCGATTGCACGTATTACCTCGTCGGATTTCCGCGCATCCATTGCATCTGAATGAGGCGAGGTGAATCGGCCCGAATCGTTGTCGAAGTATTTTCCGGATGCATCCGCAAACTCACTGGCGAGTGCCGCACGGACAAGGATGTCCACGCCAATCTGGATATCCTTGCCAGGCATGCCGAAACCTTCTTTTACCATGTTGGTCGCGAGCAGCGACCCGGGATTCACTGCCACAAAGACCAGGCCTTTTTCGCCTTGTGACTGCGCCATGTGCTGGGTCCACATCGTCAGCGCCAGTTTGCTTTGTGCATAGGCGTTCAACTGATCGGAAATTTCTGTTTGGCCCACCAGTGCCTGCAAGTCGACCGGTGACTGAGCGGCGGACGAGAGATTGATCACACGGCCACCGGTCCCAAGCAGTGGCAACAGGCGCTGGGTCAGCAAACAGGGGGCAAAGGTATTCACTGCAAACCGGATATCCAGCCCTTCCCTGGTAAAGGTGTCGCGGCTGCGAAAGACGCCCGCATTGTTGATCAAGACATCAAGTTGATTGTGATCCTTGGCAATCGACTCAGACAGGGTCTTGACGTTATCCATCAGCGAAAGGTCGGCCAAGTAACTGTCTACGCAACCATCACCGGGCCCCTCGGACAAAGCGTTTTCCGCGGTTGCCAACTTTTCCGGGTTCCGCCCGTGCAGCAGGACATGGTGCCCTTGTGAATAAAGCGCCTTGGCTGTTTCGAGACCGATGCCGTCGGTCGAGCCGGTAATCAATATGGTTTTATGCATTGTCTTGGTTCCTTACCCGGGAAACACCGGCAACACTTCGTCGGCCAGCCGTTGCAGAGTGGTTTCGACACTGGACTGATTGAAACGCAGGTTCAGCGCTACATGGTTGATACCAATTTCCTGCAGGGATTTCAGATGCTCCCGCAGATACTTCGTCCCCGAGCGGAAGCCGAGGTGGATTGGCTGCGGTGGGGCACCTGGGTCCTCAGTCAGATCCACGTACAGCGATTGCACCGCCGGCTTTGCCGGGCCGCCGGCAGCTTCAACGCGTGCGCGCCAGCCGCCAATGATTTTTTCTTGGGTCTCGATAGCGCGTGGGTAGGTAATCCAGCCATCGCCATTGCGGGCGATCCATTCCGGCTCCTGCTGACTACCCCCGGTGATCAGTAACGGCAGTTTGCCTGACAACGGCTTGGGTAGCATGTCCATACCGCCACCGATGGCGCCGTAGCTGTTCGCGAATGCTGGAGAGTTCTCCGACATGCGCTGGATGTAGTCGAAACTGTCGCGAAAGCGCTCGCCGCGATCGTCGAAAGTCATGTTCAGCGCCGGGTACTCGTCCGGCCGGTCTCCAGACGCAACCCCAAGGATGAGCCGCCCTCCGGACAGCACATCGACACTGGCTGCAGCCTTGGCGATATGCGCCGGGTGGCGCAGTGGTAACACGATGCTCGCCACACCCAGGGCGATCCGCTCGGTCTGACCAGCCAATAGCCCCAGGTAGACGAACGGGTCGTATAGCTGACCCGCATCGCCGAACGAGGGAACGTTGAAGGGCACATCGCGTAGCCAGATCGCGGAAAAACCCAGTTTCTCGACCAGCTGAACCCGCTCCAGGTGACGGATCATCAAAGGAGCCGGACCATGCGGGTAGGCCTCAAGCGGCACCACCAGCCCAAGGCTCAACCGGTTCGGGTGGAACATCGCGTTGTATCCGCGATTGATCGGCTGGAATTTTATTTCATCGATCTTTCTGAGCATCGTTCACGCTCCCGGTATCAACCATCGCGCCCCGGTTGGTGATCAGAACCAGGTGACTACGTCGTCCATTTCGCGGCGGGTCTTGGGGAACATCGGCGCGTCGGCACGGTAACCGAAGGCGACCATCACGGCTGGCTGGTAAAGCTGCGGGTCGATGCCGAAATGCTCCTCCAGCACTGCGCTGGTCCTGTCCTTTTCAAAGCCTTCGATAGGGCAGGAGTCAATACCCATCAGGGCAGCCGCGGTCATCATGTTGCCGAGGGCGATATAGGCTTGGCGCGCCGCCCAGTCCGAGATTTGGCGATCCCCGGCGATGTGGAAGTCCTGCTCCTGGAATTTCTGGTAGGCCTGGTTGATAAAGTCAATCACCTCCTCAGGGAACTGCTTGACCTGCTGCATATGCTTTTGCAGGTACTCCGAGTGGTGGGTCATGGTCGCGCCCGTATGCGCCAGGAATATGCAGAAATGACTGGCGGTGCCGAGCTGGCCGGCGGTGCCGTTGGTGGCACCGTTGGCTCCCCAGGTGAACTCGCGGAACAACTCACGCTTCTCCGGCGACTGGATCACCAGCAGCTGCCACGGTTCCATGCCAAATGAGCTGGGCGAGAGCCGCGCTGTTTCGAGAATGGTGTGAAATTCGCCATCGCTGATCCTGCGTTGCGGATCGAAGACCTTGGTGGCATGGCGGAAGTTGAAGGCCTCGATGATCTGCTCTTGCACCGCGGTGTTAGGCATGGCTTTTCTCCAATTGATGACTGATCAGGCGTTGAATAGCACCATAGCTATTAATGAATGGAAGAAAAATAACCTATTATGGAGTTCAGTATTCGTAAAACGGATATAAACACGTGGATACCGAGAGCATTCGGCTGTTTGTCCTCGCGGCCGAAAAACTCAATATCAGTGCCGCCGGTCGCGAACTGGGCATGGCGCCCGCGGTAGCCAGTGCCAAACTGGCAAAGCTGGAAAAGAGCCTGGGCGCGGATTTGTTGCGCCGAACCACGCGCAAAGTTGCCCTGTCGCTTGAGGGAGCGGAGTTTCTGCCGTATGCACGGGAGATCCTCGCCCAGGAGGATGCGGCCCATGCTGCGCTGGGGCAGGGCGACGTTTCGGCCACCGGCACCCTTCGTTTCACCGCGCCAAGCACCTTTGCCCAGCTGTATATCGCACCGATTCTGCCGGAGTTCCTGGCCATGCACCCGGGTATCCGTCTCGACCTCCGGTTCACTGACATGGAGTTCGATTTGATCGAAGGCAGCTTCGACCTGGCACTGCGTTATTCAGCGCTCACCGACAGCAGCCTGAAAGGACGCAAGCTGGCCGACGACACGCGCATCCTGTGTGCCTCGCCGAACTACCTGAAGCAGCATGGCACCCCCGCACACCCGGATGACCTCAATGCGCACCAGTTGATCGCTTTCAAGGACCAGTCGCCATCGCAACTGGCTGGACGCAACGGTGAGAAAGGGCAGTTCAATCCGCGCCAGGCCGGCTGCCGGCTGATTGTCGATGATGGGGCGAGCCAGAAGATTGCCACCATGGCGGGGGCGGGAATTTCCAAGAACGCACTGTGGAGTGTTCACCGTCAAATTGCCGAAGGCTCGCTGGTCCGCGTATTGCCAGATTACAAGGTAGATGACCAGACAGCGCTGTGGCTCGTGTATCCGAAATCAAATGTCCTGACTGCAAAGGTCAGAATTTTTATGGATTTTTTGCTGGACAGGATCGACAAGTCTCCGGCCTGGGTCGATGCTTGAGGTTGGGGTAACGATCAAGCGAATACTCGTTGATTGCTGCGAGCAGCGCTTCCCTGAACGTCAGATTTTTCATGGCTACTCTATTCGCCGGGTGCTCTTCCAAACCAATCTGCCAGCAGTCGACGACTTCGCTGGTGGCTCCCCTGTTAATGGTAGGCCTACACCATTGTCTGAAAGGATATTTGAGCGATAATCGTCCCAGGTATCCACGAATCAAGCAGTAATCATGTCGGATCAGGAAAAATCAACTGGCAGCCAGGATGCTCAGCCCTTGGCAGCTTCCACATCGGTAGCCCCGACCTCGCCAACCACCGGGAAAGTGACTAAAAAGAAAGTTGCCAGAAAAAAGACCGCTAAAAAGAAGGTGACGAAGAAAAAGGTCGCCAAGAAAAAGGTGGTAAAGAAAACCGTTGCCAAGAAGAAGGCCACGGAAAAAAAGGTAGCTGCCAAAAAAAAGGTGGCGAAAAAGAAAGCCTCCAAGAAGAAAGTGACGAAAAAAGTAGCCGCCAGCGGAACTGCTGCGAGGGAGGCCGAAAAGCAAGCAGTGAGTAACGCCATCCTTGCCGCCGTCAGTGCGGGTGGTGACCTGATGAAGCCGAATGGTGAAAACACGCCTTCGCAGGAAGCACAAACAACTGGTCCATCAGCCGCCGAACCCGATGGATGCATTGACCCGGCCGAGCCCGCCCTTGAAGCGGAATTCAGGGCAGGACAGCGAGAGCCGGAACGAAACCCAGCAGACCAAGTGGTAGCCCGGCAGGTGGAGAAAAAGGCGGTCAGCGATGCCATACTCGCCGCCGCCAATGCTGGCGGCTCCCTGTTGAAGCCGGATGCCGCAGCTAAGTCCGCGGTAGGCCCTTCAGGACAAACAGTCGATCCGGCGAAAACCGAATCCACAACACCTGGCGAACCGACAGCACAAGAGCCGCCGACAGTACCAACACAAACCCCGATCGAAGAGCCGAGCGATTCATCCACATCGTTGCCGGAACGGGCCCAGCCACCTGCACCACATGCCGCCAAGCCGGACCCGCTCACAAGGCTGGGGCAGGCTGCGGAGGCCGCGGATATGGGATCTCGTGTCGCGCTGGAAAAACCGCAACCACTCGAGACCAAATCCAAACATCAAGGATTTCGCATGCGCCTCCTGCTGATCGTTCTGTGTCTCGCTGCTGCAGTTCTCTACGCGATACTTCGGGGAACAGACTTTGACTACGCAGGCCTGATGCCGGAATTCGCGGAAGAAACACGAACAGCCAACCAGGAGCCTGCTGAACTGCGCGCAATACCGGAGTCGCAGATGCAGATCATTCGTGATGTTTTTGCACCCGAACTGCAACAACGCTAGTCGGTAATCCAGGTCGAAAAAATCCGACTGCCGTTTGTGCGCTGTAGTTAGCTTGCTTCCGAGGCAAAGCCTGCATTTGCTCCCCCAAGGCAGGCTCTGGTTTATGAGACGAACCCCGACCACCTGCCAGGCACCATTGGTAACTGGGGCTCTGGCCACAGGGCGGGAGGCGGTCATGTAACCTTCTCTTTGCTGTCATACCTTGTTGCTAGCGTTGTCCGCTCCAAATACCAACAATCGCCGAATTGGGAGCTGAACAACATGAACCTCAAACCTCTCGTCACCAGCCTCGCGCTGGCCTTGGCCTGCACGCCAACAGCGTTCGCTGGTCATGGCAAGCATCACCATCGCCATTCGCCCCACATGTTCCAGCATGTAGCCACTTTCGATGTAACCCGAAATCGAATCGCCGTCGACGGTGACGAGATCGTCAGCGAAGTCGCGGAGATCACCGATGTCACGAAAGATGGCCGCACCCTCGTATACACTGATTCGGAATCCAAGCTGATTGGCTTTGTCGATATCACCGACCCGGCCAATCCGGTCGAGGATGGGGTGGTGCTGCTTGATGGTGAGCCGACCGCCGTTGCCGTTCACGGCCGCTACGCGCTGGCCGGTATCAATACCTCGACCACTGACAAAGTCTACTGCGCCGCTGAGGACGAGGACTTTGGCTTCATCACAGGGTGGAGTGGCAAGCTGGCTGTTATCGACATCGCCAGCCGATCCATCGTTGCCGAGATCCCGATGGGTGGTCAGCCCGACTCGGTTGCGGTTTCCCCTGATGGTCGCTATGCCGCTGTCGTCATCGAGAACGAGAGAAACGAGGATGTCGGCGACGGCCTGATTCCGCAAGGCTCCATCACCGACACCAGCGACCCCTGTAATCTGACCGCGAGCGGTGCGCCGGCTCCCGGCAAGCTGGTGGTGGTCAAGCTTCGTGGCAAACCGAAACACTGGACCACGCGTGATGTGAACATGACCGGCCTGTCCGGCATGTTTGCCGCAATTGACCCGGAGCCGGAATTTGTCGACATCAACCGCGCCAACATGGCGGTCGTTTCACTGCAGGAAAACAATCACATAGCCATCGTCAATTTGCGTAAAGGCAAGGTGGTAAAGCACTTCCCGGCCGGTGAAGTCGACTTGATGAACGTTGATAACGAGGAAGAGGACCTGATCAAGCTTGATTCCGATCTCACCAAGCGTCGCGAGCCTGATGCTGTCACCTGGATCGGCAATGGCCTGCTGGCTACCGCCAACGAGGGAGACTACGAGGACGAGTTCGGCGAAGAGGGTGGCAGCCGTGGTTTCACCGTTTTCAATACTCGCGGCAAGGTGAAGTACGAGTCGTATGAGTCATTCGAGCATCTTCTGGTCAGCGCCGGCCATTACAACGAGGGCCGTTCCGAGAACAAGGGTGTGGAGCCGGAGGCGGTGGAGTTCGGCCGCTTTGGTCGCGACAAGCTGCTGTTCGTCGGCTCCGAGCGTTCCAATGCGGTCGGCGTATACAAAATGCGCGGGTCCAAGCCACAGTTGCTTCAGGTTTTGCCTACCGGCATTGGCCCGGAGGGCCTGAAGGCTATCCCTAAGCGCAATCTGTTCGTGGCATCTACCGAAAAAGGGGAGTTTGATGCCGGTATCCCGACCATGATCAACATCTACCAGCGTCAAAAGGGTGAAGCAAACTACCCGCAGATTGCCTCGGCGAACGACGCAGACGGTCTGCCGATTCCCTGGGTTGCGCTCTCCGACCTGGTGGGTGATCAGTATGACCCAAACACCCTGTATGCGGTCAGCGATTCCTTCCTGGCAAAGGGTTTCATCTACACGATCGATGTATCGGCCAAGCCGGCCCTGATCACCAACCGTCTGGAGGTGGACAGCGAGGATGAACTCGATCTCGAGGGTGTTGCCGTCGGTCCCGATGGTAGCTTCTGGTTGGGCAGCGAGGGTCAGGAAGATGGTGGCCGCGAGAACCTGGTGCTCAAGGTCGACCCGGCCAACGGCAGCGTGATCCAGCGGATTGAACTGCCGTTCGAAATGATCGACGAACGTCGCAAGAACGGTATTGAGGGCATCGCGGTGACCGGGGCACCAGGTAACGAAGTGGTGCACGTGGTGATCCAGCGCGCCTGGCCAAAAGAGGGTGACATCGACGAGGTGAACACCAAGATCGGTCGTTATGACGTTAGCACCGGCGACTGGACGTTCGTACACTACCCACTGCAGGCGGAAGATGACGGTGACTGGATCGGTCTGTCCGGCATCACTGCAATGCCAGATGGCCGGTTCTGGGTGATCGAGCGTGACAAGGGCTGGGGTGACAGCACTGCACCCAACGCCGAGTTGAAAGCGATCTACGAGGTCGACCTGGGGTCGGCCAACTTCAAGCCGTACGGCGAGTCGTTGGAGACGATCGATAAGTACGAGGTCAAGAATCTGACCAGCACGATTGCAGCCAATAGTGTGTGGACGGCAGAGAAGCTCGAAGGCTTCGCGGTATCAGCGGACCAGCAGCTCTATGCGGTCACTGATAATGACGGCGTCGATGATGCGCCGGGTGAAACGGTGTTCCTGTACCTCGGCGATTACGGGACGTTCGGTAACGAATGAACTGACAAGAAAACCGAGTAATCATGCCCCGCCACTCGGCGGGGCTTTTTGTATGGGATGTCAATGCGCTCAAGCCATCAACCGGCAGCCTGAAAGCAGATGAGAGGGATAATCGGCGCAGGCATCCATGAAGCAAGCAGCAAGCACGTTCGATAAGGACAAAAGGGCAGGCGGCCAAGGTGGCCGAGAAATAAGAGGGAGCACCTCGAACCGGAGACCCTATGTTGAGCCAGGGGATGCCTGGTTAGCTGCCTTTTGCCAAAAAAGTTTACTGGCTACGAGCCTTAAGAATTGCGTAGAGCCTATCCTTGAGCATTGCCCGCCTGCGTTTCATCTCATCCGCTACCTCGTCGGTAACCGGCTCACCCCTCTGTTCAAGATCAAGAATCTTCGCGTCCAGGTCGTCGTATTCCCTATACAACTCGGCAAACTCTCGGTCGCCACCCAGAAGTTGGTGGATCAGTTCTGAATGCTCTGGAAATTCATGATGCAGATCGTGTCGTTCGCCGAACATTGTTTAAAGTTCCTCTTTTAGGAATTCGTTGCAGGAAGATTATCCGATAAGCAAACCGTGCTGACAAAGTGAAGATTTGATGTCTGCTTCGGTTTCATAATGGTCTGATGCGCGACACGAAGAAACCGTCCGCTTTAACAGTCAGGGTTAGAACTGTCAGGAAACTTGAAAAACGTTCACAGAACAGCAGGAAATGACCATAGGCGGATGTCGTAATGTTTTACGGTAATTTCGGCTGCCTAGCCCAGGCCGTCATACAATTCTATTCAATTATCCGCGCACGAGATGCTGGGCGAAAAGTCTCCTGGCGCAGTATCTCCGTCAATCAAAGAATCCGTGTAAAGGCGCAATTGCCTAATGGCGACCGAATGATCCTCAATACGGCTGAGACGGAGTTTCGTTAACTGATCAGCGGTGGTTTATGCCTTACGCTGCTTTGTTGATGCAAGTAGCTTTACGCCCGAACGGCTGGACTCAGCGTTGTTTTACTTCGAAGAATTCGATGCTTAATCGTAAGGTTTGCGAATTTTCGCAAAGTACTCTTGTCTGCATGATTTGCCTGCAACGCATTTTAGCTTCTACTGTGTAAGCCGAAAGGAGACTAGGCATGAGCTTGTTTGCCCTTAACAACGAATTTCAGCGTTCCATCTATAGCGTTTGGGAAGATTTTTCCGGTCACTCTCGAGCGCAGGCCAACCCTGATCCAGAGATGGTCGAAATTAGGAGTGACCGGTCAGTTCTCTGCCTGGGGAATCAGCGAGAAGGTTTTGTGCAGAGTAGAATCCAGAACTCCAACACGTTGCGAGTGGCGGGTGAGTCGGAGTTTCTGCAATACGACGCGAAAGCCTGGGGGTGTTTCCTGGATAGCAAGCGCAAGAAGTAATTTAAGTTTTATGGTTCAGGATCGGTTTATCCCCGCCTGGGGAATACACTAGGTGGAGCAAGGGAAACCACTTGTCTTTGTGATCAAATTTTTGACCTGTATCACTTTGCTAACTTTTCGCCCTTTCATGCCGATGAATTGGAAGCTAAATAACAAAGCCTCAACGACATCAATAATTCCCCTATGCACCACAAACATACTGCGATGAGAAATTGGCAATCTATGCCTATGGAAGACCAGGAATTTCTCAGGTCTGCTTACGATAGGCATAGTGAACTGCTGACCAAAAAAGAATCCCCTCGATTCAATGAAGAATTTAGTCGCTGGTTGTTAAAGCGCCGAATATACAGACCACAAAAGACATAGGCTGTTTACGGGTGTTTTTTCGATGGCTGGCGAAATGCTGAAACCTGCTTGGCATCAGTCAAAAGCGTCCAGCATTATGGATCTGCCCCCCGCACCTTTATAAGAAGCTAATCTGTCGCCACGTTTATAGTGTCCCCATTTGCTGCGGTTGCCCTAATGTAATGACCGCTATCTAGTTAGGCGAAGGCGGGTGATGGTATTTGCAGTGCATCGGGTCGCTGCCGAGCCTAAGCCGCCTTAGTTGTGTTAGTCACGTTCGATGCTGTAGCTTAGAGACAGGCGGTATTCACCATTTCGCGGTACCGTGGCCTGATCGGGACCTGCGTTGGCGGTTTCGACGCAGAGCATCTGCTTGTATTCCTCGTCACCGAAATCGGCCATCTCCGCCGACTGTCCTATCCAGGGGTTCCAGACCACGGCGCTGTTGCTGCCTTCAGTACGGATGCGGATGCGTCGGGAGAGTGACGGATCATTAATCACCAGATCGCCGGTGACACCGGTATAGATGCGGTCGGTCTGTTCGCTGATGGTAACCGTACCCTGCTGAGTCTTTTCCTTGGAGTCGTCCATTTTGTCGATATAGATGCAGCCATCCAGACCTTCCACGGCGACTTCGCCAATGTCGCCGATTTTGAAGTAAGTGTGCAGGGCCTGTGTCAGCGTCAAGTCACTTTCTTCTGTATTGATGGTGATTAGGCTGACGTCCAGCTGTCTGCCTACGGTAACCTCTATCGCCAGTGCAAAGTTGTGTGGCCAACTCTTCAAAGTGTCGTCGTTTTCGGTAATTCCCAGTCGTAAGCGGGTGGCTCCATTCTCCATTTGCTGGGTTTCGAGTACTTCCCATTGGATTGCTCGCACGAAACCGTGTCCGGGACGACCTTTGTCCTCCGGGTCAGGGCCGAACCAAGGCCAGCAGACGGGCATGCCGCCTTTGATGGCCTTGCCGGGTTGGTAGTAAGCGTATTCACTGACGAACAAAAGGTCGTCCTCCTCACCATGGGGCTGGAAGGACAGTACTTGTCCGGCATAGGTGGAGATGCGGGCCTTTGCGAGGTCATTGTCAATCTCGGCCATGACTAGTCCACCAGGGCCCTCAACGAAGTGAAGTTCTTCAATGGCGCACCGTGCGTTGAGCTTTTCCAGGTTCATATCCAATGTTTCCGTGGTGATCGAAGGGAGCTTGTTATCAATTACGTGCTGTGTGAGTTCTGACAGTACCCTGTTTTGTAGCGATTGCGAACATCAGGGTTGCCGGTGTATTCCTCTAGGTAAGAGTGCACCGCAAAAACCACCGTCCCGTTTAGTAACCACACTTCAGCGGATAGCAGGCACGAATGGCAGACTTTTGCAAAATTGTTGGTTTACACGCTAGAACAACCGAGCGGAGGGATAATTTGCACAGTATTTATGACTCGGGAATGAGGCCCCAACGTCCAGTGTTTCCCGCTGTTCGGCGAACGTCAGCTAGAAAGCCAGCCAGTCCCTCCCTGAAAGCGGACAGTCAGTTTGTGCAGTGCATGAGGCGGCTGACGAGCCGAAGCGGACTTCCAAGTTTAAGGTGGCTTTATTCTGGCAATCCAGCTGCACGCAGGTCGTTCAGCAACTTATCCATTAGCTCAGCGTCCTGTAGTGGAATAGTGTTTTTCAGGTGTGACAAGGTGTCTTGAGGGTTCAGCATCTGCAGTTCTTCCGCCTCCCACTCGGCATCGTCCTGTCTGCCAGCACGCACATAAGCTGCCGCCAGATGCAGGCGTATCGGAGTCGCGTTCTCATTACGTGATCGTGCCTCCTCCAATGCCTCGATTGCCTCGTCGATGCGTCCTAGGGCGTACTGCGCCCTGCCTAAGTTATATGGATAGTCCCAGGTATAGAAGGGGTTCAACTGCATGCCCCGTCGAACCATCTCTATAGCCTCTTTCGCGTTGCCTAGGCCATTAAGGATCAATGCCTGAAGGCCATAACCATCCGCATAGTTAGGTGATACTTCAAGCGCCTCCCTGACGGCCAATAGAGCCTTGCCGTATTCCTTCCGCATCAAATAAACATAACCGAGAGACCAGTAGGTTTGAGGAATGGAATTATCCAGTTCGACGCCCCGACGGGCTAGCTCCAGGGCACGGTCAATGGTTTGCATGGGAGCATTGCTCCAACCCCGCCGAAATTGGAAGGCCAGGGTATAAGCAAGGGCGCCGTAGGCGCGTCCATAAACCGGGTCGGTTTCGATAGCCCTACGATATGCGGCTTGTGCTTCTATATTGGCCTCACGTGTGCTGGACTGCGCTAAACGCTGACCTTCCTGGAAATGGTCATAGGCAGCGAGATTGTTGGTTGTACGACGAGCTAGTCGCTGTTCCTCCTGGCGAGTGAGGTTAATAGCTAGGGCTTTGACGATAAGACCTGTGACTTCATCCTGTACTGCGAACACTTGGGTGGTTTCGCGATCGAACCGCTTGGCCCATTTCTGAAAACCCGTCCGGGCATCCACTAGGTGGGCATTGACGCGCACCCGATCTCCGTAGCGACGGATGCTCCCTTCGACTACATAATCAACATTCAGGTCCTCAGCCAATTCGGTAGCGGCTATCTCCCTATCTTTATAGGTAAAAGCGGTATTCCTGGCGATCACTGAAAGACCAGACAAGCTCGACAGATCAGTGATGATGTCGTCAGTGACCCCATCCGAGAACGATCCATGTTGTTGGTTGTCGCTGAGGTCTCTGAAGGGGAGCACCACAATAGTTGGGGTGTCGAGTGCCCGAAGATGCGGGTCATCCGCCGATACAAGTTGCGAATCGCCTGAAAGCATGGTGAATCCAGTCCAGGCCAAGATCAGCATTATCGTGACGAGAACACCGGCGAGGTAATTCCTCCCATACCTAGCGGAAGATGGCTGAAGGCGTGTTGCCTCTCCGTCACTCTCAACACTGTCGGAAATATCGGCACCGGGAAGAGCAGAGGCCGATGCAATCAGTTGGTAACCGCGCTTGGGGACGGTGGCGATGAACTTTGGATTGCGGGCGCTATCTCCAAGTGCCTTACGGAGCTTAATAACAGTTTTGGTCACCGCATCGTAGCCCACGAGTGCACCGTGCCAGACATCCTTCTCCAGATCCTCACGGGAGACCACTTCCCCCTGGCGAGAAGCGAGGTAGACCAGCACATCCATGGCTTTGGGCTCCAGGCGGACCGTCTTTTCTTCGTGGCTGAGCATCCCCTCATCAGGCGATACGAGCCAGTCTCCTAGAAGAAAGCGTTGTTTACCCAATTTGGGAACCTTTCACACCGCGTTGAGAAGCGACCAATCTGTCGCTGCTTCGCTCCGCGCTATTGGTAACGCATTGATAAAACAGGCAAAATCTGTCGTCGTTTTTTCGGCGTATTCCATTCGTTCTTTCGTCCGGACTTTCTGCAAAGCGTAGCCAAGAATTCCCTCCAACGGCAACGCCAACTGGATCAAACCAGTGGGGCCGGAAGTTGCATTGCCCCCCATATTATTAGAGGACGATAAACATGAGCGCGCATGATTTCAAAAAATCCATTGTTACTACCTTGGTAGCTGGTCTTTCCTTACTTAACCATGTCACCGTGGCGGCAGATTGGCAGGAGCGCCGATTGATGCAGCCTTCGCTCGCAGAGCTGGCATCGGAAAATGCTGGCCGGGTGGTCATATATGACGGGCTCGAGACTGCCATCGTTGATACCGCTTTAGACAGCAATTTCGACAGGATAGAGCACATGATGTTTGTGCGGACAAGACACACAGAACCGAATGGAGATGTGTGGGAGGACGACGATTGCGATTAAAGGGCGCAAGACAAGAATGTCCGCTAGTCGCCGATTCCAGCTGTTCGATGAACGTCAGCTTTCGGGGAGCTCGCCGAGCCGGGTGACCTGACCCTGGAAGCGGACAGTCACGTTTTGTGGGGCATTAGGCTGCTGACGAGCCGAATCCGTCATTAGCTTTCGGACCGTTGTGAGCCCATACAGCCGGTCTAACTATCTACCATGCAATTCGTAGTGCGCGACGGTTAATAGCGGTTGGGGTATTTCAGGGTAGACAAGTGATGCAAGGCGAAAACGTATATGTACTCCTGATGACGATCGAACTGATCATCCCCGGCGCCCGTTCGTTGAAAGAGAAGCGCGGACCTCTGAAAAGCCTGAAGGACCGTGCTAGAAGTCGGTTCAATGTCTCCGTTGCGGAGGTGGCGTATCGAGACAAATGGCAACGCTCTGGGTTAGCCGCGTGCATGGTGGGAAGCGAACGCCGCCACCTGGAATCGGAGGCCGACAAGCTGGGCCAGCTGGTCGAAGAGGCCCCGAATATTGAGTTGGTCGGGGTGGAGAAGACTTGGCTTTAACGAAGCCATGGAACCGGCCCCTAAAACGGACATTGTCGTTGTGCAGTGCACGAGGCCCCTGTCGAGCCGAAGCTGCCGGTCAGTGAATCGAAATCATCGGCGACGAACGGCCAATAGCAGTCAAGCCTTGACTCTTCTCAATGCCTGATTCTTTGGCCGATTACCCTGTGATTTTGGCAACTAAACTTATAGTTGAGAGCGTTTCATAATTCGTGTGGTTGCCATGAAAACATTTGCAGCATTCTTGGGGACGATGGCTTTGCTGCTTGGTGGCTGCGTCAGCAACCCTCCAACCACTAATCCCGTGAACTGGGAGCAGGTGCATTCGCAAGTCTCCGACAGTATGGCTCAGGTGTTTATTGTGCGACCGGAGGCCTACGTTGGTAGTGCCAATCGCTATCTAATTCAGATCAACAACGAAGAGGTCGGCACCCTCCGGACAGGGTACTACATAACGCGACAAACACGAGTTGGGGAAGTAGTTGTTAAAGCATCGACGCAGGCAAACATTTTAAATTTCGGGCTGGGTTTAGCACTTATGGGTGAACCGGAGCTACAGTTTCAAGCCCAATCAGGTGGTGTTTATTTTGTGCGTGTTGATGTGGGCTTTTCCGGTGGCCCTACACTGCAGCTAGTGGATACCACCTCCGGTAAAGGGCTCGTCAATGCCACAAAAGAAGAGCCGCCAATAGAACCAGACAAGTAATTTTTTGATGCTTTGCTGTTCTGGCCAGGAGTCGAGAAAGTTGGTACTGCTTTGGAATAGTCAGAACCGGAGGAATCGAATGAAGACCAACAGCCTGTTCGTCGCATTATTGATCATTGCCCCGATCTGCTGGTGGGATGTGCGGGAAAACACAACATCCCTACTGGGCCCACAATGCAATTGGTAGCGATCAAATATGATGCGGCATGGTTACTGGG
>Ga0180435_10000364_pt1 | contig 47127 bp, 39 predicted proteins | sample SS_ome_3_FD_132467 | JGI IMG/M metagenome (GOLD analysis project Ga0180435, IMG submission 132467) | Hypersaline lake sediment archaeal communities from the Salton Sea, California, USA - SS_3_S_1 metaG | ecosystem: Environmental > Aquatic > Non-marine Saline and Alkaline > Hypersaline >... | reverse complement strand
AGGCCGTCATATTACCTCGGATAAGACAAGTTATTTTTCCTGCGAAGAAATTAAGATCAAATCGGAAAAGGATATGTTTTTACAGTTGGATGGGGAACCGATTCCCCAGTCCAAGAATGTTGTGATTTCGGTGAAGCCACGATCCCTCAAGGTCATGGTGCCCAACGATCTGCCGCGACCTTTATTTTCAGAAGGCAAGATATGAAAGATATCATAAATCCCTGGGTTATAGCAGGTTCGATCCTGGTTGCCAGTATATTAATAGCTGCCAGCTTTTTGGCAGCAGGCCAACTGACACCTTCTGACCAGTCCATATATAGTGGAGATGCGGTTATAACTGTCATACCTGTGCCTACCTATACACCAACTCCTTTGCCGACTCAGCCAGACATTCCAGTCGCTACTCCAACAATTGAACCAGCGTTTGGTATTCGTTTGGACGGATATGTAAAGATCTCAGGCACTGAAGGGGAAGGCCTTCGTTTAAGAAGTGATCCCTCCCTGAATGGAGAGATCGTTAATATTGCACTGGAAGGAGAGATATTCCTGGTAATAGGAGGCCCTGAAGAAAAGGATGGGTATCTGTGGTGGCAGCTTGAAACTCCCTTGAACGCAGCCCGCAGGGGATGGGCTGTTTCAAATTATCTAGAATTTGCCCAAAGTCCTTAAAATAAAAAACAGAAGGGAAAACCCTTCTGTTTTTCTACAGTATAGGCAGTAATAATTAATCCTTACTGAGATGAACCAGGTGGTTCCTGAGGTTGTGTTTCACAGCATATGCCGCCGCTTCAGCTCGATTGCTGACATCCAATTTCGAGAGAATGCTGCTCACATAATTCCTAACAGTACCTTCACCCAGGTAGAGCGTTTTCGCGATCTCCCTGTTTGTTTTCCCTTCGGAGACATGGATGAGGACATGTTTTTCTTGGTCTGTCAGATCAGTAAAGGCCGAAGCCTCTTCGTCCCGGGCAGCTTTTCGGACTTCTTTGAATACTCGCTGTGTTACAGCAGGATCCAGCAAGGCTTCTCCACGTCCGACAGCTTCGATGGCATCAATCAGTTCATTGCTGCCAACTTGTTTTAACATATAACCTGAGGCACCTGCCCGGATCGCTGAGAATAACATTTCGTCCTCAGCATAGGAGGTCAACATGATCACTCTAGTATCAGGGTACTTCTCAATGATCTTTTCACAAGCCTCTATGCCAGATCCGCCGGGTAAACGAATATCCATTACCACAACATCGGGACGGAATTGTTCAACCTTGGCAAATGCGTCGTCTCCGGTGGCTGCTTCAGCAACTACCTGGAATTTTGTGTGCCGATTAAGAAGGGATTTTAAGCCCAATCGCACTACTTCGTGATCATCTACTAATAAAATCCGTTGGAAGGACATTTCATAACTCCTGTGTTTAGGTGGAGAGAGTATATACTAGAGTGCTCTGGCTGGCAAGGAATTCCATTACCCCGTTTGGGGGATATTGTTGGATTCTTTGTTAGACCAGAAGAAGAACCTGATGATTGTTCAGGTCATCTTCCGATTGATCCTTGTTCTTTTGTGAAGGTGATGAGAAATGTCAGGATGATTTATTCTGCTTTTTCCTGATCCCTTCGGTAATCAACAAAACGATAACCGACACCGCGTTCCGTCAAAATATATTTTGGATTGGAAGGGTCTTCTTCCAATTTTTTCCTGAGATAATTGACATATAGACGAACGTAATGAGGTTCGTCCTGGTATTCGAAACCCCATACTTTTGAGAGCAGTTGTTCATGAGTATTCACCCAGCCTGCGTTCTGAACAAGATGATATAACAGGCGGTATTCAGTTGGGCGGAGATCGACTTTATCACCTTCTACCCAGACTTCGCGTCGTGAAAAGTCAATAGTTAAACGGTCGTCTACTATAATCTGATCAACCTCGTCATCCTTGAAAGATTTCGTGCGTCTGAGGACTGCCCGGATCCGGCTGACTAATTCGCGAGGGCTGAATGGTTTGGTTATGTAATCGTCCGCGCCCAGCTCAAGCCCTTGGATGCGGTCATCTTCTTCGCCTTTTGCAGTCAGCATTATCACTGGTACATTATTAACTTCCCGAATCTTCTTCAGAACCTCAAACCCATTAATATCAGGCATCATAATATCCAGCAGGATTAGATCAGGTAGTTGGGTCCTGACCTGTTCCAAAGCTTCTTTTCCGTTGTAGGCAGTTACTACCTCAAAACCATCCTGTTCCAGATTCAACTGGATGAAACGGACCATGCGTTGTTCATCATCAACTGCCAGAATTTTATATCTTGTTTTTTCGCTGCTCATAATTTTATTCCCTGATGAAGCTGACCACATCTTCGGCGGTATCTCCAGGTAGGATCTCTAGAAAACTGATTTCAGCCCAAGGCCAGTATACGGAAACAACATTGCGTTCCAGGAAGATCAAGTCTTTGCCATCTTTCTGTCTTGGATTGCTGAGTTTGATCAGCACATCTGTCAACTGAGGCAATTCATCAATTTCTGCAAGCATAGGTTCCGCATTTCTGATGTGGACTATGACTGTAGTTGACATAAATAACCGTCCTTATTCCATGTCCTTGGGCAAGATCACTTTCATATTGAATTTGCCCAAGGATAACACATCACCATGATTCAGTGGCACTTCTGAGTTTGCGGGGATCTCATAGCCGTTTACGCTTGACCCATTGGCAGACCCTAGGTCGACCACAAAGATTTTATTCTTTTCTGGAACGATCCGAATTGTAGCGTGCAACCGGGATATCCCCATATCATAGGCATCATAATTATTTAGATCAATATCCGGCGTGATCACTTGGCCTTCGACAAAACGGCCGATGGTGAATTCATTTTGTTCAGGGATTTCAATCACTTCTTCACGTTCATTACTATAAAGGAGGAAGTTGCTTTCTTCTAATAGCTTTTTGGGAATCGTTTGAGTGAAGTCAACTTCCAGCGCCCGATTTTGATTAGGATAAACCAGGGTATTCACCCGCTCGTTTTCGGAAAAGGAAATTTGCGAGCCGCACTCCCCACAAAATATTGAACCTTGGTATTCCTGATTATTGCATACTTTACAGGTAATCATGTTTTATCCGGGAGAAGCAGCCTGATCGTACCGTATTTGAGTTTCTTCTTGCCGGTGGGGCTAAAGTTATTGTGGGATTTAATATAATCTGCTTCATTCATGGCAATCTTTGCCAGGGCATCTTCCCCTTTTGCCATCAAATGAGAGGATAGGTTAAGCAATCTTTGATATGCGGTACCCGGATTGCCGCTGGCGATATCCTGCTGAGCTTTCTCCTGCAACCGATAGAAGGTCAGGTGTGAGATAGCTTTGAATATTTCCGTAGGTGGCGGCTCTATACTTTCAGGATCTGTTGTGATCATCCTATCTAATGTAAAGGGAATTATTTGGTCCCGAATCTTCTTCTTAATGACGTACTCCCCTGATGCTATTACAGCCTGATCGATGTTTTTAGGAATGGGATTAACCAGGAATTCAAATAATACACGATGTGGTTTATGTTTCTTCAGGATTCCCAGAGAAAATACTTCTTGGGATGGTAAAGGAATAGCTTCTGGAAGGATCCTGAAAGCTGAGAGCATTGTTACACCAGGAGCTGGAATAATTTCCAGGGTCACGCGTCTAGAAAAAGCCTCTTTAAGAGATGCTATACTGTGTTCTAGGAATTCCTTGACTTGTTTAAGGTCATGAATGAAGAGGGATTGTCCACCAGTAAGGGCAGATAACTGGTCAATGAACTCGTCATTCCATTCGATTCCGATTCCTAGACCGCTTATTCCGATATCCTGGTCAGCAGCACTATTTGCCAGAGCGATGCAATTTTCCTCGTCTCCGTAAGTGTGGCCATCTGTGATCAAAATGATGTGGTTCACATAATTCAAAGTTGGATGTTTTCTGATCTCTTCATATCCAGCTTCCAAACCCTGGAAGATTTCCGTTCCACCTTCAGCATAAAGATCGTTCAGCGCTGTTTCGATTTGGACTTCGGTGGGCTGTGATTGGCTGGAGAGTAATACTTTTGCCCTGTCATTAAAGCTGATTACCGAAACAAGGTCATCCTCTCCGAGATCGTTGATGATCTCTTTTGTGGCCGCCCTCAGGATATCCAGGCGGGGCCCTTTCATGGAGGTGGAATTGTCGAGAACCAGGGATATGTTTAATGGGAGATCGTCAGATATTTTTAGCTCGTCCTTGGTGGAAACGATATCAACGAGGGAATAAATAACTTGGGGTTCCTCTAATTTTAATAGAGCTTCCTGACTATATTCAAGCGCAGTCAGGACACCTGATGATGAATCAAACGGATTCCTACCCTGATCGTAATTATCTTTTCTGTTTGGATCAGAGAGGATTTTATAGGCTTCCTGGATATCCAGGAAAAGCTGGGTTGCCCCGTCATTTTTGTTTACATCTGGATGGGCTTTTCTTGCAGCAAGCCGATAAGCCTTTTTAATAGCATCTTCCGAAGCTCCTGTTCCGATATTCAGCCTGCGGTAAAAATCAGTCTTATCTGGCATAATTTCAGTGAAAGCTTAGGAAAATTCTACTAAGATGGCAGTAATATTATCAGGGCCACCTGCGTCGTTTGCCGCATCGATCATCCGGTCACAGATATCCTGGGGGTCAATTCCTGATTTGATGATTGCTTGGAGGCCTTCTTGTCCCACAATGCTCCAGAGTCCATCAGAACATACGAGCAAATATCCGGATTCCGGTCTGGTTGTGGAGATGATCTCAGGTTCAAAAGGTTCTCCCTGTCCCAAAGCCCTGTAAAGAACATTGCGCTGGGGGTGCACCGCCGCCTCTTCCGGGGTTATTTGACCTAGTTCCTGCAAACGTTTAACCAGCGAATGGTCCCTGGTTAGCGCTTCCATAGTGCTGTCTTTGGCGATTGAATAAACCCGGCTGTCGCCGACATGGGCGATGGTCATCTGGTCACCAACTATCAATATGGCTGTCACAGTTGTGCCGCCGCCGTAGGAATGCCTGATGATCTCTGAATTGGCTTGTTCTATACCGTTATAAAACACTTCCCGGAAGGACATTTCACCTGGTTCGGGATTTAGTCCCATCATTGGAGTGTAAATCTCTGTTAATACCGAGCCAACAACTGTGCGGATGGCCAGTTCGCTCGCGATCTCACCATTTTTATGGCCGCCCATTCCGTCCGCAACGACGTATAACCCGAAGGGAATCTCACTCTCATTAAATGAGAAAAATGTTGTTAGGGTGAAGAAAGCATCTTCATTATGGGCTCTTTGTTTCCCGGGAGAGAGGCCATAGCCGACATTGATATGGGGAGAGCTGTATCCAATAGATTTAGTGTCAATCGGTGTAGTTATCTTGTCCAACTCCTTGGTCACAACAGTAGAATCTGTTTCATTTATCACACTTTCAGGTTCAACTGATTTGGGCTGGAAGAAGTTTTTGATTGTGTTGAGTAGTTTATTGGTCATTTTCTCTCGTTTATTAGGCTGGTAAAGCGTAAAACTTGTTATCAGCTGCACCAATATAAATTATGTCGTCAACAATGATAGGAGATCCTGTGATCTGGCCTTCGGCCTGGTATTTCCATCTTAATCGTCCGCTACCTGAATGGAGACTGTATACTATGCCATCCACATTACAAAAATATACAGCTCCTTTATAGAAGACAGGAGAGCTGTTGATCTGATTATCTGTATCAAAACTCCATACTTTTTTGGTTGATTTTGCATTGATACAGTAAAAAGAATTATCCGTTGAACCCACATAAATGTGGTTTTCGTGGGTTGTTGGTGTGCTTATAGAACCGTTATCCATCCGGAAACGCCAAATTACCCATCCGGATTTAGCATCGATAGCATATAACAACCCGTCAAGGGATGTAATATAGATGATATTGTCATTGAAATGTGGGGAAGCTGTAACCGAACGTTTTGCAGCTGTTCTCCACTGGATATTACCGCTGAAATCATAACATTGGATTTCGCCATTATCGCTGCCAACGTACACGCGCTCATTCACCACAAGTGGACTGGATCTGATAGAAGACCCGAGGTTAACGCTCCAAGCTTCACGACCCGCCATCAGATTTAACACATGCAGATATTCATCATCAGATCCGATGAATAGATGCCCTTCCGCAATCGCTGGTGAAGAATAAATAGCACCCTCAGTGGATTGGACCCAAACCTTTTTCCCTCCGCGGCAGCTTACAGCATGGACATACTGATCGGTGGAACCAAAATATACCTTGTTGTCGTTAATGGCGGGTTTGCTGACGATACCCCCGTCCGCAGCATATTTCCAGATAAACTTTCCGTTATCAGCGGCCAGCGCATACATATTATGGTCATATGATCCGATATAGATCACCCCTTCGTGATAGGTAGCTGTCCCGCGAATTTCGTCCTCGCAAGTGAAGCTCCAAATAGGGGAGTGGCTTTGGTCCTGGAAGAATTGTGTTGCCTGGGCTACTGAGATCTCTTCTTCCAGCATTCCAGTTTGCTGAGCGAGGGAGATCAAAGCTTTCCGGAAGATAGCGGCATTTTCGAAACGATCTGGAGGATTGTACATTAATGCTGTATTGACGATGGTTTCGAGAGCAACAGTGATATTGGGGTTTGCTTGCCGGATGGGGCGTTCATCAAAGGTGAAGGGAGGTTCAGTCCGTGGGTCCTGATTGGTTAACAAATGGTGAAGGGTCGCGCCCAGGGCATATATATCCACTGCAGGGGAAGCTTCACCACGGTACTGTTCGGGAGGGGAGTAGCCCTCGGTTCCGATCATAGTCCCCTTGGACCCGGTCTGGAAGGTTTTAGCGATACCAAAATCTACCAGGCGGATTTGATTCCTACGGGTAATCATCACGTTTGCTGGCTTGATATCCCGGAAAATGATAGGTTCTGGTTCATGTGTGTGCAGGTAATCCAACACGTCACAAAGCGCGATACCCCATGAGATCACTTCTTCATCATTGAAAGGTGCCCGGCGCTGTTGGAGTTTGATTTCGAGGTTATCACCCTCAATGAATTCCATCACCAGATAGGATCTGGCGCCGAGGGTAAAATAGTCATAAATTGTGGGAATAGCTGGGTGACTGATTGTGGCGAGAATATTGGCTTCTCGTTCAAATCCTTCGACGATGGTTGCTTGGATATCCGGATCTGTAGCCTGGTTGATCATCTCTTTGACAGCTACGATTTTTTCAACTTTAAATCTGAGGTCCTGCGCTCGATAGACAGCACCCATGCCTCCCCGGCCTACGGTGGATAGGATCTTATACCTACCCTCCAATTTAGTGCCTGGTTGAAGGTACTCAAGGGCTTTTGATCTCTTATCCAGATTTTGGGTAATCTTTCTAGTTTCCAGACCGATCCTCCCGGTGAACTTTCAGTTCACTTTATTATATCCTCTTTCATCTTCTGGCATTTTCCTTAATGAGTGGATTTTATCATAAACACCTTCTTTTTCGCCAACCTGGACGGTTTTTAGAAGGTTGAGAGGAGTGAATTTGGGGGCTTCATAACGGAATTGCAAGGCAGGGTTTATAATGTAATCGTGCGCATTATTCGAAGCAGCGGGAGTTCACTCCCCGGGATATATGATTATGGATAATTCAAGATACCAATCTCCTTTCTCATGGCGTTACGGATCTGAGGAAATGCGAAAGATCTGGAGTGTCTACAACACCCGGATACTCTGGCGCAGAATTTGGGTTGCCCTGGCAGAAGTTCAGGTTGATTATGGTCTGGTCTCCAGCGATCAGGCTGCTTCTTTGAAAAATAAGGCGGATGAGATTGATTTAACCCAATCAATGGAAATGGAATCCCAACTTCAGCATGACCTAATGGCAGAATTGAAGGTCTTCGCTGCCCAATGTCCTGATTCCGGCGGCATTTTACATCTGGGCGCAACATCTATGGACATCAAGGATAATGCCGGTGTCATGCAGCAAAAGGGCGCATTGAAACTGATCCTGCAGCGATCTAAAGAACTCTTGGTCCTCCTCTCCGGGTTAATCTTGGAGTGGGTGGATACTCCGCTGATTGGATTTACTCACCTGCAGCCCGCAGAGCCGACGACCCTGGGATACCGCCTCGCTCAACCTGCACAAGATCTACTGAAATATCACCAGGAATTGAGTAGATTCGCAGACGAGATCAAAGCCAAAGGATTTACTGGTGCGGTTGGGACCAGTGCTTCTTTTGCTGTCTTGCTCGGAAAGGATAACCTGCCGGAGTTCCAAGATAAGATCTCTAGGAAACTGGAATTGGATTTCTACCCTGTGGTAAATCAGACCTATCCCCGGGTTCAGGATTTTCAGTTGCTTTCTTTGCTGGCGGGGCAGAGCGCAGTCTTATATAAACTGGCATTTGATCTGCGGTTGTTGCAGTCCCCTGTCCTGGGAGAACTGGCTGAACCATTTGGGAAAAACCAGGTGGGATCTTCAGCTATGCCTTTCAAACAAAACCCGATCAAGGCTGAAAAAATAAACTCGCTGGGAAGGATCGTGGCACAGATGCCAAGGACAGCTTGGGATAATGCGGCTCATTCTCTATTGGAGCGCACATTAGATGACAGCGCTAATCGCAGGATCGTACTTCCAGAAGCATTCCTATGCGCTGATGAGATGCTGATCACCATAACAGACATTCTGACCGGACTGCAGGTTAATGAGGATGCTATCCAAAAGAATCTGGCGAAGTATGGGCCATTTGCCGCTACAGAAAAAATATTAATGCTCTTAAGCAGAAAGGGAGCGGATCGCCAAAAAATGCATCATAGATTGCGGGAGTACTCCCTCCAGGCTTGGGCAGCAGTACGCCAGGGGAAAACCAATCCGTTAATTGATCTGGTTAAAGATGATTCCCTTTTCCAGGATTATCTGTCTTCTGAAGAATTGCACGAAGCGATGAAGGGAGAAGCGTATTTTGGTGATGCGGTGGATCGTGCAACAGAACTCGCAAATGGAATCAAAGACATACTCGGCAATTGATCACAATTTGACCATATTGATCAATCATCCCGTCGGATAATATTTTTCCTGGCTTCTGCCAATACAGTATTTGATGTCCCAGCGATTATTGGGAATGGTATTCCATGATAGTCTGTTTCAGGGAGGGCGGGGAATGGCTGTTTTTCTCCAAAGGATTCGATCTTGCCCCCAGCTTCCTTAACTACCAGCCAACTGGCTGCAAAATCCCAGATACGAACTGTGCTCTCAAATGCCAATACTGCTTTATTATTCGCGATCAAGCATATGTGGTAGGCTGCTGCTCCTAAGGACCGGGTTTTATATGGCAGGTTGACCCTGTATTTTTTATACATCCTGGAGCAGTGAAAGAATATTGGAAATAGATCATTTTCGGAATTTTCTATAACTTTTAGTGGTTGGTCGTTTAATAGCGCACCTCCTCCCTGCTCAGCAGTAAAAAGTTCACCTGTGACTGGAAAATAAAGAGCAGCTGTTTGTGGCATCCCGTTTTCAAAGTGTGCAATTGATACTCCCCAACACCCCAATCCTCGACTGAAATTCACAGTTCCATCCAGTGGGTCAATAATCCAGGTATGCTTGTTGTTGGGGTAGATTGTTGATCCCTCTTCACTCAGAATTTGATCCTCTGGAAATTCACCCTGGATCATCTTTTGAATCATTTTGTCAGCTGCCTTGTCTGCTTCCGTGACCAGAGTGTGATCATTTTTCAGATACCCAGTTTGATTACCCTTCTGGTAAAAGTCAAGAAGGGTTTTCCCGGTCTTGAGGGCAGCTTTTCTGGCAAGATCTATTCTTTTTATGGTCATATATCTCCAAAAATTTCTCAGGATATTTTATTTTTCGATATTCGGGTTGAGGAGGAACTCTGCCACAGCTTCTTCCGGGCTGATCTCTCCTTCCAGTACAGACGGTTCATACCGTGTGAACCACTTGCTCAATTGCGGCCATCCTAGTCGTAATTCTGCTAAGACCAGGTCAGCGATAGGACCACCTTCTGGTATGAACCCGCTTGAATGGAAATCATCTTCTGCTGCTTTTCGATCATAATCGATCCGCACAATTTCAGCCTGCCACTCATGATCGTGGTAGGTGAGTTGTGCATATGACGGCCTGATATCACCATCAAAGGGTAGGCCAACGGATCCAGTGTTGACAATTGTAGTATTTACCCACTTCCGGATAAAGGGCTGGTGTGTATGACCAACCAGATACAGGTTGGCATCCTGATCAATTAAACCGGGTAGTTCTGTTCCAGGTGTTTCTGGATAGATCCCGATCCTATCACTAAGAATTGAGGCGTGATTGGCCCGGATGAGTTGATTTTCTGCTTTTTTTAATGTGATCTGAACTGGTAAATCTTTGACTGCCTGGATATCCTGATTGGAAAGGGAATCATAGGTATAATAAATCACTTTTCGGAGTTCATATTCTATCCCAGACCGGAGAAGGGCAGGATCCTCCAAATTGAGTACATAACCCTCGTGGTTGCCTTTGATAATATGCCATTTAGGGGATTTTCCCCTCTCCTGGACCAGATGCAGGCATTCTTGAGAACGTGGCCCCCGATTAATGATATCCCCCAGAACAAGAACCAAGTCAGGCTGCCAATGATCAATATGGTCAAGAACGGAAATTAATGCTTGGTAATTACCGTGAATATCTCCCAGCGCAGCAATCTTCATAACTCAGGACTGTGTTTCGACGATCTGCACGTAATCCAGTGTTTCACTTTCATTGGATTGAGCGCCCAAGAGCTCGAGAAGATTTTCGGCAACCTGGGCTTTTTTCTCTGCGTCATCCAGGCTCCATGTGCGGCTTTTAACTTCCAGGAAAGTGCCCAGGTCGGGATCATCCAGGCGATCGACATTGATGTAGAACTCAATATCACGGAAGGATACTTTCCAGCGCTTCCGATCCTTCTCGATGTAGGTTTCATCCGTTGGTTTGAAATACTCTTTGTAGAATCGGAGACTGTGAGGCGCTGGAGCTATAAAACGGCTGCGGGAAAGAAGGACATCCTGGGGAAAGTGTTTCTCTCTCTGGGGGCCGATCAATGTTAGCCGATAGCGAACATTCTCAACCTCTCCCTTGGAATCAATGAACTCGTCTTCCCGATAACGGAGCCAACCCTCATCTGGATCTTCAAATTTGAAATAAGTATCGAATTCATGATAGTGGCGGAAATATATTATCTCAAGTTCGGATTCTTTCAGGTTGGCGATCACCTTTTCTGGATCATCTACCTTGACTTTGATCTGAACCTCATAACTTTCCTGCTCTTCCGCGCCACCGATCGCGATCAGTTTGGAAAATACGGATTGGAATCTTTCGATTAGGAACCGGTCAATCTCCAGCGCAAGAGTCTGAGCTTGAGGTAGTAATTTGTCAATATCTACAGTTAAAAGCTCCTGGTCGCGCATCAGCCATTTCCCATCAACCATAACATCTGTTACATCAGTGGATTTTGCAGCATATACAAATTGGGCATAGATGCTATTTGGATCATTTCGAAAATGAGGAGAGTTATGCAGTGTGTCAATATCCACCAGGATCAGATCTGCTTTTTTCCCAACTTCCAGGGATCCTGTCTGGTCTCCCAGGTGAATAGCTTTGGCTCCCATGCTGGTTGCCATAGCAACGGCTGTTCTCGCCGGGACGACAGTTGGATCTCCGCTGCTGCCTTTGGCAAGCAGCGCCGCCAGTCGGATCTCTTCAAACATATCCAGGTCATTATTGGAAGAAACGCCATCGGTGCCGATGCCGACGTTCAACCCCAGCTCCAACATTTTGGCTATTTTGGCGATGCCGGATGATAACTTCAGATTGGATGTGGGATTATGGGCTACACCAACTCCATAACGCTTCAGTTTGTGCATTTCTCTTTCATCGATGTGAACACAGTGAGCGGCAATTACCTTGGCATCGAAAACACCAAATTGTTCCACATAGGGGACAACGGGCATATCAAACTCATCCAGGCAATTTTCTACTTCCTGAGCAGTTTCAGCGATATGAATATGAAGAGGGACATCATATTTTTGGGCCATAGCTGTGGCTGACTCCAGGATATTCACAGTAGTTGTATAAGGGGCATGAGGGGCAATTACAGGTGTGATCAAGGGGTGGTCCTTCCATTTAATGATCATCTCTTCCGTAGAAGCCAGGGATTCTTCATAGGAAGCTGAATCCGGGGTTGGGAATTTGAGGATGGATTCTCCGCAGAGCGCCCGCAATCCAGCTTCTGCGGCAGCTTCAGCTACCTGATCTTCAAAGTAATACATATCTGCAAAGGAAGTCACACCTGACCGGATCAATTCCGCGCAGGCAAGGGAAGTGCCCAGGTGAACAAATTCGGGGCTGACAAATTCTCTCTCAACAGGCATGATGTAACCCAAGAGCCATACATCCAATCGCAGGTCATCACCTAATCCGCGCAGCAGGTTCATAGGGACATGAGTATGCACATTCACCAGCCCGGGCATGAGGATCTTCCCAGCACAATCGATCACTTCCTGGGCTTTGAATTCCTTCTGCAATTTATCCGCTTCCCCAACGGCTTGGATGTGATCTCCCACAACTGCAACAGCCCCTTTATCATAGCGATTGAAATCATCATCCATGCATAGAACATGGGCGTTAATGAATAATTTGTCTGCTTTCTGAACCATATTTCCTCTCTTGGGTTTCCGGGACTTCAGGGTTTCTGTCCCACAAATACACCATAACCTACAAACTTGATAATATCCTTTGATAGACCGCTGGTTCCATCTTGGAAGAAAGACCTAGACTTTTTATCTGTAAGGACAAGTTTTAGCATTCTTCCAATGATCTTAAGAACAAATCCGCGGCCGTACCGTTCAAAGCGGCCTTTGCTTTCTCTGGTTGGGTCGATCGAATAACCATTACCGGCCACATTTTCAAATCCTGCTTCTGTGAGTAATTTTTTCCAGTCGTCTGCCTGAAGGGCTGTCGCAAAAGCAATATCAGAAAAATACTCTACATAAGCTTCTATGGGTGGTTTTAACCAGGTCATTTCTGTGATCCCAATATAACCACCCGGTTTTATGACCCTGAGATATTCCTTGAAAGCTGCTAATTTATGATTAAAGAAAACATTCACAGATTCCAGAAGGAGGACATCAAAGCAATTGTCGGGAAAGGGGAGCATCCTGGCGTCAGCTGCAAGGAATGCTGTCTTATCTTGAACCCCGTATTCATCTGCCCGTTCTCTTGCTCTGTAGAGCATGGACTCTACCAGGTCAGCACCGATGATTTGGAAGCCGGATTCTTTTGCCAGATAAACCGGAGTTGCTCCAACGCCGCAGCCAAGATCAAGAACCATCTGGCCAGATTTGATCTGGGTTAATTCTGCCAATTCCAGCGTAGCGTCCAGGCTTCCATAGTGTTTGGTCAAGCCTATTTTTGCCAGGAATTCAAAATAATCTTCAGCTCTTTTGGCAGCCATATTGATCTTCCAATCATTTATAATTTTTGATATTGAGACTAACAAATGATTAGAAAAGATTGTATCACCTGAATTAGTTTTTTTTCTGTTCTTACTCAATTCTTCTATTTATATCCGGGTGATTTTTTAGGGGAAATTTAGGGGTTTTTCGACTTATCTGAAGGCTCCGGGGAAGAAGTCTGGAAGGGTGTTGTATGGTAAAATAGAGCATTGATGAACATCAACAAAATTACCCTTCCAGAGCCTCCAAATATTATAAAATCCATTAGAAATGGGTTTGATGCCATCACAAAACATTTGGTATTGTTGCTCTTTCCAATAGGGCTGGATCTCGTTTTGTGGTTTGGCCCTCACCTCCAAATTAAATCCCTCATAGAGGGATTAATTGTGGAAATGAATAATGTATCTGAGCTCATGCCGGCTGATTTTGAAGAGGTGATGGAGGCTGGACAAGAGATCTGGATGGTAGCTGCGGAACGGTTCAATCTATTAATTGGACTTCGATCTCTCCCGGTGGGGATCTTTAGTTTATTTACTGGTATCCTGCCCGTAGAAAATCCACTTGGCACTCCATTATTCTGGGATGTTACCAGCCTTAGCACTGCGGTTTTAACCGTGGTCTTAGTCTTCCTGGTCGGTCTTTTGCTGGGCGGATTGTATTTTTCAGCTGTCCGGCAGGCTGCTTTATTTGATGAATTAAAATGGCACAGTATTTTTCAAGATTGGCCAAGGGTCAGTCTGCAATCTGGTATATTAAGCCTGATCTGGATCATATTTTTCATGGCGATCCTGGTTGTGGGCAGTTGTGCGGCTACTGGAGTAACAATTTTCAGCGTATCGCTGGGACAAATGGTCATTATTCTATTTGGCGTGATTTCTTTCTGGCTGATCTTTCCACTAATTTTCTCCCCTCACGGGATCTACTCAAAGGGTCAAAAGGCCTGGAAGTCATTAATGTCCAGCATCCGGTTAACGAATCTAACCTTCCTGAAAACCAGCCTGTTTATCTTGCTGGTACTGCTCCTCAATCAGGGATTGAATATGCTCTGGCAGGTTCCTCCGGAAAATTCCTGGTTGATGTTGATCAGCGTAATTGGTCATGCATTTGTGACAACCGGAATGCTCTCTGCCAGTTTTGTGTATTACCAGGATATGAACCGCTGGTCGGAGGAAATAAATTCACTTGGTCTTTCCCAACCAATTGTTGAGGAACGACCAACAATAGAGAAATAATTATTTTCATGATATTATGCGGGTTTGTGTGAACCTTATTGGAGGTTTTTGTGGCTGCTAAGAAAGAAAAAATGTCCTATGATGCAAAAGATATCCAGGTTCTGGAGGGTTTAGAAGCGGTCCGACTCCGGCCAGGTATGTATGTAGGCGGAACTGATATTAAAGCACTGCACCACCTTGTATATGAGGTAGTGGACAACTCAATTGATGAAGCCTTGGCGGAGTATTGTGATGAGATAGAGATCATCATCCATGAAGATGAGAGTGTGACCGTTACTGATAATGGTCGAGGAATCCCGGTGGATATCCATCCGGAGTTAAAGGTACCAGCTCTGGAATTGGTGATGACCAAACTTCACGCCGGTGGTAAGTTTGGCGGCGGCGGCTATAAAGTCTCAGGTGGATTACACGGTGTTGGGCTTTCTGCCGTTAATGCTCTTTCCGAGTGGTTCGAAGTCAGGGTCTGGCGTGACAAGAAAGAGTACTACCAGAGATATGAAAAAGGTGTGCCTGTAACAAAGATGGAGGTTGTGGGAGACGCTCCCAGGGGAAAAACTGGTACAACACAAACCTTCTTATACGATAAGACCATCTTTGATCAAGAAATGTCTTTTCAATTTGACACTTTAGTGCAGCGTTTCCGGGAGATGGCTTTTGTCACCCGGGGAGTCACTATTAGATTTTCTGATGAAAGAATTGATCGTGAGATGTGTTTCTATTTTGACGGCGGTATCACTTCGTTTGTGCGCTACTTGAATCGGAACCGAGAAAAACTGCATCCTGTTATTCACGTTGAAAAGGAAGTTGATAATATCGTGATTGATGCTGCCTTCCAATATACAGATTCTTTTGCGGAATCCATTTATGCCTTTGCGAATACGATCAATACCCATGATGGCGGCACGCATTTGACAGGTTTAAGGTCAGCGATAACACGGACGATCAATAACTACGCTCGTACAAAGAAAATATTCAAGGATTCTGATCCGAACCTTTCGGGTGACGATACCCGGGAAGGTTTGACTGCGATCATCAGCATAAAACATCCTTCACCCCAGTTTGAAAGTCAAACCAAGGTGAAGTTGATGAATGCTGAGGTAAAGACGCATACCCAGCAGGTCGTTGCGGAAGGCGTAGAAGCTTTTCTGGAAGAGAATCCCACTGCGGCAAAAGCTATCATCAATAAATGTCTAACTTCTGCGAGGGCAAGGCAAGCTGCCAGCAAGGCCAGGGACCTGGTGATCAGAAAATCGGCCCTTGAAAGCATGACCCTGCCGGGAAAACTAGCTGACTGCTCTTCTCGCAATCCCGAGGAATCCGAGATCTATATCGTCGAGGGTGACTCCGCTGGAGGTTCTGCCAAGCAGGGCAGAGATCGCCACTTCCAGGCTATTCTGCCATTGAGGGGCAAAATCCTGAATACAGAACGAGCTAGACTGAACCAAATCCTGGCCAATAACGAGGTTAAATCCCTCATATCAGCTCTTGGGGTAGGTATTGGAGAAGGATTCGATATCGAAGGATTGCGCTACTGGCGGGTAATAATCATGACAGATGCCGATGTTGATGGCGCACATATTCGTACCCTGCTGTTGACATTCTTCTTCCGTTATATGCAGCCGCTGATCGAAACCGGACATCTTTATATCGCCCAACCCCCATTGTACAGGTTGAGCCACAAAAATAAGAAGATCTATGTTTATTCTGAAAAAGAAAAATTAGAGCTGTTCAAGGAATTGGGACTTACACCTGAGAAAGCGCAATTACAGCGTTATAAGGGTTTGGGTGAAATGAATCCCATACAGCTTTGGGATACAACCATGGATCCAGAAACGCGCACTCTTCTTCAGGTCACCATTGAAGATGCCGCTGCGGCAGATAGGACTTTCGATATGCTGATGGGGTCTTCTGTTCCTCCCAGGAAAAGATTCATTATCACACATGCCAATGAAGTTAGGAATCTGGATATTTAGTCAAGATAAATAGATGACGCTTAATCAAGGTCAGCTCCTTCGCGAACGTTACAGAATCATCGAGGTCCTCGGACATGGTGGGATGGGTTCAATCTTCCGGGCTGTCGATGAGAACCTCGGTCTTGAAGTTGCCGTTAAGGAGAACCTATTTACGATTGATGATTATGCCCGTCAATTTCGTAGGGAAGCTACCATCCTTGCCAATTTGCGCCATCCCCATCTACCCCGGGTTTCTGACCATTTCACTATCGATGATCAGGGCCAATATCTGATCATGGATTATATCGAGGGGGAAGATCTTCAGGAAAGATTAGAGAGAATTGGTCCTTTTGAAGAAGAAGAGGTTGTTTTTATTGGGGCAGCCCTCTGCGATGCTCTGTCTTATATGCATTCTAGAGATCCTGTTGTCCTCCATCGCGATATAAAACCAGCCAATGTGCGCATCACGCCCACCGGAGGTGTCTACCTGGTGGATTTTGGTCTGGCGAAAGTAATGCAAGGAGATCAGACCACCACAACTGGCGCCCGGGCGATGACAATGGGTTTTTCACCGCCAGAACAATATGGAGCAGCCAGAACTGATGCCAGGACTGATATTTACTCTCTGGGTGCAACCCTATACACCTCATTAACTGGCTTAACACCCGAAGATAGCTTGGCTCAAACAATGGATCAGGAAGAACTCACCCCTGTCCGTGAAAGAAACCCCAAGATCTCTAAGCGAGTTGCTGAAGCAGTTGAAAAAGCACTCCAGGTCCATCCCGATAATCGATGGCAAATGGCCGCGGAGTTTAAGAATGAGCTCTTGAAAGCACAGAGCGGCCGGTTCAATATCAATTTTGGGTTTGATCCGACTTCTACGGCGATATCACAGAAACCAGATCCTAAAAAACCTCCGGGTGTGATTGTGCGCGGAGTGGAAACCAAAGAGGTCACAAAGAAGCGTTCCAAACGGAACGCGGACGTTTCTGCTGGTAACAAAAAAGACCACCGACAGCGGTTAAAGATCGATCGGGGAGGGTGCTTGTCTCTAATAGCTCTGTTGACTTTCATACTGATCCTTGCCGGTGCTGTTTTTTCCCTTTTGAATCCCTTATTAACAAAAAATCTATTGGCTCTCTGGTTCTGATTCCAGCTGAGGATAAGGACGCAAGATTATTTCGCATTTAGGGCTTAAAAATCCCGTTTCTCACGTATATGATTTTAATCATAACTTTTCCAGATTACTTGTCTGACAATTGACAGGGAGGGCAGAATTTGTTAAACTTGAAGTTGTCAGACAAGTAAATTCCGGGAAATCTTATGCCTACCCTCCTTGTGAAGAATGCTCAAGTTCTGGTTACTATGGACGACCACCGCCAAGAAATTCATCGTGGTGGTCTTTTTGTTAAGGATGGATTCATTGAACAGGTAGGAAAATCTGATCAATTGCCCTCAAAAGCAGATCAGATTCTTGATTTAAAGGGACATATCATTCTTCCAGGCCTGGTCAATACTCATCACCATTTTTATCAAACCTTAACCAGGGTAGTGCCGGAAGCACAGGATGCCAACCTGTTTCACTGGTTGAAAACTCTTTATCCGATCTGGGCCAGGATGAAACCGGAAGATATCAGGACATCCACCCGGACAGCACTGGCAGAATTGGCTTTGTCTGGATGCACGACAGCATCTGACCATTTATATCTGTTCCCCAACGGATCTCGGCTTGATGATGAGATTGAAGCTGCGTTGGAGATGGGATTGCGACTTCATGCTTCTCGAGGCTCAATGAGCCTCGGTGAAAGCAAAGGAGGGCTTCCGCCTGATAGTGTTGTGGAAGAGGAAGGGCAGATCCTGAAGGATTCCCAACGTTTGATCGAAGCTTACCATGATGCTAAGCCTGGATCCTTTACGCAGATTGTTTTAGCTCCATGTTCTCCGTTCAGTGTCACTGGTGATCTAATGCGCGAAAGCGCTGCCCTGGCCCGGGAATATGGAGTTCAATTGCATACTCACCTGGCTGAAACAGAAGACGAAGTCGACTTCACGATCAAGAAATTCGGGAAGCGACCGGTTGCCTATATGGAAGAAGTTGATTGGATCGGATCCGATGTCTGGTTCGCGCATTCTGTTTATTTGAACGAAGATGAGATTGGCGTTTATGCTAAACATGGCTGTGGGGTTGCCCATTGTCCAAGCTCTAATATGCGCTTGGCATCGGGAGCGGCACCAATTCTGGATCTGGTTTCCGCTGGTGTGGATGTTGGTATTGGCGTGGACGGCTCCGCAAGCAACGATGGATCACACTTATTAGATGAAACTCGCCAGGCGATGCTGCTTGCTCGAGTCAGAGCCGGGATGAAGGGAGCTTCGCGCTCAGGGGGTAGTGACCAGGCAATTATGTCCGCTCGGCAAGCTCTCGAACTGGCAACCCGGGGTGGAGCAGCAGTGTTGGGCCGGGATGATATTGGTTCCCTGGAACCTGGCAAAGCAGCAGATTTTATTGCATTTGATCTGGAAAGAATTGACTATGCCGGTGCTTTGCACGATCCGGTTGCAGCTATGGTTTTCTGTGCTCCCGTCAAGGTGGATTACAACGTGGTGGGTGGTAAATTTGTGGTTAAGGAAGGGCGACTAACATCGGTTGATCTACCGGCTTTGGTTGAGGAACATAACCGGACAGCAGCTCGATTATTAAACGGATAAATAACAGGCTTTTCCCAGGAGTGATTAAGATGGGCCGAGAAGAAATTAGCAATCGAACCAGAACCCTTGTTGATGTAGCGATGGGACGTAAGAAAGCTGACCTTGTAATTAATAATGGTCAATGGGTCTGCGTTCAATCCGGTGAGATCCTGCCTGAAACCGATATCGCTGTTGTGGGAGACAGGATTGCTTATGTGGGAAAGGATGCTTCCCATACTATCGGCGATAAAACGAAAGTAATTAATGCAGATGGTAAATACATGGTTCCAGGGTTATTGGACGCCCATATGCATGTTGAATCAGGCATGGTGACTATTACAGAATTTGTCCGGGCGGTTGCACCCCGCGGAACTACTGGTATGTTCATTGATCCTCATGAAATTGCTAATGTTTTCGGTTTAGACGGTGTGCGCCTGATGGCCGATGAGGCCGAGGATCAACCGATTCATGTTTGGGTTCAGATTCCATCCTGTGTTCCTTCTGCGCCTGGCTTAGAAACCCCAGGATCATCGATTGGCCCTGATGATGTGGCGGAAGCAATGGAGTGGGATCGGATCATTGGCTTAGGGGAAATGATGAATTTCCCCGGTGTATATTTCAGTGATGAGAAAATGCATGATGAAATGGCAGCCACAAGGGCGGCCGGCAGGGTGATAGGTGGGCATTATGCTGCGCCCGATCTGGGAATTCCCTTCCACGGCTATGTAGCCGGTGGTCCGGAAGATGATCATGAAGGTACCCGGAAGGAAGATGCAGTGGCCAGGGTCCGGCAAGGCATGAAGGCTATGTTGCGATATGGTTCTGGGTGGCTGGATGTTGAAGCCCAGGTAACAGCGATCACCGAAGATAAACTTGATTCCCGACATTTTATTCTTTGCACGGATGATTCCCATTCGGAAACCCTTGTCAACGACGGTCATATGGACCGTGTACTGCGGCATACGATCGGGTTGGGTATAGATCCCATGACGGCTCTGCAGATGGCAACAATCAATACGGCTGAACATTTCAATGTCGACAAGGATATGGGCCAGATCGCCCCGGGAAGATATGCGGATTTCCTGTTGGTTTCAGATCTGAATGATTTTCGCCCTGAAAAAGTCTTTGCTAAGGGAAAATTATTGGCAGAATCCGGTGATTGGCAATTTGATCTTCCAGAATATGAGTATCCAGATTGGGCAACCCGTTCCGTGAACATGAAACAGCCTCTGGAAGCAGATGATTTTAAACTCGTCGTGGATCAGGAAATTTCTTCTCCAGCAACAGCTCATGTGATCGGCGTAGTTGAAGGCCAAGCGCCGACCCAGCACCTAAAGATGCCAGTAAACGTGCAAGATGGTGAAGTTAAGATCGACCTCGAGAAAGACTTGCTAAAAATCGCCCTCGTAGAAAGGCATCAGGCTACAGGCGGCGTAGTAATTGGACTGGTTTCTGGATTTGGGCTGCAGGGAAAATGCGCTATTGGATCGACAGTAGCTCACGATTCGCATCATATGATTATTGTAGGTACCGATGAGGAGCAGATGGCGATAGCTGCCAATCATTTATCTGAGATCAATGGCGGACAGGTGGTTGTCAATGAAGGTAAGATCATTGGTCAGGTCGCTCTGCCGATCGCTGGGTTGATGTCAAACAAACGAGCCGACCTGGTCGCTGCCGAAGCCGCTACAGTTCTGGAAGGATTCGAGGCTTGTGGATGTTCGATCATTAATCCCAATATGCAAATGAGTTTGTTGGCGCTTGTTGTAATTCCTGCATTGCGCATCTCTGATCTGGGTCTGGTTGATGTAGAGAAATTTGAATTTGTTCCTGTTATTGAAGGAGCTGGATCTTGATCAGGAATAATGATGTCTCAAGATCACTTCATGAACAGCTCAGCCTGCTAATTGAGGAGACTGAGTCCGGTGGCCAGCTGCCGTCAGAACCCAAGCTGGCTATTGAGCTGGGAGTTTCCCGCGCAACACTTCGGGAGGCGATGCGTACTTTCGAAACTCGAGGTTTGCTTCAAAAGAAGCAAGGAGTTGGCACATTTGTCATCCACCCCACCAGAGTATTCGATACTGGTCTGGAAAATCTGAACAGCCTCGAGACCATCGCCGATCAACTTGGTTTAGATGTCTCGATGGGAGATTTGCAGGTCAACCGTAAGGTCGTAGATTATGAAATGTCACAAACCCTGGAATTACCTGAAAATGAAGATATCCTCCAGGTTTCACGAGTGATCCTGGCAGAAAATCGTCCGGTGGCTTTCTTGGAAGATAACCTGCCAATCGATATCCTCAGTGAGAAGGAAGTCCAGAAGGATTTTACTGGTTCGGTTTTGGATATGTTGATCACCCGGGATGATATTCCCCTCGCGAGTTCAAAATGCGAGATCAGTGCGATTGGCGCGACACCCGATTTAGCCAAAGCATTAGAAATACAACGCCTTGATCCACTGTTGGTTTTCTCATCCCTGTTGTATTCAACACGGGGGCGGATCATTGACTCATCCTTTAGTTATTTTCTACCCGGCTATTTTCATTTCCATATCGTTCGGCGAGTAGGCGATCAAATTACACCAATGCCTATAGGAGGAAAGTAATCATTAGATTTTATTAAATAAACGCTTAGGAAAAAGTTTAGAGTTCATTTTAAAAGGAGATTTACCATGAGAAGTTTTGCAGGACGTAACATTATTTCATTGAAGGATTTTGAACGACACGAGTTTGAGCGAGTATTTGAAGTGGCCGCAAAATTGGCTCCCATTGCGCACAACCGCAAGAATGTTGGTCTATTGAAGGAAAAAACCATGGTGACGGCTTTTTATCAGCCTTCCACCCGAACTCGCCTGGCCCACGAATCGGCCATGCTCCGCTTGGGCGGTAAAGTAACCGGTTTTTCTGATGCCAAGATGACCCGCGCTGGTGACTTCTATATGGAGTCCATCAAAGACACCTTCAAAATGCTTGAAAATTATGGCGATGTGATCGTTATGCGCCATTTCATGAAAGGTGCGCCCCAGGAAGCAGCCAAATGGACCAGCGTTCCGATCATCAATGGCGGTGACGGTTGGGGTGAACATCCCACCCAGATCTTGACCGATCTATATACCATTCTGAGTGAGAAAGGCACCATTGACGGTCTGAAATGGGTTGCTGTTGGTGATATGCGCATGCGCACCATGCACTCCTTGGGCCATGCCCTGACTCAGTTCGATTGCCCGATCACCTTCATCTCCCCCAAGGACATGAACCTTCCGGATGAATACCGGGATGATTTTAAACAGAACAGCTTGAACTTCACTGAAGGCGATGATGTCCGCGAAGTGATTGCAGACGCAGATGTGATCCTGGTTGAGCCGGTTGTCCAGCCTGATTACACCAAATCCCGTGATGAGCGGGATGGCGAAGTGGCTAAAACACCTCCCCAGTTCCAGATCACCAAGGAGTTGTTGGAGACCAAAGCCAAATCCGATGCGGTTCTGCTGCACTCACTACCTCGCATGGATGAGATTCCTCCTGATGTGGACCAGACTCGCTGGGCCCGCTATTGGAAGGAAGGCTTCAACGGTGTAGTTATGCGCATGGCTCTGCTGGCCTTGGTTTTGGGCGCAGAAGAGTAGGTCGATGTCGATACACTGGTAGATTGACCACAAGTTGATCTACCAGTTAGTTTTTATAGATTGTTCGTTTTGCAATAAGGAGAAAACAATGATATCTGATTTAAGAGGTCGAGATTTGATTGGCGACCTGGATTTTTCAAAAGAAGAAGTTGAAACCGTTTTGAGTGTAGCCTGGGATCTGAAGAAAAAACGCGCTTTGGGTGAACGCCATGCTTTATTATTAGATAAAACCCTTTCCATGTTATTCTTCTTCTCCAGCACCCGTACTCGAGCTTCCTTTGAATCTGGCATGGCTCAGTTAGGTGGCCACGCAGCTTTCATGGAAAGCCGCACTACCCAGGTTTCCCACGGTGATACAGAAAAAGAACTGGGAGAAATTCTCGGTCGGTATTTTGATGGTATTGCCATCCGCCACGTAGATTGGGGTGTAGGAAATAAATACATCAATAATGTTGCATCAGCCTCCCGGTCTCCAGTTTTGAACATGCAGTGTGAGGTTTACCACCCGCATCAGTGTCTGGCTGACATCATGACCATCTTTGAGAAGAAAGGCCCGAATCTGAAAGGAAAGAAAATTGTTGTTTCCTGGGCTTACGCATCATCTTATCTAAAACCGATGTCCGTTCCCCAGTCATTGATCCTGCAAATGCCCCGCTTTGGTTTGGATGTCACCCTGGCACACCCGCCTGAATTTAAACTCATGCCGGAGATTATGAAGCAGGCCAAGGAACAGGCCAAGATCTTTGGTGGAAAATTTGAAGTTGTTGATGATATGGAAGAAGGCTTCAAGGATGCTGATATCGTTTACGCCAAGTCATGGGGTCCACTGATGACCACTCATGATCCTGAAGAAGGAAAGAAGATTCAGGATAAATACTCGGATTGGATCACAGATGCCCGGAAAATGGCTCTGGCTGATAAGGATGCGATCTACATGCACCCACTACCAGCAGATCGTGATGTAGAAGTGACCAGCGAAGTGATGGATGGTCCTCAATCTGTTGTTTTTGATCAGGCTGAAAACCGGATGCATGCCCAGAAAGCCGTGATGGCTTTGACCATGTGCTAGGAGATGATAATGGCAGAAAAGAAAAAAGTAGCAGTTGTGGCCATTGGCGGCAACTCGCTGATTAAATCAAAACAGCACCAAACCGTACAAGATCAGTATAAAGCTGCCCAAGAGACTTCAACTCACCTGGTTGATATGATCGAAGCCGGCTGGGATATCGCAGTAGGACATGGCAATGGCCCCCAGGTTGGTTTTATCTTGCGGGGTTCAGAGATTGCTCACAAAGTAGAAGGAATGCATGAAGTTCCCTTAGATGTTTGCGGTGCAGACAGCCAGGGTGCGATTGGCTATTCCCTCCAACAGACTATTCACAACGAACTGAAAAAACGCGGTATTGATAAACCTGCCGCGACTGTGATCACCCAGGTCCGGGTTGATGCTAACGATCCGGCTTTCCAGGCACCAGCCAAACCCATCGGAACTTTCATGGAAGAAGATGAAGCCATGAAGAGAAAAGAGGAATTGGGTTGGGATGTTGTCGAAGATGCTGGCCGTGGGTGGCGACGTGTAGTGGCTTCCCCAATTCCAGTTGAGATTATGGAATTAGAAGCGATCAAAGCCTTGATTGCCTCCGGCACTGTTACTATTACCGTTGGCGGCGGTGGTATTCCTGTGATCGAATCCGAGGAAGGTGTGATTGGCACAGCAGCTGTAATAGACAAAGATTTCGCTTCAGCATTCCTGGCCAACGAGATTAATGCCGATCTGCTCTTGATCTCTACTGCAGTGGAAAAAGTCGCTCTGAACTTTGGAAAACCTGACCAGGTAGAACTGGATCAAATGACTGTTGCCGAAGCTAAAAAGTATTTGGATGAAGGCACTCATTTTGCCAAAGGTTCCATGGAGCCAAAAATCAAAGCGATAGTCAAATTCCTCGAACAAGGTGGAAAAGAAGCCATTGTAACAAATCCGGAGAATATTGGCCGGGCGTTAAAAGGTGAAACGGGCACCAGGATTATTCCTTAATCATTCTGGAGAGCCAGTTGAGTTTGGGTCTTAGGTTTTGACCTCAGATAAGGATATTGTTCTTAAGGCGAAAAACAATATTCAAGTATACTTAGGATTGTCAAAGGAGATTTCAATTTAAGGAGGTGGAATAACCCAAATGTATCGCTGTATTTTACAAATCTATTTCAATGTAGAGGAGATAAAATGAGAAAGAAAAGTTTATGGTTAGTGATTAGCTTGGTGCTGATTTCAGCATTCGTCTTCACAGCCTGCCAGCCGGCACCAGCAGAAGAGGCTCCCGCAGCCGAAGAAGCGGCCGACGGTGGCTTGCAGATTCCTGATGCAGAAGAGGGCAAGTTTAACGTTGCCGTCGTGATGCTCAGCAACCACGATGATGGTGGTTGGTCACAGGCTCAGTGGGAGGGTATTAACTACGTCCAGGATAATATGGATGGCGTTCATACAGCTTATGTTGAGTTGGTTGCAGAAGGCGCTGACTCCGAGCAGGTTTTCCGCGCGCTGGCCCGCAAGGGTTTTGACCTGATCTTTGGTGGATCCTTTGGTTATATGGACCCCATGCAAGTTGTGGCAGAGGAATTCCCCGATGTTGGTTTTGTACACATTTCCGGGTACAAGTTCGATGGTGAAAATTTCGGCAATCTGTTTGGCGAAATGGAAGTTATGAAGTATGTTGCTGGAATGATCGCAGGCTCCCGGGCCAAAGCAGATGGCGCTACCCGCGTTGGCGGCATGGCCACCTTCCCAATCCCCGAAGAACTCCGCCTGTTCAATGCTTACGCATTGGGTGTGGCAGAAACCTGCCCAGATTGTGATGTGGATATCCGCTGGATCTTCACCTGGCACGATCCCATTGTAGAACGAGAAGGCTCTGATTCTCTCTTTGATGCAGGCTCCCATGTTGTGATGACCGGTGCAGATACCCCGGCTCCCGCACTTGCAGCGGCAGACCGCGAAGGCGTTTACGGTATCACCTATGACTGGGTTGGCTCCTGCACCATTGATGAGTGCCTGACCGCTCCTTACTGGGTCTGGGGACCTGAGTTTGTCCGTATTGCAGAAGAAGTACAGGCTGGAACCTATCCCTTCATGGCAGACTACTTTGATGCTGCCGGCGGCGGCGTTGGCCTTTACGGATTCATGGAAGGACAGGAACTGCAGCCTGGCGTTGCCAGCTTGCCCGCAGATGACCTGGCCGCAATCCAGGCAGTAATGGATTCAGTTGCTGCTGGTGAATTTGACCGCTTTGACGTGTTTGCAGGCCCGATTATCGATATCGACGGCAATGTGGTTGTTCCTGAAGGCGAACGGATGACCCAGGCAGACATCGACCAGTTTGCGCCTGGCGCACCTGGCTTTGAGGCTACCTACGGTATGTACTGGTGGAACGAGAATATCGCAGCAGATCTGCCTGATCTCTAGACACTACAAATGTTTTTTGGGTGGCCAGATTTTCTGGCCACCCAGTTTTTCTGCAATTATATTTTTTATTATCAACTAATCGCATAGATAGATGGTGGATTATGGATATTGAGAAAAGCACGGATGAACTTGTTGTTCAGATGCGGTCCGTTACCAAGCGGTTTCCAGGTGTGATCGCCAATTCTGAGGTAGATTTTGATCTGCGAAAGGGAGAAGTTCATGCCCTTTTGGGAGAGAATGGAGCTGGTAAAAGCACCTTGATGAATGTGCTGGCTGGTTTATATAAAGCTGAAGCGGGTTCAATTTCAGTCCATGGCAAACCAGTAAATTTTGGATCTCCCAGGGAAGCCATCGAGGCGGGGATCGGGATGGTTCATCAACATTTTATGCTGGTACCCTCACAATCCGTAACAGAGAATATCCTCCTAGGGCTGGATGAACCGCGTTTTATTATGCGATTACCAGAATACAACCAGAAGGTTGCTGAAGTGGCCGAGCAATATGGCTTGCATGTTGACCCAGATGCAAAAATCTGGCAGCTCTCTGTTGGAGAACAGCAGCGGGTGGAAATTCTTAAGATGCTGTATCGCGGTGCCGATGTATTGATCATGGATGAGCCAACCGCAGTTTTAGCCCCCGGGGAGATTGATGAGTTATTTAATACTCTGCGGTCGATGACCGATCAAGGTAAATCTATTGTTTTTATTAGTCATAAGCTCCATGAAGTTATGGAAATATCAGATCGAGTGACGGTGCTTCAAAAAGGGCGAATTACTTCAAGCGGGTTGAATACAAAAGATGTATCACGGGCTGACCTGGCCCGCCTAATGGTGGGTCGTGAAGTGATTTTCCGGGTTGAAAAGACGGAGGTTCAGATTGGAGACGTTGTCCTTGATGTCAAAGATCTTGAAGCCTTGAATGATAAAGGCATAAAATCATTGAACGGGGTCAGCCTTAATGTCCGGGAGGGGGAGATCGTTGGTTTGGCAGGAGTGGCAGGAAATGGTCAGAATGAATTGGCTGAAGCGCTGGTTGGTCTCCGTGAAGCTATAGAAGGGTCTATCATAGTAAATAATCAAGATGTAACCAATAAACCTGTCAAACTGGGCATCCGCCATGGAATTTCTTTGATCCCGGCGGATCGAGCCAAAGTTGGGACTGCTCCCAATTTAAGTGTGACTGATAATGTGATCATGAAAAACTATGATCAAAAACCAATTGCGCGTGGATGGCAAGTGAATAAAAAAGAAGCTGGTATATACGCGACGGAGTTGAAAGATAACTATGACATCATTGTCCCAACAATTGATACATCAGTTCGCCTGCTTTCTGGAGGTAATTTGCAGAAGGTAATTCTTGCTCGGGAGATTTCCAGCGAGCCAAAATTCATGGTTGCTGTGCAGCCTACTCGAGGTTTGGATGTTGGTGCGATTGAAGGTGTCCAAAAGCTGCTTCTCTCTCAACGGGAATCGGGAGCTGCGGTATTGCTGATCTCTGAAGAATTGGAGGAGTTATTGAGCCTAAGTGACAGGATCTACGTCATCTATGAAGGGGAAATCATGGGTGAGATTGATGATGGCGATATTGATAAAATCGGGCAAATGATGACTGGCACTCCCCTTGAGCAGATTGGAAAAGAAGGAGTGAATTAATATGGCCGATATCAGTGTAAAAGAATCTGCTCCGAAATGGAAGTTTCCATTCAAAATCAAGATTGAGAACCGAGTAGATAACCCCCCTAAGTGGTTATCTCCAGTATTATCACTCTCCGCTGTGGTCATTGCCTTGTTAATTGGCGCGCTGGTGATTTGGATCGCCGGAGCTGATCCTTGGGCCGCTTACTCCCATATCGCAAAATATTCCCTTGGAAGCTGGGGTGTTATTTCTGATACGATGGTCAAGGCCATCCCGCTTATGCTGGTGGGCCTGGCATGTTCTATCGCTTTCCGGATGAAATTATGGAATATTGGCGCTGAAGGGCAATTCTTCTTGGGTGCCTTTGGCGCGAGCATGGTTGTTTTGTTGCCGGTGCTGCCTATGGAAGCACCCAAGTGGCAATTTATTCTCGTAACAGCTGGATTTGGTATGTTCTTTGGCGCTTTATGGGGATTTATTCCAGGATTCCTGAAAGCACGCTATAACGTCAATGAGATCATCTCCACTCTGATGATGAACTATATTGCCATCGAATGGAATAATTATTTTATCTATGGGGTCTGGTCTGAGAGCGGTTTCCAGATGTCGCGTATGTTCCAACGTAATGCTTGGCTTCCACGCCTATCTGATCTGGCTAAAAGCTGGCCTTTCTTTGGGGGATTGACGACCCACTTTGGGCTAGTATTTGCCATTGTTGCGGCTGTTATTCTGTGGTGGGTGTTAAGCAAGAGCAGATGGGGATATGAGATCAAGTTAATTGGTGATAATCCCAGGGCTGCGGAATACGCAGGTATTTCTATCAAGAAGAATATCGTGCTAGTAATGATTGTCTCCGGTGCTCTGGCAGGGTTAGCTGGAGCTTCTGAGATCACGGGAGTAGTTCACCGTTTGCAGGGTGCAATCTCTCCCGGATATGGATATACAGGAATTATCATTGCTTGGTTGGCAAAACTCAATCCGTTGGCAGTAATTCTGGCATCTATCCTGTTTGGAGCTTTGATCCTGGCAGGCCGGGAAGTACAACCATCTGGTATACCCACATTAATTCAGGGATTGATCATGGTGTTTTTGATTGCGAGTGATTTCTTCTATCGCAACCAGGTCAGAATCACCCGGAAGGTGGAGGACTAATATGGATTTGATTCTTATCTTAGCATCCGGTATAGCGACAGGGACCGTTTTGTTGTATGCAACGGTTGGTGAAATATTTTCTGAAAGATCAGGCATACTGAACCTTGGTGTGGAAGGTATGATGTTGATCGGTGCTATGTCTGCTTATAAAACTGCAGCAGCAACAAATAATGCCTGGTTGGGATTGTTGGTTGCTATGCTGGCAGCTGGATTGATCAGCCAGATTCATGCATTTATTACGATCACTTTACAGGCTGACCAGGTTATCAGTGGACTGGCATTGAATTTCCTTGCCACCGGCATCAGTCTGGTTTTGGGGGAAGGGCTCACTAGTCTGCGGGATGTCGTTCCGCAGCTTCCCAAATACTCCATACCAGGTCTATCTCAAATACCTTGGTTGGGAGGGATATTCTTTGATAACCACAGCATTATGGTTTATTTTGGATATCTCTTTATTCCTCTGACATGGTACCTCATAAATCGTTCCCGGCCAGGATTGCATCTTCGCGCCGTGGGTGAATACCCTGCCGCTGCTGATACACTTGGAATTCGAGTATATTTCACTCGATATTTATACGTATTTGTGGGTGGTTTGCTGGCAGGATTGGCTGGTGCCACAATCAGTCTTTCGATCTCTCCGGGTTGGTTCGGCGGCTTAACAACAGCAGGACAGGGATGGATCGCAGTCGGTTTGGTGATCTTTGCTCAATGGAATCCTTACCGGGCAGCTTTTGGTGGATTTACGTTTGGTGCACTTAGACGGCTTGTGCTCGATCTTCAAGGTCCAGCAATGATCTTTGGCTTATCCAATCCCTTCTACTACAATATTCATTATGGCTTCTTCCTGAAAATGATCCCATATATCTTCACCGTAGTATTCCTGGTTATAGGCAGTAGGGAAGCGAACCGTAAACGAATTGGAACTCCAGCAGCGCTGGGGTTACCCTATATACGCGGACAGCGCGGGTTGTAATTCATGATCAGTTTATCTGAACGAAAAGACTTAATCAGGGCAGCCCTTGGACAGGTGCCACTGGACTTGAGGATTGATAATGTCCAGGTTGTTAATGTCTTTGCGGGCACTATAACAACCGGTTCAATCGGGATCAAGGATGGACGAATCGTCACTCCTTATTCTGATGATTATGAAGCTAATCGAGTAATTGATGGCCAAGGCCGGTTTGCGCTTCCGGGATTTATCGATACTCATGTACATCTGGATTCCACCCTGGTAGTCCCGGAATTTTTATCCCAGCTTCTCCTGCCCCGGGGAACGACAGTGATGCTATCTGATCCGATGGAAATTGCCAATGTCGCAGGCCTTCCAGGATTTAAAGCTTTATTCCATTCTATTGATAAGCTGGATTACCACATATTCCTTGAGGTATCCTCCCGGGTACCCACTGCACCGGGATTGGAAACTACCGGGGGTGAGTTAGACCTTGCTGATGTGAGCGAGATCCTGACCTGGCCCCAGGCTGTTAGCCTTGGTGAGCTGGATCCATCCAAGGTGCTTGAAATGAGGGATGAATACCTGTTGAAAGTAGAAGCGGCCCTCCGCTTAGGCAAGATCTGCAACGGTCATGCAGTTGGCCGGGTTGGAAAAGAACTTGTGGCATACGCTTGCGGTGGCCTGGCAGACGATCATGAATGTGTTGATTATGAGGAAGCAATCACCCGTTTGCAATTGGGTATGTCCGTATTGGTCCGCGAAGGTAGCACTGAGAGAAATCTTGATCCCATTCTGAAAGGTGTGGTCAAGAATGGTGCTTATTCCCACCATCTGATGTTCTGCACCGATGATAAACATCCTGATGAGATCCTGGAAGAAGGACATATCGATTTTATGGTCAATCGGGCTATTGAGCTTGGATTGACTCCAATGCAAGCTATCCAAATGGCAACCATCAATGCTGCGAAACATTTCCGGATTGAACATCTGGTCGGATCCCTTTCACCTGGTAGATGGGCGGATATTCTATTGGTGGATGATCTCCAACACATATCTCCGAGAGATGTCTTCTTTAAAGGGAAAATGGTTGTTGAGGAAGGGAAGTATATTGGCACTCTTCCTAAACCTGAATATCCAGACTGGCTTTATAAAACAGTGACTTTGAAAAAAGGCAGCAAAGGGTTGGATTTTCGACTGGAAGCGGATGGTGATCGAGCACAGGTCTGGGTTATTGATCTTTTCCCTGACCAGATCATTAATACCCGGACGCAGGATACACTCATTGTGAAAGATGGGGCAGTTTTACCCGATCCTGAAAAGGATATTCTAAAACTCGCCGTGGTGGAACGTCACGGAAAAAACGGTAACATCGGAATTAGTTTTGTAAAAGGTTTTGGCTTGAAGAATGGAGCTTTAGCCTCTTCGATCGCCCATGATCATCATAATATCATTGTGGCTGGCACGAATGATGAGGATATGGCTCTTTGTGCAAAAATCATTGAGGACATGCAGGGCGGATTTGTGCTCGTTTCTGATGGTAAGGTACTTGGTAAATTAGCCTTACCTATAGCGGGATTATTGACTGAAGAGCCAGTGGAAGATGTCATTGCCGGACTAGAAGAAATTAACCAGGCATACCATAAAATTGGCGGCAGCCTGCCTGCTCCTTTTATGACAATTTCCTTTATTGGTTTACCGACGGTGCCAGATCTGGGATTAACAGATCTCGGCCTGGTAGACGTAATCTCACATAAGCTTATCAGTTCTTTCGTGGAGTGAGTTTTGATGCAGGAGTTCAATTACTACCGACCAGTAACGATTACTGAGCTTAAGGAAAACCTCAGTCAACCTGGTACCAGGATTCTGGCTGGTGGAACAGATATTGTCCCAAAAATGCGTCAAGGTAAGTTTTTCGCGTCAATCCTGGTAGATACCAGTGGTGTAAAGGCGATGCGATTCATTGAGGATCAAGGCAGTGAGATTGTCCTGGGGGCATTAACGACCCATCAGGAAGCAGCTGATTCTGCCTTGCTGAAAAATATCAATCCGGCCCTGGTCACGGCAGCTGAAAGTATTGGCTGCCAGCAAACTCGCTGCAGAGGAACACTGGGCGGTAATATTGCCAATGCCTCACCAGCAGCGGACACGATTCCACCATTATTGATCTTTGACGCAACGCTTTTACTGCAAAGCTTGGGTGGGGATCGCAGGATCCCACTGGAGAAGTTTATACTCGGCCCGGGAGAGACTGATTTGCAGGAAGGGGAATTCATACACAGCATATCCTTCAAGCCTCTGATCGGATCATGGGGATCTGCGTTCATTAAAGTGGGAAAACGGTCCGGAATGGCAGTCTCTGTTGTAAATACAGCAGTAGCAGTTGAACTGAATGATAAAGGAAAGATCAGTGATGTTCGGATTGCTCTCGGTTCAGTTGCTCCCACTGTGATCCGCTGTCGAAAAGTTGAGCAGTCCCTGATGGGTAAGGAACCAGAACCGTCATTAATGAAAGAGATCCATGCTGCCTGCCAGGAAGAGATCAGCCCGATCACAGATATTAGATCTACCGAAGAATACCGCGACCATGCAGCTGCAGTGATCATCCAGAGAGGTTTGGAAAGTGCAGTGGAACAGGCAGTAGGGAGAGGGCGATGAAAGAGATAACAGTCGTTTTTCTCCTGAATGGAAAAAAGACCTCTATCACCAGTTTGCCCAATCGAACGCTGCTGGATGTGCTTCGAACGGATCTGGGATGTACGGGTGCTAAGGATGCTTGTGGCGGGGAAGGGGAATGTGGCGCCTGCACAGTCATCCTGAATGGGAAACCTGTCAATTCTTGTATGATCTTCATTGGGCAGGTGGAAGATCATCAAATTACCACTATAGAAGGTTTAATGGAAAAGGGTGAGTATCATCGACTTCAGAAAGCATTCGTTGATACCGGTGCGGTCCAATGTGGTTTCTGTACGCCAGGTGCTATATTGACAGCAAAAGCATTGTTGGATGAGAATCCTCATCCAACCGATCTGGAAATCCGGGAAGGACTGTCTGGAAATCTGTGCCGCTGTACAGGGTATAACAAGATGATTGATGCCATCCATCTCGCTGAGCAAAGGGGGCTGGATGACTGATAAATATACTACTGTTGGGAAATCCCTTCATCGGAAAGACGCCTGGGAGAAAACGACAGGTAAAGCTCTTTATACAGCTGATATACCAGTGGAAAATGTGCGAGTTGGATTGATTATCAGATCACCCCATCATTTTGCCAAAATCTTGGAAATTGATAAGAAAAGTTCACTGGATATTCCGGGAGTCCTGGCTGTGTTAACGTCTGATGATATCCCGGGAGCCAAGGAATTCGGCCCCCTTATTTCTGATCAACCATCGCTTGCCAGAGATGTTGTTCGCCATCTGGGAGAGCCGGTTGTATTGATCATTGGTGAAACAAAACAAGCCGCAGAAAAAGCTGCAGATCAGATACAGATTTCATATGATCCCTTGACACCCGTATTCGATCCAGTTCAGGCTGCCAAGGAAGATGCGCCCCAGCTGCATATGGATGGAAATGTCATAACTGAATTAAATATTTGTGATGGAGATATAGAAGAGGGATTTCAGGACGCAGAACACATCCTGGAAGATACTTATAATTTGCCCCGGATCCATCCCGGTTATATGGAGCCAGAAACCTCCCTGGCAGTCTGGGGAGATGATCAGACCATTACGGTCTGGGTTAGTTCTCAGCATCCTTTTACTGATCAAGGGTTTATTGCTGCAGCCCTGGACCTCCCGGTTGGGAATGTCCGAGTAAAAAGTGGAGTGATCGGAGGAGCTTTTGGTGGGAAAGAAGACTCCAGTTTGTCAATTCTCACAGCCCTGGGTGCCTGGGCAATAAAAGGTGCTGTCCGTTTGGTCAACACGCGCCGAGAGTCCTTTCTAGCCCATCCAAAAAGGCATCCCGCTCAGATCCATTACAAACTTGGAGCAAGGTCAGACGGCACATTTACAGCGTTGCAGGCAAAAGTTCATATGGATACTGGAGCTTATGCATCTTATGGTCCTGCTGTTGCTGCAATCCTGACAGAAACATTGGCCGGCTCATATCGGATCCCTAATGTGCAAGTAGAGACTCAAGTTGTATATACTAATTCTCCACTTTCCGGAGCGATGCGCGGTTTTGGCAGCCCGCAATCCCATTTTGCAGTGGAAAGCATGGTGGATAGTATGGCTGAAGAAATTGGTATGGATCCGGTCCAGATCCGTCGAGTGAATATTCTCAAAGTTGGGGAAAAAATGTTCACTGGTGTGGTCCTGAATGAAACGGCCACAGCTCTTCCGATCTGCCTGGAAAAAGCTCAACATGCGATGGATCGATTCCAGGCAGTTGAAGCATCCCCTGGCAAAAAAGCGGGTGTTGGTATAGCCCTGGCCGCCCAATCAATGGGTCTGGGCGCCCATGTCCCTGATGACTCCACTCACCGACTGGAATGGTCACCGGATGGGAAGGTTCTCATCCATCTCGGATCCCCAGATCTGGGACAGGGGTTGGCAATGGCGGTGGAACAGATCACAGCGGAAGCCCTGGGTTTGCCTTATAACCAGGTGGAATCCTTGCCCCTGGATACGTTGGATCGACCCAATGGCAACACAACCTGTGCCTCCAGAATGACCTATATGGTCGGGAATGCGCTGATCGACGCCTCTGAAAAGTTGATTGAGGACCTGTTGTCACGAGCTGGTGATATCCTGGAATTACCCGCAGGAAAGTTAATATATAAAGAAGGACAGATTATCAAAGAGGATGGAACAACGCTCCCTGTGGTTGAGTTCCTTGGCCGATTAGCAGAGGATTCCATTCTCCTGACGAGTGAAAGTACATTCAGTTTCCCTTACCCGGAGGAGACAACTCCGCAGGATTTACCAATCGGTATGCCTCATGTCCTGTATTGTTTTGGTGCTCAGGTTGCCAGGGTTGAGGTTGATCCGGATCTGGGAACCGTGGAGGTAACACATTTTGCCGCTATCCACGATGTCGGAAAAGTGATCAGTCAATCAGGCGTGGAAGGCCAGATTGAAGGCGGCGTTGCTACTGGATTAGGTTATGCCTTATATGAAACAATGTTGAATAAGGATGACCAATGGGTTGATAGCTTTACCGAATATTTACTTCCAACTTCCAAGGATTTACCAATCCACTATGAAAATATCATATTGGAGATTCCAGAAGCCAGTGGTCCATATGGGGCTAAGGGTATTGGCGAAATACCTCTGGTTCCGACTGCGCCGGCTGTTGCTAATGCGGTGAAGAATGCTATCGGGGTCAGGGTTAAGAATTTACCAATCACACCAGAGCGTATACTCGGGTTTATTGATTGATCAAAGTTATTTTTTTAGAAAAGGCTGAAGCTTATGAGCAATTCTAATCAGGAGAAATGGGGCCCAAAGCTGATTGACGCGCTGTTGCCCGTATTTGCCACGATAGCAGCATTGCTGGTTGGGGCAGTGATGCTGCTCCTTCTCAAGGTAAACCCCATCGAAGCTTATAGAGCGATGTGGGATGGAGCCTTCGGAAGCCAGAATGCTGTAGCAGAGACATTGACAAAGGCAACGCCTCTCTTGCTGGTTGGCCTTGGGATCTGTATCTCATTCCGTGGCGATGTAATTAACATCGGTGGCGAAGGCCAAATGATTGTGGGAGCTATCTTGGGCACCCTGATCGGAATAACCCTGGTAGATTGGCCCGGGTGGGCTGTTATTCCCTTTGCTTTGATCACAGGTTTTATTGGCGGAGCGATCTGGGGCGGGATCCCGGGAGTATTAAAAGCCTATTTTAGTGTCAATGAGATTCTCAGTACGGTTATGATGAATGCGATCGCTGTTCAGCTGATGAACTTCTTATTAAGAGGACCAATGATAGATCCTTCCCAGGCTGAGCTGGCATCAAAGATTCCCCAGACGGCACGCTTGCTGGATACTTTTCGATTGCCGCGCTGGGTTCCCACCAGGCTCCATCTTGGGGCGCTGATTGCTGTAGTTTTAGCCATTCTGGTATATATTTTGCTCTGGCGGACAACCTGGGGCTATAGGATCCGGGCAGTAGGCCAGAATCCGGATGCATCCAAATACGCTGGTGTGAAGGTCAGGAACTATATCGTGCTTGCATTGATCCTGAGCGGCGCGTTCGCCGGCCTGGCAGGAGTGATGCAGGTTTATGGTGTGAATTACCGTATGATCACTGATGGTTCGGCTTCTGGATTTACGGGAAGCGCTGGATTTAATGGTATTGTGGCAGCTCTATTTGGAGGGCTTCATCCGATTGGAACAATTCCAGCTTCGATCCTGTTTGGTGCATTATTGGTTGGCGCAAACAAAATGCAGCGCGTTGTTCAAGTACCATCAGCTTTGATCACTGCATTAAACGGTTTGGTCGTAGTTTTTGTAGTTAGCAGTGAGATCTGGAGGCGCCGCCGGCAGAAAAAGCGGTTGGCTGAAGCTTCACCAGAAGGAGAGGGAATAACTCCTGAAGGATCTGGTCCGGGAGACTCTCCCGGTAGTGAAAAGGAGGTGGAATCATGATTTCTGATCTCTTTTCCATGACAGTTCTAATTGGAATTTTGGCTTCTGGTATCCGCCTAGCAACGCCTTATCTATATGCCGCTATTGGTGAAACATTCGGTCAGCGGAGCGGTGTCTTGAATCTTGGTGTTGACGGCCAGATGCTTTTGGGTGCGTTCACAGCGTTCTATGTTGCTATCAAAACCGGGAACCTCTGGCTGGGGATTCTGGCTGCTATGATTGTGGGTGCCCTGATGGGATTGGCTATGGCTTTTGTTACCGTGAATCTACATGCGGAACAAGGTATCAGCGGGATTGGTTTCTATTTATTTGGTTTGGGATTAAGTGATCTGTTATTCCAGAAACTATTAGGCACTGTGGAAACTGTGAAGGGCTTTCCTAAGGTTGATATTCCATTTTTGAGTGACCTACCGGTTGTGGGAGAGATCTTCTTCCGCCAGAATATACTGGTCTATATTGCCTTTGCACTCGTTCCAATCGCCTGGTTCATCCTGAATAAGACAACCCTTGGTTTGAAGATCAAGGCAGTGGGAGAAAATCCAGAAGCGGCAGATTCCTTGGGCGTGAGTATTGCCAGAATTCGATATTTCACGATTATCCTGGGTGGGACTCTGTCAGGAGTTGCTGGCGCGTCTATGTCTATTGCCCTGCTTAATGTATTCCAACAGAACATGACCAGCGGTTTAGGTTTTATCGCGGTTGCCCTGGTATATTTCGGCGCCTGGCGGCCGTGGGGAGTGTTGGGAGGAGCGCTGTTGTTCAGTTTAGTTAACTCCCTCCAGCTTTGGATTCAGGTCCTTGGGATCCCGGTCCCATCCGATATTGCAGTAATGATGCCATATATATTAACAATCTTGGTACTGGTTGCGACCGTATCGAGAGTGCGGGCACCGTCTGCACTTACTAAACCATTTGAAAGGGGGGATTAAATTAAATTGATAGGAGGTGATAGGGAAAATATATTTTTTCACAAAACATCTTATTATATTAATCTATTACTTAGGAGAAGATAATGAAAAAGTTCAGATTATTGATTAGTGTATTGATTTTATTTGCTGTTATTCTGGGTGCTTGTCAAGCCCAGGAACCGGCTATGGAGGAAAAGGAACTTTTCCGTGTAGCTGTGGTTATGCCCAGTGCCATCAATGACCTGGCGTTCAGCCAGAGTATGTACGATGCGCTGTTGGTTATTCAGACAGAAATGGGCGGTGCAGAGGCAATGGAAATCGTCTACTCTGATGGCATGTTTGTGGTAGATGATGCCGCTGCTGCGATCCGGGACTATGCTACTGAAGGTTTTGATCTGGTGATTGCCCATGGTTCCCAGTACGGAAGTTCGCTGCAAGAAATCGCTCCTGATTTCCCGGAAACCAGTTTTGCCTGGGGCACAACTGTTGACACCTTCGGCATTGACAATATCTTTGCCTACGAAGCTGCCTCCCATGAAGGTGGATATGTGAATGGCGTGATCGCTGCCAGCCTGTCTGAATCCGGTGTGCTGGGTGTTGTTGGCCCAATCGAAACGGGTGATGCCAAGCTTTACGTCGATGGTTTTGTCGCCGGCGCAAAAGCCACCAATCCTGATGTTCAGGTAAATGTCAACTACATTGGTTCATTCTCTGATGTCGCCCTGGCTTCAGAAGCAGCCAACACCCATGTGGCTGCTGGGGCAGATGGACTGACCGGTACTGCCCAGATGGTTGTTGGTGCGATTGGTGTTGCTGAAGAAAGCGGCGCCATGTGGTTTGGCACCCAATCTTCCCAGACTGAACTGGCACCATCAGTTGTGGTTGCCAACCAGGTATATCGCTGGGATGTTGTCCTCAATGAGATCATTGACCTGATGGATGAAGGAACCCTGGGTGGAAAATCCTTTGTGATCGGTTTGGCCAATGGCGGCGAAGTTATGGACTTCAATGAAGCTTACGAATTGCCCGAAGATGTAAAAAGTCTGGCAATGGATACTGTAGATGGCATCATCGATGGCACAATCACCATCAACCTTGGTGAATAATTGTTATCGATAAAGCAGCATTAATTTTATCCCCCTTCCTTGTTGCAAGAAGCTAGGAGGGGGGATGAAAAGTGTTTAGGTAAAGTTTGGAGATCAGGTTCATTAGAAACTGCCCTCCCAGGTTTATCATAAACTAGTTTAGAAAAGGGTCTCTTATGACTGATTCAAACATACTTCCTTCCGGACATACACGGATTGACCATCTGGACATGCAAGGAATCACAAAAAGATTTCCAGGTGTGTTAGCCAACGATAATGTGGATTTCAGTGTTCGTTCAGGCGAAGTGCACGCATTATTGGGTGAGAATGGTGCCGGGAAAACAACTTTGATGAAGGTTCTTTATGGCATGTATCATGCTAATGAAGGACGAATCTTGCTCAATGATGAACCCGTGGAAATCTTGTCTCCGACCGCTGCTATCAACCACGGAATTGGAATGATCCACCAGCATTTCATGCTGGTTGAATCCCTGACTGTCGCTGAAAATGTAGCATTGGGATTGAAATCGTCCCGGGAGCCATTGACCGACCTTGAAAAGGTTTCTGACAGGATAATTGAGTTAGCCAATATATATGGCCTTGATATCGATCCCAAAGCATATATCTGGCAGCTTTCGGTTGGACAACAGCAGCGGGTAGAAATCATCAAAGCCCTTTATCGGGGTGCGGCACTTCTGATCCTGGATGAACCTACAGCAGTTTTAACACCACAGGAAGTGGACGAATTTTTCTCGATCATCAGGGATATGGCCAGAGATGGGCATGGGTTGATCTTTATCTCTCATAAATTGCATGAGGTGATAGATATCAGCGATAGAGTATCTGTGCTTAGAGATGGTAAAAAAGTTGGTACCTTCCAGACAAAAGATGCCACCAAGGCTGACCTGGCACGCTGGATGGTTGGCCGTGATGTGGATTTCCGACCAGCAATTGAAAAGGTTGAACGAGGAGATGTCCGTTTAAAAGTAATCGATGCCTCATGCCGGAGTGACCGGGGAACCCCAGGCCTGGAAAATGTCAATTTGGAAGTCCAGTCAGGAGAGATCCTTGGTATTGCTGGTGTGTCTGGAAATGGACAGCGAGAACTTGCAGAAGTGATCACCGGACTGCGAGATATTACCAGCGGTCAGATTGAACTTGATGGATTGGATATCACGAAACTTTCACCCATAGATAGAACGGACAGAGCTTTATCTTACATTCCTGAGGAAAGGATGAAAGATGGCATGATCAAGGAATTTACGGTGTCGGAGAACCTGATCTTGAGAGAACATCATAAGAAACCGTTTTCCAACAGAGGCATACTCAATCTCAAAGCCATCGCCTCTCACAGCGCAGACTTGATAACTAATTTTCAGATCAAGACCCCGTCACAGGAGACCCCTGCAAAAAGTCTCTCGGGAGGCAATATTCAGAAAGTAGTGGTTGCTCGAGAACTCTCCAGGGAACCAAGAGTGATCATTGCTGCCCAACCGACGCGTGGTTTGGATGTTGGTGCGATGGAATATGTTCGGGAGCGTTTGCTGGAAGAGCGGAAATCAGGTACTGCCATTCTCCTAATCTCCGAGGATCTGGATGAGATTTTCGCTTTGGCGGACCGAATTGCAGTGATTTATGAGGGCCAGATCATGGGTATTGTTGACCGTGAAGATGCCACACCTGAAAAATTGGGTTTATTAATGGCTGGCGTAAAAGAAGGAGCATAAGTTTATGGGAAGTTTTAATGGTTATAAGTGTTCAATATGTGGAACTGAATATCAACCGGATGAAGTGACGTATACCTGCCCGAAGGATAACGGGATACTGGATGTGGTGCTAGATTATCCAGCTCTAAAGAAGAAGAAAACTGATGAGTTGATCCTAAAGGAAGAACCTTCCCTGTGGCGTTATTTTCCTTTGATCCCCGTGAAAGAAATGATCGGAGAAGGCACAACTTTACGCTCCGCTGGCTGGACACCTGTCTTCTCTCCACCCCAGATAAAGGATAGATTGGGATTGAAGCAGCTATGGATCAAGGACGAAAGCAGTAATCCGACCGCTTCATTTAAGGACAGGGCCAGTGCGATTCTGGTTGCCAGAGCCAGGGAAATCGGTGCGGAAGTGATCGTTACTGCTTCTACCGGGAATGCGGGTGCCGCTCTGGCAGGTATGGCTGCGGCAGTGAATCAGGAATCGGTTATCTTCGCGCCAAAAACTGCGCCACCAGCAAAAATTGCTCAACTGTTGATCTACGGAGCACGTGTGATCCTGGTAGATGACAATTATGATGCCGCCTGTAAGATATCCCTTGAAGCATCTGAGGAATTTGGTTGGTATAACCGCAATACTGGCTACAATCCCTTTACGGCCGAAGGGAAAAAGACAGCTGCTTATGAAATATGGGAGCAGGTGCTGCTCGCCAATCAGCTCGACCGTCCCCTATGTGTGTTTGTCTCAGTTGGTGATGGAAATATCATTTCTGGAATACACAAAGGGTTCAGAGACTTGTCCGAGATCGGTCAGATCAAAATCATGCCGCGAATATTTGGCTGCCAGTCGACTGGTTCAGCAGCGATCTATAACGCCTACACTTCTGGAAAAGAAGAGATACTTCCTGTGCAGGCTACCACCATGGCAGACAGCATCTCCGTGAACCTGCCCAGCGATGGTCTCAGGGCTCTACGGGCAGCTACGCAGACTGAAGGAGCTTATATCGCTGTGGAAGACCAGAAGATCCTGGAAGCGATATCCGATTTGGGTGCAGTTGGCATTTTTGCTGAACCGGCTGGCGCAACCGCCCTTGCTGGTTTGAAGGCTGCCCTCCAGACAGGGCTTGTAGGTGCAGATGATCCTATCCTGGTTATGAATACTGGAAGTGGATTGAAAGATGTGAAAGCTGCCAAGCAAGCTGCTGGTGAAGCGCCGGTGATCAAACCAACTCTGAAAGAGTTGAAAGAGCTTCTTCAAGGCTGATCCCTGGATTGTCCAGGAAAGGCAGAGATACTATGATATCCAAACCAACATATACCATTATTGCCCCGATATACAATGAGATCGATAATATCCAGGTTTTATATATGCGGGTATGTGAGGTGATGGATTCAACAGGAGAACCCTGGGAATTTGTGATGGTCGATGATGGATCATCTGATGGATCCACTGACGCAATCCTGGAACTTAGGAAGAAGGATGACAAAATCGTCCCGGTGATCTTTGCTCGCAATTTTGGCCATCAGATTGCTGTAACTGCTGGTTTGGACTACAGTCAGGGTAAAGCTGTGACCATCATAGATGCTGATTTACAGGATCCACCTGAAGTAATTCTCTCCTTGATCGAAAAATGGAAGGAAGGGTACGAAGTCGTTTATGCCACCCGGTCCAAACGTGAAGGAGAAACCTGGTTTAAGCTTTTCACTGCTTCAGCGTTTTACCGCTTGATCCAGCGTATCACAGATATAAATCTGCCAATGGACACTGGTGATTTTCGGTTATTGGACCGCAAAGTTGTTGATGTGATGGGAAGCATGCGGGAAAAACACCGTTTCTTGCGAGGAATGTCAGTTTGGGTTGGTTTCCGACAAATCGGAGTGGAGTACGAAAGAGCGGAAAGATTAGCGGGGGAAACTAAATACCCACTTAAAAAAATGTTCAAGTTGGCCAGCGATGCCATTACGGGATTTTCATACTTCCCATTGCAGCTCGCCACGTACCTGGGTTTTGCCTTTACAGGAATTAGCTTTCTTGCTATCCTTGCGCTGATAATTTTACGCTTGGTTGGTTCGCAATTTCTGATAGGGCAGGCAGCTACCCTGATAGCAGTTTTATTTCTGGGTGGTGTGCAGTTGTTATCGATCGGTATGATAGGGGAATATATTGGAAGACTCTATGATGAAGCAAAAGGTAGGCCGCTTTATACAGTCCGCGGTGATCTGGAGGTGAAGGAAGAATAGGCAATATAATATCAGTTTCCAAAAGTTGAAAAATAAGAATTAACCAATATGGGAAAGGAAAATGAAATGATTGATTTGAGAATGGATAAGAAACAATTAGAAAGAACAGTAGAACGGGCCAAAGAACGGAATATTATTATTCCAACCTTTGCTCAAATGAAAAACCCAGATTTGATCCCTGACAGTGTGAAAGAGGAACTGAAAAAGATTGGTCTGTGGGATATCACATCACGCAATCTGTTCAGGATCACCTGGAAGAACGAACCGACAGCACAAGGCGGCGGATATGGCGGCGTTAATTTTGTTGAATTGCCATCCAGCTTAACTGGTGTTGATGCCAGAATCATTGCCCTGGTCGGAAAATGGTTCCCCACCGGAGCCCACAAAGTCGGCGCGACTTTCGGCTGTCTGGTTCCCCCGCTGGTCACCGGTCAATTCGATCCCACTTACCATCAGGCTGTTTGGCCTTCCACCGGCAACTACTGCCGCGGCGGCGCCTATGATGCTTCCCTTCTAGCCTGTGAATCCATCGCTATCCTTCCTGAAGGCATGAGCCGGGAACGTTTTGAATGGCTTGAAAAGGTAGCTGGTGAAGTGATCGCGACCCCCGGATCCGAGAGCAACGTTAAAGAGATCTACGATAAAGTCTGGGAACTGCGCGCTGAACGAGATAATGTCTTTGTCTTCAATCAGTTTGATGAGTTTGGCAACTACCTCTGGCATTATGAGATTACAGGCCACGCTATGGAAGAGGTTCTGCAGCAGGTAATGGGACCGAATGACGAATACCGTGGTGTTTGCCTGACCACTGGTTCTGCAGGAACTCTGGGCTGCGGCGATTATATGAAACAGAAATTCCCCAGCAGCAAAGTAGTAGCCGGAGAGGCACTGCAGTGCCCGACTCTGCTCGAAAACGGATTTGGTGCCCACCGTATTGAGGGCATTGGCGACAAACACGTTCCCTGGATCCATAATATGAGGAATACGGACATGATCATGGCCATTGACGACAATACTGTTGTCAACCTGGCTCGACTCTTCAATGAACCTGAAGGACATAAATACCTAGCAAAGAAAGGTGTCCCTCAGGAACTGGTTGACAAACTTGATCTGCTGGGATTCTCCAGTATTGCTAATACCGCCATGGCGATTAAGATGGCTAAATATTATGAAATGGATGAAAGCGACATTGTCCTGACCGTTTGGACCGACTCCATGGAATTGTACGGTAGTCGCCTGAAAGAGATGCACGAGGAAGTTGGCGAGTACACCGCTATGGATGCCGGCATGACAGATGCCCGTTATCTTGAAGGTCTTACTCCCAATTATCTGCAGGAGCTGACCTATGAAGATCAGCGCCGGGTCCACAACCTGAAATACTTCACCTGGATTGAGCAGCAGGGTAAAACCTATGAAGAGATCCAATCCCAGTGGTATGATAAAGATTATTGGACCAATTTCCAGGAGCAAATCCCTGAAATTGATGAATTGATCACAGAATTCAACGGTAAAGTTGGGTTGATTTAGTCTGAAAAAGCTGTATAAAATGAGAAGCGGTTTCCGCAAAGGAGACCGCTTTTTGTTTTCTAAATGTAATTGTGAGGACTCCCGACAGCGAGGAGGAAGACCTAGCAATAACCCAAAACATATTTAGTTATCAACCTATTGAAATGGGGCAGGAAGCCCGCAATAATGAAAAGAAAGGGGGTTTATTATGAATGATCCTTATCTCTCTCCTGATGCTTTGATCCTGGTTGCGATTATACCTACACCGGAAGATCTTCAGGTTGCAAGGGTCTTAGGCTGGTACCGGATCCCATCCCGGACCGCACCACGCATATTGAATGTAGATTATCTGGCATTTTATCAACCAGCAGCATTCAAGATGAACAGGTGGAGGATTGAATTCCTGGCGCCGGTATTGGGCCATGAATTAACAACTCGTTCCGAATTACTTCAGGATGAAGTTGACCATCCCCGAGCGGATGAAGAATACTTTAAGGTCCAGCTTGGGTCTGTGAAACCGTTGAGCAATCCGATTGGGGCGGGGGATTGGAAGCGATTTACTTTTTTATATACTACCGGTGAGTATTTCCGGGGGGCAAAAATCCTCACTGATCTGACAGTAGCGCCGTCAGAACGTAGAAGGTTGTGGACAGCCCTTAGAGAACGTGGAACAAATAATTCAAGTTACCAGACAGAACTTGGTGACCTGGATGCGATTCCAAATGACATTTTATCTGCCTTGTTGGGAATCCCGGAGAGTTGATTTTTTCCAATTTCTAGAAATTGTCAAATCGGTCTCACCTTCTTTTGCGAGAGCCAAAAAGTTCTCTGGTGTATAATTCAAACGGCAATATTTTTCCCTGTTTTTGGTCATATTAAAAGGAAATCATGATGGAAAAGATTTTAATTAAAAATGGCATATTGATATCCCCAACTGAAACTATCGAAACAGATTTGCTGATTGAGGGTGATAAGATCGCCCAATTAGGCAGCAATCTGGAGGTTGATGGTACAGAGGTTATTGATGCGTTTGGAAAATATTTGATGCCGGGTGGTATAGATCCCCATGTTCACCTTGACTTGCCCATGTTTGATACTGTTTCTTCCGATGATCATTACACTGGTCACAAAGCAGCTGCCTTTGGGGGAACAACAACAGTGATGGATTTTGTCGAAGACAAAGATCCTGATCTGCTAAAAAACATCGCTGCCCTACGTGAAAAAGCGGATCCTAAAGCGGCTATTGATTACAGTTTTCATATCAATATCACAAAATTCAATGATAACGTCGCTTCTCAGATCCCCGCAATCCTTGAGAGCGGTGTGACAACCTTGAAGGTGTTCACAGCCTATAACAATCGATTACGGCTCCAGGATGGGGAGATTTTCCAATTAATGCAAATAGCTGCCAAATATGGATTCTTAACCATGCTTCATGCAGAAAATGGAGATGTGATCGACATCCTGGTGGAGGAAGCTCTTAAAGCGGGTCATACAGAACCTATCTGGCATGCCCGCACCCGACCTGCCTGGGGAGCAGTAGAATCGGTTTTGCGGAGCGCTGCTCTGGCGGCTCAATCTAATGCGCCACTTTATATTGTGCATATGAATACAGCCGGCGGTATTGATCAGCTGGCTTATGCCAGGGAGCGTGGTGTGCCAATTATGGGTGAAACCTGTCCGCAGTATTTGTTGTTCACTGAAAACGAGCTGAAAAGACCAGACGGCTCCAAATGGATCTGTTCACCGCCAATGAGGACAAAATTTGATAATGAGCGTATTTGGCAAGGTTTGATGGATAATACTCTACAAACAATGGGCACTGATCATTGCCCTTTCTTCTACGATGGTACAAAATCTATCAACTATGAAGGTGAAGCGGTCATGATCCCGGGAAAAGAATTAGGTTCGGATGATTTCACAAAAATTCCAAATGGCCTGCCTGGTGTGGCTGACCGGATGCCGATCCTTTGGACTGAAGGTGTTGGAAAGGGCAAGATCACCCCAAACCAGTTTGTCGCTTATACCAGCGCTAATCCTGCTCGCATATTTGGTCTTTATCCCCAAAAGGGATGCCTGGAGCCTGGATCGGATGCAGACCTGGTGATCTGGGATCCTGATAAAAAGCTGGTTTACGGAGTAGATGTTGCCCATCATCGAACGGATTACAATCTTTATGAGGGATGGGAATTGCAGGGTTATCCCGAGAAAGTATTTTTAAGGGGAAAATGCATTGTAGATGGGGATCAATGGCTCGGAAAACGCGGTCAGGGCCAATTCCTTGCACGAAAACCATTTGCTGAAGTGATTTAATGGCATAGTGGATTGATTAAGAGGGTGGTTAAGATAACATCCTGATAGATAAATAGAAATAGATCACGCATCTGAAAGTGAGGGGGTTATAAAACTGACGATGCGTGATTGTTTTAAATGGAACCAGGATGCGTGATGCTGATAGATACATGAGAATATTGGCTTATTGGCGCAAGGTTTGATAAAGCTGTGGTTTAAAGGATCACGCATCCTTCATAAATGAGGGGGGTTTTTGTATGTCACTAAAACGTTCAATTTTTGGTCACTATATTCACCTATTTAATCGCGGAAATCATAGGGATGCCTTGTTTAAGAAAGAAGAGAGTTATCATCTTTTTCTTGAGATGTACAAAAAGTACATGAAGCCTATTGCGTTATTGTACGCTTATTGTTTGTTGCCTACCCATTTTCATCTATTGGTCAAAGTTAGAGGTAGTCATGAGATTGGAGATATTTGCCAGTATGATGAAATGTTTTGGTACCAATACAGATCTTTTTTAGGAATCTATACAAAAAAGATCAATAATACATATGAAAGATCAGGTTGTTTAGTAAACGGTGGTTACTCCAATGTTATGGACCCGAAAAAAAATTCTTTTTACCAATTATT
>Ga0180435_10000362_pt1 | contig 47317 bp, 41 predicted proteins | sample SS_ome_3_FD_132467 | JGI IMG/M metagenome (GOLD analysis project Ga0180435, IMG submission 132467) | Hypersaline lake sediment archaeal communities from the Salton Sea, California, USA - SS_3_S_1 metaG | ecosystem: Environmental > Aquatic > Non-marine Saline and Alkaline > Hypersaline >... | reverse complement strand
GGGCAACCTCAAACCGGGCGACATTCCGGCTGACGTGCGGGTTAAATGCATCGACTCACTGGTCAAAAATTACTTTGTAGAGAAAAACGTAGTCCAGGGCGGCTATCCCCTGGATATGCGCTATGCCGGTCCCCGGGAAGGCCTGCTGCACGCTGTTTTCCGCCAGAACTACGGCTGCTCCCGCATGATCATCGGCCGCGATCACGCCGGCGTGGGTGACTTTTACGGCATGTTCGAAGCCCAGACCATCTTCGACCGCATCCCCTACCCCGAAGAAGCAGGCAAAGCACTGGCCTGTACACCGCTGAAAATTGACTGGACTTTCTACTGCTACAAGTGCGACGGCATGGCCTCCCTGCGCACCTGCCCCCATGACAAAGAGGACCGCGTACTGCTCTCCGGCACCATGCTGCGCAAAATGCTCAGCGAAGGCGGCGAACTTCCCGATCATTTCGGCCGGGATGAAGTCGTGGCCATTCTGCGCGACTACTATGAAAATCTCACCGAGAAGGTGGAGATCAAGACCCATAAGGCTGCCACCGGTAATTAATTCGCCTGCGGCGAATTAATTATTCGCGGCTGCGCCGCCGAGAAATTATTAAAAGGGGTGACATTCAGTCACCCCTTTTTTTATATGCAAGCATCAATTCTATTGTTGATGCTGTACACTGGCATATTCAGATAAAAGGCACGTCGGGCAAGTTGAATATAATGTTCGGCAAACGCAACAAGTCCAATTCCAATGCTGAAGTGTTGAATGCCACAGCGATCCTAATCAAGAACTTGATGATTTTTTGCACTTCCAGGTACCGGAGCGCACCAGCCTATAGCCTCTATCCTTTGGCCCATAACCTACCATATGAACAAAAAAAGGAGAGCAGAAAAATTTTCGCTCTCCTTTCTATGAACTTAATTTACAGCGGCGCAGCCGCTTAAGTCGTAAATTAAATCGCCCCAGCGATTTTATTTACGACCGATGTACTCGTTATAAACCATGGCCGTGGTGCGGTAGACCAGGTGGGCCAGTTTGGAGAAAGGCGTATAGGCAAACAGGCTCCAGACGAAAATCAGGTGCAGAAAATAGATCCAATTGGACAGGAACATCAGACCGGCCAGCCGGGCCATCTCGGTGAGCATGCCGGTCACGCCCAGGGCCACGGCCAGGCCCAGCAGGTACCAATCCATGTAGCTGTGCAGGCCATCCTTCTGGGCCAGACGGTTTTTCAGCAGCAGCACGGAACCGATGACCAGGGAGATACCGGCCAGGTTGGCCAGCCATTTGATAGGATTGATCTGCCGATAGGGGCCTTCGATGTGGAAAACCCATTCGGCCAGGAAGAAACAGGCCGTTACCACAAAAAGGCCTATAAATCCGTACAAAACCATCATATGGGCCGTGGAGCGTTCACGATTCTCAGTACATTCGGTGAATTTCCGATGGGAGAGGATGGTCAGGATGGTGGGGATAATGGCCTTCACAAAACCCGCCGGGTCTATCTTTTCCTGGTCGGTGCGGCCGGCGGCCAGGGAATTGGCGTGAATATCCGCAACAAAATTTTTCAAGCCCAGGGCAAACACCGCAATGGCCGCAGTAAAGGTGGGGATCATGATGATATCCACCAGATAATTATTGATGAAATCGGACTGCCATACCTGATCCGCTCCGGGAAAGGGATGAAACCAGCTAAGGCCCACAATATTGGAAATGATACCCAACACGATAAAAATCACCGCGGGAATGGCCAGCAGCACGGGCAGTTTTTTGGGATCGTTGACCATCTGGGCGATCTTTTTGGGAGTAGCATACTCCTGGATGGTGTAAAGCCGCAGGGCAGAGAGAACATCACCCGGTTTGGCGCCCCGGGGACAGAGGGTGGTGCAGTCGCCGCAGTTGTGGCACAGCCAGATATCCCCGTTGCCGATCAAACGATCCTTAAGCCCCCAAGAGGCTGCGATCATCTCTTTACGGGGAAAGGGGCCGTCATCCGGCGAAATAGGGCAAGCCACCGAACAGGTGGCGCATTGAAAACATTTCTTGAGATCCTGCCCGCCCAGTGTGGATAATTCCTTGATAAATCCTACATCAGGCTCGAGCATATATGCATCCGCCATAATCGATCCTCCTAAAGAATCCTAAGACATCCAATATTTGGATGTTGCGGGAGAACAGTTTCAGGGGGCGCCGGAGGAAAACCGGAAATTATCCGTTTATACCTTCCGGCGCCACAGATTAGAAGCCTTTGAAGGGGTTGGGACCCAAATCTTCAATGGATTCCACAAAGTCGTTAATGATTTGCGGAATCTTATGGTACTCGTCAATAGCCACCTGGAACTGGGTGACCCGTTCCTCTTCCAGGGCCAGGCTGGCCAGGGCGTCACCGATCTTTTTCATGCGGATATCGGCCAGCTCACTGCCCTTGACAAAGTGGCACTGGTAATCGTCCCCATGCTTGCAGCCCATGAGGAACACACCGTCCATACCCTGGGACAGGGCATCCTTGATCCAGATGACGTTCACCGAACCGAGGCAGCGCACGGGAATCAGACGCACATCCGCCGAATAACTCAGGCCGTTGAGACCGGCTATATCCAGGGCTGGATAGGCATCATTCTCACAAACCAGACCCAGAATCCGGAAAGGCGGCTCTTCGTAATCGTCTTCCGACGGAACGCCGATGGCCTTCACCTGGGACCCGATGCTGTCGATGTTGTAATCGGCAAAGCCGATGATGCGTTCCGGGCAGGCACCCATGCAGGTTCCGCAGCGGCGGCAGCGGGCCGGATTGGGTTTGGGCGTACCCTTTTCATCGTCATCCAGGGCGCCGAAGGGGCACTCTTCCGTACAGCGCTTGCACTGGGTGCAGCGCTGGAAGAAGAAATCGGGGAAGGTCATATCCCCGGAGCGCGGGTGCACCGCAACACCGCGGTTCACCGATTCGAGGCACTGAATGGCCTTGAGGGCCGCGCCCGCCGCGTCTTCCACGGACTCTTCCACGGTGAGCGCCCGGCGGATTCCGCCGGCGGCATAGATGCCGGTCCGCTGGGTTTCGTAGGGGAAGCAGATGAAGTTGGAGTCGGCATAGTCATCATACAGGTCGTTATCCCGGAATCCGGGACCCTGGCGATAGGCCAGGTTGATGACCGGGTCGTCCTTGGTGACCGGCACCATACCGGTGGCCAAGACCACCAGGTCCGCCTTGACTTTGACCTTTTCACCCAACAGGGTGTTGTCCGCTTCCACCACCAGGCCGCTGCCGTTTTTGGTCACGGCAACCACTTCACCTTTGGTGAGAAAAACTCCCGGATCCTGCTGCATGCTTTTGTAGAAATTCTCGCTCAGGCCGGGGGTGCGCATGTGCTGGTAAAAAACAAAGGCCTTACCTTCGGGGTAGTCTTCCCGGACATATTTGGCCTGCTTCAGGGCCACCATGCTGGTGACCGAGCCGGCATAGGCGAAATCGCGGTCATCACCCTGGCCGGGGCTCTGCACAAAAACTACCGACTGGGCTTCCTTGCCGTCGGAAGGCCGGGTGATCTTGCCCTGCTTGGCGATCTGTTCGAACTGCTCATTGGTGATCACGTCGGGCAGCTCGCCGTACCCGAGATGGGCAAATTCACCCTCTTCAGGCTCATAGGGGCGCCAGCCGGCGGCCAGGACCACGGCCCCAAAAGCTTCGCCCTGGGGATCGAACTGCAGGATATCCTGTTTGCCCTTGTTGAATTCCAGGTATTTTTCGTGGAGCTGATCCACATCCAGTTCCTTGCCGTCTTCGTCAACCTTCATTTCATCGGGCAGGGGAAAGGGTACATCGAACTCGATCTTTTCACCCGGTTTTTTCAGGGTAACCAGGAAATTACCGGGTTCTCCGGCAATGCGGGCCACCACCGTATTGGCTTTGACGGTGATCCTGGCATTTTTTTCCACGGCCTGGATCTTATCGGCCACGATGGGCGCGGACAGTTCCTCGTAGGGTTCGCCCACCGGCAACTGTTTGCGCCAGTTCACGGCATGGCCGCCCAGGGCACTGTTTTTCTCCACGATGGTGACATCATAGCCCGCTTCCGCGGCATCCAGGGCGGCGGACATACCCGTAACGCCGCCACCGATAACCAGAATATTATTGGTGAAGGTTTCCAGCTTGTATGGTTCGGGCAAGTCAACCTTTTCCACCCGGGCCATGCCCATTTTGATGTAGTCTTCGGCCATCATCTGCACACGGTCGAAGTTATCCTCATCCTCTTTTTCTTCCTCGGTAAGGGCGGGAAAATCGCTCCGCGGATGGGACCAGGTCACCCCTTCGCGAAGATTAACGCGCTCCACGATACAGCCGTCAAAGCGGAATACATCGTGGTTGACCCGCCGGGAACAGGCGGCCAGCACCAAGGTGTTGGTACCTGCTTCAATTTCTTCCTTCAAAAAGTCCACACCCGCCTGGCTGCACAGAAAATCGTGGGTCTTGACCGGCAGACCCTCCTCTTCAGGAACTTCGCAGAGCGCCTCGACATCCAGCGCCTCGCCAATCCCGCAACCCTTGCAGATATAGACACCGTATTTTTTATCCATGGGTGACCTCCTACCTTTTCACCAGCGTTTGAATGGCCTTTAGGGCCATACCGGTTGCATTTTGGTTGGATGATACAACATCCGCGGGCTTGTTGGCACAACCGGCCGCAAACATACCTCCCCGGGCGAAATCGTTAACGATGAAGCCGTCGGGGTTGTAATTAAGATCGGCCGGCAGTTTGACGTTGGCGGCAGTGGGCTGCATTCCCGTGGCCAGCACCGCCATGTCAACCGTCTGGTGAACCTTTTCGCCGGTGACGGCATTTTCAGCCACCACGGTGATTTTACCGGAACCTGCATCTTCGCTGACTTCAGCCACCTTACCCTTGACGAAAAAGATATTTTCATCCTTTTTCATCTCATCGTAGAAGCGCTCGTAGCGATAGCCGGGCGCCCGCAGATCGATATAGAAAATGTATATTTTGGCGTCGGGATAACGCTCCCGCACATAGGTGGCCTGTTTCAATGAGGCCATACAGCAAATGTAGGAACAGTAAGGCAGGTGGTTTTCGTCCCGGGAGCCGGCGCACTGCACAAAGGCCACGCTTTCCGGGGGTTGGTCATCGGAGGGCCGCAGAATTTTACCCTGGGTGGGTCCGTTGGGTGCGGCCAGGCGCTCCATCATCATGTTGGTGATGATATTGGGATACTGGCCAAAACCGAGATTATCGATGCGCGCTGCATCATAGGGCTCCCAGCCCGTGGCCCAGACAATGGCGCCTACGTTGAGATCCAGGCTGTTTTCCTGCATATCGAGGTCCACGGCGTCGTACTTGCAGGCCTCCTGGCAGCGTTGGGCATCTTCCGTGCCGATGATCTGGGGTGAAATCACATAGCGCGCCGGAAATGCCATTTCGAAAGGCAGGTAGGCGGCCTTGGTGGTATTCATACCGAAGTTGTATTCACTGGAAATTTCCGTCTGGCAGGCCTCGGCACACGCCCCGCAGCAGGTGCAGTTTTCGTTTACATAGCGCGGGGTCACTTTAACGGTTACATTGTAGTTGCCGGGGCCGCCGTCCACCTTGGAAACTTCCGCCATGGTGAACACTTTGACCCGGGGATTATCCTTGATACGTCTGAAGTTGATTTCCAAGCCGCACGTGGGGGGGCACAATTTAGGAAAATACTGATTTAACTGTGAAACACGCCCGCCCAGGTAGGGATTCTTTTCAACCAGAAAGACCTCATAGCCCACCTCGGCGGCTTCCAGGGCGGTGGTCAATCCGCTGATCCCGCCGCCGACAACCATGATGGTGCCACTCGCAGGGGCTACTTTCGCGTCTGCCATGCTTCTCCCTCCGTAGGTTGAAGTTGTTTAAACCGTTCTAGAATTCTGGCCAACGATTCTAGGGTATTCAGTGCCGGTCAAAAAACAAGCTTGATATTGGTTTTCGCCTAGGCACCGTGCATTGAAACCGGAGTCTTAAGGTCCAGGCGATACCCTCTTAATTCATGTCCGCATGGTTGGGGGCTTTTCCCAAAAAAGGCAACCAAAACCCACAGTCATTCGGGCACGCCGTCTGGTGCTTGCACAAAGGGTTATCGCCTGAAATCGTTAATCCGCAGGAGTTTCTTAATAAAAACCTCCAGGTGCCAGGGGGCACCTGGAGGCAGGCAGGTTACTCGTCGACTAACTCACGGTCGACCCTCGCTTAATCCGGGATGATCTTGATGTATTCTTTCTTGAATACATCCCATTCGCCGGCTTTGGGATCGAACTTGGAGTTAACGAAACAGAACCAGTTCTCGTCATCCTGGCCCGGGTAGTCGGCTTGATAGTAGAAGCCGGGGTAGCGGGTCTCTTTACGATACTGGATGTGACGCAGATGGGACTCAACCGTCCAGATACGGTGAGTGATCTCCCAGGCGCGCATCAGTTCGTGAAGGTCGCCGGCAGCCAGTTTTTCGCAATCTTCGCGCATGGTGGCCAGCAGATCCATAACGATCTCAAGGTTCTTGGTGGTGGTCTGATAGAAGGTGGCCGTTCCAGCGCCGTACTCATGGGTGGCCTTCATCAACCGGTACATCATGCCCTCGGGTTTGAGGTAGTTGGGATTGATGTCGATGGCGGTGGTGTACTCACAGTTGTCCAGGAAGGTGCGGACCGGTTTGTAAATCAGGTCCACCAGTTCTTCTGAGGACTGGGCGACAGCCGGCGCATAGTCGGCATGATCCTTGGCGTAGCGCACCATCTCTTTACCGACCATACGGCCTTCGGCATGGGAACCGGAGGAGAACTTGTGGCCGGAGCAGCCCACGCCGTCGCCGGCGGTGAACAGGCCGTTGACCGTGGTCATGCGGTTGTAAACCTTGCCGTTGTCGGCTTTGATTTTGTAAGCATCCGGGACCCAGTCGTAATCCGGGCCGGAGACCCACAGGCCACAACAACCGGAGTGGGAGCCCAGCAGGTAAGGTTCGGTGGGCATAACTTCGGAATTCTTCTTTTCCGGCTCACAGTCCTGGGCACACCACAGGTTGGCCTGGCCACAGGTCATATCCAGGAAGTCTTCCCAAGCTTCGGACTCAAGATGCTTGAGCTCTTTCTTGCTCATGGTGGCACCGAGTTCGGCCAGGGCGGTCACGGTATCCATCAGGATGGGCCCGCGGCCTTCCTTCATCTCGAACAGCATCAGATGGTTCCGCAGGCAGGTCGGGGTGATGGCGGCCGTGCCGTAGGGTGCATATTTTTCCAGCTCGGCTTTGGCGGCATCACTGCCGGCAAAGGCTTCACCCAGACCGTTGAGGGTTTTGGCTTTGAACAGCAGGAACCAAGCGCCCACAGGGCCGTACCCATCTTTAAAACGGGCCGGGGTGAAACGGTTTTCCATCATGGAGAGTTCGGCACCCACGCGCATCAGCATGGTGTAGGTGGAACCGGAGTTCCAGACCGGGTACCAGGCACGCCCTTTACCTTCACCCACGGAGCGGGGCTGGTAAATATTCACGGCGCCGCCACAGGCTACCATCATGGTCTTGCATTTGATGATGTAGACTTTGTTTTCACGCACGGAGAAACCCACCGCGCCGGCGATCTGGTTCTCTTTGTTGGCGTCCAGCAGCAGTTCGACGATGAAACAGCGCTCGAGAATATTCTCGTCGCCCAAGGCCAGCTTGGCGGCTTCGGCAACCACGCGTTTGTAAGATTCACCGTTGATCATGATCTGCCATTTACCGGTGCGTACGGGAGTGGCGCCAGCTTTCAGGGTGCCCATTTTCTGGCCTTTTTTTCCGTCCAGGTTTTTCCCGTCTTCGGTTTTCTTCCAGACCGGCAGCCCCCACTCCTCAAACAGATGAACAGAGTCGTCCACGTGGCAGCCGAGGTCGAAAATCAGGTCTTCACGAACGATGCCCATAAGGTCGTTGCGGACCATGCGCACATAGTCGTCCGGAGTGTTTTCGCCGATATAGGTGTTAATGGCGGAGAGACCCTGGGCCACAGCGCCGGAGCGCTCCATGGCGGCCTTGTCGCACAGCAGGACCGATTGTCCTTCATCCATCCACTTTTTTACTTCGAAAGCCGTACCGCAAGCAGCCATACCACCGCCCACGATCAGAATGTCAACTTCACGCTCCTCGACTTCCGGATCCCTAACGGCCTTGAGTTCGCCTAATGGTTTGTTCGGTAATGCCATATTCTATCCTCCTTGGTATTCCCAAATAGAGATTTGCTATAACACGTTTAATGATAAAAATAGTGCATCGACGATCCGAGTGGGTTAGACAGTCGCCAAGGGCGTCGGAATCGCGTAGCCATCAGCCTCTTCCGTGGACAGCAAGCCACTTTCGAGATCCTTACCTTTGAGGTCGCCATAGGCATTGGCCGTGCCTTCTGCGGTAGTCCGGATGGGGAACTTGAAGCGTTTGATGAGGCCATTGCGGAACTTACAGGTCCACATCACATCTTCGGTGCCCAGCATGGGCATAATGCTGCTTCCCAAGGGTACGAAGTCGGCATAGCCGCGGACTTCAACAGCCTGGGTGGGGCAAATTTTGACGCAGGAAAAACATTCCCAGCACTGATCCGGTTCCTGGTTGTATGCCTTCATGGCATTGGGGTCCAGAACCATCAAATCGTTCGGGCAAATGTACATGCAAGCGGTTTTGTCGCCGCCCTTGCAGCCGTCACATTTTTCGTCAATTACGAAACTCGGCATTTAATCTACCTCCTGAGAAATTACTTAGTGAGACGTTGGGGTTAACTACCCAGCATTAAATGCTGTACTGTTAAATTGAACCTACCTTCACACCTCCCTTCTAACTAATAAGTTCCGGAAAAAAACCGTCCGGGTTACGATTTGTTCGGTTTGGGGAACTAAGATATCCACCGTACCTTATAGTATCATCCGTATAATATTATCTGCTTGATATCTACGGATCTCGGTCAAGGCTCACCGCACACAGCAGACTCCCGGGATGGCTCCCGGTATATGAATAAAGTTGCAGACAAATCAAAATCTTCATACATTTCAGTATGATAGGACGATGGTTAGCACAAGACAGATTAAATATCATCCAAAACCCTGCCTTGTCAAGCATTTTGGATGCCCAGCATAACCGCGCTTTGACTGGTTTTTCAATGTTATTTACGGTCATTGCAACATATAGACCGCTAGGCCGCATGTGATACTATATATTGTGGAAAAAATCGTCGCGGGTTTTGACGGCAGGCCCTGAAATCCGCTCCAGTAACGATATCCGACAACCCGCACCCCTCCCGCCGGCCATCGGTTGACATGTCCGGGTGGGGTGATAGGGTGGCGCCCGGGCGGTGATCTCATCATCCATCCTACGAAAAACTGCGTAAATCTGCGAAAAACTGTGCAAAACCAATAAAAATCGGAAAGGCTAGGTTTGGAACCTCAAATCACACCCATCTCAGCCGACGACTCCTTTAGTTTCGGCTGCCACAGTAAAGTCTCCTGTTTCAATGCCTGCTGCCGGGATTTGAACCAATTTTTGACGCCCTATGAAATCCTGCGGCTGAAAACACATTTGAAGTTGGATGCCGAGACATTTCTGGCCCGCTACACCCAATCCCATACCGGTCCCTCCACCGGTTTGCCCATCATTACGCTTAAACCGGGTCCCGGAAAGGATCTCCCCTGCCCTTTTGTTTCATCCGCAGGGTGCCGGGTCTACCCGGACCGCCCCGCTTCCTGCCGGATTTATCCCCTCATGCGCGGGGTGCAGCGGGACGCCCAAAGCGGAGCACTGGTGGAGCATTATGCCGTACTCAGGGAACCCCATTGCCGGGGATTCGAACAGCCCGCAAACCAGACCGTAGCCCAATGGGTGGCGGATCAGGGACTTGCGCCCTATAACACCATGAATGACCGCATGGCAGCGATCATTGCAACAAAAGCCAGGCACCAAACCGGTCCCCTGGATTTACGGCGCAGCCAGCTGTTCCGCCTGGCACTCTACGACCTGGACAATTTCCATCGGCATGTATTTGATAAAGGACTGCTGGCGGGCTTCCCCCTGAAGGACGGCAGACTGGAAAGCGCCCGGCGCGACCAAACCGCCCTGTTGGATATCGCATTCACCTGGATCACCCAATCGTTGTTTTAACGTTGTTTTAACGTTGTTTTAACGTTGTTTTAGCGTTGTTTTAACGAAGAAGGCCATTTGTGGATGGGTACTATTTAAACGGGCGGATTACCTTGGTGGAAATCCCGAAAAGATAGAGTCTCACCCATTGGTAGCCGAATTTCAACAATTCGGAATCATCCCTTTTTATTTTCTTGAGGGTCGGCCCGGGAATGCGATAGCGGCGGCGGAAGGAGCTCTCAAAAACGAATTCCCGGAAGCGATCCAGATTGTAGACCGCCATAAAGGCCATCTTCCCCTGGGATGAGTCCGGCCCCTGGCCGCGCCAGGGATCCGGTCGCCCTGAATCTGCATGGAACAGGCCCTTGAAGGCCGCCCATTTGGCCGTGTGGCCATTGTACTTTTCAGCACTCTGATCCCGAAACCAGGCATTGAGGGTCCACTGGCGCGACTCCCGGGGTCCCAGGCAGAATTCCGGGGGACGCAAAAAATAAAGCATTGCGCCGGGCCGGCCCTGGTCGTCAAACAGCTGGCCCTGCTCCACCGGGAATGTCCGGCAGGTTCCGGGCCGATCCGGGTATACACGGCAGCCCTCCGGCGATAAAAAGGGACAGGTGCGCTCCTCATTGTCGGCCATCTTCAATAGGACCTCCGGAAAGTGGTTCCCGGGACGTAAAACCACATCCACATGGCGCTCCAGAAATTGGTCGCTGTTGATCTTAAGGCCGTTCTTCAAACGCAATACATCATAGGGATAAAGATAGAGATTCAGATTCCGGCAGCAGCGGTTGAAGCACTCAATATCCGGGTGGCAGCGAAACCGAAAGGTATCCTCGGGGGCCAGACGCCGGCCGGGGAGCCGGTCCAGGTCGTTAAGATCAACAGCTTTCATGGTTGGTTTCCGTGTATGGGGAGAGTGTCAAAAACTGTGTCTGCCAGCAGAATTTCCGCCACGGTTAATTTCAGGCGCCGGGTGAACCCCAGGGTCCTGCGCAAATCCTGTTCCAGGAGCGCCATGCGCCGGTAAAAGCGGGTGCGGTCAAAGGATCGATAGGGCACGGAGGTTCCAATCCGCCGGGCAAACGTATCACAGCCGGGGTGATGCTGCACGCCACCGGCGGGCATCTGCAGCTCATGGGGAATGCCGTGCAGCCGGCAAATCATGGGCCGAAAGCGGTATATCAGGCACTGGCCCGCCTCATTGAGCGGGCACCACACTCGCAGGGGATCAGGGCCCCCCTGATTTTTCCGGTAAAGCGCGGTTACCTCCCGGCAACGCCCCAGAACCGCATGGCGCATGGTGACGGGCAGGCTGCGCAACCCCTGGTGGAGGTAGATAAACTCCAGCAGGGTATGGTGATAAAACCGGGTTTGGCAACAATTGTCCCGGCAGCCATCACAAGCGAAATCATAGTAGGCGGCCTGCTCCCGGTAGGCATCGCCCATTTCGGCAAACAGGGTGATCAGGGAATTAAGGGCTTCCCCGACCACAGGACTGCGGGTAACATTTTCAAATCGATCCATGGATTCCCACTGGCCAGCACAGTTTGAGTAAGCACGCGTCATTTCACGATTCAGCCAGTGTTGAACCCGGATGAGCTGACCGGGCCTGGATTCGTCGGCGACACACTTTTCAGCCCACACTTTACAATGTAAGCCAAAATGGCTAGTCTATCTGTGGAGATACCAATTGTAAAGGGGGTGATCATGGAAGGCCATCATCTCATTTTAGGCACCGTACGCGATTTTCTGACCGGGGCAGAGCTGGAATTGACCCACGATGAACAGAACCGCCAGGCCATCGCCCGGTTCCTGGTCAGCGCCAAAGGATTCGCCAGGGATGATATCACTCCCCGGTATCAACTTGAAATCCGGGCGGGAGATAAACGGGCCATCGTTCCGGTGGACTTCCTGGTACGGGCCGGCCAGCGCATCGCCATGCTGATCAAATACGGCCCGGGCAGCCTCGTGACCCGTCAAAGACCGGCGCTGGCAGCCGGCCGCCTGGTGGCCGGCCATCAAATCCCCTGGGTGGTGGTCACCAATGGGGAGGACGCCCACATCCTTGACGGTTACAGCGGCAAGGTAGTATCCAAGGGGCTGGCCCAAATCCCTGACAAAACAGTGCTGGCCCGTGACACGGCATTCCGTGAGGCCGACGCCATACCCTCCCGCCGGGCGGATATGGAGGCCCGGATTTTATATGTCTACGAGGTTGATGGTGCCTGTCCCTGCGATACGACCATTTGCCGGCTCAATGCCTGACCCCTTTTTTTAAAACCTCACCATAAGGGGTCTTCCCTATAATAATGATTAGGGGCTTTTCTTTCCCGGTACGGCGTGAAACCCCCATAAATTTGAGGAGGTTCTATTTTTCTGTTGATTTTTTTGTTGAACTTCCCAATAATTGTTTTTAATATGTATCCTGTGTTGTTCCATATCGGCCCTGCTTTTGCGGGGCCGTGGTGCTGTATCGGGGCTTCATCCAGATGGCAAGTGGTTCTTTACGGCCATTAAAACCTGTTTAGCCAGGAGGTGTGAGCATAGCGTTACCAAGGCGATCCAATCGATTCAGTCAGGCGGATAAAACCAACATCAACAACCGGATTCGTGCAAGGGAAGTACGGGTTATTGATCCGGAAGGCAACCAGATCGGCATCCTGCCCACCCAGCAGGCTTTAGCAACAGCTAAAGACCTGGGGTTGGACTTGGTTGAAATTTCACCCAATGCCAACCCGCCGGTCTGCAAAATCATGGATTACGGGCGCTACAAATACGAACAGACCAAGAAGCGCCAGGAAGCTAAAAAGAAGCAAACTCGGTTCCAGGTCAAGGAGATCAAGGTCCGCCCCAAAACCGGCGACCATGATCTGCAAACCAAGATCGGGCACATCCGCAAATTCATTGCCAAGAAGGATAAAGTAAAGGTAACGGTTATCTTCAGAGGGCGCGAGATCACCCTATCCCAGCTTGGCAGGCAACTCCTCAATCGAATCGCTGAGGAAACCGAGGAAATCGCCACCGTGGAACAGGCCCCCAAATTCGAGGGGCGCACGATGGTTATGTTTTTAGCCCCCAAATAGTACCTGCACGTATCCCGTGGATGATGGTTCCGGGGACGTCCGCGGCTTTTAAGCAATCCATTTTCCTAACGGGGATTGAATTAGGCCCACTTGTTTCAAACCTCATAATAGTGGAGCAGCGGGATTTGAATTGAATGCGGCCGGAGCCGGCCGTGCAAGGGAGCCGACGGAGAAATCTTTGATGGCGTGGGTGGCCATTGGCAAAGCCCCACGCCATCTATTTTTATGTGCTTCCCCCGGTTGCAGGGCGCCTGGGGTGTTTCATTGTCGGCCCGTATATGCTAAAGGGCCTGGTCAAAAAAAATAACATTCCGGTGCAAACCGGCGTCGGGCAGCCGCGCCATAAAGCCGGTTATTAATTAATTACAGGGAGTAGAATCATGCCAAAGATCAAAACCAACCGGGCCGCAGCCAAGCGCTTTCGCAAAACGGGCAGCGGAAAATTCGCCTTTTCCAAATCCCATTCCAACCATATTTTGACAAAAAAAACGACCAAACGGAAACGGCGGCTGCGCAAGACCCATTTAATCGACAAAAGCAATGTGCGCGAACTGCGCACCCTCATGCCCAACGGATAGCCGGCGTCACAGCCCATGGGTTCCACCGGCATCCGCCGGGGCTGATGGCCCTAACCAATCCATTTTTCAGATGTCGAAGGCGGGAGCGGCCACGCGTCCCGTGACACCCGAAACCCCTCGTCCGGCACACGGTGCATACCGGTGTCCGGGTCGGGCAAGCAACCTTCTCGGCATAACCAACTGAGGGATTCCAAGGAGAAGCAGCATGCGTGTTAAAGGCGGTTACAAAACCAGACAACGACGTAAAAAAGTACTTAAAATGGCCAAAGGCTACCGCGGAGGACGGGGCAAACTGTTCCGGACCGCTACGGATTCCGTGGACAAGGCGTTAATGTACGCCTATCGGGACCGCAAGGTCCGCAAGCGTCAATTCCGGCGCCTCTGGATCACCCGGATCAATGCCGCTGCCCGCCTCAATGATTTGAACTACAGCCAGCTCATGCATGGCCTGAAACTGGCCAACATTGACCTGGACCGCAAGGTTCTGGCCGAAATGGCGGTGAGCGATCCGGCAGCCTTTTCCAAGGTTGCGCAACTGGCCGCCCAGCAATTGTAGGTTTTCATATCCACAGAACACACCGCCAGGGTGTAACCCGCCCTGGCAGCCCCATAGGTCGTAAGCCATGGACACCCTCGATGATATACGCGCCGCCGCCCGCAGCGCCATTGATAACGCCGATTCCATGGAGGGGTTGGCGGAATCATCCATCCGTTTCCTGGGACGAAAAGGCCGGGTCACCCAATTCTTGAGGAATATTTCCACCCTGCCCCAAAACGAGCGTCCCCAGGCAGGCAAGGCGGCCAATATATTAAAAAAGGAGCTTGAAGCCGCTTTCAAGACCCGGCAGCAGGCCCTCGAAGATCAGCAGATGCTGAAGGATGAGAGCGGCATTGATGTATCTTTGCCCGGCCGCCCGGCTTCCGTGGGAACCCTGCACCCGGTGACCCTGGTCAACCGGGAAATATGCACCATCTTCTCCCGCCTGGGTTTTGACATCGCCGAAGGTCCCGAGATTGAGACCGACTATTATAATTTCGAAGCGCTCAATTTCCCCAAGGACCATCCGGCAAGGGACATGCAGGATACATTTTTTGTCTCCGACGATGTGGTCCTGCGGACCCATACCTCACCGCTTCAGGTGCGGGTGATGGAAAAACAGCCACCCCCGGTGCGGGTCATTGCACCGGGCAAAGTGTATCGCTGCGATTCCGATCTGACCCACACGCCCATGTTCCACCAGGTGGAAGGGCTGCTGGTGGATAGCGGGGTCTCCTTCGGGGACCTCAAGGGCACGCTGACCACCTTTGTACACCAGTTTTTCGATCCCAGCATCAAGCTGCGCTTCAGACCCAGCTTCTTCCCCTTCACCGAACCCAGCGCCGAAGTGGACATCCTCTGCGTTATGTGCCGCGGCAAAGGCTGCCGGGTCTGTTCCCATACCGGCTGGCTGGAAGTTCTGGGCTCCGGCATGGTCCATCCGGCGGTCTTCGAACATGTGGATTACGATACAACGCAATACACCGGTTTCGCCTTCGGCATGGGGGTTGAGCGACTGGCGATGCTGAAATACGGCATCGACGACATCCGCAAATATTTCGATAACGATTTGCGCTTTTTACGGCAATTCTAGGTCTGTCCAGATCCTCTAACAGACATATCCACCAGTTGAGGTTCCCGAATGAAAGTTAGCACCAGTTGGCTGAAACAATACACACCCGTTGAGCTTGCGCCCCAGGCGCTGGCCGATGGGTTAACCATGGCTGGCTTGGAGGTCGATTCGGTAACCCCCCGATTTAACTATTTGGACACTGTTATCGTGGGCTGCATCAGGGAAGTCAGCCCCCACCCCAATGCCGACCGGCTCACGGTGTGCCAGGTGGATCTCGGCCAATCCCGGCATACCATTGTCTGCGGCGCCCCCAATGTCCGCCCGGGCATGCATGCTCCCGTGGCCCTGCCGGGCACCGTATTCCCGGACGGCAACCAACTCAAGGAGAGCACCATCCGCGGCGTAGCCTCCCAGGGCATGCTGTGCAGCGCCGCCGAACTCGAACTGGGAACCGATGCAGAAGGCATCTGGGATCTGGGTGAAACCGTCACGCCGGGCAAAAAGCTGGCGGACGCCCTGCAACTGGAAGATTACCTGCTCGATATCGACCTGACGCCCAACCGGCCGGATTGTCTCTGCATGCAGGGCGTGGCCCGGGAAATCGCCGCCCTGCAGAAATCCTCGCTGCGCCTGCCGGAGGTCGCCATCACGGAAGAGGGCCGGGAGATCGACACCTGGACCTCGGTGATCGTCGAGGCGCCCGACCACTGTCCGCGCTATGCAGCCAGGGTCATCGCCGATATTACGGTGGGTCCCTCCCCGGCATGGCTCCAAGACCGCTTACGGTCCGTGGGCCAGCGTCCCATCAACAACATTGTGGATATCACCAACTTCGTCATGCTGGAGACCGGCCAGCCGCTCCACGCCTTCGATTACGATATGCTGGCCGAAAACCGCATTGTGGTGCGCCTGGCCGCGGAAGGCCAGCGGTTCGTAACCCTGGATGACAAGGAGCGTATTCTCAATGCGCAGTGCTTGATGATCTGCGATGGCGAGAAAGCCGTGGGCATCGGCGGCGTCATGGGCGGGCAAAATACCGAAGTCCGCGACAGCACCCGCCACATCCTGCTGGAAAGCGCCTGTTTCAATCCGGTAAGCATCCGCCGCACCGCAAAAAAACTGGGGCTCAACACCGATGCCTCCCACCGTTTCGAACGGGGTGTGGATCCGGTAAACACCTGCCGGGCCCTGGACCGTGCGGCCCAGCTCATGGCGGAACTGGGTGGCGGCCGCATCATCTCCGGCAGCATTGATGTCCATCCGGATCCCCAGCCGGCCGTCAGCATAGAGCTGGATATTGCCGCCACCAATCGTCTGCTGGGAACGCGCTACAGCGCGTCTGAGATCCAGGATATGCTGGCTTCCATTGAATTTGAAGCCACCCTGCCGGCCGGGGAAAACAGCTCTCCTACGAACCCGCGGCTAGCTGTGACGGTGCCCGGTTACCGGGTGGATGTCAAACGACCGGAAGATATCATGGAAGAGGTTGCCCGCCTGGGGGGCTATAACCAGATCCCCACCACATTTCCCCTGATTCCGGCTACGGTGCGCCGCTCCATGGAGCGCCGGGACCTCAGGGACCGCTTGCGCAACATCATGACCGGCCTGGGATTCAGCGAGGTTATCAACTACAGCTTCATCGGCAACCAGTCCGCGGCGCTGCTTGGCCTGGCCGAAGACGATCCCCGCCTCAAAAGCGTGGCCCTGCTCAATCCCCTTTCCACAGATCAGGCCGTCATGCGCACCAGCCTGGTTCCCGGTCTGCTGGCAACCACAGCCCTGAACATTTCACGCCAGAACAGGAATCTGCAACTATTTGAAATCGGCAACACATTCATCGCCCGCAACGATGCACCCCTGCCCCGGGAAACCGAATGGCTGACCGCCATCTGGACCGGCGCCCGCACGGCTGCGGGCTGGATCACCAAGGAAACCCCCTGCGATTTCTATGATCTGAAAGGAACCGCGGAAGGTCTGTTGAGCGCCCTGAAACTGGAGGGTCTGCGGTTCACCCGCGCCGAAAACGGAAATTGCCCCTATCTGCGTCCGGGGCACCGGGCGCAGTTGCTGTCGGCAGAAACCCTCCTGGGATACATGGGTGAACTGCGCGCCCAAACCGGCGGCCGTTTCAATCTCAAGCAGACCGTGTACCTGCTGGAGCTGAATGTCGATGCTTTAGCGGAGCATATACCCCAGGAGATTGACGCCCGGCCGCTGCCCAAATTTCCGTCCGTGGCCCGTGACCTTACCATTATTGTTGACCAAGCCCTGGAAGCGCGCCGCCTGACGGAGGAGCTCCGGCAACTCGACCAGGCCCTGGTGGAGTCGGTCCATCTGTTTGACGTTTTCGAAGGTGATCCCATTCCCGCGGGCCGCAAAAGCATTTCACTGCGCATCACCTATCGTTCGGACCGCGAAACCTTGGAAGACGAGCATGTTTCCGCTATACACAAGAGTATCACCGGCCGCCTGATGGAAATTTTTAAGGCTACCCTGCCAACTTAATGGAATCGGGGCCGTTGCGCCGGGAAGGAGGTTGTCATGAATACCGTTCCGCCGCCCCCCAAACTTGACCCGGACACCATACCCGACAAGCTCTATTTCAAAATCGGCGAGGTCAGCAAACTCCTTGGCATCCCCACCTATGTATTGCGATTCTGGGAAACCGAGTTCAGCCGTATCCGGCCCAAACGAACGCCTGCCGGTCAGCGCCTCTACCGCCGGAAGGACGTGGAACTGATTTTCCGGATCAAGGGGCTGCTCTACGAACAGCGCTACACCATAGAGGGCGCCAAGAAACACCTAAGCAACTCCGCCCGGCCGGCCCAGCCCGAATCCGCCCCCACCCTTACGGAAATCCGTCGTGAACTGGAGTCCATCCGCGATATTTTACAATAGAAATATCCTGAACACCCCCCTGACTTTCTATTGACAACAGGAAAGTCATCTCTTATAAGTATCATTTGGTTGAGCGGGCATAGCTCAGTTGGTAGAGTACAAGCTTCCCAAGCTTGGTGTCGCGAGTTCGAATCTCGTTGCCCGCTCCACAGTCCTGCCTCTTCGTTTATTAGAGGTGCCGCGGATGAATTATTCAGGTTTTCCGCGGAGGTGGAGTGAACCTATGCCGCTGATGGTACGTATGTAACCTTAATTCTCGGTCCACAACACATTAATAAATGACAGGGGAACGGGCGTTATGCCCGTTTTTTTATTGCTGAATGTCTGGGAGGCCGGGGAATACGGGCCGAAAAATCAATGGTAAAACGACCATCAACATCCAAAAGAAAAGGTCGGCGCAAACGCGGCGGGGCGCCCCCCCGCGACCGCACCAACTGGAAAACCGTGCCGGATCGGGTGCGGACCGTGGCCGAACCACTATGCCTGGCCGAAGGCATCGAGTTTGTACATGTGGAGTGCCCCCCGGGACCCCGGGGACGTACCCTGAGAATCTATCTCGACAAGCCGGGCGGAATTCTTCTGGATGATTGTGTGGCCATGAGTAGGCTGATTAGCGATCTATTAGACGTGGAACTGGATATCCAGGGTCAATATCGCCTGGAAGTTTCATCCCCCGGCCCGGAACGCCCTTTAAGCAAACCGGCCGATTTTGAACGCTTTGCCGGTGAACAGGCTAAAATTGTCACCCGGGAACCGCTGGACAACCGGAAAACCATCACCGGAATACTTAAGGGGTGGAGCGAAGGGAACATCCGCCTGCTGGTGGATGGTCAGGAAATCGAGATTCCCTATGACGGCATCCTAGGGGCGCGGTTAGCGCCGCAGTAATGGAGAAAACGATGTTTATTGCAGATATTAAAAAGGTCGTTGAACAGATAAGTCGGGAGAAAGGCATCCACCGGGAGGTCCTGATCCGCGCACTTGAAGAGGCACTTAAATCAGCGGCCCGCAAAAAACTGGGCAACAATATTGATGTCGAGACCCATTACAATGAAGAAAGCGGCGAAATCGAAGTTTTTCAGTTCAAGGATGTCACCGACGAGGTGACCGACGAGGAACTGCAGATGTCCCTGGTCGAAGGCCGCAAACTGGATCCCGAATGCGAAATCGGTGACAGCTTGGGCAGCAAACTGGACACCAGCACCTTTGGCCGTATTGCCGCCCAGTCGGCCAAACAAGTCATCATCCAGAAAATGAAGGACGCCGAGCGGGAAGCCGTTTATAAAAACTACATTGACCGCAAGGGCGAAATCATCAACGGCATCGTCCAGCGCATTGACCGCGGCAATATCATTGTCAATCTGGGCCAAACGGAAGGTGTTCTCAGCGGCCGGGACCAGGTCCCCCGGGAAACATACCGCCGGGGCGACCGTATCCGCGCCCTGATTATCGAGGTACTGCGGGAAAGCCGTGGGCCGCAGATCATTCTCTCTCGGACTTATCCGGACTTTCTGGTGGCGCTCTTCAAAACGGAAGTCCCTGAAATCAGCGAGGGCATCGTTACCATCATGGCCGCCAACCGGGAACCCGGTGTACGGGCCAAGATCGCCGTAGCCTCCAATGACTCCGATATCGATCCGGTGGGCGCCTGTGTCGGCATGAAGGGCTCCCGGGTACAGACCGTGGTACAGGAACTCAGGGGCGAAAAAATCGATATCATTCCGTGGCATGTGGACGCAGCCAAATATGTGTGCAACGCCCTGGCCCCGGCGGAAATATCCCGGGTGATCATCGACGAAGACAACCGGGCCATGGAGGTTATCGTCCCTGACGAATTTCTCTCCATCGCCATCGGTAAACGCGGCCAGAATGTCCGCCTGGCTTCCAAGCTCACCAACTGGCACCTGGATGTAAAGAGTGAAACCAGCTACAGCGAAGCCATGCAAAAAGCCTACGACACCCTCATGGCATTGTCCGGTGTGAGTATCGGCCTGGCGGATGCATTATATGAAAGTGGTTTCTACTCTGTGGAGGAGCTGGCCAAGGCCACCGTCGACGACCTGGAGAGTATTCGCGAGCTGGATGAAAGCGGGGCTGCAGAATTAATCGCCACTGCCGGCCAGGCCCTTGAAGAGGCTGCCGCCGCTCAACTCCTTGCCGAGGAGGAGGAGCGGGAAGCAGGCGAGGCCGAAACGGCCCCGGCCGGGGAAATGGAACCCGCAGCCACGGTGGATGAACTGGCGGATGAAATCGAAGCTGGCGATGAGACAGAACCCACGCCCGCGGAAACGGACCCGGCCGGGGAAATGGAACCCGCAGCCGCGGTGGATGAACTGGCGGATGAAACCGAAGCCGGCGATGAAGCAGATCAGTCAGACGGGGAAGCTTAAGAACCCCACACAAACTATAAATGGGCAACTGTCGTGCAATTGAGGGGGATTTGATGGCCAAGATCAGAATTTATGAACTTGCCAGGGAACTCAATCTGGCCAACAAGGAGTTGTTGGAGAAAATCGCGGACCTGAACATGCCCGTGAAGAGCCATATGAGTTCCCTAGATGAGGACCAGGTCCAGCAAGTTAAAGCGCTCATCCTCGGCACCCACGAAGAGAAAATCGTGGAAACCCGGGTCAGGCCGACTATTATTCGTCGTCGGCGTAAGATAGTCAAAACCACGCCTCCACCCGCGGAAGCGGCCCCAGAAGCTGAAACCGCCGAACCCCCTCCGGCGGAAGAGGCGGTACCCCCTGAGGCAGCCCCCGCCGAGGAAGAACCTGAATCCGCAGAGGCCGTGGAACTGCCGCCGGCAGAACCGGAAACGGCGGAACCGCCGCCCAAAAAACCGGCCAAAAAGCTTCCCAAGGAAAAACCGGCCAAGATCATCAGCCGGCCGCCGGAACCGGAACCTGAGCAGCTTGAGCCGGCTGTTGAGGAAGAACCCGAAGCCGCGCCGGAGAAAGAGCCGGCCGCCCCTGAGCCGGAACCGGCTGAAGAGGTTGTGGCCGCACCGGATTCACCGGCTGCGGAGGAGACGGTTCCAGTAGTGGAAGCTGCACCGGTAACGGATAAAGAAAAACCTCCCGAGGAAATCAAACCCGAAGCCCCGAAACCGGCAAAACCGGCACCGGCTAAAAAGAAGCCCAAGGTTTCCAAGGAGACACCGGCTAAAATCATCAGCCGGCCGAAGATTCCCATTCCTCCGCGGGAACCCACAACTCCCGCAAAACGGAGACCGGCAGCCGCCGCAACCACCCAGCAGCCTGACCAGGATGCCGGCAAAGGCAAACGCAAGAAGAAAAAAGGCCGGCCCGGTGCCGGCGAAGAGTCTCAGGATCGGAGATTCTTCAAGAAAAAGATTGCCTTTAAACGCAAAGAAGTTATTGAGGGTGCGGCCCTCTACTCCGGGGGCAAGCGCCGCAAGATGCGAAAATCCAAAAAGAAAAACGCCGAACCCCAACGGCCCCATTTAACAGAGGCCAAGGCCATTAAACGCCGGATAAAAATTGACGACACCATCAATCTGGCGGAGCTGGCCAAACGCATGGGCATCAAGGCCAATGAAATCATTCTGAAACTGATGAGCCAGGGAGTCATGGCCACCGTCAATCAAACCCTGGATTTTGACACCGCCAGTTTAATGGCCGCAGAATTTAGCTTCGAGGTTGAGCGGGCTGCTTTCGAGGAAGAAACCATCCTGCGCAGCGAAACCAATGATGATCCGGAGAAAATGTCCCTGCGGCCGCCGGTGGTGACCATCATGGGCCATGTGGACCATGGCAAGACCTCGCTGCTCGACGTGATTCGTGAATCCCGGGTGACCGACAGCGAAGCCGGCGGCATTACCCAGCATATCGGCGCCTACCATGTGAAAACCGGCAAGGGCCAGATTGTTTTTCTCGACACCCCCGGCCATGAAGCCTTTACCGCCATGCGTTCCCGGGGCGCCAGCGTCACGGACCTGGTGATCCTGGTAGTGGCTGCCGACGACGGTGTCATGCCCCAAACCATTGAGGCCATCAACCACTCCAAAGCCGCGGAAGTTCCCATCATCGTGGCCGTCAACAAAATGGATAAAGCCGACGCCGATCCAGACCGGGTGATGCGGCAACTGGCCGAACATGGACTGAATCCGGAAGACTGGGGCGGTGATACTATTTTTATCCCTGTCTCCGCCAAAGCGCGCACCGGGATTGACGATTTATTGGAAATGGTGGTGCTGCAATCGGAGATGCTGGAACTCAAAGCCAATCCCGACAAGCTGGCCCTGGGCCGGGTTGTTGAGGCCAAACTGGATGCCGGCCGGGGCGCTGTGGCCACCGTCCTGATCCAGGAAGGTACCCTGAAACATGGGGATCCGGTGGTTTGCGGCGTACACTACGGAAAAATTCGTTCGCTGATTAACGACCAGGGCCAGACTGTCATCCAGGCAGGACCCTCCATGCCCGTGGAAATCCTGGGGCTTTCCGGAGTGCCCGAGGCCGGGGATGAACTGGTGGCCCTGGCCGACGAGAAGGATGCCAAGCAAGTCAGCCAGCACCGTGCGGAGAAACAGCGCTCCCAGGATCTCTCGCGGGCCAACCCGGTGAGCCTGGAGAACATTTTTGAGCGGATGCAGGAAGGGGATCTCAAAGAACTTAGCATCATCCTCAAGGCCGATGTCCACGGTTCCATTGAAGCCCTGCGAGATTCCCTGGAAAAGCTGACCAACGATGAAGTCAAGATCAACATCATCCATGCCGCCACAGGAACCATCACCGAATCGGACATCTTTCTGGCCTCGGGCTCGGAAGCCATTATCATCGGCTTCAACGTGCGGCCCAGCACCAAAGTGCAGGCCATGGCCCAGGAGGAGCAGGTGGACATCCGCTACTACAACATCATCTATAATGTGATCAAGGAGATCAAGGGCGCCATTGTGGGCATGATGGAATCCACCTACGAAGAACGGGTGTTGGGCCGGGCCGAGGTTCGCCAGGTATTCCATGTTCCCAAGGTTGGGGCTGTGGCGGGATCCTATGTCACCGACGGTAAATTCGAGCGCAGCCAGCTGGTGCGCCTCTTGCGCGACGGTGTGGTGACCTTTGAAGGCAAAATCTCCTCGCTGCGGCGCTTCAAAGATGATGTCAAAGAGGTGCAAAGCGGTTATGAATGCGGCATCGGCATTGAAAATTACAATGATGTCAAGGTCGGTGACGAACTGGAATGCTATTACCTGGAAGAGATGAAACCGGAAATCGATTAGATTGGAATTGAACATGGTCGTCGGCATCGGGTCGCTGACCCTTTACATCCGGGATTGCCGCTCCCTGAAAGCCAAGCGCAAAGTGGTCAAAGCGGTCATTGCCCGTCTGCGCAACCACTTCAATGCCTCGGTGGCGGAAGTGGGCGCCAACGATGTGCACCAGAAAGCAGCCATCGGCTTTGCAGTAATGGGCAACGATCAGCAGATGATCAATTCCAAGCTGGATAAAATGTTTAATTTCACAGAAGACCTCGGTTTGGCGGAAATCGTCGACAGTGAAATGGAGATCATCCACCTATGAGACCGTTTAAACGTGCGGATCGCGTCCGCGGCCATATCCAGAAAGTCCTTTCGGAGGTGCTGCGTAAAAAGGTGAAGGATCCCCGCCTGGACAACGCCACCATTACCGGGGTGGACCTCTCCGAAGATCTTAGAAGCGCCAAAATCTATTACGTGACCCTGGGGGGCCGGGATCAGCAAGCGGAAACAGCGGCAGGCTTTGCCAGCGCTGCAGGTTTTGTCAAGGGTGCCCTGGCGCGCCATCTGGGTTTGCGCTACATGCCCGACATCCGTTTCATTCACGACCCTTCCATAGAGTACGGCGCCCATATTGAGAAGATAATTAATGCTGTTGCAAAAGACCATGGATCAGATAGTACAACGATTAAAGGCGATTGACGATATCCTCGTCACGACCCACACCAATCCCGACGGGGACGCCCTGGGTTCCCTGGTGGCCCTGGGCAGCGCCCTTAAAGCTCTAGGCAAGCGAACCTTGTGGTATAACGCCAGCCCCATCCCGGCGGTTTACCGTTTCATTCCCTCCATCCAGCGGGTCACCTCAAACCTGGATGCCGTGGGGGGTTTCAAGGCGGTTGTTGTCCTGGATTGCGGAAATATTCAGCGCATCGGCCCCCTGGCGGACCGGGTGCGGCAAATCCCGCTGATCATCAATATCGACCACCATACGACCAATTCCCATTTCGGCCATCTCAACTATGTGGACACCGAGGTCTGCGCTAGTACCGAGATCGTTTACCATTTGTTGAACCGGCTGGGCGTAACCATTGACAAAGCCATGGCCACCGCCATTTATACCGGTATTCTCACCGATACCGGATCGTTCCGTTTTTCCAATACCAACGAGCCGGCCTTCGCCATCTGCCACGAAATGGTCAACCGGGGTGTGGATCCCTCCCAGGTCGCCCAGTTTGTTTACGGCCGCTTCTCCATGGGCCGCATCAAACTGCTCAACCTGGCCCTGGATACCATAGAAATCACCCCCGACGGCCGGGTCTCCCTGATGTCCCTGACCCAGGAGATGCTCAAGAAGACCGGTACCCAGTTGGAGGACGCCGACGGACTGATCAACTATGCCCGTCGGATTGAAGATGTACGTATGGCGGTGCTGATCCAGGAAACCATCAACGGCAGCGACCCGCAACAGTCCGCAAAGAAGACCTACCATGTGAGCTTGCGCTCCGACGGCACAGTGGACGTGTCCGCCATTGCCGCGGCCTTTGGTGGGGGCGGGCATATCGCGGCAGCCGGTTTCAACGCCCAGGGCTGCCTGACGACGATAAAAAAACGCCTCCTGGAACTGGCGGCCGCCACCGCCTAGCGTGCAGCCATGGTCCCTGACGGCATTGTTCTTTTAAATAAACCCGCGGGCATGACCTCGGCCCAGTTGGTGGCCCGGGTCAAACGGCTCACCAAGGCGCGCAAGGCCGGGCATGCCGGAACCCTGGACCCCGCCGCCACGGGTCTGATGATCCTTTGTGTGAACCGGGGCACCCGCCTGGCGCAGTTTTATCTTAAAGGCAGCAAGGGGTATCGGGGTGTCATGCGTTTAGGCGTGGAGACTGAAACTCAGGATGCCCAGGGTGAAGTCACCGCCACCAGTCCCGTGCCCGATTTAACCCCCCGGCAGGTTCTGAAGGTGTTTGCGGCGTTTACCGGTGATATTGACCAGGTTCCACCCATTCACTCCGCCCTCAAGCACCAGGGGGTGCCCTTGTATAAACTGGCCCGCAAGGGCAAACCCGTGCAGAAACCGGCGCGCCGGATTACCATTAAAACCCTGTCCTTATTGGGGTTGGAGCTGCCGGACATCGCCTTTACAGTAACCTGTTCGGCGGGAACATACGTCCGCACCCTTTGTGCCGATATCGGCCGCCAACTGGGGTGTGGCGCCCATTTGAAAGTGCTGGAGCGTATTTCCAGCTCCAGCTTTCATTTAGACCAGGCGGTGTCCCTGGAAACCCTGGCCCAAAAGGCCCAGGCGGGCAACCTGGCCGATCTGGTACTGCCTTTATCCGCTGCGCTGCCCCATTTGCCGGCGCTTTTCGCCGATAAAGTTTTGACTGAAAAAATAAAATATGGCAGGATGATATGTTCCACCGATTTTACCCCGCCCCAACTCAAGCAACTGACGGGCCTGGTGAAGATAGTGGATGGCAACCAGCGTCTGCTGGCCGTGGTGGAACGTGATCCGGCAAAATCGCAACTGCCCTATCGCAGGGTATTCATTGACTGAAGCGGCAATGCCCCGGCATTGGGGCCTTTTAAAGCTAATATTTTAAGGAGGCAACTTAATCGTGGTTTTTTCATCGGAAGATAAAAAGAGACTCATTGAAAAATTCAAACTGCACGAGACCGACACCGGATCTCCGGAAGTTCAAGTGGGACTGCTGACCCATCGCATCTCCTATTTGACCGAACACCTTAAAGTGCACAAGAAAGACCACCATTCCCGGCGCGGCTTGCTGATGCTTGTCGGACAGCGGCGGAGACTCCTGCAGTATGTGAAAAACAAGGATGTCCAACGCTATCGCAACATCATCGAGACGTTGGGTCTGCGCCGGTAACCCTTAGCGGGTGCCCCGCTGACTAGGCCAGTCGGTTGGCCTAATGGTTCGGGTCGGCCCCTGATGGGGCCTTTACCGAAATGCAAAATGTCCTCAGCCAGCGATATGCTCCAGGGTAGAGACAAGCATTCTTTCACAGCAGGTGCGGTGATAAGCATTTGAAATAACTATTGATGCCCCAAAAGGATCTAAATCGACGTAAATTTATGGCGAATAGGGGAACTATTCCCCATAAATTTGCGCCGATTTCCTTCAATCCCAGGCATCACACCGCTTCTTTGCGGTGTCCCATGAAAGCCAAAACCGATCCGCGCCCAACCATCAACTCCTATATCCGTCCCACACGATATAAAACCCGCCCCTTTTTACCTTGCGACCCGCTGGGATCGCATCCACGGGGCCGGTCGGCAGCTCATCTGCAACCAAACACACCAAATTTAGGAATATTAAATGAATAAAGGAATGATTCTAAAAACTGAAATTAATGGCAAATCATTGAGCATCGAAACCGGCAAGGTGGCCAAACAGGCTTCCGGATCGGTGGTGGTACAATACGGCGAAACCATCGTCCTGGTGACCGTTGTTTCCAGCCGCGATGAACGCCCCATGGACTTTCTGCCCCTGACGGTTGAATACCAGGAAAAAATTTATGCGGCCGGACGTATTCCCGGCAACTACTTTCGGCGTGAAATCGGCCGCCCCACCGAGAAAGAGACATTGACGGCCCGCTTGATCGATCGTCCCATTCGGCCCCTCTTTCCCAAGGGATATCGCAACGAAACCCAGGTCATTGCCACGGTGCTCTCAATGGACAAGGAGAACGATCCCGATGTCCTGGCCATGAACGGCGCCTCGGCCGCCCTTTCCATTTCGGACATCCCTTTCAGCGGCCCCATCGCCTGTGTGCGGGTCGGTCGCCTGGACGGTGAATTCGTGGCCAATCCCACCATAGAGGAGTCAGCGAACAGCGACATCAACCTCATCGTGGCCGGTTCCAAAACCGGTGTGGTGATGGTGGAGGGAGGGGGCAACATCGTCGCCGAGGGGGATATGCTGGAGGCGATCTTTTTCGGCCACCAGGCCCTGCAGCCCCTCATTGCGATGCAGGAAGAGCTGGTGGCTTTAAGGGGCAGGGAGAAACGTGAATTCGTGCCGCCGGAAATAGACGCCGAACTGGTCGATATCGTAACCAAAGCCGCGGCCGGGCCCATGCATAAAGCCATCACCATTGCTGATAAAATGGAACGCCAGGCGGCGGTGCGCGGGGTGAAGGCGGATGTATTGGCCGATCTTGATGAAAGTTATGCGGACCAGGAAAAAGCCGTGGGCGCCATCCTGGGCGATCTGCAGAAAGCCACAAGCCGCAAATTGATTCTTAAAGACGGTCAACGCATCGACGGCCGTAAATTCGATGCAGTGCGTCCCATTGCCTGCGAAATCGGCCTCTTGCCGCGACCCCACGGCAGCGCCCTGTTCACCCGTGGTGAAACCCAGGTACTGGGCGTGCTCACCCTGGGTTCAGGTCAGGATGAACAACGGGTGGAAACCCTGAGCGGCGATGAATTCCGGCCCTTTATGCTGCACTACAATTTCCCCCCCTACTCCGTGGGTGAGGTCAAACGCATCGGCGGTCCCAGCCGCCGGGATATCGGTCACGGCGGCCTCTCCACCCGGGCCATCGAAAAAGTGCTGCCGGACAAGGAGGACTTCGATTACACCATCCGCCTGGTTTCTGAAGTTCTGGAATCCAACGGCTCTTCATCCATGGGTACGGTCTGCTCTGGCATCCTGGCCCTCATGGACGGCGGCGTGCCCATCAAGGCCCCGGTGGCCGGAATCGCCATGGGGCTGGTGAAAGAAGAGGATCAGGTGGTCATTCTCACCGATATCCTGGGCGACGAGGACCATACCGGCGACATGGACTTCAAAGTCGCCGGCACCCAAGAGGGCATCACCGCCCTGCAGATGGACATCAAGATCAAGGAACTCACCCGGGACATTATGGAGCAGGCCCTGGAGCAGGCCCGGGTGGGCCGTTTGCATATCCTGGAATGCATGCTCAAAGAGATCAAATCGCCTCGCAAGGAGATCTCGCCCTATGCCCCGAGCATCATGACCGTACAGATCCATCCCGATAAGATCCGGGATATCATCGGCCCGGGGGGCAAGGTGATCCGCGCCATCCAATCGGAAACCGACACCCGCATCGAAATCGACGATTCCGGCCTGGTGAAAGTTGCCGCCGTGACCCAGGAATCCGGCCAGGCCGCCCTGGATATGATCAAGGAGATCACCCAGGAGCCTGAAATAGGCAAAATATACGACGGCAAAGTGGTTAAGATCACCGATTTCGGCGCCTTTGTGCAAATCCTGCCCGGTTGTGACGGCCTGGTGCACATTTCCCAATTGGCCATGCGCCGCATCCGCAGCGTGAAAGATGTGGTCCGGGAGGGCGACGACCTGAAGGTCAAAGTCCTGGAGATCAACCGCGACGGTAAAATCCGGCTCAGCCACAAGGCCGTGCTGGAAGAAGCCGCCAAGAAAAAATAGCGAGAGCCGCTGGGTCAGGCAAGCCAACCTGCCCCAGGATATTTTCAATCCACAAAGGACACGAAGGACGCGATGAAAAAATTTAGCGCCCAAACATGTATTATTTTAAATAATACTTCGTGCTCTTCGTGAACTTCATGGTTAAAAGGCTTTTTCATTAGCAGCCTTAGTACGTAACCTCAGATACTCACAGCCAGCGCCATGATCGGAACCGAATACCCGCCGGAAAAAACCACCCTGGCCAACGGGGTGCGCATTGTCACCCAGAACATGCCCCATACGCACTCCATCAGCATGGGCGTATGGGTCAATGTGGGTGCCCGGGATGAAACCGCGGCCGAAGGGGGCATCTCCCATTTCATCGAGCACATGGTGTTCAAGGGCACGGAAAGGCGCAGCGCCTACCAGATTGCCAAGGAATTCGATGCCATCGGCGGCGTTTCCAACGCTTTTACCGCCATGGAAGCCACCTGCTACCATGCCAAGGTACTCAAAAGCCACCTGGACACCATGGTGGATATCCTCGCCGATATCTTTCTCAATTCGGTATTCGACGCCGCCGAAGTGGAGCGGGAGCGGCCCGTAATCTGCCAGGAGATCGGCATGGTGGAAGATGCGCCCGATGAGTATATCCACCACGTGGCGGCGCGGGCCCATTGGGGTGAAAATCCCCTGGGCCGCCCGATTCTGGGTTCCCGGGACAATGTGCTCAGGTTTGATGCCGATGGACTGAAAAGTTTTTTCCACCGCCTTTACAAACCTGAACGGATCGTTATTTCCGCGGCCGGCAATTTGGCCCACCAGCAACTGGTGGACCTGACCGCCCCGGCCTTTGAAATCCTCCCCGAAGGCAATGAATTTCCCCCGCGCATACCGCCCGAGGGCGCCCGGGGTGTCACCTGCCTCAGCCGCGAAATCGAACAGCAACACCTCTGCCTCTGCACCCGGGGTATCGGTATAACCGATCCCCGCCGGTTTGCTTTTTCCCTGATGAACAGCCTGCTGGGGGGCAATATGAGTTCCCGGCTTTTTCAGAAGATCCGGGAACAGAGCGGCCTGGCCTATGCCGTGTACTCTTTTGCCTCGTCCTTCACCGATACCGGCATGTTCGGGGCCTATGCCGGCATCCATCCCGACAACACCCCAGAGTGTTTGCGGCTGATTTTAGATGAACTTCAAACCCTAAAAAAGATTAGGGTGTCCACCGATGAACTTAAAGACGCCAAGGAATATACCAAAGGCAGCCTGCTATTAGCCGCTGAAAGCAATGATAACCAGATGGTGCGGCAGGCCCAGAACGAAATTAATTTCGGCCGGTACATCCCTTTGCGGGATGTGGTGGACCAGATCGAAGCGGTCACCGCCGGGGAAATTCAGGATCTGGCCCGGGCACTGTTTAAAAATCACCCGTTGACGTTGACCCTGCTGGGCCCCCTTGGCGACGCCACAGCCTTTGAAAATAGTTTGAGTATCTGATTCCATGACGCCCGATCCGGTCATTCGATTTCGCCTGCTCGATCCCCAAAAGAACGCTGATATCCCTCTGCCCAGCTATATGACGCCCCAATCGGCGGGCATGGATGTCCATGCCGCCCTGGATTCACCCCTGATCCTTAACCCCGGGCAGATTGCCCTGGTGCCCACCGGCTTCGCTATGGCGCTGCCCGCCGGGTTTGAAGCCCAAATCCGCCCCCGCAGCGGCCTGGCCGTAAAATACGGCATCAGCCTGATCAACACACCGGGCACCATTGACGCCGATTATCGCGGGGAGGTAAAACTCGCGGTGGTCAACTTCGGTTCGGCCGCCTATACACTTAAACGGGGGGAACGCATCGCCCAGATGATCGTGGCCCGCGTCTTTAAGGCCCGTCTCGAAGTTGTGACCCGGCTCGACCCCACTGAACGCAACACCGGTGGATTCGGCCATACCGGCCGTTGAATCCGTTCAGCCCCAAGGAGTCATTCGTGCCCCTTTCGGCGTCTTCAGTGACAGAAGCGGCCACCGCCGCCTTCAATGTCTGTCTGCTGGCCAGCGGCAGCAAGGGCAATTCCATCTATATTTCCGACGGCACCACCAACCTGTTGCTGGACGCCGGGCTTTCGGGCAAAGCCATTGAAAACCGCTTGGCCCGGCACGGACTTGCGGCCGGGGACCTCACGGCCATCGTTGTTTCCCATGAACATTCCGACCACATCCGGGGGGTGGGGGTTCTCTCCCGGCGTTATGGTCTGCCGGTTTACATCTCCGCCGCCACCCTGCGCGCGGCACCGCAGATCGGCAAACTCGCCCAAAGCCACTCATTTTCAGTGGGTACGCCATTCACCATCCACACGCTCCAAATACACCCCTTTGCCATCTCCCATGATGCTGCGGATCCCGCAGGCTTCACCATTGCCAACAACGGCCTCAAGGTCGGCGTCGCCACCGATTTGGGCATCGCCACCGCCATGGTCAGGGAACGGCTCAGGGCTGCGGATCTGTTAATTCTGGAGGCCAACCACGATGTGCAGATGCTGTACAACGGCCCCTACCCCTGGCCGCTGAAGCAACGCATCAAGGGGCGTACCGGCCATCTCTCCAATGAAGATACCCGTCAATTGCTGACTGAGCTCAAACACGACCGCCTGCGCCACGTGGTGTTGGCTCATTTGAGCGAGACCAACAACGATCCGGGCCTGGCCCGGGAAACCGTGGTGCCGGCACTGGACAATGCGGATATCCCACTGACCGTCTCGGGCCAGGATCGATGCAGCGCCATGATCCGCATCGAGGGCGGCCGGCATGCCGCGCACGGGGATTCCTCAGGGAGCTGACCGGATAAAAAAACTAAATTCATACATGGTTGCCAAAAAATACCTTCCGTTTCAAGGGCCGCAGGACCGGGCTGAACCCCTCAACAGGCGGAACGTATTTCAGGCTGGCAGCCGGCAGGACTGTTATAGTCTACCCCGAAGATATTTACGCGTTATCCGGCCCGGCCGGAAACATAATTAAAAGGAGGATGCCATGGCCAACAAATGGGTCTACCGCTTTGAGGAAATTACCGAGTGTGAAGCCAAAGCCGGTGGCGATTGGGATCAGGTTCGCGGGCTTCTGGGAGGCAAGGGGGCCAACATGGCGGAAATGGTCCGCCTGGAAATACCTGTGCCGCCGGGATTTACGGTGAGCACCGAGGCCTGCAACGCCTACCTGGAAGCGGGGGGCGCCCTGCCGGAGGGATTATGGGACCAGGTCACCCAGGCTCTGGAGCAGATCGAAACCCAGACCGGCAAAAAGTTCGGCGATCCCACCAATCCCCTCCTGGTCTCCTGCCGTTCCGGGGCCAAGTTCTCCATGCCGGGCATGATGGACACTGTGCTCAATCTCGGTCTCAATGACGAAACCGCCGAGGGGATGGTGGCCCTCACCGGCGATGCGCGCTTTGTATATGACGCCTATCGCCGGCTGATCCAGATGTTTGGCAGCGTGGTCAAAGGTATTCCCGATGAGGCCTTCGAAGAGGTGCTCACCCAGGCCCGCCGCCGGGCCGGCGTCGAGAGCGATACCGAATTATCCGCTGATGATTGGCGGCGGGTGGTGGGGCAGTTCAAAACCATCTTCCGCCACTATTCTCAGCAGGAGTTTTACCGGGATCCCCTGGAGCAGTTGCGCCAGGGAATTGAGGCGGTATTCAAAAGCTGGAACGGCAAACGGGCCGTGGATTACCGCAACGCCGCCGGCATTGCCCACGATCTGGGCACCGCCGTGAGCATCGTCACCATGGTTTTCGGCAACATGGGCGCCGATTGCGCCACAGGGGTAGCCATGACCCGCAATGGCTCCACCGGCGAGCAGGTGATTGAAGGCGACTATCTGATCAATGCCCAGGGAGAGGATGTGGTAGCGGGTATCCGTAAAACCGAGGACCTGCTCAGCCTGAAAAGCGCCATGCCCCAAGCCTATGACCAACTGGAGAAAATCGCCGCCACCCTGGAGACCCACTACCGGGAGATGCAGGACGTGGAGTTCACCATTGAAAACGGCAAGCTCTGGATGCTGCAGACCCGGGACGGCAAACGCACGGCCCAGGCCGCCGTGCGCATCGCCGTGGAGATGGCCAAAGAGGGCCTGATCAGCCGTCAGGAGGCTGTGCAGCGGGTTTCGCCCGAACAGGTCGACTTTTTTCTCCATCCCCAATTCGACCCCCAGGCCACCGCCGCCGCCGGGGCTGCAGGCCGGCTGCTGGCCCGCGGTCTCAATGTCTCCCCCGGAGCCGCCGTGGGTGTGGTGGCCCTGGACGCCGACCTGGCGGAAACCTGGGCCAAGAAAGAGGACAGGCAGGTAATCATGGTGCGTCCGGAAACCAAGCCCGATGACGTGCATGGCATGCTGGCGGCCCAGGGCATCCTCACCAGCCGGGGCGGCCGCACCAGCCATGCGGCTCTGGTGGCGCGTCAGTTCGGAAAACCGGCCGTGGTGGGTGTGGAGGCCATGAAGATCGATATGCAGGACCGTGAAATCGAAATCGACGGCCAGGTCATCCTCGAAGGGGACTGGATCTCCATCGACGGTACCCTGGGACATCTTTATGTAGGCCAGGTACCCACCATCGTCCCCGATATCAAGGACCCCTGGCTCATGGAGCTGCTCACCTGGGCCGACGAAATCCGCACCCTGGGTGTCTGGGCCAATGCCGACTATCCCCAGGATGCCCGCCGCGCAAGGGATTACGGAGCCGAGGGCATCGGCCTGTGCCGTACCGAACATATGTTCATGGAAACCGACCGCCTGCCCCTGGTGCACCAGATGATCATGGCCGACTTCCCCAGCGAACGCCGGGAGGCTATCCAGGCCCTGTTACCCTTCCAGCGGGAGGATTTCAGCGGACTGTTCCGGGTGATGGACGGCCTGCCGGTGATTGTGCGCCTCATCGATCCGCCCCTGCACGAATTTTTGCCGGGACATGGTGAACTGATGCAGGAACTGGCGGACCTGAAAATCCAACTGCGCAGTGCCGCCAACCTGGCCGACATGGACAAACTCATTGAGCAGATTGCCGCCAAGGAGCGCATCTTCAAACGGGTGAACGCGCTTAGGGAATCCAATCCCATGCTGGGATTGCGGGGGGTCCGGCTGGGGATACTGATACCCGAACTCACCTCCATGCAGGTGCGGGCCATCTTCGAAGCAGCCTGCGCTGTGGCCAAGGAGGGTGTCCAGGTGCATCCCGAGATCATGATTCCCCTCACCTGCCATGTGAACGAGTTGAAGATCCAGCGGGAGGTGCTGGAAGGTGTGGCCCAAAAGGTGATGGAGGAGGCCGGCCTGACCATCGACTATAAATTCGGCACCATGATTGAAATCCCCCGGGCGGCCCTCACCGCCGGCCAGATTGCGGAATTCGCCCAGTTCGTCTCCTTCGGCACCAACGACTTGACCCAGACCACCTACGGCATTTCCCGGGATGACGCCGAGGCCGACTTTTTGATCAAGTACATGGAGGACGGCATCCTGCCCGACAACCCCTTTGCCACCATCGACCAGGATGGCGTGGGGCGCCTCATGGATCTGGCGGTTTCGGAGGGCCGCAAAGTCAAACCCGATCTGGAGTGCGGCATCTGCGGTGAGCACGGTGGGGAACCGCGCTCCATTGCGCTGTGCAACGCCATGGGCCTCAACTATGTATCCTGCTCCCCCTTTCGGGTGCCTATCGCCCGCCTGGCCGCGGCCCATGCCGCCCTGGGGGATGTCCCGGAAGGTTAAACTCGTCCGGCTGCCGGCCGGCTGGCGGGAAGATCCGCCGTCCGGCAAGCTGGCCGAAATTGGCCCAACATGGGCGCAGGGTCTGGTTTCCACCGTACTTAAGGCGCCCAGCGCCATCATCCCGGCAGAATCCAACTACCTGCTCAATCCCCAGCACCGCGACTTAGAAACCATTGTCACCCCCCCGCCGCAGCCCTTTGCATTCGACCGGTGACTGGTCAAGGATTAATCCTTTAATATCTCTTCCAGGGCCGCGATCAGCGCGGCGCACTCCGGGTCGGTGCCCACGGTAATCCGGAGAAACTGATCGATGCGCGGCTGGGCGAAATGGCGCACCAGAATAGCGCGTTTCCGTAATTCCCCGGCAAGTTCCAGCGCATCCTGTGCGGGATGGCGGACAAACACAAAATTGGCTGCCGAAGGCAGCACCTCAAATCCCAGGCGCGTAAGATCACGGGTGAGGCCGGCTCGGCTTTTCATAACGGCCCGGCGGGTCTGCTGGAAATAGGCATCATCCGCCATGGCGGCGGCGGCGCCGGCCAGGGCAAAGCGATTCAGGGGATAGGAATTGAAGCTGTTTTTGACACGTTCCAGGGCCTCGATGAGGGGCTGCTGCCCCACGGCGAAGCCCACCCGCAGACCTGCCAGGGATCGGGATTTGGACAGTGTCTGGATGACCAGCAGATTGGGATAGCTGGAGACCAGCGAGATGGCGGTGCGCCCCCCGAAATCAATATAGGCTTCATCCACAGTCACCACCGACTCCCGGTTCCGCCCAAGGAAGCCTTCAATGGCATCCAGGGTCAGCACGCAGCCCGTAGGGGCGTTGGGGTTGGGAAAGAGGACGCCGCCGTTGGGCCGCAGATAGTCATCCACCTCGATATTAAAATCCGCGGAAAGGGGTATGATCTCATAAGACACTTCGAACAGTGCGCAGTATACCGGATAGAAGCTGTAGGAGATGTCCGGAAACAGAAGCGGCGCCCCATGGCTGAGCAGGCCCCGGAAGGTGTGGGCCAACACCTCGTCGGATCCGTTGCCGACAAATACCTGGGCTGGATCAATCCCATGCTGGCCGGCCACCGCCTGCTTGAGGATATCCCCATTGGGATCGGGGTAGCGGCGCAGGTCATCGCCCGCCTCATCCCGCAGGGCCGCCAGCACCCGGGGGGATGGCCCGTAGGGGTTCTCGTTGGTGTTAAGCTTGATCAGATCGGTAATTTTGGGCTGTTCACCCGGAACATAGGGTGTCAAGCGATGAACAATGTCACTCCAGTAACGGCTCATGGGTATTTTACCTGATGATTAACAGTTGGGGTAGTATAGTGCCTTGCGGGACGGGGTGCGTACACGCCTGATAGACGGCAGGACACGCTCGAAACGCCGATATTAAAGCAATTCCAACCCGGGGTCAAACCCGCATTTTTCTTTGACACGTTTTTTTATTTTTCCTATAGTTGCGCATTTGAATTCCTTTATAGGGGATTCAATGAAAGTTCACACCTTAATCCAAGGTATGGAAACCGGCGGCCGGCAAAATCTTACCCTTGTCGGCCGCAACTAGAAAAAGGGAGGCAAACATGCTGCGCAGCACCTTAGCCCTGTTCATCATTCTGGCAATGGTCGCCCTAGGGGGGGCGGTAAAGGCCCAGGAGCAATATTTCGGCGCAGGAGGATCTTATGCCGCTTCCGACATGAAAATCTCCGGTGATCTGGTCAGCGGCGACATGGATGATACCTGGGGCTTTAACGTCAAAGCGGGCACCCATCTCAACGACTACTTTTCCCTCGAATTCAATTTCGACCGCCTGGCTGGCTTTGAATGGGGCGGTGACATCAATGTCATCGACGATCCCATCGACGCCAAAATAGAAGCCGATGCCATGACCTTTATGCTGGCTCTCAAGGCTTCTCCCGATTATGCCCAACGCACCTTCCGCCCCTTTTTGATCCTGGGCGGCGGCTGGATGTATGTAAGTGCGGACACCCACGCCACGGTGGGCAATGTGCGCCGATCCCAATCCATCAGCGACAGCGGTTTTTGCGCTGAAGTGGGCGCCGGTGTTGACTGGTACCTCACCAGTAATTTAGCCCTGGGACTGGAAGGCACCTATGTGACCGGGTTCGATGATGTTGAGGATGTCCAGTACGGACTTGTTACCGTGGGCCTGACCTATTTCTTCTTCGGCCCCTGGTTTATGTAGTCCGACAAACTTAAATGGGAACACACGGCCTGAATCCCGGTGCCCGGCGCCGCCCACGATCATTTGTAAAGGGGCGCCAGCTAAATAATGTAAGGAAAACAAATGCAGACACTGACTCTGGGTCGCTCGGACATAACCATCTCGGCCATTGTCATGGGAACCTGGCAGGCCGGGAAAAAAATGTGGGCCGGCATTGATGACACGGAGACCTCCCGGGCCATACGCGCCGCGTTTGACGCCGGCATCACTACTTTCGATACAGCAGAAGCATATGGCGACGGCCATGCGGAGCGCATTCTGGGCCGGGCCCTGGCCGATGTGCGCGGGGAAGCGATCCTGGCCAGTAAGGTGTTTGCCAACCACCTGGCCCATGACCAGATGCTCCGGGCCTGTGAAGGTTCCTTGAAGAATCTGGGCACCGACACCATCGATCTCTACCAAATCCACTGGCCGGCCGGTTCATTCCGCACCCCCAAGGTGCCCATTGCCGAAACCATGGGCGCCCTCAACACCCTCAAAGATCAGGGTAAGATCCGTGCCATCGGGGTTTCTAACTTCAACAGCGCCCAGATTGCAGAGGCCGCCCAGTGGGGACAGATCGATGCGGTCCAGCCCCCCTATTCGCTGTTCTGGCGCCAGGCTGAAACCGAAATCCTGCCCTACTGCCGGGAAGCGGGAATCACCGTGCTGGCGTACTCCCCCATGGCCCAGGGCCTCCTGACCGGCAAATTCGGACCCAACCATCAATTTGCGCGCCAGGACAACCGCAAGCAGAACCGCCTGATGCAACCCGAGCATTATCAACGGGTGCAGGCCGCCCTGGCGGAACTAAAACCCCTGGCGGAAAAGCGCGGCATTTCCCTGGCTCAGTTGGCCCTGGCCTGGATTGTCAGCCAGCCCAATTGCTGTGCCATTGCCGGCGCCCGCAACGCCGGGCAAATCACCGCCGCGGCGGCGGCCGGCGATCTCACCCTGGCCGCTGATGAAATGCGGGCGCTGGATGCCATCAGCCGCCAGGTTACTGACCATTTAGATGATAACCCCGTGCAGTGGGCCTGGGGCCGGTAGGCCCATTCACACCCCTTTGCCCGGCCGCTGAGCAAACGCTTAAAAATTTTATTATAATGTAAGGTTAGCAACCCATGTCCGCGGCAATTGCATTGCAAACATACCTGGCCGTTTTAGGCCGCAAAGCCATTTTCCCCATCGCCTATCTGGGGCATGTAGCGCTTTTCCTGATTCAGGGCGTGGCCCATATCTTCTCTTATCCCTTTCAATTTAAAAAAATCCTGGAGCAGATCAACATCATCGGCGCCAAAAGCCTCTTCGTGATCGCCCTCACCGGGGCCTTCACCGGTATGGTGATGGGACTGCAGGGCTACTACACCCTGGTCATGTTTGGGTCCGAGGAGATGTTAGGCTCAGGGGTGGCGCTCTCCATAATCCGCGAATTGGGGCCCGTGTTAACCGCCATCATGATCATCGGCCGGGCCGGGTCGGCCATGGCCGCAGAGATCGGCATCATGCGCATTTCCGAGCAGATCGACGCCCTGGAAACCATGGATATCAACCCCATCCGGTTCCTGGTGAGCCCGCGCATCGCCGCCTGCCTGTTCAGTTTCCCCTTGCTCACGGCGATTTTTGACGCCATCGGTATTTTCGGCGGTTATCTCACCGGATCGGTTCTTCTGGGCATCAACCCCGGCAGCTTTTTTCACTGGATGGAAGCCAGCGTGGAAATGCAGGATATCAACGGCGGGTTTCTCAAGTCCGTTGTTTTCGCCCTGGTGGTTGCCGTGATCTGCTGTTATCAGGGTTTCCATACCCATCAGCAGAAAGGGGGCTTCGGCGCCAAGGGTGTCAGCCAGTCCACCACCCGGGCGGTGGTCAGTTCCTGTGTATTGATTCTGATCACGGATTATGTGTTAACCTCATTTTTACTGTAGCGGCAGATAACCATGGACCAACCCCTGATCCAATTAAAAGATATCCATAAGTCCTTTGGCACCAACCATGTGCTCAAGGGTGTCAGCCTGTGCATCTACCCGGGTCAGGTGACCACCATCATCGGCAAGAGCGGCGGCGGGAAAAGTATTTTGCTGAAACACTTGATCGGCCTGGTAACCCCCGATACCGGCACCATCCTTTTCGAGGGCCAACCCATCAACCAGAGGAAGCGGCAGGCCCGCAGAGCCCTCAAGCGCAAATTCAGCTATATGTTCCAGGGGTCGGCGCTCTTCGACTCCATGACCGTGTATGACAATATTACCCTGCCCCTGAGGGAACGTACCCAAATGGCCGATTCCGAAATCAGGGACAAGGTGCGGGAGAAAATGAGCCAGCTGGACCTCAGGGATGTGGATCATAAGTACCCGTCCCAACTCTCCGGAGGCATGCAAAAACGGGTGGCCCTGGCGCGCGCTTTGGTCACGGATCCGGAGATCGTGCTGTTTGACGAACCCACCACGGGCCTGGACCCCATCCGAAAAAATGCGGTCCACAGCATGATTGCCGACTACCAGAAGCGGTTCGGGTTTACCGGTGTGATCGTCAGCCACGAAATTCCCGACATATTCTATATTTCCCAGCGCATCGCCATGCTCAACGAAGGCCGCATTCTGTTTGAAGGCAACCCCCAGGCCATCGAGACCAGCGACGACCCTGTGGTTCGGGAATTTATCTCCGGACTGAGCTCCACGCCCGCGGTATCCGCGGCCATGGCCACCCAGGAAAAGGTAGAATCCCGCTTTGAAGAAGAAATGGTCCGGCTCAGTGAACTGAATATCGCTTTTTCATTGATGGTGTTCCGGGTTGAAAACCTCAATGAAATCAATCGGCGGGCCGGCCATATCACGGGTCAGAAAATCGTGGAAAAATTTACGGACAAGCTACGCGAGCACATCTATATTACCGACCGCTGTTACCGCTATGACTTTGATAAGATTCTGGTATTTCTGCACAATACCAATCTATCCAAATGCCGCAAGGCCAGCCGTCAAATCGCCTCAAGAATCAAGGCCGACAGTCTGGTCGATATCGTGCCCTATCCGGACTTTTGTTTCAATGTGGGGGTCGGCTACGTGGAAGCCGACCCGGAAAGCCGCCTGGAACGAATGATTGAAAGCGCGGCGGACAATTTGCAGACCTTCCACGAATTTCGGGTGTGCTGATCCCGCCTAGCCAGGCAATACTTGGTGTTAGAACGGAAAGGAATGGGAAACGCCAAATGAAGAAGGATAAGCTGGAAATAACGGTGGGCATTTTTGTCCTCATTGGTATCATCTGTATGGGCTATCTGACCATCAAGCTCGGCCGTATGGAGATTTTGGGGGATAACAACTACCGGTTACTGGCCCGGTTTGAATCAGTAACGGGACTGCGCAAGGGCGCCTCGGTGGAGATAGCCGGGGTCCAGGTGGGGCGTGTGGATAAGATCACCCTGGAAGCGGAGAGCCAGCTGGCCGAAGTCGAAATAAAAATTGAAAAGGGGATCGAACTGGCGGAAGATGTTATCGCCTCGATAAAAACCACCGGACTCATCGGCGATAAATACATCAACCTGCAGCCCGGGGGATCCGATGAAATCCTCAAGCCCGGTGACCGCATCGTCGAAACGGAATCCGCCGTGGATCTGGAGGAGCTCATCAGCAAGTATGTGTTTGGCGGCCTTTAAATCGTAATTGGAATATTTTTTGAAACATCAGCGTTACTGCGTGTCTAATGAATTAGCAATGCAGACAAAAAAGTAAAATAGCGATGGTCATAAGCTTATTCCGTTTCCAAGGCCGACATTCGTAGGTGCGGTACATATAATTCGAAAAGGTTATTATGACAATCCGTATAGATGGGAAAAAGATGATGAAAGCAACAATCGTGGCAATCGGTATTATCCTGGGAACGTTGGCCGCAACACCGGCCGGGGCGGCAGAGAGCGCCGATCCCCTGAACACAGTAAAAGGTCCCGTGGAAGAGGTATTGCAGATCCTCAAGGACCCCCAATATAAAGACGGGCAAAACAGAATCCAGCAGCAGGAAGAGATCCATACCATTGCCAAAGAGGTTTTCGATTTTGTGGAAATTGCCAAACGCGCCCTGGCGAGAAACTGGAAAAAGTTTACCCCCGACGAGCGGCGCCAGTTTACCGAGCGCTTCACAGATCTCCTGCTGAACACGTACACACGTAAAATTCAGGGAACCTATGCAGATGAGCAGGTTGTTTTCCTGGAGCAACAGATGCTCTCGGACACCAAGGCCAGCGTGAAAAGCACCATCAACCGCGAAGGCCTGGAAACACCGGTCAATTACAGCGTGCTCAACAAAAAGGGCAACTGGCGTATCTACGATATCCAGATCGAAGGGGTCAGCCTGGTGGGCAACTACCGGACCCAATTCCGCAAGATATTGGCCAAGGAGACGCCCGCCCAGCTCATCGCGCGCATCGAGAAAAAAATCGAATCCAATGAAGAGTAACTAGCGCGTGAAGACTCTTCCCATGATTCGTCCTGATTCCAAGGGATTATCTTTACCGGCAGGGATGCTCCTGCTGGCGCTGGGGATCCTGGTGATCGGCGGCCTCGGCGGCTGTGCCGCCCACAAGCCCCCGCCTGCGACCCTGCAGCAAAGTGCCGGCCGCCTGGATGAGATGGGTCCGGCCCCTGCACCGGCTTCTGCTTTCCTCCTGGCCCAGGCGGAATCGGCGGATCCGGAAGAGGACCCCTTTGCCGATCCGGACGATCCTTTCGCCGACCCTACGGATGAAGAGGATCTGGATTATCTGGAAGACCTGGAAGACGAGGCGCCCCTGAGCCTCATCGCCGATCCGCTGGAGCCCTTGAACCGGGTGATGTTCCATGTCAACGACCGGCTCTATTTCTGGGTGCTCAAACCGGTGGCCCGGGGGTATCGCTGGGTGGTTCCCGCCGTTGCGCGGCGGGGGGTGAAAAATTTCTTCTACAACCTGGGCATGCCGATACGGGTGGTGAACAACCTGTTCCAGGGCCAGCCCCGGGCCGCCGGGGCTGAGCTGGGGCGTTTCGTGGTCAATACCACGGAAGGTATTCTCGGTTTCGGCAATCCGGCAGCCCGCTACCCGGAACTGATGGTTCCCACCGAAGACCTGGGCCAAACATTCGGCAGCTACGGTATCGGCAACGGTTTGTACCTGTACCTGCCCTTTTTCGGTCCCTCCAGCCTGCGGGATGCCCTGGGCCGCCTGGGTGACGCCTATATGGACCCCGTCAGCATCTTCAATGTGGTGGAAACGGAGGTGTGGCTCGGCCTCAAGGGCCTGGATGCCGTCAATGAGACTTCCTTCCGCATCGGCGATTACGAAACCCTCAAAGAAGCGGCCCTGGACCCCTATGATGCCTTGCGCAACGGTTACGTCCAGATCCGCAAGCGGCAGATTCAAGAGGCGGGGATCGCCCCGCCATGATCCCCCGGCCGACACACCCCGCACCGGCCGGGATGGAAGCCAAACTGACGGTGCTGGAACAAATTTACGCTTATTTCGATGAACTCACCGGGCAAACGGACTGGGCCTGCCGGGCGGGTTGCGCCCAATGCTGCACCGTCAACGTTTCCCTGACCACCCTGGAAGGTGTTTATCTTTACCGCGCCCTGAAGCCCCCGTCCCCCCAACTCCTGGCGGAACTCGCCAAGCGTGCCCGCGCGCCCCGTTACCGGCCCCGCTTTTCCCTCAACGACTTTGCCTGGCGCTGTGCCCAGGGCCGTGACACCCCCGAAGAACACAACGATCCCCGCTGGGGGGCCTGCCCCCTGCTGGAGCATGACCTGTGCACCGTCTACACCCACCGCCCCTTCGGATGCCGCTGCATGCTGTCGAACCGGCAATGCGGCCCCCAGGCAGAGGCCAGCCTGGATGAATGGCAACTGACCATTAACCATTTGTTTTTACAAGTTATTGAACACTTGGATTGTCCGGGCTGGACGGGAAACCTGACCGACATCCTGCTCTATTGGCACCACAGGCCGGCCGGGGCTGCAGCAGACCGGGCAGCGGCAACGGAATCCCCGGCGCCCTTTCCTGCCAACCAGCCGGCGCGGGCGCTTCTGATTCCCCCTGAACACCGCCGGGCTGCCGGGCCCGTTTTACAAAAGCTCCAACAGTTCATGGCACCTTTTCAAGAATCGTAACATCGACCTTGCCGGCGAGATCCGCAGAAAATTGATCCGCATCGGATGCGCTGCCCACGATGGCGCCGAAATGCATGGGAATGGCCATTTGGGGATCAATGGCCAGAGCGGCCCGGACCGCTTCGGCAGCCGTCATGACATAGGTTCCGGACACCGGCAAAAGGGCGATATCGGTTTGGATATCCTCCATCTCAGGAATGAAATCGGTATCGCCGGCGTGGTAGACCCGCACCCCGTCCAGTTCCAGGTTGAAGCCCAGCCAGCCCTTGGCCTGGGGATGAAAATCCTTATCCAGGTTGTAGGCGGGCAGCGCCCTTATCCGGATATCCCCGATGACCAGATCATCACCGGGCGCCACAATGCGCACATCCCCGGTGAGCTGGCCAGCCGCTTCCTGCTCGGTTACGATGATGGTATCGGGACCCTGCACCTTGGCGATATCGGCCGCGGAACAGTGGTCAAAATGGGGATGGGTGACGAGAATCACATCGGCGGTGGGCCCCCCCTCGATTTCATAGGGGTCGATGTATACGGTTTGGTCGGCGCTGATACGAAAACCGTCATGTCCGAGCCAGTGGATACGGGAGATAAATTCGTGGGTGTCCATGGATCACTCTCCTTCCATAAATTACGATCTTTGAATCGGAATATTTTTATGACAATCACTCTAACAGATGAAAATTCTTGAAAACCACGAAGTTCACGAAGACACACGAAGAAAAACTCTCCGTACCACCCGTGTCATCCGCAGCTTACCAGGGTTACTTCTGGTTTGAATAATAGTTTTCCGGATCTCCGGCTTGCCAGGCATCGATATATTTTTTCACGGTGCGCCGGTCCAGGCCGATCCTGCGGCCCACTTTTTCGTAGGCCCCCAGGCGCTGGTGCAGCAGATGGCAATAGCCCCCCAGCAGCTCCTGAACCGGCAGGGTGCCCGCCTGCAATCCGCGGCTCAGGCGGGCCGCCAAATCCGGAGCTGTGCGCTCTTCCCGGGGCGTATAGCGGCGATTGAGCAGCAGTCGGCGTACACACTGGGCCAGTTCACGCACATTGCCCGGCCAGGGGTAGGTCGATCCCAGTTGCTCGTCGATCCGCTCCCGTACCCAGTGGGTGAGCTCCGCGGACGGCTGGCCCAATAAGCGCTCAATGAGCAGAGCCAGCAAATCGTCCAGTTCACCGGGATCTTCCTGGATCCGGCAGTGCAGGGTGGGAATGGTGATAATATCCGAGCAGAGCCGGTAATAGAAATCGTCCCTAAGGCCCCCCGGACCGCTGATCTCGGTGGCGCTGCGGTTGGTGGCGGCTATGACCCGGCCCTGGAAACGCTGGATGCGGTGGCTGCCCACCGGTGTAAAGGTGCGCTCCTGCAGCACCTCAAGCAGTTTGATCTGCACAGGCTCAGTGACCTCTCCAATCTCGTCGAGAAAAATGGCCCCATGGGGGCTGCAGCGACTGAGCACACCCTGAAAATCCTCCACGGCTCCGGTGAAGGCGCCCTTGGTGTGGCCGAAAAGTTCCGATTCGATGAGCGCTTCCGAAAATTGGGATAAATTGAGGGGGATGAAGGAACGGGTGAAACTCTCCGCGAAACGGTTGTTGGCCGGATCGAAGGGGATCAGTCCGGAACGGCCGATAGCCGTTGCAGCGGTCCCTTTGCCGGTCCCCGTGGCGCCCAAAAGGAGGGTGGTGAAATCCTCCATGCGGTTCCACAGATAGCGCTGGTAAAGATCGAGATCATGGGTGAATACATTATTCCACAGCTTGCGGCGCAGTTCCCGCATGCAGGGACTGCGGCCCACCAGGTTCTGATCGATAAAAAAATAGGCCCGGCGCAATTGGAAGCAGAATTCAAAATAGCGCTGGATTTCGCTGTTCCTAAACCCGCGCCGCCCCAGGTAACGAAAGGCCTCAGGTGCAAAACCAACCTTCAGCGGAGGGCCCTCGGCGGCAATTTGATCCAGGATGAGCTGGTCAAAGGGCTCTATGAAACGGTGAAAAAAATCAAAGAGCAGCACATTGCGCAATAAGCGTTGGTCAACCCCCTTAAAATCGGACAAGCCCACGGGTTTGCGGCGATCCAAATCCGCCACGGCTTGCCGGACGGCCGCAATTACGGCTGCCAGACGTTTAGCCGCTGGAGTGTCAGCGGCAACCCCTGAAATCTGAATATCGAGGGCAATTCTCCGGTCACTGAAAGGATTGGTGAACACCGCCCGGTTTATCCGGCGGAAAAACCGGCGCTGGGCGGTGGTCAAGGTGTGCTTGGCTGGCATGGGCAGATATTATGAGATTTCGGCGGTAATCTGGGCTGCAATCTCACCCAGTTTTCTTTCAAGGTAGTACCAGTTGCCATCCGCGTCCACGATACCCATCAGATAGAAACGCACCTTGGCCGCCAATCCCGACGAGGCGATAAGGATGATTCTATCGGCCCCATGGATGGTGATCTCGCGGCACTCGCCCACACCCTCTTCAGTGGCGGCCTCGTGAGCCACCCGAAAGAGATCGGTAAAACGCGTCCCCAACTCCCGCAAGGGCAGGCCGGGTTCAGCGGTATCGGCGGCCATTATTTCCCCTACAAAATTGAGTATGGCCACCGCCTGATAGCCCTTGGTGCTTTTGATGGTTTCCAAATGGCCGCCCAAAGCCGCCTCAAAAGCCCGGCGATCCACGGTCACCGGCGTGAACAATACCGGCGGTTCGTTATCTGAAGGCCGCGAAGGTGTCCTGATATCCCCGGCCTGGGGTGGGGCCTGGTCCGGTTCCACGGTGAAGTCGCTGGTAACGGCTTCGATCCCGGTATCTGTTACGGAAGGGGCGGGGGCGGATTCTGTAACGGCTGGTTCAACCAGAAGATCCATCAAACTCCTGGTAATGCGCCCCCTGGCCCGCCCCTGGGGCAACGCGTTAAAACGGATCTCCATGCTCTCCCAGCCAAGCATTTCCAGGGCCGCCTGATCACCGCGCATGGATTGGTAATGGGCTTCACGCAGTTCGCCCTGGTCAAAATAGAAATAGCCCTTGCCCCTGCCCGCCGAGGTCACCTCTACCCGACAGGTTTTTTTGGTTAACTCGACCAGGGGCAGGAAGGTGCGCAGGGTCATGCCCTTCATCGATGCGCCTTCATCCAGTAGATGCAGGCCTTCGATGATGGCCAGGGCCAATTTGCGAAAATCAAAGGGCTTTTCAATATACTGCAACACACCCCGCGAATTGATCATCTGGCGCATTTCCGGGGTGCCGTAACCGGTCATGACAATACAGGGCGTGGTTGAATGGTTTTTGGTCATGTAGGCCAATAGTTCAAGCCCGTCAACCCTGGGCATTTTGATATCGGTCACCAGGAGGGAGATGCGTTGCCTCTCCAGGATATCGATGGCCTGCTGGCCGTCATGGGCCGTGACCACCTCAAACTGGTTCAGCTTCAGGAGCCCTTCCTTCAGGTTGTCAACACTTTCCACATTGTCGTCAACGATGAGTACTACTGATTTCATGGCTGTCCAATTTCAGCGGCGGATGGTTTCCGGAAGATGACCAGGGGCACCCGCCCTCTCTTCCGAGCCGGTAATAACTTATATTAAATTAATCAGGAATGGAACGGAAACGCTTATCGTCCACTCTCGGAGCGGGAAAGGCCGCGGTGAGAATTAATGATTTCAGGGAGTTATACCCCCCTCTCCAACCCCTCTGCGCCAGGAACGGTTTTTTTTCGATCAAACACCAGTTAGAAAATCTAACTTGGGTAATACATTTAAATCAATAAAAAAATCACCGCTGCCCCCTCCGGCCAGCGGTTGCAGAACTGTTGACAGCCTTTCTGCCGGATGGTATGGAAGGCTTATACAACAGGCACGTAGCTCAGGGGGAGAGCGCTACCCTGACACGGTAGAAGTCGTTGGTTCAAATCCAATCGTGCCTACCAGAAATTTAAAGGGGGTTACGGGAAACCGTAACCCCCTATTTTTTTTGCTCGGTCTACACTTGCGGAAAATACCGCCACGCCCTGCTATAGTGGTTTGCATAAATACATTCCGAATACCGAATACTGCTGTAATTATGCCAGGGAGTAGGGGCGGGTTTGAAACCCGCCCCTACAAAGTTAATAGCCGGCACTAAAAACCACAAGGAATCGGAACGTTATCCTGACAATCGCTCTAATGTTCTCCAGGGGTTGTGAGTTTCTCCATGACCTGGTCCAGGCTGAAGCTGGCCGCTTTCTGGCGTGGCGGGTACTCTTTGAACGTCTCGAGAAACTGCCCTACGTAAGCCTGG
>Ga0180435_10000361_pt1 | contig 47343 bp, 44 predicted proteins | sample SS_ome_3_FD_132467 | JGI IMG/M metagenome (GOLD analysis project Ga0180435, IMG submission 132467) | Hypersaline lake sediment archaeal communities from the Salton Sea, California, USA - SS_3_S_1 metaG | ecosystem: Environmental > Aquatic > Non-marine Saline and Alkaline > Hypersaline >... | reverse complement strand
CGAGTTGTTGGAAATCCCGCCAGAAAAATTCAATGCGCAGCTGACCGCCGCCAGCCAGAATTGTTGCGGCGCCCTGCAACTGCTGGGTGAGCGCGCGGCTTTTCCGCTGCGGCTGCAACGTGCGGCCAACTATGTGCGCCCGGGGCTGGCGCTGGTCGGCGACGCCGCGCACGTGATCCATCCGCTGGCCGGGCAGGGCGTTAATTTGGGTCTGCTCGACATGGGGGCGCTGATCGACGTGCTGGTCGAGGCCCGGGCACGCGGTGAGCAGATCGGCGGTTATGGCGTGTTGCGTCGCTACGAGCGCGCGCGCAAGGGCCACAACCTGGCGGTGCAGATGGCCATGGATGCGTTCAAGCACTTGTTCAGCAACCAGAACCCGGCGTTGCACCTGGTACGCAATCTTGGCCTTGGCTTGGCCGACCGGATTCCACCGCTGCGCCGCCAGTTTGAACGCGTGGCCCTGGGGCAAGGCATCGAACTACCGAGTCTCGGGCGTTCGCCAGAACATTGAGCCCCTGCGGCGTTCTCGCCGGTGACTGGCTTTTCTGACCCAAGTCAGGTTATTGAGAATCAATTGCAAAAAGTCCTTGACCAGAACGGTGTCCCAAATATAATCGCGAATCATTCTCATTGCTGTTGAGTTTTTCACGAGGTTGGTATGAAACGTTTGCTGAGTTTTTTCCTGATGGCTGCCGTGGCAGCTCCGATGTTTGCCTGGGCAGAAGAGGTGGTGGTGTATTCCTCTCGCAAGGAGCACCTGGTCAAGCCGCTGTTCGAGCGTTTCACCGCAGAAACCGGCATCAAGGTCACTTATCTCACCGACAAGGCTGGCCCGCTGATCCAGCGCCTGGTAGCCGAAGGCCGCCGTACCCCGGCTGATATGCTGATCACCGTCGATGCCGGCAACCTGTGGCAGGCAACCCGGAAGGGCGTGCTGGCCAAGACCGAATCCGAGGTGCTCGATGCCAACGTCCCGGCCGAACTGCGTGACCCGCAAGGCCACTGGTACGGCTTGTCCAAGCGTGCCCGCACCATTGTCTACAGCACCGAGCGGGTCAAGCCGGAAGAGATCGTCAGCTACGAAGATCTGGCCAGTGAAAAGTGGAAGGGGCGCCTGTGCCTGCGTACCTCCAAGAAGGTCTACAACCAGTCGCTGGTAGCGACGCTCATCGCACGCTACGGCGAGGAAAAGGCCGAGCAGATCGTCAGCGGATGGGTGGATAACCTGGCGGTGGCGCCGTTCTCCAATGACACCAAGACCATGCAGGGTGTACTCGGCGGCCAGTGTGACCTGGGCGTGGTCAACACCTACTACTTTGGTCGTTTGCAGAAGAAAGACCCCGCTATCAAGTTGGCACTGGCCTGGCCCAACCAGGACAGCAGCGGTGTGCATATCAATGTCTCTGGCGCCGGTATCACCAAGCATGCCAAGCACCCTGAGGCAGCGAAGAAGCTGCTCGAGTGGCTGTCTTCCGAGACGGCACAGGGCGATTTCGCAGGCCTTAACATGGAGTACCCGGTTAACCCGAAGGTGGAGCCGAGCGAATTGGTAAAATCCTGGGGTGACTTCAAGGGTGATTCGCTCAACGTGAGCGAGGCCGGGCGCCTGCAGGCCGACGCCATCAAGCTGATGGACCGTGCCGGTTACCGTTGATCAGGTAATTTCCCTGAGCAGGGAAAAACGCCCTGCCCCTTTGGGGCGGGGTTTTGTTGTTTGCGGAAGTTGACGCATGCGCAGTAGCGTTCTGACCATTTTGAACACCAGCAGTACATCGCGCGACGGCAACGCCTGGCGATGGGCGAGCCGCCTGCTGGCGATCAGCGTCCTGATCCCCTTGGCGGTGATCGTCGGTACCTGGTTCGTGATCGACCCGCAGGTTTGGGCGCACCTGGGTTCGACCATTCTGCCGGAGCTGATCGTCAACACCCTATTGCTGGTGTTCGGGGTCGGCATCGGCACCACGGTGTTGGGCGTGTCGCTGGCCTGGCTGACCAGCCTGTGCGATTTTCCTGGTCGGCGCTGGCTTGACTGGGGGCTGATGCTGCCGTTTGCGCTGCCGGCCTACGTGCTGGCATTCGTGTTTCTGGGCGTGTTTGATTTTGCCGGCCCGGTACAGGGCACTTTGCGGGAGTGGTTCGGCCTGAGCCCGCGCTGGTCAATCGAAATCCGCAATGCCTTCGGCGTGATTGCGGTGATGACCCTGGTGCTCTACCCCTATGTCTACATGCTCGCGAGGGTGTCCTTCCTCGGGCAGGGACAGAGTACCTATGAGGCGGCGCGCAGCCTGGGGCGCGGGCCCTGGTCAGCTTTTTTTCATGTGTCGCTGCCGATGGCGCGCCCCGGCATCATCGCCGGCCTGAGTTTGGCATTGATGGAGGCGTTGGCCGACTTCGGCGCGGTCTCTGTGTTCAACTTCAATACCTTCACCACCGCCATCTACAAGGCGTGGTTCGGTTTCTTCGACCTGCACAGTGCTGCCCAGCTGGCGTCCATCCTGCTGACTCTCGTACTGGTGGCGCTGGTGGTCGAGCGCCGTTTTCGGGATCGCGCGCGTTACGCCGAGCAGGGTCGCGGCAGCGTCAAGCAGCGTATGCAACTGCGCGGCGGCCAGGCTTTAGCGGCCAGCGGGTATGCCTGGACCGTATTCGTGCTCGCGTTTGCCCTGCCTGTGTGGCAGTTGCTGGTGTGGGCCTGGGAATCGCGCGAGTTCATCGACCAACGCTACTGGGATCTGCTGGCCCATACCTTCTCGCTGGGCAGCATGTCAGCGGTACTGACCGTGGCCGGGGCCTTCGTGCTGGCCTTTGCCAATCGCTACTACGGCGACACCTTCACCCGCATCGGGGTGCGCGTGGGCACGCTCGGTTATGCGCTGCCAGGCTCGGTGCTGGCGGTGGGCGTGATGTTGTCGCTGACGTGGATCGACAACCGCCTGGCCGACGGCCTCGAATGGCTGCTTGGGCACGATCCGGGGCTGTTCTTCGCCGGTACCGTGATCGCGCTGTTGATGGCCTATTTTGCGCGTTTCCTGGCGGTTGCCTACGGCCCGGTGGATAGCGCCCTGGAACGCATTCGTCCAAGCCTGCGCGAGGCCGCGCGCAGTCTCGGTGCCACCCAATCGGAAATCGTGCGCAAGGTTTACGTACCCATGTTGCGGCCGGGCCTGCTGACGGCGGGGTTGCTCGTACTGGTCGACGTGATGAAGGAAATGCCTGCCACCTTGCTGCTGCGTCCCTTTGGCTGGGATACCCTGGCGGTGCGGATTTACGAACTCACCTCGGAAGGCGAGTGGGAAAGGGCGGCGTTACCGGCGGTGGCCTTGGTAGCGGTTGGCCTGTTGCCGGTGGTCCTGTTGGTGCGTAAGTCGGCGCGCTAAATCTCACGTCATTGGAACAAGATTGTTCGCTCCGATCGGCTAGTCCACAATCAAGACCTTGTTTCACTGCTACGGTAAGGCACATGCCGTGCGTCAAGGGCGGAGTATGAACTGGAAACTGGGGCTCTTCCGCCTGCTCGCTTTGGTGCTGGTGGCCGGGGCGCTGTGGCAGTCTGTCGATTTTCCCACCCAGGCTTTTGCGCTCACGCTGGGACTTGTGGCGTACTTCCTGTTCTTGGTACGCGACGTCCGTATCTGGATCCTGGTTGTGCCGGCAGCACTGAGCGCCTTGTCACTTGGTTACTGGTCCGGCCGTTTCTTCTGGGATGCCTTTGATCTGTTGCTGATGGTGACAGTTGCCGGAGGGCTTTGGGCCAGCCGTCACTGGAGCCTTCCAAGCTGGCATGTATTGGCTCCTTTCGTCATTTTTCTTCTGGGCCAAGCCTGGTTCACCGTCAATGGCCTGTTGCCGATGACCTTCCCGGAGGGGGGGTATTGGCAGGACTACTTTGCCTCCACAAATGCCTTGCGTGAGGCAAAGGGTCTTTTGTGGGCGTTGCTGTTGTTGCCTATGTTTGCGCAACTGCAGGCGGACCAGCAGCGTGCGGCCCCCTGGGTGGTTGGTGGCATGCTGAGCGGCTTGGGGGTTCTGGTGTTGACGCTGCTGTGGGAGCGCCACCTCTACACCGGCATTCTCAATTTTCACACCGAATACCGGGTGTCCGGCTGGTTCTTCGACATGCACACCGGTGGGGCGGCAGTCGATGCGGCACTTGCCTTGTTGTTCCCGTTTGTCTTCGGCGTTTGGACCACATGGCGTAAATGGCCTGTACGCTTGCTGTTTCCTCCGCTCGTGATCGCCGGCTTGTATGGCTTGGTGGTTACTTATTCGCGGGCTAATTACCCGGCCGTGATTGCCATGGCGCTGGTGCTCGGTTTCGGTATGTTGTCGCTGCCATCCTCGCGACTTATCCGGGGCCGTGGCAGCGTTATTCCGTGGCTAGCGGCGGCTGCGTTTGTGGGTTTCCTGCTGCCCTTGTTGTTCGGTGGCGTGATCTACGAGCGCTTTCAGACGGCCTTGGCCGACGCCCAGACCCGCATCGAGCATTGGCAGGGCAATGTCACGCTAGTGAACGATGGGGCCGAGGAATGGCTGGGTGCCGGTAAAGGTGTCTTCGTTCAGCGTTACTACGCTGATCGTTACCTGAACGGCAATGAACTCTCCCGAATCAATTTCCATGTCGATAGCGACAACCCTTACCTGGCCTTCAACCCTAGCGATCGATTCGGCTCAATGTACCTCAGGCAACGTTTCCAGCCGGAGCCAGGCCAACAGTATCGGTTGAGTATCAAGGCGCGTCCGCGTGCCGACAAACCCCAGCGTGTGCTTGTAGAGTTTTGTGAGCGCCATATTCTGCAATTTGCAGAGGAATGCGATTGGAAGGGGATCAATATCAATCCTTCCGGGGGCGAATGGCAGGAATACAGCACCCCTGTACAGCTTCCGGACTTGGGGCAGGGATACTGGTTTGCCAGGTCGCCGGTTGATCTGGCTATTTTGCATCGGGGTATTAAGCAAGGTGTTGATATCGCTGCTGTCGCGCTGTTCGATCAGCAGGGCAACAATTTGCTCTCTAATAGCGACTTCAGCGACGGGCTGGACCACTGGTTCATGTCCGATGGCGACCACCTGCGTTGGCATACGAAAAATGTTCTCGTCCATCTCTATATTGAGGGAGGCTGGCTGGGGCTTTCACTGTTTGCAGTTTTGGTCCTGACGGTATTTGCAAGATGCTGGCGTATCACCAAGCGCAATGACCCGATGGGGACTTTCTATGCGGCCTCGCTCGCCGGAGCGTTGGCCGTCGGCATGTTCGACAGCCTGTTCGATGCTCCCCGCATCACGTTCTTGACAATGCTCATCATGGGAGGCGCGCTCTTGTGGAAGGCTGAGCCACTCGAGCACCACGCCTCCAACTTGGTGTTGCCGGACTGGATTCCGCTACCCAGGCCCTGGCTGGCATTTGTTGTGGCTTTGGCCCTGGCCAGTGCAGCGGTGTTGATTCAGGACTTCCGCAAAAAGTCGCTTTCGCCCGAACAGGCGTTGATCCACTACGGTGAAAAACTCGGTGGGGAGCATCGGAACTTGTTCGAATGGCTGGATTCCGGGCAAACGCCTTCTGGTACGCCGTCACTGCAGGTGCGCGATGGCGGATACCGGATATGGGGAAACATTCAGCCAAGTACTGGATATGGCGTCTGTGGACGTAAGGAACTGCTTTTTATGGCGAGTTGCTGGGTGGTCGCCGGCGAAGAGGAAGAGGGGTTGGCTGCAGTTCGCAAACTTAGCCAGACAGAACTGGCCTTGCCACGCACGCACGGTGATTACGGTAACGGCTGGATGCTTGCGGTGGCCACGGATTTGTTGCGCCATCATCCGGCTGTGAATGAACAGATATGGGCAGACTGGCAGGGCCGGTTGCGTCGCTCACTGCGTGACCATCTGTTGTTGCTCGATGGAACAGGCGCGGCCATCTGGCACGGTCGAACGACCCTCGCCGCGCAGGCAATGTTGCTTGCCTCGGTATTGGATCCGGGTGTCGAAGATACGGAAGCGCTGACTGCTCGAGCTTATGTTCACTACTGGCGAATGCTCAACGCCTTGTCTGTCGCGGAGGCCTGGCCAGAGGGATACAACTACTGGGTCAACAACCGCGGTTTTATCGTCGCCTTGTCGGCACTGGCATATACGCGCGCGTTTGAGGCCCCTCCTCATGCCGAAGAACTGAAGGGGGTGATGACCCGGGTGGGACTGTGGCATGTCCACAACACGCGTCCTGATCTCAAGGCGACCCAGATTGGGGACGAGGGGCCACGCATCGACCTCAAGTTTGATACCCAACGCGTCGTCGATCTTTTGGTCGAAGTGACTGGAAAGAGAGAGCTGTACGCTTATTCCGAGGCATTGGGCAAGCGCTTCGGCCGAAGTGGTTATTACTATACGTACGGGTGGTTCAAGCCGCTGTTGCGGAAAAGTGGTTCATCGAGTCTGCCAACTTCCTACGCTCACTTGCCGACCGCCGAATGGTTCGGCCGCGACGCAATGAACATGATTTACATGCGCAGTGATTGGGGTGAGGACGCGACTTTCCTGTCATTCCGTGCCGGGCACAACCTGTCGCATCACGGTCATTACGATGCCGGTCATTTCACCCTTTTCAAGGGGGCGCCTTTGGCGGTCACAGCTGCAACCTACACCAATATTCCGGCCGGCCATCGCCTGAACCATGCCATACGCACCGTGTCGAAAAATTCCCTACTGGTGATGCGCCCCGGAGAAAGGGTCGATTTGGGAGAGGGTAGGCGTAATGTTGCGGATGGTGGGCAGCGCCTCACAATGCCGCTGACTTCGCCGCTGCACAGCCTGGAGCAATGGCGCGAACAGCTGGACGATGGCCTGCATCTGCGCGGCGGGGACATCACGGCTTTCGAGCATCAACCCGGAGCATACACCTTCGTTGAAGCCGATCTGACAGCGGCTTACAACACCTCGCAGCATGACGAGGGCGGCCAAGGCGGCAAAGTGCACAGGATGGTTCGGCGTCTGCTGTATTTGCGGCGCCTGGACCGATTCCTGATCCAGGATCGCATCCACGCGGTAGATCCGGCCTACCAGGGCGCTTTCCTGCTCCAGAGCATGGTGCGTCCGAAAACTGGGCCAGTGATGGTGTACCGGGGTACAGAGGGCGACGGCATCATGGCGGTGGCGGGTGATTCACTGCAGTTCAGAAACAAGCGCGGTCGTCTTCAAATGCAGTCCCTGTTGCCACGGCAGCGGGAGATCCTGCTGATCGGTGGCGCCAAGCATCCTTTCTGGACCGACCAGGATGGTGATGCGAATACCCTCGATGGCAGGGTGGAAGGCCATAATTCACACCAGTGGGATGTGTTTGATTTTGCCCGCTGGCGCGTGGAAATCCGTCACACCGAGCCTGCTTACAAACAGCAATTCCTGACACTGTTGAGTCCCTCTCTCGACCAATTCCGGACACCGGCAATTGCGGAGGTGCTGCACCGCAGTGAAAAGGCTTTGGCAGTGAGGGTCGATGACGAGGTGGTGGTCTTCGCCGAGCAGGGGGAGTCGAGTATGACGTTGTCGCTGGGTAGAGAGCCTTTGCGTGTCAGGGTTCCCGGTTACCAGGGGAAGGCCAGAATTTCCGGGAAACAGGCTGGCCGGGGAATCCCGGAGGGCGAACCGCAATACCTGGGAAAAGTGAAGATTTCGTTCAATCCCGAGACCTGATGTGGTTGGCAACTGGTGTTCGACGCAGTACAGTGCTTCCTCCAGTCCCAATTCCCGTGGGAGAGTGCGACCTGTATGTCGCCACCGAAGGCGCAAATTCCGCCCGGAATCGCTCAGGTAAAAGGATCGCGGGAAGTGAGAACAACTCAGGGCTGGCTCTGGAGAGCGACGCTAAGAGCGTCCACCGACGGGGTAAACTCTCAGGTTGCCGGACAGAGGGGCGGATGATGTTCATCGATCAGAAGCGGTGAAGATCATCCGCCCCTTTTTTGTTTGAGGGCCTGCGTCCACAGCGGTCAACTGGGAGTGTCCATGAGCGTAGACAAGAAGACCATACTGAATGCGGTGCACCGCGAGATGGGCGCGCGCATGGTGCCCTTTGGCGGCTGGGACATGCCGGTCAATTATGGCTCGCAGATCGACGAACACCACGCAGTGCGCACAGATGCGGGCATGTTCGACGTCTGCCACATGACCGTGGTCGATCTCGAGGGCAAGCGCGTCCGCGAATTCCTCTCCACGCTGCTGGCCAACGATGTGGCCAAGCTCACGATGCCGGGCAAAGCGCTCTATTCCTGCATGCTCAAGCCAGATGGCGGCGTGATCGACGATTTGATCGTCTATTTCATGAGCGAGGAGTGGTTCCGCATGGTGGTCAACGCCGGCACCACGGAGAAGGACATTGCCTGGATGCAGGAGCAGGCCTCAGACTTCGAGGTTGGCGTCAAACCACGTTTCGACCTGGGCATGATCGCGGTGCAGGGCCCGCATGCACGCGCCAAGGCCATGGGAGTCATGACTCCCGAACTGGCCGCTGCCGCTGCAGAACTAAAACCTTTCAGTGCCGCTACCGATGGTCGCTGGTTTGTCGGTCGTACCGGCTACACTGGCGAGGACGGTTTCGAGATCGTGTTGCCGGAAGACGAGACCGAAAAACTCTGGCGTGATCTGGCCGTTGCCGGCGTAAAGCCGTGCGGTCTCGGCGCACGTGACACCCTGCGCCTGGAAGCCGGCATGAACCTTTACGGTTCAGACATGGACGAGACCATCTCGCCGCTGGAGGCGGGCCTGGGCTGGACCGTGGCCATGGCCGATGGGCGCGATTTCATTGGCCGCGCGGCGTTGCAGGCGCAGAAAGGGGCCGGTGGTCTGCGCAAGTTCATTGCCGTGGTGTTGGAAGGTCGCGGTGTGCTGCGCGGGCACCAGAAGCTGTTCGACGGCGAGCGCGAGGTGGGTGAAATCACCTCCGGTGGCTTCTCGCCAACCCTGGAACGATCCATCGCCATGGCACGCGTTGCCGGTGATGCGAGCGATGAGCTGAGCGTTGACATCCGCGGCAAAAAACTCCCGCTGAAGAAAGTTAAGATGCCGTTCGTGCGTAACGGGCAGGCACAAATCGAATTGTAACCCTATTGAGAGCGGCCCCTACGATGAGGTGGGGCATGACAGAGGACTTGGAACCATGAGCAATATCCCGAGCGAATTGAAGTACACCGAGAGCCACGAGTGGATTCGTGATGAAGGCGATGGCAGCGTGACCATCGGTATCACCGATCACGCGCAGGAGGCCTTGGGCGATTTGGTGTTTGTCGAGTTGCCGGAAGTGGGTAGTTCATTCGATCAGGGCGAAGATGCCGCCGTGGTCGAATCGGTAAAAGCGGCCTCCGATGTATACAGCCCGCTCAGTGGCGAGGTTGTCGAAGCGAACGAGATCCTGGCCGATGCACCGGAGACCATCAACGAGCACCCCTACGAGGATGGTTGGATCTACAAGCTGAAGCTGGCGGATGTTGATGAGCTGAATGGCCTGATGGACGCCGATGCCTACGCAGAGCACTGCGAGAACGAAGAACATTGATTTGACCGGCTGAGCGAAAACCTGTTTTTCGCCACTGCCCAAGGTAAGGCCCATGCCCTTTATTCCGCACACCGAAGACGAAGTGAAACAGATGCTGGACGCGATCGGCGTTGCCTCGATCGAGGACCTGTTCGACGAAATCCCCGCCGAGCTGCGCGCGGGCGATCTGTCCGCCATCCCCGAAGGCATGTCGGAGATGGAAGTGTCCGCGCTGATGAGCGGACGTGCGCGCAAGGATGGTCAGCCGGTTTGCTTCATCGGTGCCGGAGCGTATGACCACCACATCCCGGCCGCGGTTTGGCAGGTGACCACGCGTGGCGAGTACTACAGTGCCTACACCCCCTATCAGGCCGAGGCCAGCCAGGGCACATTGCAGCTGTTGTACGAGTACCAGTCGATGATGACTGCGCTGATGGATATGGACGTGTCCAATGCCTCGTTGTACAACGGCGCGTCCGCCGTGGCCGAGGCGGTCCTGATGGCGGTGCGTGGCAATCGCAAGTCCAAGTCCAAGCGCATCCTGGTGCCGCGCAGCCTACACCCGGCCTACCGCAAGGTGGCGCACAGTATCGTCAAAAATCAGAAGATCGAATTGGTTGAGGTTCCGTTCGACAGGTCGACTGGCCGCATCGACCGCGCCGCCCTGGAGGCACACGCCGGCGAGGATTTTGCTGCCGTGATCATCCCGCAGCCGAATTTCTTCGGTGTGATCGAGGAGGTCGATGCGCTGACCGACTGGGCACATGCCAATGGCATGCTGGCGATCGGGGTGGTCAACCCTCTGGTGATGTCGGTGATCAAGCCGCCCGGTCAGTGGGGTGAGACCGGGGCCGATATCGTGGTCGGCGAAGGCCAGCCGTTGGGCGCGCCGCTCTCTTCCGGTGGCCCTTATTTCGGCTTTATGTGCTGTACCCAGGCGCTGGTGCGCCAGATGCCGGGCCGCATTATCGGCCGTACGGTCGACCTCGACGGCAAGCCGGGCTATGCGCTGACCCTGCAGGCCCGCGAGCAGCACATCCGCCGCTCCAAGGCGACCTCCAACATCTGTACCAACCAGGGCCTGCTGGTCACCGCGGCGACCATCCACATGTCACTGCTCGGTGCCGATGGCCTGGGCAACGTGGCGGCCACCTGTCACGAGAATACCCACAGGCTGGTGCAGCATCTCAGCGCACTGGAGGGTGTTGAGCCGCTATTTAGTGCCCCGGCCTTTCACGAACGCGTGCTGCGCCTGCCGATGAATGCGGCCGATGCGCTCGCAGCGGTGGCTGCGGACGACGTACTGGGCGGTTATGACCTGTCGCAGGAATACCCGGAGCTGGGCGATGCCATTCTGGTGTGTGCGACCGAGCAACGTACAGCCGAGGACATCGACAACTACGCGACGGCCCTGGCGCGCGCATTGAGCAACTGAGACAGACCCAATCACCATAAAGGAAAGGAGTGGAGACATGGCACAGATTACCCTCGAAGGTAACCCTATCAACACCAACGGCGAGCTGCCGGACGTGGGCAGCGCAGCCCCGGACTTCAAGTTGGTTGCCGCGGATATGAGCGACAAGAGCCTGGCCGATTTCGCCGGCAAGAAAAAGTTGTTGAATATCGTGGTCAGCCTGGATACCGGAATCTGCATCGATACCAGCAAGGCCTTCGATGAGAAGCTGGCTGGTCGTGACGACGTGGTGGTATTGGCGATCTCTGCCGATTTGCCGTTTGCCCAGGCCCGCACCTGCGAGGCAGCACAGACCACCGTCACCACGCTGTCGATGATGCGCTCCAAGAACTTTGCCAAGGACTACGGCATCCTGATCACCGATGGCCCTATCGCCGGTCTGTGTGCCCGTGCCGTGGTGGTCCTGGATGAAGACAACAAGGTCACCTACGCGCAGCTGGTGCCCGAGATCGCCAGCGATCCGGACATGGATGCGGCTATTGCTGCACTGGGCTGAGACAAAGCGCCTTTCCGTGCAAGGCGGGAAGGCTTGAGAACGTCATCTGATTCGAGAAGTTTGCATGCTGATTTACGAACAGTCACAAGCCGGCCGCCGCGCCTTTGCGCAGGCCCCCAAGTCCCGCCCGGAACTGTCCGGTATCCCGGTAGAGTTCCAGCGCCAGGACAAGCCCGCGCTGCCCGAGGTTTCGGAGATGCAGGTGGTGCGTCACTACACCCGTCTGTCGCGCAAGAATTTCTCGATCGACACCGAGTTCTACCCGCTTGGCTCCTGCACCATGAAATACAACCCGCGTGCCTGTAACAGCCTGGCGATGCTGCCGGGGCTGTTGGGCCGCCATCCCTATGCGCCGGTTTCGCACAGCCAGGGTTTCCTCGGTTGCATGTATGAGCTGCAGGAGATGCTCAAGCAGGTCACCGGTATGAAAGAGGTTTCGCTCGCACCGGCCGCGGGTGCGCAGGGAGAGTTTGCCGGCGTGGCCATGATCCGCGCCTACCACGATGCCAATGGCGACGAGGCGCGTAGCGAGATCATCGTGCCGGACGCGGCACACGGCACCAACCCCGCCACCGCGGTGATGTGTGGCTACAAGGTGAAAGAGATTCCGACCAAGCCGGATGGCGACGTCGATATCGAGGCATTGAGAGACGTTGTGGGGCCGCAGACCGCCGGCATCATGCTGACCAACCCCTCGACCGTGGGCGTGTTTGAACGCCGCATCAAGGAGATTGCCGGGATCGTGCACGAGGCCGGGGGGCTGTTGTACTACGATGGTGCAAACCTGAACGCCATCCTTGGCAAGGTGCGCCCGGGCGACATGGGTTTTGACGTGATCCACATGAACTTGCACAAGACCTTCTCCACCCCGCACGGTGGTGGCGGCCCGGGTGCCGGACCGGTCGGTGTGTCCGAGCGCCTGGTGCCTTTCCTGCCGGTGCCGATGGTGGACGTGGACGACCAGGGCAACTACTTCTGGCTGACCGAGAAGGACCGCCCGCAGAGCATTGGCAAGCTGATGGCCTTTGCCGGCAACGCCGGGGTACTGCTACGGGCCTACGTGTACGCCCGCATGCTGGGCCGCGAAGGCATGATCCGGGTGGCCGAGTACGCCACGCTCAACGCCAACTACATGGCTGCGCGTATGAAAGCCGCCGGGTTTGACCTGGCTTACCCCGAGCGTCGTGCCACTCACGAGTTCATCGTCACCCTGAAGAAGCAGGCCAAGGAGCTGGAGGTCAACGCCATGGACTTCGCCAAGCGCCTGCTCGACTATGGCTACCACGCGCCGACCACATATTTCCCGCTACTGGTGCCGGAGTGCTTTTTGATCGAGCCGACCGAGACCGAGGCCAAGGACGCGCTGGATGGTTTCATCGAGGCCATGCTGAAGATCCAGCAGGAGGCGGAAAGCGAGCCGGATACCGTGAAGTCTGCGCCGCATACCCTGCCGGCGCGCCGCCTGGACGATGTTCGCGCGGCCCGCGAACTGGACCTGAGGTGGACCGGTCCGGTGGAATGAGGCGGTTCTTCCTGGCGTCTGCTATTCAGTCATTGCCTGAGAAAGCAAAGGCCACCACCGGCCGGTGAATGTCGCAGCCGTTTGAATGGAGGCCCCAGCGGCCCGCCCATTCCTAGGACGCAGTGGCGGTAGCGGCGGGTTTTTGGTCCAGGTACGCGTTGACTTCTTTCAAAGCCTCAGCACGCGTGTCAAAAATGTGGTCCTTCGAAAGCTTTTGCAGAACTCCAAGGTTGCCCAACCGCTCTTTCACCTGCTCACTGGCCCCGGCGATGTAAACGGGCCGGTTGCTTTTCAGATCGTTCAGGATCATTTCCTCGAGTGCCAGCGAGGATGAGACGCCCAGCTGGGGAACTTCGGTGAAGTCCACGATGAGGGCTTCGTGCTTGTCCAGCACGGCATAACGACGGGATATCACCTTGGCGAGGCCAAAAATCAGCGCGCCGTGCAGGGTGAATACCAGCACCCTGCCTTGTGCCTGCTGCAGCAACTCACATTCGTCGCGGTTCATGTTATTCGACGGGTCCGGCCTGTCGATGGTCTTTACCGAATCGCCCAGAATTTTGGTCATGCGGTCGATGGTGAGGAAATTGGCGATGAACACACCAATCGCAACGGCCGTGATCAGATCGACAAAAACGGTCAAGCCGATCACCCCATACATGATCCAGGCTGCCTTTTGGGAAACAATATGCGCCCTGCGCAAGAAGTCCCAGTCGATGATGTCGAAGCCAACTTTGAGCGCGATGCCGGCCAGCACGGCGAGTGGAATCTGGGCGGTGAGTTCAGCAGCCCAGAGAACGACCACCAGCAGGATGGCGGCACGAACCAGGCCCGACAGCGCGGTACGCGCACCCGTCTTGATATTCAGTACGGTGCCCATGGTGGCACCAGCGCCGGGCAGGCCTCCGAACATGCCGGAGGCGAGGTTGCCGATTCCCTGGCCAATCAGTTCCTTGTTGGCGTCACTTTCCTTGCGGGTCATGTTCTCTGCGATCACCGAAGTGAGCAGGGCATCGATGCTGCCAAGTACCGCCAACACGAGCGCATCGATCAGCATGATCGACCATTGCTGAACCGTGAACACCGGCATCTGCAGTTCCGGCAGGCCTGTCGGTATCTCGCCGATCCGCCGGATATCGCTGTCGCTGAGCAGCATCAGTGCGATGGCTGAGCCCAGCACCAGGGCCAGTAGCTGTGGCGGCATGTAAGCGGACAGTCTCTTGGGGAAAAATACGATCAGTGCCAGCGTCATCACTGCCAGGCCGGTTTCCTCCCAACGGATATCAGCGAGCAGCGCCGGGATGGCTCCAACGGTGCCGAGAACACCTCCGGGTGGAGCCGCGTGCCCGAGAAACGGACCAAGCTGCAGTAGGATCAATATGATGCCGATGCCGCTCATGAACCCGGAGATGACGGTGTAGGGCATCATGGTGACGTAATGGCCGATCTTCAGGGCCCCGAACAGCATTTGCATGCAACCGGCCAGCATGACCACGGTGAACGCCATGGCCAACCCCTGTTCCGGGTTGGTCGCAATGAGATTGGCAATGACCGCGGTCATGATCACGGTCATGGGGCCGGTCGGTTCGGAAATCAGGGTTGGTGTCGAGCCGAACAGTGCGGCAAACAGGCCGACAAGCACGGCGCCGTATAGGCCTGCGGCAGGCCCGGCGCCCGAAGCGACACCAAAGGCAAGCGCCATCGGTAGGGCGATAATTGCCGCGGTAACGCCGCCGAAAAGATCGCCACGCAGATTGTCCAACCGAATTTCATTTAACAGGCGCATGCGGATGATTCCCTGAGCTTCTTGTCGCTATTGCTGATCGCAACATCGCATTTGAGTAGTTTGAGGAAAGGTTTTTACCTTACTTTTACGATGTAAATGTACGGATTTCCATGGGTGATTTTTTACCACCGGGGAATCCCCTGTGTTTATCCAGCGCGATTGCCGTTAAATTTCAAGTTTGCAGAAAGAACAGGGAACAGGGCAGAGGTAGCAAAATATGGTTTCGATGATCAAAGATTTCCTGCGCCTGGAGTCTGCCAGTGGCCTCTTGTTGTTGGCGGCTGCCGTGTTCGCCATGTTGGCCGAAAATTCCTTTCTGAGCGTCTACTACGAAGCCTTGTTGAGCACGCCAGTGGAGATAAGGGTCGCTGATTTGCTGATCGCAAAGCCCCTGTTGCTGTGGATCAACGATGGTCTCATGGCTGTGTTTTTTTTCCTTATCGGCCTGGAGCTGAAACGGGAGATACTCGAGGGCGAGTTATCGGATCCCGCGAAAGTGGTCCTTCCGGTGATCGCTGCGGTGGGTGGCATGGCGGTCCCCGCGCTGATTTATACCTGGGTCAACTGGGGGGACGTGGTAGCAATGCGTGGGTGGGCGATTCCTTCTGCGACGGACATTGCCTTCGCGTTGGCTGTACTCACCTTGCTTGGAAAGAGTGTGCCAACCTCGCTGAAACTGTTCCTGCTGACGCTTGCGATAGTGGACGATATGGGAGCGGTCGTGATCATCGCGCTGTTCTACACGGCTGACCTGTCGATTGCGTCGCTGGTTATTGCGTCCGCGTGTCTGATTGGCCTGGCAGTGATCAATTACAAAGGTGTCGTACGTCTTTCCGCGTACCTGTTGATCGGCGCAATCATGTGGGTAGCGGTGCTCAAGTCAGGGGTTCACGCGACCCTGGCGGGTGTGCTGCTTGCGTTCTTCATTCCGTTGCGTGGGAAGGAGGATGGAAGCTCGCCCTTGCGCAACATGGAAGAGGACCTGCACCTGCCAGTTGCTTACTTCATACTGCCTTTGTTTGCTTTCGCCAATACTGGCATCTCGTTTGAAAACATGTCCGTTTCGGACTTGCTGGCACCGATTCCACTCGGTATTGCTCTGGGGCTGTTTTTCGGCAATCAGATCGGTGTGATGGGCTTGAGCTGGCTGGCGGTAAAGCTGCGCCTGGCCAAGCTCCCGGATGGGGTTGGCTGGGCCGAGCTTTACGGGGTGGCGATTCTTTGTGGTATCGGTTTCACAATGAGTTTGTTTATCGGTTCCCTGGCGTTCGAGCATGGTGGGCCGGTGGTGGTCGATGAACGTGTCGGTATCCTGTTGGGATCCTCGCTCTCAGCTGTCTATGGTTACCTTTGGTTGAAGTGGCGGCTGGGTAAAAAGGCGCAGTCGAGCGTTGCTGAATGAAAACAATCGGATGCCGCTTGACCTTGTTTTAGCCCGGTATTTTTGCCGAAACGGGTACAGGGGGTCCGTAACCAGACGAAGAGACTGGGTGATTAACCAAGATGCCTGAAAAAAGTCGCTCTGGCTGAAAAGCCAAAGCGACTTTAAGGCATGTCACAAAGGGCAAGCGTTTCAGTAATCGCGTTGGCCCGGCGTGCGGTTATTTTATTTGCACGGCTTTTGTCGCTTAATACAGGTAACTGGGGTTACCTGCGTTGGCCTGCTCGGTCGCCTGCTGCTGGGCCATCTTGCCCTGGAACTCGGCGGTCTGAGCCAGTTTCACCGCCTTGGCAAAATCTCCACCCTTGGCCGCCTCTGCCGCTTTCTTCAGCAGTTTGCCGGAATCGCGCCATTCGTTACCCATTGCAGATGCCTCTTTCAGGGAGGCCTGGGCTGCGGCTACCGCCTTGTCGTAGTCGGCCTGGCTGGCGGCATGCACGGCGCTGCTGAGCAGAACGGCAGCGGCAATCGAAATCAGCGTGTACTTGATCTTCATTTTCTCTACAACTCCTCACTTTACTGGAACAGGTCGCGCGGTGAACGCGTGGGTGTCTTAAAGACATCTTCGAATTGCTTAGGTTTCCCGGCCGGCCTTGCGGACAGCCGAATGCGCTATACGGTAACATCGTGCGCCCATCGATGCACTAGCGGCAGTTTGGCTGCGTTTAGAGAGGAAGATAATGTCTGCGCTGATCTCCGGTTCCATGGCATATGACACCATCATGGTGTTTCAGGACCACTTCAAGAACCACATCCTGCCCGAGCAGGTACACATCCTGAACGTATCCTTCCTGGTGCCGGAAATGCGCCGCAATTTCGGAGGCTGTGCGGGAAATATTGCTTACAACCTCAACCTGCTGGGTGGTGATGGCATCCCCATGGCGACAGTAGGAACCGATTTCGCCCCGTACGCGGCCTGGATGGATGAAAAGGGCATCTCGCGAAAGGGCCTGAAGGAGGTCGGTGGCGAATTTACAGCACAGGCTTTTATCACTACCGACCAGGACGACAACCAGATCACCGCTTTCCACCCGGGAGCCATGAACCAGGCTCACCTCAACCGTGTCGGCGATTTCGATGGCGTGAGTATAGGCATCGTCTCGCCGGACGGCCGCCAGGGCATGATCGAGCACGCCGAGCAGTTCGTCGAGGCAGGTATTCCCTTCATCTTCGACCCGGGCCAGGGCATGCCGATGTTTGACGGTAACGACCTGAACCGCTTTGCCGAGCAGGCGACCTGGCTGGCTTTTAATGACTACGAGGCCAAGCTGATGGAGGAGCGTACCGGGCGCAGCCTCGAGCAGTTGGCCGAGGGCGTGGAAGCGGTTGTCGTGACCCGCGGCAGCGAGGGTTCACGCATCTATACTGGCGGGGAGTGCCTGGAAATCCCGCTGGCGCCGGCGTCCCAGCTGGCGGACCCGACTGGATGTGGTGATGCCTACCGTGGCGGCCTTCTGTACGGCCTGATGAACGGTCTGGATTGGGAAGTCACCGGCCGTGTCGCTTCCCTGATGGGAGCGTTCAAGATCGAGCAACAGGGGCCGCAGAATCATTCCTTTACCCGCGCGGAATTCGAGGCTCGGTTCCAAGAAGCATTCGATATGAGCTTGTAAGGCTTTATGTCGTTTTTCGGACGCGGAATGTCCCCCGTGCCCATGGCGGCTGTTATGATGCTAGCCTGTTAAAAAGCATTTGGGCGTAACTGGATGGCTTGGATTACCCGTGAAAAACGTTGTCCGACCTGCGGCAGTAACAATTTCTCGCGTTACCACCGCAGGTTCTGGATGCGTTTTTTTCACGGTAGCCAGTTGATGCGTTGTCGCATGTGCCGCTCAGAAATCCTACTTCTGCGCGACAAACACGGCCGGCGCAGTGAGGTCGCCGGCACCGACTGATGCCTGCTCCGCAGGCCAGCGAACCGCGTTGCCAAGTTGCTCGGCCAGGCCTTGCAGATTCTCGCCGTGCTCTCCAACAACCGCCACGCTGCCCCACGGGGTCGGGCTGATCAGCCCTTGAAAGCGCTCCGATTCCACGGGAATAGCCTTTTCGGTCATCTCGCCAGGCATGAAGAAGGCCGTCACCGGGCCCTGCTTGCCGGGTAATACCAGGTGAACCCCGTTGCGCTTGCGCATCAGGCATTCGGCGGCAAAATTGATCTGGCCGACATCCCCCACCAATTCTGCACCAAAGCGCGCAAACACGAACCTGACCCGGGTGTTATCCACCGGTCCCGCTTCGCGCAGGTGGTGGGCCTCATCGTTGACATGATTTAACACGCTCTGCGCCAAGGCCATGTTGCCCCGTTCCCAGCTTTCGGTGACCAGGGAGGTGATAGTGGCGCCGACGATCAGCAGCACGCTCGCAGCGGCGGCAAACCATACCTGGCGGCGCGACTGCCCACGTTGGTCGAGGCGGACGGCCAGCTGAATGTTTTCCGCCAGTTCCGGCGGCGGGGTGATTTGATCGAACATATCGCGCATACGGGCTTCCTGTGCGCGTTGCTCCTTTGCGTAGTGATTGCACTGCCCGCAGGCCTGCTCATGCTCATGCATGGCGGGGTCGTCGGCAAAAGGATCCTGCAGCAGCAAACGACGGAACTCGAGGCAGTTCATGACAGCTTCTCCAACTCGCTCTGTTGAGTGTTTTCCAGCATTTCGCGCAGCATCTTGCGGGCGCGGAACAGGCGGGTAAGTACGGTGTTAGGTTTGAGATCGAGCATTCCGCCGATCTCCTTGCAGCTGAAACCACCGATGGTCTGCAGCAACAGTGGTTCACGGTATTGCAGTTCCAGGCGGGTCAGCGCACGGCGTAACGTGAAAGCCTCGGTGGAGGTGTCGTAGCCGCGCACCGGGACGGCCGGGAGGGTGTGCGGGTCGCGCACCTCCGGACGTTGGCGCTCGTACAGCCGCGCGTTTTCGTTGCGCAGGATGGTGTATAGCCAGGCGCGAGCAGTTTTGACATCACGCAAGGTGTTCTGCGAACGCCATGCCCGCAGAAAGGTTTCCTGCACCAGGTCGTTGGCCGTGTCAGGGTTGTGACACAGCCCCATCGCGTAACGATACAGCTCCGGCGTAAGCGCCTTGACCAGGCTGTCGAATTGTTTGTTGAGTTGACCCATTTATTCGCTCGGTGGTCTCGTTGCGTGGTGGGACCGGGGAGACTGCCGATTTATTGCAGAAAAGGTACTTCCGCTGCCTGGAATCTTTCCAGCAGGCCCTTCTCGGTCAGCCAGGGCAGGCCGCTGTTACTGCCAGTATCGGCCATTTCACATGGGATTTTTATTGCCTTCCGCAGTACTCGAGCCAGGCAAAGGCATGGGCCACAAGCTGTGACTGAACGCAGCGCGCCGCTGCGCGGGTTTCAGTTCTCCCTGTTGCCTGCGCACCAGCAGAAGAACGGCTCTCGGCCCGGAGACCGGCTTACAAAAACAAAAAGCCCGCGCGAGGCGGGCAAAAATACCTTGGAGGTAAAAAGTTTGCGGGTCAGGGTTTGATGTAGGTGTAGCCCTCGCCCTGCAGTTTGGCCAGCTCGGCAACCCCGCTGGGAACAATGTCTTCCGGGTCGACATCGTACAGATCGTTCTCCATGTTCACTGCGCGGCCCTTGATGGTATTGGCGCAGACCTGGAAGCGAACCCCCTGGGTTTTGAGGCCATCGATCTTGGCGGCCATCTGGTCGTCCGCATTGGCGTGCTTGAACTTGGGCAGGTTCGGCAGTGAATCCGGATTCACCAGCATTGCCAGGCCATTGCCATGTAGCACCACCTTCAGGTCCAGATTCTCAGCGCCAACCGCGTTGATGTGATTCTGGATGTTGCGCAATGCGCCGGCCTGTTTCTTGGGGTTGTCGTAATTGACGTGGTACACGACTTTCTGCTTTGTATAGCCGGCGGTCGCAACTCCCTGACCAATCAAACCGACTGCGACAAGCAAAGCCGCGATCATGGATATAGCTTTTCTCATAGGATCATCCTCTTATCTCTGACTTTGGTGGTTTTAATGGGGTTTAGACGCGGATATACGCCCAACCCTCTTTTTGTCTCTTCACAACGTGGTTGACCCCGGAATCGATGATCTCGGCGCCCGGCACGATGTTGATCTCGATACCCTCAGAGATCTCGACCCGGTCGATGGTGTTTTTGCAGGCCACGAAGGTCAGGTTTTCGAACACGCTGGACAGCTGGTGGATTTTTTCCTGGTGCTTGCTCAGGCGGGTGCGCAACAGGTCCAGGCCTTCGCCATGGCTGACGATCTCCACCCGCAGCGGCTGTCCGTCACGCTGGTAGGCCTTCAACATCTGCTCGACATCGGCCAGCAGTTCACCGGCCTCGGTCTGGTCCGGGGTGGTCAGGTGGAACACGATGCGGGTTTCCGGGCTTTCCGCGGTGGCTGGGGCCTGGCCGCGGCCTTCAGCGTCCAGCATCACGAAGCGCTCCGAGGTTGCTGGAGAGTGGCCCAGTAGCCAGCCGCCGGTCAGCCCACCAGCGAGCATCATCAGGCTTGCGGCAATCGCCGTCCAGGGACTGCGACGCGGGCTGGTGCTGCAGCTGCTGATGCCGGGCGGGTTTGCGTAGGCCAGTTGCAGCTGGTTCTTCAGGTTGGTCAGCTCGCAGGCCTCGCGCGCCAGCTCCGGGTTGCTGCGCATCGCAGCAAGCATCTCGATGCGATCTTCATCGCTCAGCTCACCGTCCACGTAGGCATTGATTTCAAGTTCGTCCGTTTTCCTCATGCTTACTTCCTCAGAGGGACCACCTTCGATTCGGTCACATTGCGCAGTTCCAGCTGTTCCCTAAGCTTTTTTCTGGCACGCGACAGGCGGCTCATGACCGTGCCCACGGGCACATCCAGGATCCGCGCGGTATCTGCATAGCTGAAACCGGACAGATCCACCAGGGTGATGATCTGGCGTTGATCTTCATTTAGCGCATCAATCGCGTCGCGGGTACGTTGCACCAGCTGCGAGCGGTCGGTAATGCGCTCCGGGGTCTCCTCTTCCTCGACCGGCTCGATTTCCACGCCGGTTTCTTCTCTGGTTTTGCGAAATTGGTCGCGATAAAGGTTTGCCATAATACGAGTCAGCCAAACCGCCAAGCGCGCTTCCTCGCGCAGGCTGTCGAGCTTGTCCAGCGCGCGCGCCTGGGTCTCCTGTACCAGATCTTCAGCCAGGTGTTGGTTGTGACACCAGGACCAGGCAAGGCGGTACAGGCGATCGCGTTGTGCACAGATCTCGGTGCGCAGACGACGGTTGCGGCTGATACGGCTCAGCAGGTTGGGCTTTTTCTCGCTCATGCCATGTAAGACGCGCACCCGGCGCGCCTATTCCCTCGGTTGCGAATGAAAACAGACGTGGGCAGCACTGGCCCGGTGGATTGATATCACGAATCGCCTTGCCGGGCGTCGATTTGCGACAGAAATGAGCCGGGTCAGCCAAAGTGGCAGACATAATGCAGGTCTTCGCTGACCTCGATCTCGAAGCTGCTGTCGCCAGCCACCTCGAAGGATTCGCCACCAGTGAAGTGCCGCCACTCGTCACTGCCGGCGACACGCACGCGGCACTTGCCCGCGAGCAGCTGCATGCGCTCCGGCGCGCCGGTAGTGAAGGTCAGGCTGGACGGGAAGATCACCCCTATGGATTTGCTGGAGCCGTCGGGCAGGGTGATCGAGTGGCTGACGCATTTGCCGTCGAAATAGGTGTTGGCGATCGGGTTGATGCTGGCGTTGTCGATGTTGCTCATGGATATGTGCCCGGAGAGTCGAAGAGGCATGCAAGTTTACCGCTGTTGCTGTGATCTGCCTCAAGCCTTGTCAGTTTGGGGTTGGACGAAATGCAATTGTTGCGCTTTAGTTACAGGGACATTTCACAACGACAGAGGTACGGCATGGCTAAATCGAAGAAGAAGAAGGTCAAGGCGCTCAAGAAAGAGATCAAGACGCGCAAGGCCAAGGTCTCCAAGCAAAAGTCCAAGATCAAGGGACTGAAGAAGAAGCTGAAGAAAGCATCCTGATCGGGATATGACGAAAAAAGGGGGCCAAGCCCCCTTTTTCAATGTCCGTGCTGTGCAAGGAATGCTGTTTCAGGTCTTCACGCTAGCAACTTTATTGTGGGCACAAAAAAGCCCCGCGCGATCCGGTCGCAGCGGGGCTTTGATTTGGGAAGGTCGCTCAAGCGGTCGCTTTACGGGCCCTTGCCTTGTAAGCCAATCCGAACAGCGCCAGGCCCATCAGGGTGAGTGGCGCCGGAACCGGAACCGGGGCTCCGGCTTGTTCGTATGTCAGGAAATCCTGACCACTGACGATTTTGAAGTCACTTGCTCCAAGTGCAGCAACTTCTTTGCCCGTCGAGCTTGAAAGCAGATCTACGCTGACCAGGGTGAACAAGGTTACGAACTTGGCATCCGGGTCCAGACCGTTGGTCAGCCAATCGTCCAGCCAGTCTTCGGCCAGAGCCTCACCACCGTCGGTGTTTCTTGCGCCACCCTCGATATCGCCATCCGAGAAATCGTCCTCGCCATCCCCGGTACCCGTTTGTCCGGCTTCCCAAAGGATGGACTGCAGTGCTCTGACATCAGTCGTGCTGCGCACTGTGGAAGCGCCAGGCAACGTGAAGTCTTCCCCGAACCTGCTGCCGAGGATGTTCCTGATGACATCTTCCTCGAGGAAGTTGATGTCCTCGGTCGCCGAGGGCATGCCTGCTATGCCGGGCGTGTAAACCGCATACCACTCTGAGCCGGTTCTCAAGTACTCACCCTGCTCGATGCAGGTCGCATACACGCTGTCGTCAATAGCACCGAGCGTCACCAAGGGCGTTCCTGCGTAAGCGTCGATCTGAAACTCGGAGACACCGCCACCGCCGGCCACCGGATCTCTGTCGATCCAATCCAACTTGATGAACGCAGAGGCATCGGTAAGGGCGGGTACTGCCAGTGCCGGGCTCGCGATGAGCATCATCGCTGTACCGCCAAACAGGGCGGTCAAAGTTTTTAACATTTTGTTTTTCATTAGATTTTCTACTAAAAATCAGGGCTGGTACCTGCCCAACAGGAATATTTTTGGCGTCTGCCCGATTTAACGGGCCAAGGCTTTGCTGTTAACCAAGCAATTTTCGTACCACTAGCAAGGTGTGTCGGCCCCGTCTTTTACCCAGGCCAATCAGCAGCCTATGCAAGAGCGGCCGAAGTGAGTGCCGGATCTCGTCCATAAAATCCAGTTAACGTATTGTATTTAATCGTAATAATGGTTTGAGGTTTAGGGCGGGCTATCGGGTTTTCGGGTTGCTTTGCTGGCCTGGCGAGCGAAAACGGGAACCCTCAAATGTCCCGGCCCGATCTTCAAGCGGCGAACAAACAACCTGTGTAGAGAAGAAGTTAAATCCCAGTGTAAAGAAACCGGACGGCAATCCAGCGTTATCTTCCTGATTTCACGGGGTTAGTGGGAATTGGCCGTAAAAAAAACTGACAGGTGTTTTTTGGCGGTGCCGGCCTCCGCTGATTCTGGTTCCGCCCCTGCTGATGGTGGATGACTGGGACAGGCTCGGGCCTGTTCGCGACGGCCTTTCAGGCCATAGCGAAACCGACATTGCTTTTTCAACGGCCGGTAATTGAGCCGAGGATGCCGCGAATGATTTTGCGGCCGAGGGTCGAGCCGATCGACCGCGCAACGGATTTGGCGAGTGCCTCCCCGACGCTTTGACGTCGCCGCCCTGATCCTGACGAGCGTTTGGCCGCGGCTTTTTCCTCTTTCTCGCGGCGTTTGCGCTCTTCCTCCGCCTGCAGCTCGGCGGTGCGTTTTTTCTCCAGCTCCTCTTCGCGCTTGATCAGTACTTCGTAGGCCGATTCGCGATCCAGGGCCTCATTGTAGGTGGCCCCGACCGGCGAGCGGCCGATCATTTCTTCCCGCTTGGCCGGGTCGATCGGGCCGAACTTGGAGCGGGGCGGGGACATCAGGGTGCGCTCGACCATGCTCGGCACGCCCTTTTCATCCAGGGTGGAGATCAAGGCCTCGCCAACGCCGAGCTGGCCGATCAGTTCGAAGGTGTCGAACGCCGGGTTGGGGCGGAAGGTCTCGGCGGCGGCCTTGACCGCCTTCTTGTCCTTGGGGGTAAAGGCCCGCAGGGCGTGCTGGATACGGTTGCCCAGCTGGCCGATGACCTCGTCAGGGATGTCATTCGGATACTGGGTCACGAAGAAGATACCGACGCCCTTGGAGCGGATCAGGCGTACCACCTGGGTAATTTTTTTGATCAGTGCCTTGGGTGCGGTGGAAAACAGCAGGTGGGCCTCGTCGAAGAAGAACACCAACTTGGGCAGGTCGGCATCGCCGCGCTCCGGCAGTTCCTCCATCAGTTCCGACAGCAGCCACAGCAGGAAGGTGGCGTAGATCTTGGGCGAAGAGTGCAGCCCGGTGGCGTCCAGCAGGCTGATCACGCCGCGGCCGGAGAAGTCGCTCTGCAGCAGGTGTTCTATACGCAACGCGGGCTCGCCGAAAAACTGCTCACCGCCCTGCTCTTCCAGGACCAGCAGGCGCCGCAGGATGGCGTTGACGCTGGCCTTGGCCACGTTGCCGTAATCGCGCGCCAGTTCGTTGGCGTTGTCACCGACCCAGTTGAGCATGGAGCGCAGGTCTTTGAGGTCGAGTAACAGCAGGCCTTCATCGTCGGCCACGCTGAAAGCGATCTGCATCACCCCGGACTGGGTGTCGTTCAGTTCCAGCAGGTTGCTGAGCAGGGTCGGGCCCATCTCCGAGACGGTGGTGCGCAGGGGGTGGCCCTGCTTGCCGAACATGTCCCAGAACAGCGTGGGGCAGCCTTCGAACGCATGGTCGCTGATGTCGATATACTCAAGGCGTTCAGTGACCTTGGGGTGTTCCTTGCCGGCACCGGCGACACCGGACAGGTCGCCTTTCATATCGGCAGCAAACACCGGCACCCCCAGGCGCGAGAAGGATTCCGCCAACACCTGCAGGGTGATGGTCTTGCCGGTGCCGGTCGCACCGGTGATCAGGCCGTGGCGGTTGGCCATGCCGGCATCCAGCAGAATCTGACGTTCGCCGTTGCCGCCCAGGATGATGCTGTTGTTTTCCATGTTCTTTCCCTCGTTGTGGGCGAAGATTGCTTGTTTGGCGTCGATCATTCAAGCACATCAGGCGCCGATCAAGTGTTGGGGCCCGACGACAAGGCGTTAATCGAAAAAACGGGGCTGGAATAGCTACACTCTGTCACGCGACCGAGAAACAACAGGAGCAGCGGAGATGATGGAATTAGTACAGCAACTGGTATCGAGCACCGGGGCGAGCGAACAGCAGGCGCAAGGTGGTGCCGGCCTGATCATGGGATTGTTGAAAGACCAGCTGTCTTCCGGTGATTTTTCGCAGCTCAGCGGCGCGGTGCCCGGGGTGGACACCCTGATCGATAGCGCGCCGAGTTCCGGCGGCGGCATGGGTGGCCTGCTGGGCAGCGTGGCCGGGGCTCTCGGGGGCGGTGAGTTGGGAAATCTTGCCAAGCTGGCAGGCGGCTTCTCCGAACTGGGGCTGGACAGTGGCATGATCGGCAAGTTCGTGCCCGTGGTGCTTTCTTTCATCCAGGACAAGGGTGGAGAAGGGTTGGCCGGGATCGTGGCAAACGTACTCCAGGGTGACTGACGTTGAAATGGCGCGGACGCAGGCAAAGCAGCAACGTTGACGATCACCGCTTCAACAGTCCGTCTGGGCTGGGAGGCCTTGGAGGTCTGGGTGGCGGTCGAAGCGGCGGAGGCCTGCTGCGCCTGCTGCCGGTCGCGATCAAGTTTCTCGGGGTCAAGGGCACGGTAATCGCGGGCCTGGGCATCGTTGCCTTCCTGTATTTCAGTGGGGGCGACCTGGGCAGCCTGCTGGGTGGCGGCGGCATGTCCGCACTGTCCCCGCAGCAGCAACAGGGCCAGCGGCAGGAGTCGGCGGCCGAGGCCGAACTGGTGCAGTTCGTCAAGGTGGTGCTGGCCGATACCGAAGACACCTGGCACGCGCAGTTCCAGCAGATGGACAAGAAATACCAGGAGCCGCGCCTGGTGCTGTTTCGTGGTGCGGTCCGGTCCGCTTGTGGCATGGGTCAGGCGGCGATGGGGCCTTTCTACTGCCCGGCGGACAACAAGGTTTATATCGATCTGAGTTTTTACGACGATCTGCGCAAGCGTCATGGTGCGCCGGGTGACTTTGCCCAGGCGTACGTGATCGCGCACGAGGTCGGTCACCATGTGCAGACCTTGTTGGGTATCTCTACAAAGGTGTACGAAGCGAAGGCAAAGGTCACCAAGGAAGAGGGCAACCAGCTGTCCGTCAAACAGGAATTGCAGGCGGACTGTTTTGCCGGCATCTGGGCGCACTATGCAGATCGCAGCCGCCAGTTGCTTGAGCGGGGTGACGTGGAAGAGGCGCTGACTGCGGCCAGCGCGATCGGTGATGATCGACTGCAGAAGCAGGCGCAAGGCTACGTGACGCCTGAATCGTTCACCCACGGCACCTCCAAGCAACGCATGCGCTGGTTTCAGACCGGCTTCAAGACCGGTAGGGTTTCCGCCTGCAATACCTTCAAGGCGGCGAGGCTCTGAGGCCGGGGGCGGCGTTTTTGGTGTAAGCTTGCGCGCCTTTCCGCTCTTCGTCGCGCCTGGATGCCTGCCATGGAAATCGCCGTTCTCCGTTTGAAGCCGAATCAGGACCGTCGCCTGCGTGCAGGTCACCTGTGGATCTATTCCAACGAGGTCGATACCCAGGTCACGCCACTCAAATCTTTCGAGGTTGGCGAGCCGGTGGTGGTGCAGAATGCCAAGGGCAAGTTTCTCGGGCACGGCTACGTCAATCCCAACTCGTTGATTTGTGGGCGCCTGGTCAGTCGTGACCCCGAACACCCGCTCGAGCAGTCGCTGATCGTGCATCGCCTGAAGATAGCTCTCGCATTGCGCGAGCGTTACTACGCACAACCTTACTACCGCCTGGTGTTTGGCGAGGCCGATGGCTTGCCGGGACTGGTGGTCGACCGTTATGGCGATCACCTGGTGGCGCAGTTGACCACAGCCGGCATGGAGGCGATACGTGACGATGTGCTGGCGGCCCTGTTGAAAGTGCTCAAGCCGGTCTCGGTGCTATGGCGTAACGACAGTTCTATCCGCGAGCTGGAGGGACTGGATCGCTACATCGAGGTGGCGCACGGCGACGTGCCAGAACGCGTCCAGGTCATCGAAGGTGGTTGCCGGTTCGAGGTCTCGCCTTCCGAAGGGCAGAAAACCGGATGGTTTTTCGACCAGGCAGCCAACCGTGATCTGCTGATGCCGCAGGTCGGCGGAAAGACGGTGCTGGATGTGTGCAGTTATGTTGGCGCCTGGGGGGTACGTGCGGCGGCGACGGGTGCCGAGTCTGTCACCTGTGTGGACGTATCGAAAGCGGCGCTCGAACAGGTCGAGGCCAATGCCGCGCTGAACGGCGTGGCGGACAAGGTGAAAACGCTGCGCGCCGACGCTTTCGATGCGCTCAAGCAATTGAAAGCGAGTGGCGAGAAGTATGACGTGGTGGTGCTGGATCCCCCGGCGTTCATCAAACGCAAGAAGGATTTGAAAGAAGGAACCCTGGCTTATCGCCGCCTGAACGAGGCGGCCATGGGCTTGCTCAGCAAAGACGGTTTACTTGTGACGGCGTCGTGTTCTTTCCACATGGACCGGGATAATCTGTTGCGAACGGTGCAACAGGCCGGTCGACATGCCGATCGTCATTTGCAACTTGTGCAGGTAGGTCAACAAAGTCCAGATCATCCGGTTCACCCCGCGATTGTCGAGACGGCCTATCTCAAGGCCTTCTATCTCCGCGTGCTGCCTACCATGTAGGCATGCGTCTCTTTACAGCATGCGTTTGCCGGTGATCAGTTTGACTTCACCGAGAATACGCGCGCGGTCGTGGTCCGGCAGGGCCATCCACATTTCCGCGAGTTCGCGTGCCTCGTCGGTCAACGGGGTGGCCTTGTCGTCGCCAAACATCAGCCAGGCGGGATTGACCTCGAGCACCGAGGCGATCTCGTCGATCTTGCGCGGACGCAGACTCTTGCCATTCTCAATCTTCTGAATGACCGCCTGATTGGTCCCAGCCTGTACTGCCAGTTGTTCCTGTGTCCAGCCCATCTGACGTCGTCGGTAACGCAGGCGTTCACCGAGCGTACGCAAATGCAGCGGGATGTTTCGTGTTCCATTCATGCTTTGCAGCCTCATAACCAACTCTCTCAGTCGCTATGTCTTGTGGGTGTGCACAAGCTAACGGCGTGCCGGAAACAAACTTGAGGCTTCTGCGAATTACAGGAATTTAGAGTAGGTTCCGGCGGAGAAGTTCGTTCGCTTTTTGATTAGCGTGAGTAGAGCCTGCAGTTGTCCAGGCGTGATTCGATCTCCTGCATTATCGACTGGTACTCAGGGCTGCCAACGCCTCCGAAGCGCTGCTCGAACTCGGTACGTGTCATGTGCTCCGGTAAATCCCGGGCGGGAGGCATAAAGTCATGCTGGTCTGCTCCCCTGGCCATGAAGTCCTGCACACGGCGCGCCTCGTGTTCTGAGGCAACAGCCAGTTCACCAAAGCGGGTGCCCGCCCGGTCTGCGGCGATGTCGGTGAAACTGAAACCGGAGCCCCCTTCCGAGTCGGCGATTTCCTTGGCCAGGCCGACCGCGTTGGCAAGCATGCCATCACCACGGGCTGCCAATGCCGCCGAGGTGAGGAAGTGCTGGCCGAAGTCGATGCGTCTTTGCAGGTGCAGGCGATAGCGCGCTGGACGAGCCTCGGCTTCAGGTACCAGCTGCGAAAGTCCCCGGTTGCTGGCCCAGGCACCGAGCACGGTCAGCAGCGCCTGGTTTTCACTGACTGGGTCGCGTTCGCGCGAGCGCTCCCTCGCATAGCCGAACATGCGTGTGAGCAGGTCCGTGAGTGGGCCGCGCAGGCCAATATTCTGTGCCTGCAATTGCAGCAGTCGCTCGTGATAGGCACTCAACGCCAAGGATTCGCTGGTGCTGATCAGGGTCGAGCGCGCGCGTGCCATCAACTCCGGGTCATGGCGATAAGTGAACTGAAGTTCGCGCTGCCGCATGCTGACACGGGTTACGAGGTTGCTGGCGAGGCGGTACTCCTCGGTTTTGGATAGCTGCGCGAGTGCCTGGGTCAGGGCGAAGCGGGCCAACGCCGGTGGAATGTCGATCACCCCCACGGTCAGGTCGCGAACCTTTGGCAGCCCCTCTTCGTCGACGATTTCCAGGCTGACATTGAGAAACTGCCGTTGTGGCAGGCCGGGCACGCGCAGGGTGCCCACCGCGTCCAGAAAGCCGTCATGAATGCGCACCTGCGCACCACTCTCGGCGACCTTCTGCAGCAGGTAGTTGGCGGCCAGGTTCAGATCTTGTTCGCTGAACACGATTTGCTGTTCGGTTCCCGCGGGTGTGCGTCTTGGATCGTGCTTTTTCAGGATCGTGCGTGCGCGTGCGATGTCCTCATGCGACAGGCGAGCGTTGTTCAGTACCAGCGGCTGGTCGGACAGGGCAAACCAGGCAATGCCGACGACCGCCAATGGCGTAAGGACTATCAGCCAGAGAATGAGTTTGAACAGGGCGCGCATGGATGGCTTCCGGACTGTTTAGCAAAGCCTACGGTCTGCTTTCCTGGGTGTCTATCGTGATGTTGTGTCGGCCTCGATGATGGGGTGCTGTTAAACTCCGCCCCCATGCTGTATCCAGAGTTTGACCCCATCCTCCTTGAAATTGGCCCGCTGGCAGTACGCTGGTATGGGTTGATGTACCTGTTGGGTTTTGCCGGTGCCTGGTGGCTCGGGCGAGTTCGTGCCCGGCGCCCGGGCAGCGTGCTGACTGAGCAGCAACTCGACGACCTGATTTTCTATGGCGCCCTTGGCGTGATCCTGGGCGGGCGTCTCGGCTACCTCTTTTTCTACAGCTTCGATGCCTGGCTGGCCGATCCGCTGGTGTTGCTGCGCGTCTGGGAAGGCGGCATGTCCTTCCATGGCGGCCTGTTGGGTGTGATTGTTGCCATGGCGCTGTTCGCGCGCAAGCACCGCCTGGCTTTCTTCGCGGTAACCGATTTCGTTGCGCCACTGGTGCCGATAGGTCTGCTGACCGGGCGCATCGGTAATTTCATCAATGGCGAGCTTTGGGGAGCGCCGGCAGAGGTCCCATGGGCTATGCAGGTGTCCTGTGCCGGGCGACCCGACTTGTGTATCGACAAGCTGGGCCTGCCCTACGGCACCGAATTCACGCCACCGCTACACCCCACCCAGCTTTACGAGGCTGGGCTCGAAGGCCTGCTGTTATTCGCCATCCTGTGGCTTTATTCAGCCAAACCGCGGCCGGCTCCCTCGGTTGCCGGGTTGTTCCTGGTGGGCTACGGGATATTCAGATCGTTGGTCGAATTCATGCGCATGCCGGATTCGCATATCGGCTACCTGGCTTTCGACTGGCTGACCATGGGGCAATTATTGTCACTGCCGATGATTATCGCGGGGCTTGCCATGATGTGGTGGGCTCGTAGAAACTCCCAGACACGATGAAACAGTATCTAGAATTACTCCGACACGTTCGCGACACGGGCACTTTCAAGGGCGATCGCACCGGCACCGGCACCTATTCGGTTTTCGGCTACCAGATGCGCTTCGACCTGAGCGAAGGCTTCCCCCTGGTCACGACCAAGAAGATACATCTCAAGTCGGTTATCCATGAACTGCTGTGGTTTCTCAAGGGCGATACCAACACCGGTTACCTGAAAGAAAACGGGGTGCGTATCTGGGACGAGTGGGCCGACGCGAACGGCGATCTCGGACCGGTCTATGGTTACCAGTGGCGCAACTGGCCCGCGCCGGACGGACGACATATCGACCAGATCAGGCAGATCGTCGAGCAGATCAAAACCAATCCCAATTCGCGCCGTATCATCGTTTCGGCCTGGAATCCCGCGGACCTGCCGGATGAAAGCATTTCTCCGCAGGCCAATGTTGCCGAGGGGCGCATGGCGCTCGCGCCTTGCCATGCGTTTTTCCAGTTCTACGTGCTGGATGGCAAGCTCTCCTGCCAGTTGTACCAGCGCAGCGCTGACATCTTCCTCGGCGTGCCGTTCAACATCGCCAGCTACGCCTTGCTCACCCTGATGATTGCGCAGGTCTGCGGGCTGGAACCCGGTGACTTCGTGCATACTTTTGGCGACGCGCACATCTACACGAACCACCAGGAACAGATCGAGCTGCAACTGACGCGCGAGCCTTTCCCGTTGCCCTCGGTTCGCATCAACCCCGAGGTCAGGGACCTGTTTGATTTTTCCTACGAAGATTTCGAATTGGTCGATTACGAGCACCATCCGCACATCAAGGGTGCCGTCGCGGTCTGACGCTTTCCGGCCGGACGATGGTCCGGTTGCGTTTTATCAATGCAGTCTTCAGCGAGCAGGCGCCAAATGTGGCGTATGGCTGATTTTGGCCAGCTGTTCGTTGATTGGGGTGCAGTCCGATGAATCGCGAAGAATTAAAGATCGATTGTGCAGAACTCCTGGCCATGGCCGAGGAGAATCCGCAGGAAATCGAGATCATTGTCGAGATGCTGATCGAGGCTGGTGAGGAGCCCTGCGCAGACTTGGCGGCCTAGCCAGCAATTTGTTCGGAGCGGGCGCGGCTTTTGCCGCGGTCGCGGTACAATCCGGGCATGTCCAAGATTGTTCCCAACCTTTCTGTGATCGCCGCCCTCGCGGACAACCGCGTAATCGGCATCGATAACCGCCTGCCCTGGCGCCTGCCTGCAGACCTGCAGCATTTCAAGCGCATCACCATGGGCAAGCCGATGATCATGGGGCGCAAGACCTGGGAATCCCTGCCCGGGCTGTTGCCCGGTCGTCCGCATATTGTGGTGAGTCGCGATCCTTCTTACCGCGCCGATGGCGCGCAAGTCGTGCACTCGTTACAGGAGGCCTTTGCGGTCTTTCCCGATGCGCCCGAGTTGATGTTGGTCGGCGGTGCCAACCTGTACGCCCAGGCCATCCCGCTGGCTGCGCGCATGTACCTGACCTATGTCCACATTGAGCCCGGGGGAGATGCCTTTTTTCCCGAGTTCGATACGGCCCGGTGGCGCGAGGTGGCGCGTGAAGCCGGTGTACTGGACGAGAAAAATCCCATCCCGCACACCTTCATCACCCTCGAACGTCAGGGCTTGTAGACAGTTATGCAGCGCCTGTCAGGGCCTTTCTGAAAAACTCCGGCTGCGCCAGCGCGGCACGGTGCATGTCGGCGTTGTAGTAGCGCGTCTCAAAGGCCTTGTTGCGCGCGTCGGCCTCGCGAAACTCAGCAAAGCTGGCGGATTTGCAGGCCATGGTGGCGGACCACCAGCCAGTCGGGTAGATCGGTTGCGGGAAGAACAGGGTCTGCACGGCATTGAAGCCAGCCTGGCGGTAGCTGGCGTACATACGCCGGATCAGTTCCAGGTGCGCGATCGGCGATTCGCTCTGTTGCACGATGATGCCATCGTCGGCCAAGGCATTGTGACAGGCGCGGAAGAATTCCGGGGTGAACAGCACTTCGCCCGGGCCGACGGGATCGGTCGAGTCGACGATGATCAGGTCGATGGAACCGGAGGGGGCGTCCTTCATCCACTGGATCCCGTCGATGAAAAGCAGCTTGGCACGTGGGTCATCATTGGATTCACACAGTTCCGGAAAATGCAGCTCGGAGGCGCGGGTGACGACTTCATCGATATCGATCTGGGAGCACTGCTGTACCCCCGGGTGACGCAGCACCTCGCGCAGGGTGCCGCAGTCACCGCCGCCGATGATTGCCACGTTTTTGGGGTCCGGATGGGTGAACAGCGCCGGGTGGCTGAGCATCTCGTGATAAATGAAGTTCTCGCGCGTGGTCACCATGGTGCAACCGTCGATCACCATGAATTTGCCGAAACCGACCGTGTCATACACCTCGACCAACTGGTACTCGGACTGCTGTGAGAAAACCTTCTCCTTCAGCTGCAACGAGAAGGCCGAGCCGATGTCGGCGTGGATTTCGGTGAACCAGTTGTTGTCGAGGGTCATGGCGGGGTCCGTGGCTGAATCTGCGCGCAAGATAACGGCAGTCCGGGCTCCGGGCAATCGCCAATTCGGGTTGAATGCCGGATAATCGCGCGAACCGATTTTTTTGACCTGGGCAGCATGTCAGCACGAATCCATTCTTCACCGCAGCACTACGGGGTGCGTCACTGGGGCGAGGGTTTCTTCGGCATCAATGCAGAGGGCCACGCCAGCGTGTGTCCGCGTCTGCGTGAGGGTGAGGAACTCGACCTTTATCGCATCGCCCAGGACGTTCGCGCGGCCGGGCTCAGCTGGCCGGTGCTGCTGCGCTTTAACGACGTGCTTTTGCAGCGGGTACGGGGCCTGTGTGGTGCCTTTGCCGACGCGGCACAGGAGATTGGCTACCAAGGGGGGTATCGCGCGGTCTACCCGATCAAGGTCAACCAGCAGCGCAGCGTGGTCGAGCAGATCGTGGCCGCCGGGCCGGAGTGCGTCGGCCTGGAGGCCGGCAGCAAGCCCGAGCTGATGGCGGTGCTGGCGGCCAGCGCAGCAGGTGGAGTGATCGTGTGCAACGGTTACAAGGACCGCGAGTACATCCGCCTGGCGCTGATCGGGCGACGCCTGGGGCACGATGTCTACATCGTGATCGAGAAGCCATCAGAACTTGAACTGGTGCTGCGCGAATCGGCGGACCTGGGCATCGAACCGCTGCTCGGCGTGCGCGTGCGCCTGTCGGCGGTGGCCAGCGGCAACTGGCAGAACTCCGGGGGCGCCAAGTCGAAGTTCGGCCTTTCGCCGGCGCAGTTGCTGGAGCTGGTCGGCCACCTCAAACAGGCGGGGCTGTTACACGCCCTGATATTGCTGCATTCGCATATCGGTTCGCAGATACCCGACCTCGCGGATATCGGCCGTGGCATGGCCGAGGCGGCGCGCTATTACGTCGAGCTGGTGCGTGCTGGTGCACCGCTGCGCGTGCTGGATGTCGGGGGTGGTCTGGGCGTGGACTACGAGGGCAGCGCCAGCCGCCACTATTGCTCGATGAATTACAGTGTGCAGGCCTATGCGCGCGAGGTGCTGAGCCATATCCAGCAGCGCTGCCGCGAACATGGCCTGGATGAGCCGCTGGTGTTCAGCGAGTCGGGTCGCGCCATGACCGCCCACCACGCGGTGCTGGTGACCGAGGTAATCGAGCGTGAGGCACCGGCAAGCCAGGCCAGCGCGGACCTGGTGGTGGCCGAACAGCCGTTGCTCGAGGCCATGGCCGCATTGCGCGGTGAGCAGGACCGACAGTCGCCTCTCCTGACCTGGCAGGAGGCCAGTCACCTGTTCGACCTGTTGCAGCAGGGCTTCGAGCAGGGCGAGATCGGCCTGGCAGAGCGGGCCCAGGCTGAGCAACTGCTGTATGCCATCGCGCTCGAGGTACGCGGGCGTCTGCGTGCCGGTTCGCGGCGTCATCGCGAGTTGCTCGACGAGCTGAATGAAAAACTCGCCGAGCGGGTCTTCTGTAATTTTTCCCTGTTTCAGTCCTTGCCGGATGTGTGGGCGATCGAGCAGGTGTTCCCGCTGATGCCGTTGCATCGACTGGATGAAACCCCGGACCGTGCTGCCCTGGTGCATGACCTGACCTGCGACTCGGATGGGTGCATCGAGCAGTATGTTGACCAGGATGGCGTGGAATCCACCCTGATGTTACATGCGCCTGACGGCGGGCCTTACCTGCTGGGTATCTTCCTGGTGGGTGCCTACCAGGAGATTCTCGGTGATATGCACAATCTGTTCGGTGATACCGATGCGGTCAATATCGAACTGGACGGGCAGGGTGGTTACCGCCTGGCGGGGCCGGAGCGCGGCGACAGTGTCGACGAATTGCTGCGTTACGTGCACTTCGAGCCGCAGCAGATGCTCGAGCAGTTTCGCCACAAGCTCGTCGGCAGCGGTGCCGACGTGGCCGAACGCGACAGCTGGTTCCGCGAGCTGAAGGCCGGTCTGCATGGCACCACCTATCTGTTGCCCGATGAGCTATCGGAATGAAAACGCTTCCCAGGTACCTTCCTGGAGCCGTCGCCGCGCCTAAACCCTTTCTTTCGCGAGTTTGAAAAGTGCGAAACGGGACCGATCCTGCTGGTAGGTCAGCGAAGGAGGAATCATGACGGTACTCGACAACCTGCTGAAAATGCATGAACAGGGCCAGGACAACGTATTGCTGCGGTTTAGCCTGGGCAACGAGTTCTTCAAGGCTGATCAGCTGGCGAATGCCGAGTTGCACCTGCGTGCGGCCTTGCAGCACGATCCAAAGTACTCGGCAGCCTGGAAAATCCTGGGCAAGGTACTGGCGGCTGGTGGTCAGCATGCCGCGGCGGTCAGTGTCTATGAAGAGGGTATTGCGGTCGCGGAAGGTCGGGGTGATATCCAGGCCGCCAAAGAAATGCGGGTGTTTCTCAAGCGCAGCAGCAGGGCCTTGCAGGAATAGTTCGAAAGTGCCGGTAGAGCAGGCTAAAGGTCTTTGCTGCATGGCCGATGGAGAGGGTACCGTTTTCCAACAGAACCGATCGTGAGTAGCTCAACTTCTACGGCACAAACGTTTTCCGCCCCGCGTATGGCCCCCAGAATGGGGAACAGTGTGTTGGTGGTAGAAGACAGCCGGGCGATAGCCTCGCTGTTACATAGCCGTATCACCGATCTACCGGATGTTTGTTGCGAATTGGCCGAGGACATGGCCGGGGCTACCCAGCTGCTGGAACAGGGCGCGGAGCGCTTTTTCGTGGCTGTTCTCGATCTCAATCTGCCGGATGCGCCAAATGGCGGGGTGGTCGACCTGGTGCAATCGTACGGCATCCCCGTGATCATCCTGACCGGGTCGATGGACACCGAAAAACGGGAGAAGCTGTTCGCCCGTAACATCGCCGACTATATCGAGAAAAACCAGCTGGCCGGTGTCTGGTCGGCGGTGGCATTGGTGGAGCGTATCCGCGCCAATCGTGAACACGCGGTGCTGGTGGTGGATGATTCAGCATCCCAACGCGCTTATCTGTGCTCGTTGCTACACAACCATGGCTATCAGACGGTTGAAGCAGCCGACGGGGAGCAAGGGTTGGACATGTTGCAGTCACACAACGAGATCCGGGTGGTGATTACCGACTACAACATGCCGAAAATGGATGGGCTGCAGATGGTGCGGGAAATGCGCAAGCACCGCAGTCCCCAGGACCTGGCGATCATCGGGATTTCTTCGCTTTCACAGAAAGGGATCCTGGCGCGTTTTCTCAAGAACGGCGCCAACGACTTCCTGCAGCGGCCGTTCGAGCTCGAGGAACTGTACTGTCGCATCGACCAGAACCTCGACATGATTCGCTATATCCACCAGGCGTGGGATGCCGCAAATCGTGACTTCCTGACCCATTTGTACAATCGCCGCTACTTTTTCGAACACGCGGAAAAGATCCACGCCAGCGCCAGAGAAGGTAAGTACGAAATCGTCGTTGCGATGATCGATGCGGATCATTTCAAGAAGATCAATGACAAGCATGGCCACGATGTTGGCGATGCGGCATTGGTGGAGATTGCGTCGACGCTGCAAACGATGGGTGAAGGACGCGGCATCATCGCGAGATTCGGTGGAGAAGAGTTTGTCTGCATTCGTATCCTGAAGTCCGGCGAGGAGCCTGAACGATGCATGCAGGAGTTGTGCAGTGCGATCGAGGCAATCGATTTGAAAGCGCCCGATGGTTCCCGGGTCCCTTTGACCGTCAGTATCGGTGCCACCCGTGACCTTAACGATTCGCTCAGCGGTATGCTGAGAAGCGCCGACGAAGCTGTCTACCAGGCCAAGGAGCAGGGCCGCAACCGGGTCGTTGTCGTCTGAGCGACTTATCCAGCGCGTGAGGTAGGCCGGGGGCCGAACAACCGCTTTTCGTTGACGCAAGTCGCCAACTGCATTCCGGCGCCAATTTCAATTGACGTTGATTTTGCAGCCGTTCGAATCCACCGGCGTTTCTGCTTCGGTGGCAATGCACTGATCGATTCTGTCCGGTATGCCATCCCTATCGGTGTCCAGGGCGCAGCCGACCTTGTCGACCAAGGCTCTGGCTGGAGTACCCGGACAAAGGTCATCCGTGTTGCCGATGCCGTCTTGGTCATCGTCACGACCGGGCCAGCTGGTACGTGGGCTGGGTGTTGCCGAGGGGCGTTTGTTGGCACTCTGCCGCACAGGGGGAGGGGTTGGCGCGGCATTCTTAACGGCTTGTGGCGGTGCGGCCGGTGTTCGTACCTGGTAGCTCATTTCGAAGGTCAGGTCGTTAACCTTTTCGGCGTAGAAACTGATGGCATTGTTGCGCCGGGTCCAGGTCCCATCCTGGTTGCTACGGTAGCGCAGCAGCTTGATGTTGTCCGGCACGATCCAGGTGTAGCTGAACTGGTCGAACTGTCCCGGTGCGTACCAGTAGCCGTAGCGGCCATTGCTGTTGCGCCGCCCGTCCCAGCTCTTGTAGTGCAATACGCCATTTTGATCCTGCCGCAGTTGGCTGTCGTTGAACCGATCCGGGTAGATGATGGTGAAGCCACCTGCCTCAAAGGTCAGCGAGTTGACCCGTTCATCGGAGTCGTCCCATTCGAAGCGAGCCGGGCTGATGTGGTGGATATCGTCCAGGTGGATACGCTTGTCCAGGTGGAAACGATGGGTTGGGCTGTTGGAGTGGATGGAGCGCTCGAGCAGGTAGCTGCGGCCGTCCGGCTGGAGGAAAAAAACCGTTTCGCTCTGTACACCGGCCAGGGCCGGCAGAGTGATGATCAGCAGCAATGGGAGCAGGATTTTGCGCATGCGTTGTGGTGGGGCGGCCGAGGCTGCGCATTATGCGGGGATAACGAAGATCCCGCCATGACCTGCGTTGGGATGACTGGGTGCAGTCGGGGGCGCTCAGGCGTTCCTCAATATCCAGCAGCGGTGTGGCTGATGGCGTTTGAAATCCTGCGGCACGGTACGTTGGGTAATTTCTTCCACCTCGGCCAGTTCCCCGACCGCGTCGTCCAGTCGGAATCCCTGGCGGTTGTTGGAGAAGAACAGTTCGCCACCGGGCGCAAGCAAGGCCGTCGTCTTCTTGAGCAGGTCGAATTGGTCCCGCTGCACATCGAAGGTCGCCTGCATGCGTTTGGAATTGGAGAAGCTCGGCGGGTCGAGCACGATCAGGTCGAAGCGGACTTTTGCCTCGCGCATCTGTTGCAGGAAGGCCAGTACGTCCGACTGGACGAACATGTGGCGTTGGTCGTCGCTGAGATCGTTGATCGCCAGGTTGCGCTTGCTCCATGCCTGGTAGGTGTTCGACATATCGACGGTCACGGTGCGGCGCGCGCCCCCACCGGCGGCATACACGCTGAAGCTGCCAGTGTAGGCAAACAGGTTGAGGAAGCTCTTGCCCTCGGCCCTTTGGCCGACCATGTAGCGGGTGTCGCGATGATCGAGGAACAGACCGGTATCCAGGTAACGGTGCAGGTTGACCTCAAAACGGTAGTCTCTTTCACGCACCTCGAAAGAGGAGGCAGACTTGGCCAGCTTTTCGTACTGGGAGAGGCCGCGTTGTCGCTTGCGGGTCTTGATTGCCAGTTGTTCGGGCTGCAGTTGGAAATGCTGCAGCAGCGCGTCTTCCAGCGTCTGCAGCTGTTCTTCCTGCAACGGGCGTTTGCGTTCGAACACCTGTACGTGCAGCGCCTTGCCGTAAAGGTCGATGGCCAGCGGAAACTCCGGCATGTCGCGGTCGTAGATCCGGTAGGCCTCCAGGTGCTCGCGGCGGGCCCACTTGCCAAGGTGCCTGCGATTCTTGTCGAGGCGGTTGAGCAGGCCCTGGAAGTTCATTGGTCGCGCGCGACTCCCCAGGCCAGTGCGCCCCAGCCGAGCAAAAACGCGGTGCCACCGATCGGGGTGATGGCACCAAGCCAGCGTGCGTCGGTCAGCGCCAGCAGGTAGAGACTACCGCTGAAGATCAGTATTCCGCTGGCGAAGGCCCAGCCGGCCAGGCGCAGCGCGGATTTTTCCCGTGTCTGCATCAGCAGGCCGGTGGCGAGCAAGGCAAGTGAATGCAGGCCCTGGTAATCCACGCCGGTGTTGAACGTCTGCAGCAGGCCCGGGCTGAGTATCTGCTTCAGGCCATGGGCAGCAAACGCCCCCAGGGCAACGGTGAGAAAGCCGCCAACGGCGCCAAACAGCAAAAAAAGACGTGCGCTTGTCATCAATGCAGATCCAGCTTGCCGAGTTCTTCGAGGATGTTGTGCAGCAGCTGTTTGCCGCGCATGTCCATGTTCCTGCCGAGTATCTCGGGGTTACGTTCGCCGTTGATCATGGGGCGGATCGCGCCGGCAATTCGCGCCATGTCACCGCCCGCACGGCTCATTTGTTCAGCCATCTGGCCAATGATCGCCAGGGCCTGCATGTCACCAGTGGCCGCGGCGTGAATCATGCCGGCAAGGCCGGGCGCGGCGAGGGTTGCGTCCGGCTTCTTGTTGGGGTCGGGCAGGGTAGAGGGGTCCTGAAGCCCGCGCAGCACCGCTTCGGCGATAACCCTGTCTTCTTCATCCAGCCCGGCAAAAGCAGAAATATCCCGCTGCCCCGCAGCGATCTGACGCAAGGTATTGGCCAGCGCCTGCCAGCCGTTTTCCTCGGCAGTTGTCAGCAGTTCATCGAATTTTGCGCGCGCATCCGGATTCTGCGCGAATTCGACTACCTGGCAGATGAAGGTAGCATGGGCCTGGAGAATTTGTTGGTCTCTTGATGTGAGCATGCGGGGACCTGGGTTCGTTGTCAGCGCATTTTATCAACAGGAAGAGCGTTTCGTGTGTTTACAACCAAGATTCGCAAGTTGCCTCCAGTCGGCCAAAAGACAGGCGAACAGGGGTAACATAAAAACGAATAAATATTATTAGATCAGAGTGCATTGACTGATGCGTATGGCAAAGTCGTTTGATTTTTTGGGGTCAGCGAAGATCGTGGCGTCTCCCGGTCGGGTGCACCGTTCAACCGAGGAACTGGTGCTGATCGGTCTGGCTGTACTGGCGGTGATCGTGGTTTTACCACTGGCGTTGATTCACCTGAGTGATCAACGCTGGTTACTTGGGTTAATCAATCTGGCTACCGTGCTGCTAGGTGCGGGGATTGCGGCGATCGTATGGGTCACCCGCAAGGTGGCCTTGGGCAGCGTAGCCCTGGCGGCAACATTCATGGGCGGGCTGCTGGGCGCAATGTACACGTCACCAACTCCGGTGGGTATCGTGAATTGGGCCTACCCGGCAATGGCAGGCGTTTATTTCTTCGTGGCGATGCGTTGGGCCGTGGCGATCAACGCTCTCACCCTGTTGGCGATGCTGCCGATGATGGTGCCGTTGCTGGACGTTATCGATACTTACAGGATGATTGCCTCCCTGGTGGCAATGAACCTGGTGGCAGGGGCTTTTGCCTACCGCGTGGTTGCTCAACGGGAGGTGCTGGCGGGCTTGGCTACCCGGGATACCCTGACCGGCGTTGGCAACCGGCGATCGCTGGAGCACAAACTGAAAGAGGTGGTTGCAGCACATGAGCGTCGTGGCGGCCCTGTGTCGCTGATCCTTTTCGACGTGGATCACTTCAAAAAGATCAACGACCAGCTCGGTCATCGGCAAGGTGACGATGTGCTGGTGCAATTGAGCCGAATCATCGGTGACCGTATCCGTCTGACAGATGCGCTGTACCGATTTGGTGGTGACGAATTTGTCTTGGTGCTGACCGATACGGACTGCGAGACGGCGCTGGCGTTCTCCGAGAGCTTACGCGAACTGGTTGAAGGCAGCCTGCCTCGCATCGGTCCGCCGGTCACCATTTCCCTGGGTGTGGCTCAACTACACGAGGGCGAAACTGGTGACGCTTGGTTGCAGCGTGCTGATGTGGCGCTTTATCAGGCGAAAACCGGTGGCCGGAACACCAGCAAGGCCGCATGAAGTGGATCATCTGGATATTGGTGTCCAGCCCGTTTCTACTGGCAGTAGGCGCCCTGGTGCTAAACCGTCCGCCGTTGTTCGATGAACCTGGCTTGCTGCCAAGGCTGAAGACTTACCTTAGCCGAAACGTGGCGTACACGGCCATGGATCATCCCCACCCCGAATTGCGAACACCGGTTTTCGACGTCGAAGAAAACGTGCTGCGCGAGAAAGTCATCGCCTGCATGCATTCGCTGGATTGGCAAAATGTTCGCGACCAGGGTGGCGTAACCCGTGCCGAGGTGGTGACTGCATTGCTGCGTTTCACCGACGACGTCGAAGTGCGCTGGCAACCGGTTTCAGGAGGGTTGGCGTTGCAACTACGTTCTGCTTCGCGTGTAGGAAAAGCTGACCTGGCCGCCAACCAGCGCCACTTGACACAGTTGCTTGGCTGCCTACGGGCCTCAATCGGCTAAGCTTTCGGCTGCGATTTCCCTGACTTCGTGGTTGTCGTCTTCAAGCAGGGGGTCCAGCCATTTGCGTACCTTGTTGGAATCGATGAGGCCGAGGTAGTAAGCCGCATCCGCGCGTACCTGTGAATCTTCGGCCTCGGTAAGCTGCCCGAGTCCCTCGATTGCGGCATCAAGCTCGCCTTTCTCAGCCAGCGATTCAAACATGGCTCCCACCCCGATGCGCACGCCCATGGGAGTTTCCAGGTTGCCGATCAGGTCGACCAGGGTCTGCATCTGGGACCGGTCGTTGCGCAGTAATGCCAGGGCTTCATCGAGCTTCTGATTCTCCAACAACTCGCCGAAGTATTTCCCCATGCCTTCTTCGGTTGCAGCGCGTTCGGCCCACTCGCGTAACTCGGAAGGCCTGTAGCTGCCTTCCAATACGAAAGGCCCGATGCGTGTCCAGGGCACCGAGCGCGCCCTGCGCTCTGCGGCAGCTTCAGGCCGAACAGCGACATTGATGACAGTGAGCTCGCCAATCAGCCCTTTTTTGCTCAGTTCGGTGAGGCCGGCAAGCACCGCAGGGCAATGTGCGCAGCCGGTGTTGATGAGGATTTCCGCATCGGGGGTTTTATCGTCGGAAGTCATGGTGGGAAAACGGCCTGGTCAGAAAACAGAGCACGTTTTTATCATCGTTGTCGTGCGAAATACCACAACGCAACGGGTTGGCAGCTTTCTGATAAATCATCCGCGGGTATTTTTGCGACCGGGTCATTTCATCCATGCTAGTTTTCAGTAGCGGAGTGCAGCGTCGCCGTGCCGTCACGATCAGTGATTAAAATAGACGCTGTTTCGTCTTAACTCTCATGGAGAATGCCATCATGTTGAAGCGTTATCTCATCCCCGCGTTGGCTCTTGTTCTTGCCGCTGGTCCCGCTGTGGCGAAAGACGACCCGGTAAAAAAGGCCCAGGCCCTACGCCAGGCACCGATGAAACTTATCGCCAACAATTTCGGCTTCATGAATGCCATGGCAAAAGGCAAGATCGATTGGGATGCTCAGGAGTTTGCGAGCCGTGGCCGCGAGTTGGGAGCCATCGGTCAGCTGAACCTGCTGCGTGGCTATCGTGACAACACCTACGAGGGCAAGACCCGCGCCAAGCCGGAAGTCGAAATGGAATTCGAAGAGTTCAGTAACAAGATGCGCGATTTCGAGCAGGCGCTGCGCGAGTTTGGCAGCAAGCCGGATGCCGAGGCGATGAAGGCCGGACTCAAGGACCTGGGCAAGTCGTGCAAGTCCTGCCACAAGAAGTTCAAGTCCAAGGAGTACCAGGGCAACTGAAGGCTCAGAAGTACTGTGCCGTCTCGATCGGCGGTGCAGACTGGAGCAACAGGTAAACCAGCAGGCAACTCAGCAGCAGCACCCACAGGGCGCGCCACAGGGAGACCGGTGGGCTTTTTCCGTTCTCTCCGGGCTTGAAACCGCTGAGCATCGAATTTACCAGCGCGTTTCCCTTGATCTGGTAGTAGGCGATGGCCAGCAGGTGCAAGGCCAGCATCGCCAGCAGCGCATCGAACAAGGCGCCATGCCATGCACCGATGGTATCCGCCCAGCCTTCGGGTAGCAGCGCATGATAGGGAGCCTGGTTACCTTCGTCGTCGGCGTTGAAAAGCCCGCTGATACTTTGCGCGGTGAGAAGTGCCAGGAGGGTGAAAACCGACAGGGCACCCAACGGACTGTGGCCGGGGGTGGAACTGGTACCGTGCCGCAGGTAGGCCATCAGCCTGGCGGGCGTCGGCACAAAGTCGGCGAAGCGCGCGTGAGCCGAACCCACGAAACCCCAGCAGAGACGAAACAGCAGCAGTACCAGCAGGCTGTAGCCGGAGTAAAAGTGCCATTCGATCTCACCCAGTTCATGGCTCAGCCAGGACGCGGCGAATGTGGCGACCAGCAGCCAGTGGAAAACGCGGGTGGGAATGTCCCAGACAGGTATGCGATGCATGATGGAGAGCCCTCTGTACCGTTCGTCATGATCGCAGAAAATCAACCGATATGGCTGCCCGCCATCACGCGAGACAAACGAGTGAGCGCACTTAAGTTGGCGAATTGAAAAATTCTGCCAGCGGTTTCGGTGCGGCGATCGCCAGGCCCTGCGCGTAATCGATGCCGATGTTGCGCAGGGAATCGAGAATCTCCGGGGTTTCAGCGAATTCCGCGATCGTTTGCATATGCATGACGTGTCCTACCTGGTGAATGGAGCGCACCATGGCATGGTCGACCGGGTCGCTGACCATGTCGCGCACGAAATTGCCATCGATTTTCAGGTAGTCCAGTGGCAGGGTTTTCAGGTAACTGAACGATGACATCCCACTGCCGAAATCATCCAACGCGAACTGGCAGCCGCAACGTTTGAGGTCGGTCATGAATGCGATCGCCTTGCTCATGTTGGCGACCGCAGCGGTTTCGGTGATTTCGAAACAGACCTTTTCCGCCGGTATGTCCTGCCCGGCGAGTTGCACCAGAACGAAGTCACGTAGCTTGTCCCAGCCTATGGACTGTCCTGAAAGATTGATAAAGCATGCCTTGATACGGTCAAGTTGTTGGGCGTTCTCGCGCAACCAGTTGAAGACGCTTTCCACTACCCAGAAATCGATCTGGTTCATCAGGTTGTAACGCTCCGCCGCCGGAATGAAGGCGCCCGGGGGGACGAGTTCGTTGCCATCGCGCAGTGACAGCAGAATCTCGATGCTGTCCGGTTCATGGCTTTCGATGTCGGTGGCGATGATGGGCTGGTAACGCAGGCTGAATTCTTCCCGCTCGATCGCTTCGTTGAGACGCGAGACCCATGCCATTTCGTTGCGTCGATGGGCCATGTCCGCATCGGTAGGCGTATACAGGTAGACGCAATTGCGGCCGCTGTCCTTGGCGGCATAACAGGCGGAGTCGGCTGCGCCCATGGCCACGGAGACCGAGTTGATGTCTTCGTTGATTGCCACAACCCCGATACTGCAGCCGACCGCAAAACTTTTGCCGTTCCAGGCGAAACGATACCCTTCGATTTGCTGGCGCAATTTGTCGGCCAGGTTCATCGCCTCCTCGACCGGGCAGCTGTTGAACAATAGGCCGAATTCGTCGCCACCGAGCCTGCCGAGTACATCGCTGGCACGCATGCCCACGTGGATGCGGTTGGCCAGTTGGCGCAACAGTTCGTCACCGGCCTGGTGGCCGCAGGTGTCGTTAACCACTTTGAACTGGTCGAGATCGAGATAGCACAGAACGTGGGTCTGTTTGTGGTTGTGGGTATCTTCGATAGCCCTGGCGACCTCGTTCTCGAATTCCCGTCGATTCAGCAAGCCGGTGAGGCCGTCATGGGTGGCCAGGTAATCCATCTTGCGTGCCAGTATCTGGGCCTCGGTGATGTCATGGAAGATCATCACTGCGCCACTGACGGTGTCATTCTCGAAGATCGGGTTGGCCGAATACTGCACGGCCAGCTCATCGCCGTTACTGGTCATCAGGACGGCTTCGTCTACGCTTTGGCTGGCGGCACGTTGTATGGCCTGGTTCAGTGGGATCGCCTGGCTCTCCTGTGCATCCGGAAACAGAAGTGGCTGGACGTCCTGGCCGATCAGCTCGGAAGACTCGTAGCCAAGCATCCTGGCCGCGGCACGATTGGCGAAGGTACAACGCAGTCCCTGATCCACGCCGAGAATGCCCTCGCTGGTTGATTCCAACAGCAGGGTGTTGCGCTGGTTCAGTTCCTGCAGTGATTGCCGCGTGCTTTCGCGTTCCTGCAACAAGTGGTGCGTGGTGATCGCAAGGGTGGCCTCGATCGCGATGTCGGTGAGGATCTGTTGTGCCTGGTCGTCGTAGTGGCGTGGTTGGTAAGTGGCGCAGAGAATAACGCCCAAGGCGTGCGTCCCGGACAGTAACGGTGTGCCGATGGCTGAGCGAATCCCAAAGGAATCGCGAAAATGTTCTGTCAGGCGGGGATCCTGCCGGCAGTCCTCGATAGACAACGGGCTTTTATTGTTGAAGATCCAGGTTGCCAGCGAAGCCTGCTGCAGTTTCAAGCGGAAGTGGCCGGACTCGGCGTACCCTTCTCCGGTCTGCGCGACGGCGACCAGCTCTGCCTCGTGTGGGTCATGCAGCAACAGGAAGACTTTATCTGCACTGAGTGCCACCTGGCAGCTTTCTAGAATCGGTTCCAGTACAGTGCTGATCGGCGGCGTCCGTTGTTGCCCCAGCAGGTGCGCGTGGATCTTGAGTACCTGGTTGTATGCGTGGATGTTGTTGAGCATGCCGCGGTAGCGCGCGGCGAGGATGCCCATCTCATCTGTAGAGTGTGGAAGCAGGTAAGCGGAACTGCGTTTTGCCCTGACGTCCTGATTCGCTTTCAGCAGGTTTTCCAGAGGATAGTAGGACTGCTGGATGCTGCGAAGGTAGATGAGGGTTCCGGCTATCGCCAGCAGTTCCAGAGCAAACCATAAGATGAAGGTTTCGAACGTGAAGTAACCGGTCCTCGACCAGAAATACTGCACCAGCATGGTATCGACCAGCAGGGGCATCAATGCGCCAAGCAGGAAGATCCTCGTCTTGAGTGAGACGATCGGCCGCTCCAGTGGCACGAGGCCGATGACCTCACCGCACAGGTCCATCATGCGGAAAAAAATCGGCAACCCGACGATAATCGAGACCACGAGAGCCACCAGGTGTATTCGGAACCAGTCGTGTGCGCTAGCGACATAGTCGGTGGCAGCCTCCGCGCTGAGGATGACACTGCCGGGCGCGGTCAGCAGATACAGAAGGAACAGTCCCCAGAAGTGCAATGGAAACTGCCGAATGCGGGCGACGAATTCTTCCTGTTGCGATGCAGAGGGCGCCGGGTTGCACAGATAGCGGTTAAGCGGTTTCTGGAAGCGGTAAAAATAGCCCAGGGCCACCACCAGCCAGACGGCGATGAAGGCCGGCTCCCAGGGGGCAGCCAGTATGCCCAGCACCTGTTGGGTGGAGAGCAGCTGCAGGTAGATCAGGAAACTGAAGCCAACCAGTGGCGGCAGCAGCCAACTGAGCATGACCAGCCCGAGAAAACGGCGAGTAAAGCCATGCGCGCTGAGCGGCGGTTGGTGTGGATGTGTCTGCATGCAACCTTGGAGCGGCTTCCTGACTGGAAGCGTGTACCCGACAAGTGTGGACACACTGAAGAACAAGCTCAAGGGTAAAGGGCGCTGCAGGCTTGCGAATCAGGCACTTCGTGCGTGTGTGTGATGGGAGATGCGCAGACAGTCAACAGTAGCGGGCCCCGTTTGCGGGGCCCGTTTTCCCGACGGCTTAGCTGCGCTCGTCGAGCCAGGCGGAGATCGCCGGGGTAACCTGCGCCTGTGCCTTGCCACTGACGTAGATGCCGATATGGCCGCCGGGGAAGCTCAGCTCGGTGTAGTCCTTGCTGGAGGTCAGGCCATTGAGCGCTCGTGAGGCATCCGGTGGCACCAGGTGGTCCTGCAGGGCGAAGACGTTCAGGACCGGGCAACTGATGTTCTTCAGGTCCAGGGCCCGGTCGCCGATCATCACGCCGCCCTCGAGGAAGCCGTTCTTCTGGTAGAAGTCCTTGATGAACTGACGGAAGGTCTCGCCGGCTTGGTCGGGGCTGTCGAAGATCCACTTTTCCATGCGCAGGAAGTT
>Ga0180435_10000360_pt1 | contig 47357 bp, 45 predicted proteins | sample SS_ome_3_FD_132467 | JGI IMG/M metagenome (GOLD analysis project Ga0180435, IMG submission 132467) | Hypersaline lake sediment archaeal communities from the Salton Sea, California, USA - SS_3_S_1 metaG | ecosystem: Environmental > Aquatic > Non-marine Saline and Alkaline > Hypersaline >... | reverse complement strand
AGTAAGTCCCTACGCATTTTTATATTTTACTACCTGGGAAGTAAATTATTCGTTCAAAGTGGCCAGGAATTCTTCATTATCACTGGTCTCACTGATCCTCTTCAAGATCGTCTCAGTAGCTGAAGCCTGATCCATACCAGCCCCATGAGGAGGATCTGAGACCATCTGATCATACATTCTGCGCATCAACCAGACCCGTGGTGTGAGATCAGGCCCAAGCAGCAGTTCTTCCCGCCGGGTTGAAGATCGTGAAATTTCAATTGCCGGGAACACTCGCCGTTCCTGTAAGGTACGAGAAAGGTGGAGTTCCATATTACCGGTTCCTTTGAATTCCTCATAGACCACATCGTCCATCCTTGATCCTGTATCGACCAGGCAGGTGCCGATGATTGTCAGTGAACCGCCTTCCTCAATATTACGGGCAGCGCCAAAGAAACGTTTGGGTGGATAGAGAGCGGATGGATCAATACCACCAGAGAGCGTTCTTCCCGAAGGAGTGACTACCAGGTTATAGGCCCGGGCAAGACGTGTGATCGAGTCCAGCATAACCACCACATCCATTCCGGATTCAACCAATCTTTTTGCTCTTTCCAATACCATCTCAGCAACGCGCACATGGGAGGAAACCGGTTCATCGAAAGTGGAAGAGATCACTTCAGCGTCCACCGATCGGTCCATGTCTGTGACCTCTTCAGGTCGCTCACCGATCAAAGCCACTATTAAATGTACATTCGGATATTTGCCAGATACAGCATTGGTCATTTCTTTCAAGATCGTTGTCTTTCCTGCTTTAGGCGGAGATACGATCAAGCCACGTTGGCCGCGCCCCACTGGGGTGATCAGATTGATCAGGCGGGTCGAGGTAATATGGGGAGAAGTTTCCAGGTCAAAACGCTCATTAGGAAAAATGGGGATGAGAGAGTGGAAATCAGGACGCCGTTTCGCTTCATTGGGGTCCAGGCCGTTTACGCTTTCTGCTTTTAACAAACCGTAATGTCTTTCAGAATTTCTGGGAGGGCGAACATCACCGATGACGAGGTCTCCACTGCGCAGATCAAAACGCCTGATCTGGGATTGGGAAACGTAAATATCATCCGGTCCAGACTGATAATTGGCGGAACGCAGAAAACCTATACCTTCGCTCATGATCTCAAGGATGCCTCCGCGAACTTCACGGCCGTTCAGCTCGGCGTCAGCGCGTTTGATCTCTAACAATAGTGCTTCTTTCTTTAGCCATTTGGCCCGGTTCACGTTTAACTCTTCGGCAATATTCCGTAATTCAGCCAAGGGTTTAGCAGCAAGCTCTTTAGTTTCCATATTTTTTCTCTCTAGGGATAGCCTTCATAGTAGATAATACAATAAGAATGTAGTTGGATATATCTCCAACAGAATACACCAACTTATGATCGCTAAAGCGGGAATAGGGGATAAACTTGGTTCAATTTGACCTTAATGAGGGGTTTGAACGACTGAATTATAGCACGAACGAACACGGTATGCAATGGATTATTGCTGCAAGAACAGGAGAATTGGAGGCCAGGAGACTCGGCGATCGAGTGAAACTTGATATCAGCAAAGCTGGAAGTTCCCTTTCTCTAAATCCTTTTCCTCCCTGTCACCCAGTCATTCACCCCCCCTGTCTCCCTGTCCTTATCAGAGTGGTATAATTTCTCCCGCAATTGCCAAAACAGATCCAAAGAGAATATCTTATGAAAATGTTATTAGACAAATTAGCCGGTATTGAAAGCCGTTATGAAGAAATCAATCAAAACCTGTTGACAGTCGGTGATGATTACAAGCTGGCTGCAGACCTTGGTAAGGAAAAAGCTGAACTGGATCCTTTTATCGGATCTATCCAACGCTATAAGAAAGCCCTCGAACAATTGGAAGGGGCCAAATCATTGGCTGAAAGTGGTGATCAGGAAATGAAAGAACTGGCTGAAATGGAAATACACAGCCTGACTGAAGAGATTGCAGAACTTGAAGGTAAATTGAAATTGATGCTGGTTCCCCGTGATACGCGCGATGGACGCAATGTCATCCTTGAAATCCGAGCCGGCGCCGGTGGCGATGAAGCAGGGCTTTTTGCAGGCGACCTGTATCGGATGTACAGTCGCTATGCTGAGCGGCAAAATTGGAAAATTGAGCTCATGTCAATGAGTGAGAGTGGTGTGGGTGGATTGAAAGAAGTGACAGCTCTGATCAAAGGTAAAAACGTATTCTCCAAACTAAAATATGAATCCGGTGTACATAGAGTGCAGCGCGTTCCTGAGACAGAGTCACAAGGAAGAGTCCATACATCCACAGCTACCGTGGCAGTACTGGCTGAAGTCGATGACGTGGATGAGATTGATATTTCTGCCAATGAGATTCAAATGGATGTTTACAAAGCGGGTGGACCTGGCGGACAGAGTGTCCAGAAAAACTCCACTGCAATCCGGTTAACCCACAAGCCCACCGGTATTGTGGTCCAATGCCAGGATGAACGCTCCCAGGGACAGAACAGGGCTCGAGCGCTGAGCATCCTCAAAGCTCGGCTATATGAAATTGAAGAAAATAAACGTCAGCAGGAGCAGGACGCTGACCGGAAATCCCAGGTCGGTTCTGGAGATCGTTCAGAGAAGATTCGCACATATAATTTCCCCCAATCAAGGATTACGGATCACCGGATCAATTTTTCAGTGCACCAATTAGCAGCTGTTCTGGATGGTGAGATCGATCCATTCATAGATGAGCTGGCCACTGAGGATGAAGCCAAACGCCTCGCTGAAGCAGGATTTGAAGAATAAAAAATCCCCAAGGAACCATGCTGAAGAATATCCAGGATCAGCTTAAGTCCTATAGTGAATCCCCGTACCTGGATTCATTGGTTTTGTTAAGTCATATCAGCGGCAAGACCAAATCCGAGCTTATCGCTCACCCCTCCCCTGATTTAACAGCTTCCCAGGTCCAGCGCCTGAACACAGCCCTGGAACAGCTCAAGGGGAACATACCCCTGCCCTACGTACTTGGAGAGTGGGAATTTTTTCAACTTCAGTTTAAGATCACACCAGATGTTCTGATCCCCCGCCCAGAAACAGAAGGACTGGTTGAATTGGCCCTCAACTGGCTGCGGGATCACCCCGGGAAGAGATCCTGTCTGGAGATCGGCACCGGATCTGGTTGTATAGCGGTCTCACTCGCAAAATCAATACCCGATCTGCAGGTCATAGCAACTGATATTTCTCCTTCAGCCCTTCAGGTAGCAATAGATAATGCCAACAAGCATGATGTCCTCTCTCAAATCGATTTCCTGGAAAGGGACCTTTTATCAGGGATCAGCAAACCCATCGATCTCCTGATTGCCAATCTTCCTTATATTCCATCGGATAAACTCAGATCTTTACCAGTTTTTCAATCAGAACCTACCCTGGCTTTGGACGGCGGCAAGGATGGGTTACACTATATCAAGGAAGTCCTTAAAGATTCAGGCCAACACATAAATCCCGGCGGTGTGATCTTTCTGGAATTGGATGAGGACTGCGGTATAGCCGCACTCACTCTTGCTAAGGAGATCTGGCCTGGTATCACTATCCACCTGCTCCCGGATCTATCAGGCAAGGATCGCTATTTGACCTTGAAAATCGATGAATAAAGAAACCCGACTACACTCACTGGTCAATCCCAATGCAAAGAAGCTGGCTGCTGCAGTTATTCAGTCTGGCGGAGTAATCGCCTTCCCGACCGACACGGTTTACGGCATCGGTGTTTCAGCTTTTAATAAAAAGGCCATCGACAAGATCTACGATGTGAAGGGACGTTCCCAAATTAAAGCCATCCCCATCCTGGGAAGCGATGTGCAAGATCTGGATGAGATCACTCCACCGCTTTCTTCCCGTATCCGGAAGATCGTTGCCAATTTCTGGCCAGGAGCATTGACCCTTGTCCTTCCTGCTTCATCCAGACTGCCGGAAAATCTCTCCCCCACTCCAACTATCGGGGTTAGAATTCCAGACCTGGACGAGGTTCGCAATCTCCTGAGGTTAACAGGTCCGCTGGCAGCCACTTCGGCAAATTTATCTGGTGAACCAAGCGCCCTTACTGCAGGTGATGTACTTCAGCAGCTCGGTGGCAGGATCGACCTGATCCTAGATGGCGGCCCCGTCTTCGGAGGAGAGGCTTCTACCGTGTTGGATTGCAGCGGGGAAGAACTGAAAATCCTTCGTGAAGGCCCAATCAGCCTGGATGCTATTCTTCGAGTTCTAGATGAAGGGAATTAAGTGGTTGAGTGGGGTGTTCATCCTGGTCCTGATCCTGATCGTAATCATCGCCAATCTGGGCTTGGGGCCTGTATATTTTCCGTTTATCTACAATATTCCCGGGCTGGACAAGGTTGGTCACTTCCTGCTGATGGGCATCTTTTCTTTATTAATAAATCTACTTAATAAATCCAAAAGAGTCAGGATACTGAATTTGAATATACTCGTGGGCAGTCTTTTTGTCGCTATAGTAGCTGCCATGGAAGAGCTTTCTCAAACCTTCCTGGTCTATCGGGCCTTCAGCTGGTTGGATCTGGCGTTCGATCTAGGTGGAATTTTCCTGGGAGGTCAGTTGGCTTCCCGGCTGCAGATCAAATCTGAAAACCCAACAAGATAGTTATAGGTCCCATTCTACTCAAAATCAAACCCAGGCAAGATCAGGACCAGGATGGAAAGTACAATCACTTCTATCTGAATCCATCCATACTCAGCTTGCGGTTCTCATTCGATCCATTATTCTTTCACCAGACAAAATCATTTTCTGGGCGATGGCAGAATACAGCCTGGACAAGAAAGGTTGAGGGTCGCTTAACGACCGCACCAAATGATATTCACCTGCCTGTCGATGCAGCTCCTTCTGCTGTGTCTTAAAATGGTCTAAAGTCGTATCGAACATATTCCCCTCCTCTTATCATTATCGTGCTTAAGGTTCACCAAGACTCTTACGATATAAGTCTACTTTTTTTCCAATTTCTGCCATCGGCCATAAGATGGGATATTTCTCCCAATCAAAAGGTATATATAACCCTGGCCAAACGGAGAGTCCATTAAAAACAAATACATCGCTAGAATTGCGATGCATCTGTCGAATTATCCAGGGTGAGAGGTCGTTATAGGTCCAGGATCAATTCCTCCAATCCTCTTTTTGGAACATGATGTATCTCTTTCTCATCCCGCCAGTATTTGATCCCGCCATCCTGGCCAATATCATCCAGCACTACTCGCTCAGCGGGTTTTCCAAGGGCGATCACCAGCAGGATCTCAAATTGATCCGGGATTACCAGGGCCTTTCTCAAAGCATCCTTCTTTATCGAACCGATCAGGCAAGCGCCCAGTCCAAATTCCGCTGCTCCGAGGGTGATGCTCTGGCTGGCGATGCCAGCATCATACTGAAAACTATTGGCGAGTTCATTATCCCCCAACAGTACAATGTAGCCAGCAGGACGTTCTCCCTCGATCGGACCCTGCCAATCTTTCAAATAACCTGCCCAAGATAACGTTGGGAAAATCAGCTGGTTCTTATCTTCTGTATTTGAAAGAATGAATTTCAATGGCTGCCTATTGGCTCCTGAGGCGGATTGTCGGGCCAGATTGACCAATTTCCTGAGTGTCTTATCCTTAATAATATGTTTTTCCTGAAACCGACGGTAACTGCGGTTTTTTAAGGTCAGTCTGTTCATCCCATTCCAGCTGGTATAGATACCCCCAATCAACGCGACCAATGCTGTTGGGCCAACTACCATTACTGCAGCCAAAAAGAATAATGCATCCAGGAATCCCAATAAATTTGCCAGGATCTGGGACTCATTAATGAGAGAGGCCAGCGCATAGAACATATTATGGAGAACTACACTAACCGGGAAAGCAGCGATCGAGATCATCAGCAGGGTCCAAAAATCTCGCGGTGAAGGCCAATTCCAAACCCATGCTCCAGCCAGGAAGGAGAGCCCGATGTAGAGAGAAATGATTCCAGGCGGATTATCTGCTACCCCGACAATAAAAGCTGTATAGCATGCCAGTGCTCCGGCTGTGATCAGGACCCACTGACCGACCTTGATCTTGATTAAGAAATCTTTTAATCTCGACATCATCCACCTCCAGAGGTTAGCAAATTGATTCTCTCAACCATTAAAAGTGGCGACCAATTACAGATCAGAGATAGCCCAGGTTGGGGCAGCATCCATCTCAAAGCTGTCTCGCTGACCGGCATGGAATCGGTAACAACCCGCACCGGCGATCATGGCTGCGTTATCTGTACACAGGAATAGCGGTGGGATATGAACACTGTATTTCCTCTGCCCCTTGAACTTACCCCTTAACGCCTGATTGGCCGAAACTCCACCTGCTATCAGGATATCCTTCGTGCCAAATTCTTCAGCTGCCCGCAACGTTTTCTGAAATAGAACATCAACCGCTGCTGCCTGAAAGCTGGCTGCCAGATTTTTCTTTGGCAGTTTGCTTTTTTGTTTTTCAAGCTGCTGCACTTTTCGTAAGACTGCGGTCTTCAAGCCGCTGAAGGAAAAATTAAAGCTGTCTTCCAGCCAAGAGCGCGGAAAATCAAAAGCATTTGGATCTCCATCTGTGGCCGCTTCCTGGATCGCCGGCCCTCCTGGATAACCCAACTCAAGCAATCTGGCTACCTTATCAAAAGCTTCTCCAGCAGCATCATCTAGCGTGCCGCCCAACCTTTCGTAAACCAGGTGCTCCTTCATCAATATCAATTCAGTATGTCCCCCTGATACAATCAAAGCCAGCAGCGGGAACTTGGGAGTTTTCTTCTTTTTCTTGCCCTCTTCCTCCAGCCAGGCAGAATACAGATGCCCCTCCAGATGATTGATTCCTAGAAGAGGTAAACCACTTCCGATTGCCAATCCCTTTGCCATATTGATGCCAACTACCAGAGAGCCGGGAAGGCCAGGACCGCGGGTGACTGCTATGCCATCCAGGTCGGATAGTTTTAGATGAGCATCCTTGAGGGCCTGGTCAACGATCGGATAAATAGACAGGATATGCTGCCTGGAAGCGACTTCAGGAAATATACCGCCAAATTGGGCGTGCAGATCCACCTGTGACGCTACTGCGTTGGAAAGGATCTCGCGTCCATTTTCCACAACAGCCGCTGCGGTTTCATCGCAGGAACTCTCAATACCCAGGATGCGAGCCGGCGGGTTATCCAAATCTATCCTCGGGGTTTCCTCTAATTGATTTCCACTCATATATCCACCTGATTAATTCTCTTATTTAAAGGTTTTAGCCCTTCCAATGTTCCATGGGCAAAACCAAATCATAAGTGTACTCTGCCAGTATCTCCATCTTTCCATCTGGCCGAACCCAGACCGTATCTTCCAACCGGCAACCCATGCCTTTATCCGGATAATACAGGCCAGGCTCTATGGTAACTACAGAACCAGCATCCAGTATATCGCTATCAGCGCCCCGTTTGCTGAACCAGGGCCTTTCATGAACATTCAACCCCAATCCATGCCCCAGGCTGTGTACGTAACCGGACTCCAGTTGACTATCCTGGCGGATGGTCCCGTGGCCTTTGGCTTCGAACAGCTCACAGGTACGGTCCTGGAAGCTGACTGCTGGTTCATCCATCATCATCTCTTTCATAATGGCCTGGTAGACTGATTTCACATCATTATAAAGAGCAGTTTCATCCTCCGGGGCATAACCCAGGCACCAGGTTCGCGTGAAATCGAAGAAATATCCTCCACCAGCTTCCTGGGGATAGATATCGAAGATAATCGTCTTTCCTAATTTGATAGCGTCCTCATGGGTTCCGGCACTGTGCGGAACTCCGGCATCCCGCCCCATGGCGAATATGCATCCCAAAGGATTCTCTACACCCAGCTCTGCCAACCAATAATTGATCATGTTATGCATGGCGCCAATTGTCAGCTCTTCACCGTTTTCCCGCAGCAGGATCTCATTTTCGTTTACCTGACAGGACTGCAAATAGGCTGCTGTTTTTCCTACCACCTCAGTTGTGATCTTTCCCATTGCCCGGATGCGCTCAATCTCATGGATATCTTTGGTTGCCCGAGCTTCCAGTAAGAGAGAATCCCCACCCTCACCGATGAACTCGATCTCGGGCAGCAATTTTTCAAGGTATTTCAAGGTGCCCAGGACAGGGCCGATTTCCAGTTTGCCATATACCGATACCCTGCCGCTAGTCAGCCCGATCTCCTCAAACATCAATTTGCGGAGTTTGGCGCTGGCTTCCATCAGGTTTCCCTGGGATTCCTCAATCAGCTTCAACATCCCATATTTTGCTGTGACAATCACCTCAAAACCTGTAGAAGCAGCTTCCTCGCGTTCCATGGAATTGCAGAAAATCATCGGGTCCTTTCCTCTGATCAGAATCAGATCCGCGGAGCTCACATGAGCATTACCAGTGAAATAGGTCATCGAAGGGTTATGCGAAGCATCTCCCATGACCCACAAAGCATCGATATTCTCCCGTTCCATAATTTGGGTGAGATCATTTTTCATATTTACTCCATGCTGTTTGTAATGCATTGATAAAGTCCAGATCCCTATCAGGCAGAACTGTGCGCGGGTCCAGCAATACTCTATCATCCTCAACCCTGGCAACTACAGAAGGTGAGCCATTGCGCAGGATCTCAAGAAGTTGATTGGGATGGTCCACATCGAGGGCGAGGACAGTAGTTGGTAGAGTCTCCCCTGGGAGGGAACCGCCGCCAACCATCGATTGCGCCTCAACCAGATCTCCACCCTTGAGAGCTTTCTTCCACATTTCTGCCCTGGTCTTGATCGATCCCTGGTCAGCAGAGATCATTTGCCAGACAGGTACTCTCACGAGTGCCTCTCCTTTAATATAGTGATCGAGGGTGGCTGAAAGGGCGCTGAGGGCCATCTTATCTGCCCGGATCGCTCTGGCCAGGGGATGGACCTTTAACTGGTCGATTAATTCTTTCTTTCCCAGGATGATCCCTGCCTGCGGGCCACCCAGCAGCTTATCACCTGAAAAACAAACCAGATCGGCTCCGGCAGCCAGTGATTCCTGGACCATCGGTTCGTGTTTCAAGCCGTAGGTGCTGGTATCTAGCAATGCCCCGGATCCCAGATCATCAAAGAACCATAAACCTGCGGCATGAGCGCTTTTAATGATCTCGGCAATCTCGGGCTCGCTGGTAAAACCAACAATAGAATAATTGGATGAGTGCGCTCTCATCACAGCGCTGGTCTCTTCGCTGAAAGCACCTTCATAATCAAAGAGGTGCACTTTATTTGTTGTTCCAACTTCTACAAGTTCAGTTCCCGAATGGCGCAGCACTTCTGGGATGCGGAACCCTCCCCCAATCTCCACAAGCTGGGATCGGGATATGATCACTTTCTTCCCTCTGGTTAAGACTGTCAGGCTTAATAGAACTGCAGAGGCGTTATTATTCACAACCAGTGCAGCTTCAGCACCCAGCAGTTGTTGGAATTGAGATTCAGCATGGATCAGTCTTGAACCCCTCCCCCCTGTCTCCAAACTGAACTCGAGAGTGGAGTATCCTCCGCTGACATCACAAACCGCTTGTAAGGCAGATTTGCTTAAAGGCGCTCTTCCCAAATTCGTATGAATGATCACACCGGAAGCATTGATAACAGGAATCAGGGTTGGTTTCAAACGCTCACGCAGCAGATCTGCGATCATCATCAAGAGGCCAGTGAGGTCAGGAACCACGCTGCCATTTTCCAAGAAATCCTTTCGGACCAGGTCCAGGCAAGACCGGACAGCGTCTACGGTCGCTTGATGTCCATACTCCTCCACCATGGACAATCCCTCTTTTCCGCTTAGGATCTGATCAACAGATGGAATTTGGCTTAAATCATTCATAGAGGGAACCTGAGTAAATCAATAATTAAGACTCGGGATGCCAGGCGCTCCGGTTGCGCAGTCGAATCAGCAGCTCAACCAGGATCAAGCCGATCGCCAGGATCAATGCCAGGCCAAAACTCAACACCTGGCCTTTGTTCAACCATAACAGGATTGCGAAATAAAGGCCGATCATGATACCTTCGCGAATAACTGTCTCATAATTCGCAGGTCCAAATAGCTTTATGATCCGGTTCAAATAGGCGACGATGGGAATAGAGGAGCCTGTGAAGGAAATAATAACAGCCGCATAAAATAACCAGCGGTTCTGCAACTCTGGAACTGTTTGGGTTACGATATAGATCAGCAGGATCAGTCCAGGAATTGCCAGGATCAATGAAATGGGAAGGAAGGTCTTTACTGGAGGGGAACCATTATCATCCATGCTTCAAATTCTAACATAGAGTTACCTTCCCTGAAGGATGCGCGGGTATATGCTACTAACCTCGCGGATCATCCCAAACTCAATTTTTCAAGGTTGTTTTCTTGGGATCATTACACAATCAAAGTCGATCGGATAACGAAAAAAGGCTTGCAGATAGCTGAGATTCAAGTAGATGTGTTTAATTTCGAAAATACCGGAAATGACTTTTCAAGAATATTTTAAGATTAGGAATTCATCCCCTTTTACTACCCCCATCTGTAGGGGTGATAGATTTAACAAGCACCAAATCAAGCGTAATAACACTACTTAAGGACCCGATCAGCCAATACCTGAAAACCAGACCTTTTCCTTAAGATTTCAAACCTTAACAAATTCATTTTATTTAGAGGGCAGGATTGCCCATGTTACCTTCATCCGTTAAAATTAGGCTTGAAGCGTTCCCCCATTTTGGGATTTTTTACATAGAGAATACAGCTTGTCTGGTGCTTGACCAGGCCTTGGTTTATCGGAAGGGGAGAATCCGATAACTTAGTATACTTCTTTCTTGAAGAGGTGAGGAGGACGGGGTTCATGGAAGGAAAGCAAGCTTGGCAAGCTGCCCTTGGCCAATTGCAATTAGAGATGCCAAAAGCGGCTTTTGATACCTGGGTACGAGATGCAGAACTGATCTCTGTAACTGATGGTGAGTTTAAAATTGGCGTTCACAATGCCTACGCCCGCGATTGGCTGGACAGCCGATTAAAAAGCACCATTACCAAGCTGCTGAATGGAAGCATGAACCGTCCTGTTGATGTCACTTTCGTGATCAATAATGGTACGAAAAAAACGCCCTCCCGCGATCAAGCAGAACTGATAGATACTCCCAGGATCGAATCCCCTCAAGTTGAGAACACAGCTCCCCAACGTGTTTCGATCAATTTCCGTTATAACTTCAACAACTTTGTGGTTGGTCCCAGCAATAGATTGGCTCATGCCGCTTCAATGGCTGTTTCTGAAAAACCTGCCCAGACCTACAACCCTCTTTTCCTTTACGGCGGTGTAGGTTTGGGGAAAACGCATTTGCTTCATGCCATTGGAAATATGTGCCAGGTTCAGGGTTTGGAAGTTCTGTATGTCTCTTCCGAAGAGTTCACAAATGACCTGATCATGGCCATCCGCAACCACACAACCCAGGCCTTTCGAGCGAAATACCGCCGGATTGATGTCCTGCTCATCGACGATATCCAGTTCATTGCAGGAAAAGAATCAACCCAGGAAGAGTTCTTCCACACATTTAACACTCTCCATGGCCAGAATAAGCAAATTGTGATGACTTCGGATCGACCGCCAAAAGCCATGGTCACTCTTGAGGAACGCCTCCGCAATCGCTTTGAATGGGGACTAGCCGCTGATATCCAACCACCAGACTTTGAGACCCGGGTAGCAATTCTGCAATCCAAAGCGGATCGGATGGGTTTCGAAATGCCGGATACTATCCTGGAGAATATCGCTCAACGCTTCCAAACCAATATTCGGGAGCTCGAAGGAGCAATGACTCGTTTGAGAGCGTACGCAGATCTCAGGGGTATGGTCCTTGATGAAAAACTGGTTGAGTTCGCCCTGGCTGACCTGATGCCGGAAACTAAAGAGATTGAACCAGAGCAGATCCTCAATACAATCGCTCAGGAATATGGAATTTCTATGGAAGATCTCCTAAGCCACAGCCGCAGCCAGCGGGTGGCATTCCCCAGGCAAGTAGCGATGTATATGCTCCGTGAAGAGAGTGAATTATCACTGCCCAAGATCGGAGAGATCCTGGGAGGACGTGATCATACCACAGTGATGTACGGACACGATAAGATCACGGATCTTCTGGAAAGGGATAAGAATCTCAGGAGAAAGATCGTTAACATCCAGGAGATCCTTTACTCCCCTGTGAACGCAGTAGTATAGCATTCTGAAACTGAGGATGAAGATAAACAAACCTGCTGAAAAATCTCAGCAGGTTTTCGTTTTTTTTAATTCTTATCTTTTTTCCTGGTTTTTATCTTCTGGAGCCAGGCCTTGATCTGCTTTGGCCAGCGCTTCCAGGGGAACTCTACCTTTTCTGGTTCCTCCTCCGGGTCAGGCCAGGGATCGAGATCAAACATCTTCCGAAAAACATACAAACCCAACAATTTGAGAGTTGCCACAACCGGAGCTGCCAGGAATATCCCGACCAACCCCAGCAGCGTGGCCATGACCAGCGCTGCAACGAGCACGGCCGCAGGGTGAATATCCAGTGTCCTACCCAGGAAGCGGGGGGAGATGTAATTATCAAAGATAAAATTGATCACCAGGGCTATACCTAAAGAAAGCGCTGCATACTGCCAGGGCATCAGTCCAAAATAATTACTCGGCTGGAAGAACGTCACCAAGACCAGCACGATAGCCGTCGTCCAGAGCCCGATATAAGGAACAAACACTGCCAGGCCAGCCAATAACGCCAACGCTAAAGAAAAGCGAACACCCAGAATGGAAAACACAACCAGGTAGACAACGAACACCATCATAAAGATGATCATCTGACCCCGGAAAAAAGAGTTCCAGATGTTCTTTAACTGCCTGGTCATGCGGCGGATATCATAATCATAATTTGGAATCCGCTCCAAGGTCAAAGCGTCCACCCGCTGTGATTCCGCCAGGACAAAATAGGCTATCAATAACACAAATACCAGTCTGCCAATTCCTGTGGCCGCGCCGGTAGCAATCGAGCCTACCAGGGAACCTGCCTGGCCAAGGATCGGCTGCAAGATGTCCAGAAGCTGGTTAGCGATATTATTGAGGTCGATAACTTCCGGGAGCCCGTACTGATTCAGGAATACAGAAATATCATTTGCCAGGTTGGGCAAATCGTTAATAAAATCCTGGACCAGGTTGACGAGATCACTCGCCTGCTGAACAATAACCAAACCAGCCCCGGTCAGTGAAGCCAGCAGCAGGATCAAAATTAACAAGAACACCAGTGTTGAGGTCAGGCGCCAAGACATACCTGTCCTCGAAGAAAGGAATTTAACCACTGGCTGGACAAGGTAGGTGATAATGAATGCGAGGATCAGCAAAGTGATGATCGATCGGTAATAGAGAAATATCCCGGCCAGGATAGCCACCAGGGTCAATCCGATCACTAGTTTTGTAGTTGTCCCCCAGGATGGTGAACGTTGGTTTTCGACGGTCATTTATGTAATATCCCTTTTTCCTTAATACCAACCATCAAAACATGGTCTTGGTAATCAGCTTGATAGTTAGAACACCTCAGCCTTCAATTAGGTTCGCAATTACAATGATTCGCTTATTGTCAACTCTATACGGATAACAGGAGATCAAAGTTGCAATGGATTCATCCGTCGATTCAAGAAACTCCACCTGGTGCGGTTCAACTATCAATACATCTTCCACAACATAGGTGTAGCTCTTCCTTTCAGAGAACAGGATTACCAAATCCCCTTCTTCCAGCTGGTCCAGATCCCTGAAGATCTCACCCTGGATATCATTATGGGCAGATAACACCACATTACCAACCTCTCCCGGATTGGCGGAGTAAATAGCATGGCCGACGCCTTTTTTAAGCTGTTCTGGTCCATCTCCCTCTACTACAGGGACATCCTGATTGATCCTGGGAATCTGCAAACGAATAGCGTGATTCGGACCGGGTGTGGGGATGGGGATCTCCCAGTAGGATTGGACGACTGGACGGAGATGTTCCGGAATCTCTTCAATGTTAGGCTGACTTCCGCCCGGGGAATCAGGAGGAGTATGGCCACCCGGAAGGACAACCGCTTTGATCAATGGCGTCGCGGTTAACGTTGGTTGTTCCAGGGCCAGGGCAACCTCTCTGTTCAGCTGCTGCAAGATGTCCAGCCCGTTAAAAAGCACAAATACTAAACCTAAGACAGCCAGGATCTCGATTGCCAGCAGGAAACCATCAACGACACGTTTATTTCGCTTCTTCCCTTCTTCAACAGGATCTGGAGGACTTTCACCGACAGCTGAAGTGGTCCTGATATCTTCCCAGGAGGTTTCTTCTTCATCTGAGACCAGGCGCACAACTCTGCCCGTCTCCCGATAGCGTTCTATGCGCTCGCTTCTGCCTGAGCGCTGTTTTTCGATCAGGAGCCGGCGCAGCTCATTAATTGACAAATCACGGGGATCTTTCTTTTGTGCCACATCAAAATTATAATCGGGGATTTAATACCTGCCAAGTCGGGAGGATTTCTTGCAGGATTCTAATACTTTAAATTTAACCTCCGGGAAAAGATCTAAAAGAAAAAGACAGTATAATATCCAAATTGCCTCACGCAATTAAAAGCAATAGATCGATCGGGAGATTTAATGAAGTATATGTTTGGTGATAAGAAGTTCCTTACTACCATGTTCAGGCTGGCCGCACCGATCATGCTGCAAAATCTTGTGTTCGCATCTTTGAACCTGGTAGATGGCGTGATGATCGGACAGCTTGGAGAAAGCGCTGTCGCTGCCGTGGGAGTTGCCAATCAAATATTCTTCCTCGTCAATCTGCTGCTCTTTGGTATCGGCAGCGGATCAGCGATCTTCGCAGCCCAATATTGGGGCCGAAAAGACATTAAACGGATCAAGAGCGTACTGGGATTAAATCTATTGATGAGCATAAGCGGTGCGCTGATCTTTTCCGTGGCAGCGATCCTTTTCCCGGTTCATGTGATCAGCATTTATTCCAAGGATCCAGCAGTCATTTCACAGGGTAGTATCTATCTTCAGATTGTAGCCTTCAGCTATGGCATATCCGCGATCACTATGAGTTTCGCTTTTGTGCTCAGGAGCACTGAAAATGTAAAACTCCCCTTGCTGACTAGTATCGTGGCATTAAGTTTAAACACTCTGATGAATTACACACTAATTCTCGGTAATTTTGGCATGCCTGCGCTAGGTGTTAAAGGCGCTGCTTATGCCACAATCATTTCCCGCCTGATTGAAGTAGTATTACTGCTGCTGATCATCTACCTCAAAAAACTGCCTATTGCAGGAAAACTGTCTGAACTATTGAATTTTAAAATATTGTCGTTTAAAAAGTTCTTCAAAACAACCCTGCCTGTGATTGCCACAGAAATCGTCTGGTCCTTTGGGATCACTACGTATAATGTAGTTTATGCTCGAATTGGTACAGAATCCATCGCGGCGGTGAATATCGCCGGAACGCTGGACAGGATCATCTTTGTGGTATTCATAGGTCTAGGCAATGCCTGCGCGGTCATGATTGGAAATCTGATCGGCGCTGAAGAAAATGAAACCGCCACCGCGTATGCTAAGAATTTCCTTGCACTGGGGGCGGTTGGAGCGACCACATTAGGTTTGGTCATGGCTTTATTTGCCAGCCCACTGCTTATTTTCTATAACGTTTCAGAGCTTACGATCGAATTCACGATCAAATTGATCGGATTATTGGCCATTTCACTCCCGATCCGGTCCTTAAACCTGATCCTGTTAATTGGAATCCTCCGCGCCGGAGGAGATACAAAAGTGGCCTTTTTCATTGATGCTGGATCCGTTTGGGTTGTTGGTGTACCCATGGCATTTCTTGGCGCTTTCGTTTTCGGATTGCCTATTCACTGGGTTTATCTGATGGTTCTAGCTGATGAAGTGGTCAAACTCGCCCTGGGTTTGTACCGCTTCTTCTCCCAACGCTGGATAAATTATCTCGCTGCTCCAACCCAGGCCTGAGCTTTCCTGTTCCCGGGATATGCTAGAATAAAAAAATAACATCCTAGCTGAAGGAGAAATTATGCCGGACAGGGAAAAACTCCAATCTCTCTCGAAAGAAACCCTTATTGCTATGCTGGAGGACTCGGCAAAGAATTGGCTGGCCCATGACGGACTCTGGTTCCAGGCGGTTGAGCGGCAATATGGCATGGAAAAAGCCATTGAACTTGATACAGAAGCCTGGATTTCTTTTACTCAAATCGAAGCCAAGAGAATCATGCGCCTGCATAGCATTGAGCCTGGAGGTGGTATCCCTGCCCTGCAAAAAGCATTGGAATTCCGACTGTATGCCCGGATCAATGAACAATCCATGATTTCAACCGATGAGAAAAGCCTCCGGTTTGAGATGAATGTATGCAGAGTACAAAGTGCCCGGCAGAGAAAAGGATTGGATGATTTTCCCTGTAAATCTGTTGGGATCGCAGAATACTCCTATTTTGCTCACACGATCGACCCCCGCATCAGGACCACGGTGATCAACTGCCCTCCTGATCCTCACCCGCCAGATTATTTCTGTGCCTGGCAATTCCGATTGGAAGAAGAGGCAATCCCATTCGAAGAGTTGATATAAATCAAAAATCGGAAGTCTCATAGACTTCCGATTTCAATTTCTACGAATAAAAGCATCATTTCACGTGCCAAAAACCCCGCTGCACGGCTACTACATCCTCTGTGGTGATAAATGCGTTTTCATCCACATCTCGAACCAATTTTTCAAAATCTTGGACCTGGCCGCGGCGGACACTGGAGGTAATCACAGAGACCATTCCATCTTTTCCACGGGCCGGAATTTCTGTCACGGCGTATTCATGCTCTCTGAGCACTTCCAGAATAGCTGCCCCCCAGTGCGGGCTGATCACTCGAACTTCTGCAAACCCGATTGCTAATTTATCTTCAATCCACATCCCAACCACATTTCCAGTTGCAAAACCAGCAGCGTAGACGATCACATTGACGATATTATCAATATCGGCTAACACGAACGCGAAGGTTAGGACCCAGATCGCAGAATTGAAGAATCCCAGCATCCAGACCCAGAACTTATTATGGCGCAGGGTCAGGATCACCCGCAGTGTATCCAGGCTTGTAGAAATCACCCTTACGATGAAAATCAAGAGAGCGATCAAAATGGTCTGTGTAGTGAGTTGAAAAGTGAACATGTTTAATTCCTTGCCTACTCTATTTGTTCCGATCCATTAATTCAAAATACAGATCATTGGCGTATGCCTTGACCATTCTCTTCATACTGAATTCAGGGGCAAGTGTTCGGATAGATTCTTTCATTAATCCGATCCATTCAACAGGGATATTTCCAGAAGGGCGATCATAGAATATTGGTATGATCTCTTTTTCAAGAGTATCATAAAGGCTCTCAGCATCCATATCATCCTGGAACTTATGGTCAGAATGGCTGTCGTCCGTACCGATCGCCCAACCGTTTTTGCCATTAAAACCTTCCCTCCACCAGCCATCCAGGATCGAGAAGTTCAAGACCCCATTTACAGCTGCTTTCTGGCCAGAAGTACCTGAAGCTTCATTCGGCCGCCGAGGCGTGTTCAACCAGACATCAACCCCCTGGACCAGATATCTGGCCAAGTTCATATCATAGTCCTCCAGGAATACCAACCTGCCTCCGCATTCCGCCTTTTTCACTTTCCTGTATACTTCCTGGATCAGCAGTTTACCTGGCTGGTCTGCAGGATGAGCTTTTCCAGCAAAGATGATCTGAACAGGCATATTGGGTTGATTGATGATCTTCAACAGACGTTCAAAATCACCCAGGATCAGGTCTGCCCGTTTATAGGTGGCAAAACGCCGGGCAAAACCTATTGTCAGCGCATAGGGGTTCAATAACGCGCCAGACGCTATCACCTGGACCGGATGAACTTCATCACGCCCCCATTGCAACCGGGCCCTCTCGCGCATATATAGCACAAGCTTTCTTTTCAGATGTCGTCGAACGGCCCAGATTTCCTCATCCGGAATATTGGTAATCGCATTCCAGATCTCCGGATCATCGATGTTTTCCATCCAATCTGAACCCAGGTGTCGGCCATACAGGTGACTCATACGACGGGCCAGCCAGGTTCCAGTATGAATACCATTCGTGATATGGGAGATCGGAACCTCATCAGTTTTAAGATCGGGCCAGAGAGAGTTCCACATCTCCCGGGCAACTTCACCATGCAGCTCAGAAACGCCATTGCGTAGATTGGATGTACGCATTGCTAAAACCGGCATACTGAAAGTTTCGCCCCAACTGACATTATGTCGAGCCAGGTCAAAGAACTCATCTCTAGATAAACCCAGCTGCTCCTGCAAACCACCGAAATATTTATCTATCAGCCAATCCGGGAATTCATCGCTGCCTGCCGGAACCGGTGTGTGGGTGGTAAAGACGGTTTTCGCCTGGACGTAATCAATCGCCTCTTCCAGGCTGATGCCCTTTTCTACCTGTTCACGAATTCTCTCGAGGACCAGAAATGCCGAGTGTCCTTCATTCATATGCCATACTGCAGGGGAATGACCCAGTTTTCGGAGAGCCTTTACGCCCCCAATGCCGAGGATGATCTCCTGTGAGATCCTCAAATCCAAGTCACTGCTGTACAATCGTGAGGTCAATTCTCGATCCTCCTGCGAATTCCCATCCACATTGGAGTCCAGGAGATAGAGAGGCACCCGCCCAACCTGGATCTTCCACATTCTCACCAGGACTTCCCTGCCAGCCAGTTCCACTATGACAGTAGTTGGTTTTTCTTCGTCATCCACCAGCGGCAAGACGGGCAGTTCATCAAAATCCAATTTAACATATTGAGCTTCCTGCCAGCCATCTTCGCTAATGATCTGGGTGAAATAGCCCTTGGTATAAAGGAATCCCATAGCCACCAAAGGCAGCCCCAAATCACTTGCTTCTTTCAGATGATCCCCGGAAAGGACCCCCAGGCCTCCAGCATAGATCGGCACTGTTTCATGAAGCCCAAACTCAGTAGAAAAATAAGCTATCACTTCTTTTTCCATATGACCATGTTCAGTCTTATACCAGGTATCCTCGCGTCCCATATACTGATCGAAAGCCTGCATGGATCGATCATAAAATTCTAGAAAATAACTATCATGAGTCACAGCATTCAATTTCGCCCGCTCGACCTTCCTCAGAAATTTGATCGGGTTATGCGATGTCTCTTCCCACAGATCGATATCAATCCGCTGATACAGTCGCTGGACGTCAGGATTCCAGGTCCACCATAGATTGTAGGCAAGCTCACCCAAACGTTCGATCCGTTGAGGGAGACTGAAATTATTCGGGGTTATTTCATGAACATTTTCAAGAGTCAACATATCCTCCTTGTACTCTCGGATTACTTCTTTTCCACCATTAAAACCTCGCTCATTCTACCATTGGAGAGAGATTGCGTAAACTTTAGTTCATTAGTAATTAGGAAAAAAACCAGGCCCTTTGCTCAAGGGCCCGGATAAAAAAATCTAAGTTTTCAGGGTTAACTGATCGAATTTTTATTCCTGCAGGCGTTCCAATCCCCAATTTTTCAGCGTTGCGGGTGGTGGAGATACCTCCCCTGCTTCTCTTCTGACCAGAACCATAGCTCCTTCCGGGCAAGACGGAACGCACAAACCACATCCCACACAGTTACCTGGATCTACTTCGCAAACAACCCCATCTACATTCAAAGCATCAAACTGGCAGTGTTCCAGACAATCCCCACAAGCAATACACAGCTCATCATCCACAACAACCACAAAATCTGCTTTAGCCACGGCAGCGGAATTATTGAACTCAGCCACAGCGCGCAGTATTCCACAGCTGCAGGTACAGCAATTACAGATATAGGAATTCCTGTCCTGGTAATTTCCAGTGGTGTGTACTAATCCAGCTTCCTCAGATTCGCGCAGGATCTGGAGAGCTTCTTCTTTGGTTATGGATCGATCCACTTCGCTGTTATCAAAATATCCTTCTACCGGAGCAAACACCAGGCAATTTTCGAGCGGATGGTCACAGGGATCACCAATCAATTTCTTCTGCACCCGGCAAATACAATCCCTCACACCCCATGCTTTGGCATTCTCGATCAAATTGGAGGCTTTTTCGTAAGGATAGACCTCCATTTCAAAATCAATTGATTCATGAACCGGGATCACTCGATGTACAGCAGATAATCCTTTTCCTGTAATACCGCCTTTGGTCTCCTGGAAGTATTCCTCAAACAGGAGCGCTATTTCCTCGTTCAACCTGGGGAGAAGTTCCTCATAAAAACCGACCACAAATGGCATTAAACCAAAGACAAGCTCAGATTCTCCTTTTGAAAAAAGGATCATCTTTTTCCTGACCATATCCTTCATTGTCCGGCGAGCTTCTTTGGCAGGGACATCAGCAAGAGCTGCTATCTCCGAAGCGGGTTTCTTTACATACTCCATCTCTGCCGCAAGTATGGCTTCTTCTGGAGTAAATATCTTTTCCAACAGCCGGATCTCTATCCCGCTTTCCGTTGCCGGATATCTGTGAGGCATCGTATCCAATTTTTCGGCCAATTTTTTATATGTTCCTGAAGCCATAAGGACTCTCCTTTCATGCAGGGATTTCACCAACAAAAGAATACATCACGGCAGCAATTTTGCTGCCTCCAGGATCAATTCATCCGCCAGGTCTGTTTTGTCCATTAGCGGAAGATCCCTGGCTTTTCCATCCTTCCAGAGCAAAGTGATCTGATTCTTATCTGATCCGATGCCACGATCAGATTTTGAGACATCATTGGCGGCAATCAGGTCCAGATCCTTCTCCTCCAATTTAGTTTTTGCGTTCTCAAGCAGATTTTCAGTTTCCGCTGCAAAACCGATCACTATTGACGGTCCCTCTTTTTGCTTTGCTTTTCTACTGGCTACTTCTTTGAGAATATCCTCGGTTCTCTCCAGCTGGATAGCATTCAATCCACCCTGATTCTTTTTGATCTTGTTTTCAGCTTCCCTGGCAGGTTTGTAATCTGCCACAGCTGCTGCCATGATCAACATATCCGCATTCGTCGTATCGGTTATTACAGCCTTAGACATTTCGCTGGCAGTTCTGATCTGGACTACTCTGGCTCCAACAGGTTCTGCCAAAGCTACCGGAGCAGTGATCAAAACAACCTCAGCTCCCTGGTCTAGAGCAGACTGGGCAATTGCATAACCTTGTTTTCCGGAAGACCTGTTACCGATAACACGGACTGGGTCAATTGGTTCCTGCGTTCCACCTGCGGTTATCACAATTTTTTTACCCTTCAACACCCCTTCTCTTCCGAGCCAACAACGTAGATACCCCAGAAGCTGGCCAGGTTCCAGCATGCGGCCCTTGCCTGACAGACCCGAAGCCAGGTGTCCAGCTGCTGGCCCCCAGATCTCCACTCCCCGGGATTTTAATATTTTTAGATTCTCCTGGGTAGAAGGGTTGCTGAACATGCCTCCATCCATTGCTGGTGCTATCAATAGAGGGGTCCGAGACGCCAGAGCTGTCAGTGACAGCAAATTATCTGCCATTCCTTGGGCGATCTTTGCAATAGTGTTTGCTGTTGCTGGCGCTATTAATAAGGCATCGTTCTTCTCACCTAATTCAATATGCAAGACATGGTCGTCTACTTTCCACAGGTCTTCATCTACATAAGCCTTTCGCCCGGTAACCGAAGAGAAAGTAACCGGGGAAACCAGTTTTCCAGCTGCTTCTGTCAGAATTACATCTACCAACGCTCCGGCTTTGGTCAATGCAGAAGCTAAGGTAACTGATTTGTAGGCAGCGATAGACCCTGTTACACCCAGGACTATTCTTTTATTGTCCAATATTTTCATAAAACTTCCTTTTTTCCAGCCATAAAATCCCTGGATCAAAGTCCTATTGATTCATATCCCAGATAATTCGCAGGCCATCCAATGTCAGCCAGGGAGCCACAATATCTATCACATCTGTTTCTCTGGCAATGATCTCAGTTAAGCCACCCGTTGCGATTACTTTCATTTCAGGACCTAATTCATCTCTGAACCTCGCCACCATACCTTCAACCAGACCGACATAACCAAAGATCAACCCGGATTGCATGGCGTGTGGCGTATTCCGGCCAACAACCGATGGTGGAGTGTTTAAATCCACTTTAGGCAATTTGGCTGCCCGTTGGAACAGCGCATCTGCGGCAATTCCAATGCCAGGGGCGATCGCACCGCCCAGGTAATCCCCTTCCTTTGAGATGGCGTCAAACGTAGTGCCGGTACCAAAATCCACCACACAGGCCGGCCCCCCATATAGGTGCTGCACCGCAGCGGCATCAACAATGCGATCGGCGCCTACTGAACGGGGAGTTTCATACAAAATCCGCACACCTGTTTTCACACCGGCATCGACAACCAGGGGATCCAGATCAAGATAGCCCTGGCAGGCTTGCAGGAACACTCCTGTCAACCGAGGAACGACTGAAGCCATGCAAACACCTGTGATATCCGCCGCAATCAGATTTTCATGCTTTAAAAGGCCATCGATCTGCAGGCCATATTCATCCGGCATTCGCTGATGATCCGTTGAGACTCTCCAACTGGGACCCAGCTCTTCTCCCCGGTAGACACCGAAAGAAATATTTGTATTGCCAATATCAATGGTCATTAACATAGGATTTCCTTGACTTGATTTTCATCATCAACAAGCACAATCGTGGGCTTCCAATCCTGGAGATCCTCTTCCGCGGCCAGCCCATAGGCCATAGCAATGATTTTATCACCGGGGTGGACCAGTCTGGCTGCAGCGCCATTGATTTGAATCATACCAGAGCCTGCTTCTCCTGAAATGATATAGGTTTCAAATCTAGCTCCGTTGTTCAGGTTCACTACCTGAACCAGCTCAAATTCCGCCATTTTCGCTTTATCGAGTAAATGACTATCAATGGTAATACTACCTTCATATTCCAGATTAGAATCAGTAACGGTTGCCCGGTGGATTTTGGACCTCAATAAATTTCTAAACATTCTTCACTTTCCCAGAATAATATTATCGATCAATCTTGTCCCCCCGACAAATACAGCCAGGGAGACCAGGCCAGCCTGGATTTCACCTTCAAGTTCTTCCAGGTTTTCCGGATCCGCGCAGGATACATATTGAAGTTGGGCCAATTCTTCCTGCTCCACTTCATCTCTGACGATCTTCTTCAGGGCTTCAGCGCGCCTTTCACCGTTCTGGTAGGCGTCGCGGGCCAGGCCCAATCCCCGCGACAGGCTTCTAGCCGCCACTCTTTCATCTTGGTCAAGATAGATATTCCGGCTGGACATTGCCACCCCGTCCGGCTCACGGACAATTGGACAGACAATGATCTCTATCGGATAATTCAAATCCCGCACCATGCGCTGGATCACAGCCGCCTGCTGTGCATCCTTCTGTCCAAAATATGCTTTTTCTGGACCTACAGCGTTAAAAAGTTTGCTCACCACCGTGGTCACTCCCCTGAAGTGAGTTGGACGATAGGATCCCTCCAGGAGCTTTGTAAGTTGATCAACATCAACCCAGGTCTGGTAACCTTCAGGATACATAACATCCACAGTCGGGATCCAGACCAGATCCACACCTGATTTCTTCAGAAGCTCAAGATCACGATCGATATCCCTGGGATAGTCCTCCAGGTCCTCATCGGGTGCGAACTGGGTAGGATTCGCAAAAATACTGACGACAACAGAGGCGTTGTCTTTTCGGGCTCTCTCAACCAACGAGAGATGGCCAGCATGCAAATATCCCATGGTAGGCACAAAACCCACTGGTCGTTCCAGTACAGATAATTCTTGGTTCAATTCACTCAAAATTACTACAGTTTTCATTTCAGGAAGTCCTCCCTAAACTCTCTCGCGCTTTGATCAAATACATCATAATTTCATTCACCGGGGTCTCGATATTGACCGATCTACCCGCCCGGACCACCGCTCCGCACAGGGCGTCAATTTCTGTTGGTGCACCCCTCCGGATATCTTGAAGCATTGAGGAGATATTATTCGCTGTGGCATACGCTACGGCTTCAGCGGCTGAAACAGGATCTTCATAATTCAGCACGATTCCCAGAGCCCTGGCAACTGCACCCGCTTCCCGGGCTGCCCGCCCCATGATCTGTTTTGAAGAATGATCATCCAATAATTGCCCATTATTTACATTCAGAAGAGCAGTGATCGGGTTGATAGCCACATTAATGATCAATTTACTCCAAACCAACCCGGCCAGATCTTCTACTTCCCGAACTGAAAAACCGGATACTTTTAGGGCCGCGATCAGATGATCCAACCTGGAATGAGCCTGGATAGAAATTATGCCTTCACCACCAGATCGGACGATCCCCGGCCCAATCAGCGTAGCTCCGCAGGTCGTCACTCCCTGGACTGCATGACGATTTCCCAGGATCCTGCTCAGGATCTCAACATTGCCCATTCCATTCTGGAGGGTTAGTACAATTCCATCAGGATCCAATCTTGAGGCCAATTTCTTTGCAGTCCCTTCTGTTTGCCAGGATTTCACCAGGAATAAAGCGAATTTAACCGGGTCCGTATCCGACAAATTCGTCACTCCACGGGCAGGGAATCGTTTCAGGCCTTGATCGTCTTCCATCAAGATCCCGTTTTTTTTCACTGCCTCAATCCCTTCCTGCCAGCTCCCGAACAGGGTGATATTATGATTGGACGCTGCCAGCCTTGCCCCAAACAACAAAGCCATAGCGCCGGATCCTACAATCAAGATATCTGCCATTTTCAGGAGTCTCCAACCTGGCTAAGAAACTTTTCCCATTCCTGATCTGGGATAGAAAAAGAATGTTCTTCACCGGGGAAATCACCACCTTCAACCTCGGTCTTGAATTCCTGCAAAGCATCCTGGATCTCGTGATGGAAATCTTTGTATTCTTTCACGAATTTCGGTGTAAATTTATCAAACATTCCCAGCAGGTCATGAATAACCAGAACCTGCCCATCACATTCTGGGCCTGCGCCAATGCCGATGGTCGGAATGGTCAATTTACCAGATATAAATTCTGCCAGGCGGGAAGGAATAGATTCCAACACGATACCAAAACATCCTGCTTCTTCAAGCGCCAACGCATCATCCAGAATCGCCAGAGCATTGCCAGCTAACTTTCCCTGGGTTTTAAAACCTCCCAGTTGATTGACGCTCTGAGGAGTTAACCCAAGGTGTCCTAACACCGGAATCCCTGCGCCAATAATCGCCTTAACCGTGTCCAATCTTAACCGGCCACCTTCAAGCTTGACAGCATCCATACCTGCTTCCTGGAGGAATCTACCAGCATTGCGCAAAGCTTCCGAAGTACTTACCTGGTATGACATAAAGGGCATGTCTCCAATCAAGAAAGCCCTGGATGCCCCTCTAGCAACAGCCTTGCAGTGATGGAGCATATCTTCCATCGTGACCGGCAGTGTGTTCTCATACCCCAGAACAACCATTCCCAGGGAATCCCCCACCAGGATGGAATCTATACCAGAGATATCCACCGCCCTGGCAGTCAGATAATCATATGCAGTTAACATCGTAATGGGTTTTCCGCGCTCTTTTTTAGCCCGGAAGACAGATGTTGTTACTTTCCTGCTGGAAACGGGAGATGATGACATGGTACCCTCCTTATTGGTAGGGGCCAAATATTCAATAATGCTATTCGACTTTCAATTCTACAGATTAAATCTGGTGCAATTATCTCTTAACTACGCAAGTTAAACAAGGAAATTATCATCCTCAATATGCTGATCACTTTCCGTGATAGCCCTGTTCTTCCAAAAAATCGCCAAACCGCTTATTGCATAAAGCTAATTGCTCATTTGAAAAATAATCTTTATGCCTGCCAACTTTACCCTTCATAAAGTGAGTGAATTTCTTACTCGTTGAATTATTTCCTGGTTTAAGATGCTCAACATAAACCAATGGATCCTCCCCATCAAGGGAGATATCTAGGAACTCAACTAGATTAAGGACTACCTGATCGAAATCTGTCAATAATGTCTCATATCTTATTGAAAGCGTATCTGCAGACTGGATCCACCCTCGTGCAAAGTCAATATAAGGTGTGATAAAGTCAATCGCCTCCTCTACAGTTCTGATCCCCGCGAATACAGTACTGGCTGTTGGATTGCTGATCGCTGCTTGTCCATATTCATAGATAGATAGAGCAGCATCCCTGGGGTCTCTGTAAATAAAAGTAGGTTTGATCAGGCCCGCGGATATCAACATATCAGCTAATGGTTTTCTTCCGGCATGGAGCTTGATTACATATTGCGGTTCAAACAGCAATGGAAAAATCACTGGCAGTAGGCGGTAGGCACTGATCGTCCCGATATTGCAGTTGACTTCTGTAAGAAATCTATTCAAATGATAGTTTTTACGGATCTCACCTGCATTGACCCCGCCGGCAGCTATGACCAGTGTCTGAGCAATATTATGAAACCAACCAGTTCCTGCCCGGGGCATTCCCACTGACAGGATCATCTTTTTATTCATCAATCTCCTTAGATCGTAATTTTGCCTTCTCAACAAGAACGCTCTTCTCCTCTTCGTCCAAGAAAGCAACCTTCAAGGAGTTCTTTTGGGCCTGGGTGATTTGCTGATGTGACAAGCCTGCAGAAGGTGCAGCAAATTCGTATTCATAATTCAGGTCAATGTCGCTGATTCCAGGATCGTCTGTATTGATGGTAGCCAGGATATCCTGCTCGAGGAAGGTCCGCAGTGGATGTTCACTATACTCATTAATGATCCTGGTTTGCAGATTGGAGGTCAGATTGGATTCTATGCCAATTCGATGCTCAGCTAGATATTTCATTAAAAGCGGGTCCTGAGCTGCGCTCACACCATGACCGATCCGCTCTGCACCCAATTCCTCGAGGGCCTGCCAGATACTATCTGGCCCTCCCTCTTCTCCAGCATGGACAGTAATGCGCCAGCCAGCTTCACGTCCTTCTTTAAAGTGGTCCACAAAAAGAGCTCCAGGGTAGTTAACCTCATCCCCGGCAAGATCCAGGGCTGTAATTTGGTCTTTACAGGTGAGCAGGGATTCCAATTCCTCCCAGCATTGATCTGGACCATAAGTCCGGCTGAGAATGCCGATCAGGTTCACGTTGACATCAAAATTTCTGCGTGCCCGGTCAGTTCCTTCAATGATCGCTTCTACCACTCCCACTGGATCAAGCTGGTGTGGTATTGCCATGAAGCTCGGGCTGAATCGCAGTTCAATATAATCAATTCCTTCCAGGAATGCATCTTCGACATTTTCATAAGCGACCCTGCTGCAGGCATCGTAATCCGCCAGCACTCCGATCATATACTCAAACTTTTCAAAAAAAGCCAATACACCTGGGCTGGGTTCTGTGATCTGTACAAACGGCCTTAACGTGACAGGATTATCTGCTGGGAGAGGAATATTGTGTTTTTTTCCGAGATCCAGGATGGTCTCCAGGCGAATACTTCCATCCAGATGACGATGTAAATCAATTAAAGGAAGAGTTTTTTCAATCATGGTTCCAACTCCAGTTCAGTAATAAGGGCATACCTATTTCATTAAAGACCAATTATAATAAACTATGTCCAGATTGAAAAAGGAGATTGATCAATGAAAAAAGCAATGGCTTTCATTTTTGGTGCAGTGCTAGGAGGGGTTCTGGGCGGCATTACAGCCCTGTTACTCGCTCCTTATTCTGGAGAAGAACTGCGGACCGTTATTCAAAAAGAGGTTGATACCATCCAGATCGAGATCAAAGAAGCAGCTCAAAAGAAAAGAGCCGAACTGGAAGAACAGCTGGATGAACTTATTCACCCCCAGGAATCTTAAGTTAGACACTTTATGATCAGCTGATGATCAATCAACTCAATAAAAAAAGACACTCCCCGGTCTTGGGAGTGTCTTATATGTTAATCAGTGCTCAGATCAAACCAGTAATTTGCATTCTGTCTCGTAAAGCGTGTGGTACCCGTAACAACCAGGATCACTGGGTGAAAACCATTTTCTCCTGCTTCAACAGGAATTTCGAGCTCGTTTCCAGCAGGGACAGATAAATATTCGACCCTGGGAACTGAATCCATATGGATCAGCGCTAAACTGTAAGTTTGAGGTAAGCTATTCTCGATCCTGACGAAACCTTCCGCAGTCCACCCCCCATCATCTGATTCAAAATCTGAGAAATAGCCAATCTGAGGAATGGACACGTCATCCAAGAGCAATCCTTCTCCATGAACGGCTGCGTCTGTGATGTATTCAAAGCGAAGCTGAATCACCTCACCGGCATAACTCGAAAGATCAACTGTTTCCTCAATCCAGATGCCGCTGCCGCCGGACAAACCGTTATACCCCCATCCATAACTATTACCTGAAGGATTCTCTGAAGTGCTGGATGGAGTGCGGATGATGCGCCAATTCTTCCCATCCGTCGATACCTCGAGGAAGACATAGTCATAATCCTCTTCCAGGTCATACCAGAGGTGATAATTAAATGTGATATCACCGGTTTGATCTCGAAAATCGAATTCCTGTGTTAACCGCATATCAGAATGATCACCTTTATTGGACCAGAAAGCAAATCTTCCTGAATAGGGATCTTCGGGAAGTACCTGGACGTATTCTTGGCCAGCAAAATTTATCTTAAAAGCATCACCGCAGTTAAGCTTAATATAATCAGCAGCATACTGGTGAACATCACGCTGAAATTCTCCAGTTGAACACTCATCAATCTCTTCTGTTGGGTAAAAATAAGGCGCATCCGGATAGCTGATATATTTGAACCGGTCCGCTACGCTATATTCATTATTAAGCAAGTTTGTCACAACCCAATCCAGGAAGACATCATCTGCACTCACCTGCAAGCCTGTGACAGGGTCCGTGATGCCCAGGTCTACCAATACTTTATCTACACTGGCCAGCCCATTCAATTCATCTGCCACGAGGGCTTTGGTAGCCTCGCTCCCAAAACGATCCATAAAATACGTCACGAACAGGAATGCGTTTCCATAATGTGGAATGGTTGCGTTTGGATCATTGGGCCAATCATTTAACTGAGTGTCCGGATCATCCGCAAAATAATAATCATGGGTTGGGCCTTCCCTGTGTCCAGTCAGCAAGGTTGCCAACTCTGAGAAGCCTTCATTCAACCATGAGGTTTCATTCCTGTCTCGATACCAGTGGATCATATGCTGGAACTCATGGGCTAGAACGCCATAGGTATATCCTTCCCGCAAACCTGCGTTGTCGGCGCTTAGCATAAACGTCTCATGAGCATTAGAATACTCGTGTACATCCGGGTGATATTCATCGATAGAAGCGTAATAACCCGCCAGGTTAAAACCCAAACCGCGGGCATAAATCACATACAGGTGGGGATCTTCATCTACACCGGGGAACCACTCAGAACCAAAGAATTCCCGGTTGGTTGGGTAGATATTGTCCTCAAAATCAGCGGCTAGCTTATCCAGAGCGTTCTGGGAATAATCTACCCCGTTTTCGATCCAGAAGTACAGATGATCAGTAGCTGCCGCCAGGGTGGCCTCGATCTGGAAATTTTCCGCTGTGTCCGTATCTGTAACCCAGAATTGCTGCTGAGTGCCAATCGGGAGGTCAAGGTCAGTGACCGGCAGTGTCAAGGGGATGTTTTCCTTTCCCTCCAAGCGTTGAGCGATATCCACTGGATCGTTGATGGGGATATCCGCATTCAATAGAGTTTCAAGTGTGGATGAGTCACCGGAAAATGGTTGACTGTCTCGGGAAGGTGGAGGAATCACTTCCACTTCCACAGGAGAATTATTGGTAAAATTCCTGCCCTCTCCCCAGCGGTATAAACCAAAAGCTGTGATGCCTACCGCCAAACAGCAGAGACAAACAACAATAATGACAAGTAATACAAGACCGATGATCAGATTTTTATTATTCAGTTTGATCTCTCCCTGTTTGAAATATCTTTTTGACGGAATATCTGGAACGCCGCAGTTGCGAGGCCAAAAATGATCCATGGATTGGGGATCGCGAAAGAATCATAAGAAAAAGTATTCATGAAGAACGCGATCATCCCCAACAAAATCCCGGCTCCCCAATATTTCTGATTTTGATCCTTCGATAACCAGATATACAATCCTTCCCCTGCGATGACAATCAAGAAACTGATATAAGCTGCGGTACCGAACAACCCGATTTCAGCCAGCAATCTGGTGATGTAATTCTTGGTTGTGATAATCGAGGGATTATCCGGGACCAATATCTTCAATACTTCTGGCATATACCCTAACTGTTGGGCAGGAAGGAAATCCTGAAAATAGAAAGTGTAGTTCCCCAAACCAACGCCTAATAGTGGATAAGCCCTGAAAATATTATACGCTGTTTCCCAATATAGGAATCGAGGGCCAAAACCAATATTGCGGATATATCCACTCAGAGATTTTTTTCCCAGGAACTGGATATCTCCTGACGAAGTCCTCCAGTAATCCCACATACTGGATATGTAATTATTCCCCCGGCTTGTAAAATACCCTGCCCCACCAAGTACAACGATAATCAATACCGCCGAGATGAGAGTCTTCACAAATCCAGGAAGGGTCCGGAACCAGCCCAAAATCCTACCCGCAAATCCTGATGATTGCTTGTCCTCCCTGGTAGGGGACTGATTTCTTCTAAAAAAGATGAAACCCGCGCCCAGAACAGCTGCCGCTATCAGGTAGCCAGATCGGGAAAGTGTGAAGACCAGGATCACCCCAAGCCAGGCGAAAAGGATCATTTCAACCGTTAACCATTTTGTGATCCGCTTGAATACTGACCTGTTCCCCAAAACTGCGGAGTAAATCCATGGTAAATACAGGGCTGCCAGCTGGTCAGCAAACCAGGATGGCTCCTGAGTAAGACCCATCACCCTTCCTCTATTCCCACGAGTGATCGTAATATGTCTCTGAATGATCTTCATGATGTTGTACCAGTTGGGTACCAGATCCAAAACATAGATCAGCTGCAGGGACCCCCAAATCAGGGAAATAAGCAGACCGACATATAGCCATTTCAGTGTGAAATCCAGATACTCCTCAGTGATCGGCATTAATGACACTACCATGTAAATCCCTCCCCCTAAGAAGAGAGTAAATAAGGTCCGGATCAAACGGGAAATCACAGTCACTTCACTCATCTCAGATACAACACCGCTGAAGACAGGCAAGAATGAAGAAACCAGCGCCAGTAGAACAAACACAAGGAATGGGAGCCAGACCCGGGGTAATTTCCTTTTCCAGAGAGTTGGCAGGATCAGCAGAATGAGCAGGAGCAATGGGTAGATTAGGAGCGGACGGACACTGACCTTGCTCCCTCCCATCCCCGCGGGAAAATAAGGGAAGTTAGTTACAGGAAGTGAGACAAGAAAGGCAGCCCACAAGACCTTTCTGGATTTTTCCAGAAAATCGCTAATCATTTGCTTTCCCGTTCTTTCTGATCTTGATAACAGCAAAAATGAACCAGGCCAGCAGTCCCAAAATGCCTCCACCCAGAACTACCTCTCCCGACGACCTGATCTGGCTCACCGAAACCTTAGAACTCAGCGGTTGCAGGACCAGGTTGGCCGACAACCCCAGGCTGTCATCAAGAGCTTGATAGTACTCCGGCAGGACCTCCTCGCGATCAGCCTCCAGGATATCCAATTGTTCCTGGGATACCTGCAAATCCTGTTCAGCAAGGATACTGGCATTATCTAACCATATCAAATATTCTGAAACCGGATCTTCCAGCCGGGGAAAATCGCTTACCGGGACTTGCCATAAATCAGGGTTCTTCCTGTGAACCAATATAAGGGCATTGAGCTCCGCTAGCAGTTCATCACTCAGAGGCTGTTTCTGATCCTGAGCAGAAAATACACTCGCCCATTCTGCAGATGAGGTTTGAAAGCTCAACAGTTTTGAAGTCCTCGATTTCAGGATGCCGATCTCATCCGCCAGGGCAAATAACTCAGCATCCAAAGCTGCCGCTGCTTCACTGCTTATTAAAAGCTCATCGATCTTCTGGTAACCTGCCTCCAGCCAGGCTTGGGCCGCTTTTTGGGCTGCTTCTCTGTCAGCCTTGGTAACTTCAAGCTGCCAAAGACCTGTATCAAACCAATATTGATCGAGATCCCTCTTAAACGAGCCAAGATCCTCCGGATTGCCGAGGATATCCAGAGCATTCATTAGCACCTTATCAGAAGCCAGGATAGCGGATACCTGTCTCAATTGCCAATTTTTATAGTCATCCAGATTCAACGGCTCTGATTTTGCCAATGGAATCAGATATTCCATTTCATTGACCCTGGTAACATCTATTCCTACATAGAGGTCAGCGGTCGCTCGATAGGGGGCAGGCAGGATATATGTAAGGCCAAAACCAACCACACCTCCCAGAACAACAAATAGCAGGACGAGATACCATTTATCGATGATTTTCAAAATCTCTTCCTGCAAATTCCAGCTATCCATTGACGTCTCCAAAATATAATCTATTTCAATTGATATCGTTTCATCTTGTACCAATTCCAGGCAGGTCCAAGAACCAAACGCAAGATATATTTTGCCATAAAGGCAGAGAAAATGCTCCCCCCTTCCCTCTTGTGGACCTCCCTCATCTCCGGCCAGCACCGGTCATCAGATACAGTCGTCTTTCCATCCCCATGAATTCTAAAACTGGCCCATAATTCCGGAAAGTATTGAATAGGCGACAATTTAGCGAATCTGACCCACAGATCATAATCCATAGCAAAATAGAACGAGGGATCCAATGGGCCAGACCTAACCCACAGTTCCCGCCTCCAGAATGCTGCTGGCTGCGGGATATATACTCCTCCCCGCATCAAGCGTTTATAATTGGTCTGTTGGGCATTGAATTTGCCAATTTCCCGGCCAGAACTATCAATCAGGTCAGTATCCCCATAAACAAGGCCAATTTCTGGATTGTTCTGCAGGAATTCCACCGCTGAACGGACTGCACCTGGGTGATACAAGTCATCGGAATTCAACCAGGCCATGATCTCACCCCTGCCAAGTGTAAAACCTTTATTGATAGCGTCTGTTTGCCCTTGATCTGGTTCTGAAACCCACCCTGCAAGTCGATCTGCATATTTATTAATGATCTCCACAGATCCATCTGTTGAACCTCCATCTATCACAAAATATTCCAGGGCTGGATAATCCTGATCCAGCACGGATAGAATGGTATCTTCCAGAAAATCCTTCTGGTTATATGATGGAGTCACGATGGACACCAGGGGGTATACTTCCATATTCATCTGGATCATCGTTCTATTCTATTGTGAATGAAGGCCCGGCCAATTTTCCAGAGACTGCCCATCAAGAATGGCCGGCGGCTGTCTGTTCTTAAATCGATAATAGTATTTTCCCACAAATCCCAGTCCCAGACAGGATAGAGCCGAGAACAGGAATCGGTGCCAGTATTCTCGAAGTGATGGCGGCCATATCCTGGCAGCTTTTAAGTAAGTACGGAAAGCCTCTCCCGGTTTACTCCCATCAAGTAGATATCTGGCTATTATCTGGTAAGCTCCTGCCCAAGTTTGATGGTAGTTTTTTCCAATGATTGCAGCCAGATCAGGTTCTTTTTCCGCCCAATCCATGATTCTGATCACTTCAGATCCACTTTCAGCAGCCATTGAAATATTCTTGGCATCCTGATGATAGCGGGAGACAGCCCAGATCTCGGGATGGTGGAGGAATTTTGACTCCCGGGATAGTCGAATCCAAAGCTGATGGTCCAAGAAAAAATGGTAGCTTGAATCCAGATAGCCAACTTTTTTTACAACCGACCGCTTCATAAAAACGGCTGGTTGACAGATGATATTGAACTGGAGAAAATCCGCGGTTCCCCAACTACTGAAACGAAGTTCATTGAGGAAACGGCCGTCAGCATCTGCTGATACAGCATCCCCATAGATCACACCAACATCAGGATTCTCTTGGAATAACTCAACTGCAGAGGAAATTACACCGGGAAGATATAAATCATCTGAATTTATCCAGGCAATAATCTCACCTGTAGCTTTTTTGAAACCCTTATTGATGGCATCTGCCTGCCCCTGATCGGGTTCAGAGACCCACCAGGCGAGTTGATGCTGATATCTTTCAATTACTTCCAAGCTGCCATCTGTCGAATCCCCATCAACAACAATATATTCCAGGTTTGGATAATCCTGTTGAAGAACAGATTGAATTGTGGCTTCTAAATACCGGGCCTGGTTATAGGATGGAGTAATGATCGATACTAAAGGTTTCATCATTTAATCCAACCTCTCCTGCAAATCAAATATTAAAAATCCACCACCTTCAACCAAAACTGGATAATGTTCAGTCAGTTCTTTCCTCAAATCAGGATCTTCGCGGAAGGTTTTCATCCTTGTGATAATAAAGTAATCATAATCATTCATTACCGATTCAAATCTATCCGAATAGGGGTTCTGTTCAGTGATCTTTTCTCCGGGAGGCAATAAGCGTTCCAAATTGGACCAGTTATACAAATTGATCCAACCGTAATAAGCCAGCCGGAACCCGTAATCCTGGCTCAAAGCTATGATCTTATCATCGGGTGAGACATAGTTTGCCACCTTTTGGTAATATCCCGGTTCGTGGCGGAAATCCTTTCTATGATAGGTGTAATAGCCAAGGCCAACCCCCAGGATTACAACAGCAAAAGTCCCTGCCAAAATCAATCCTTTCAGCTTGATCTTTTCCAACATGGGAAATATCCAATTCGCAACAGCGCCAATAGAGATTGCGGCCAGCGGAATCACCGGAAGCAAATAATAACTGTGTGTTGTAACGTAATATGAAACAGCGAAGCCGAAAACCCCAAAGCCCAACCAAGTTCCCACCAGGAACCATCGGTCAATCTTATTTCTGATCAAGATCAATCCCAGGATGGCGGCCGCTATAATGATCTTGTGCCCAACCACCTCATTTGCAGCGCGCAACCAATCCTCATAAAAAGCCAAATCACCCCATAATTGGGGGTTGAATAATCGTCCTTTGAACTGCCCCTTCAAATCTCCTGAGATGAAATAACCATATACATGATAGAGGCATGCAGGCGCAGCAGACAGGGCTCCAATTAACCAGATCTGTAGGTCCTTAAGAAGGTCTCGAAATTTGAATTCTGATAAAACAACTGCAGCCATGCCGAAGAACAAGAAGAATACTGAAGTGGATTTAATCAGGATGGTTACTCCGGCAGCCAGCCCGGCAATCAAGGCCCACTTCCAGGTCTTCTTTGTGATCCACCTGGAAAAACTCATCCATGAGAAGATAATTGCCGTGACCATCATAGGATCAGGCTGGAAAGTCCTGCTGGCCAGCAACCCAAACGGTGTAAATAGGTAAAAGATCAGGGAGATGACCGCGCCATCATCTGATACTATCTCCCTGGTTAGAAAATATAAAAATAATCCACCCAAAGTCCAGAATAGTGATGAGAATATCCGGGCAATCCAGACATATTCCCCTCCTACAATCAAATACACAATAGCATTCAGAGTTTCAAAGATCTCCGGTTCCAATTTTTCCTGGCTGTTCCTTTCAGACAGCGCAACTGTTCGTTCCCAATCAGGGACATCGTTGGCCGCACCATAATAAATACCTCGGGCAATGATGGCAGACCTCAACTGTCGCGTTGAGGCATAATCCAGGGGTGGATCAGTCAGATCATATAAACGAGTGGCAAAACCACATACCAGGATCACAACCAGAATGGTGATCTGCCAGAATTTTGTAGGCCCGAAAATAGGACTTTTTGATTCGCTATTCATAATAAAGGGGCTCCTAGGAAAACAAACTGCTGTAATCCACCTTGGGGAATACCTGCAATTTACCGCCTATAGTTGCATCAAAAACATGTCGACCGGCAGCAAGATAATTCTGATACGCCAACCGGTAAGAGATTTCAGATGTATCAAGATCAGGAAGCTGCCACCGAAAACCCTTCCCAAAATATTCCGGGCTAAAATGATTGGGGTCGTCTCCGCTGGAGACTATGGTTTGGTTGGCTTTACCTTTAGTATCGAAGCTATGATCGACACCGATCAGATAAACCTCGCTGAAACCCATGCAAAAAGCAAGCTGCAAACATACATATGTAACCGTCGCCCCTTCCCAAAATCTATTATTGATCTGCTTGTTAAATTTAGGTCCGGTATAAGTTGTATACAGGAAATGAGAATTGATATCTGGTTGGCTTTCTGGAAAAAGTAACTCCTTTGAACGCCAGGAAAAGAATTTTGGCATGCTCAAATCCCTGAAATCTTCATGGCTCTGTTCAATTACTAGGTCATTGACAGAAACCAGGAAACTGGTCTGAAATCCCCGCTCCTCAAATGCCAGGTAGATTCGATTCATCCCAAAAGTATATTCATCTTTCAACAATGAAAGATCGGTATGCTTCAAACTGGGCCCATTTCCGATCACAAAACAGCGCTTTCCACTATGCATATTCTGGTATTCTTTCAGCCGCTGGTTTGATTCACGCCGCCAGGGATGGAAAACCATACCGGGCAGGTCTGCTATTCGGACCAGGCCATCCCTACCGGAGCGCAAAGCTCCAAACAAGGTGGGGGATATTTCTTTCAATTTAGATTTTATTGAATCCATTAATTATTCGGTACTCAACCTGGCTGTCGCACCGCCATCTATCACCAAAGGTTGTCCAGTGATAAAGGATGATTCATCCTGATCAGCAAGGAAGTAAATAGCCCTGGCGATCTCTTCCGGTTTACCGATCTTTCCACTGACAGTCCTGCGGGCAAGATTTTCAAGCCGTTCTGCCGGCGTTCCACTGCCAGCATGATCCCTGTTCAAGCCTGCCTTCAGCATGGGCGTATCAACTGCTCCGGGCAAAACGGAGTTCACTCTGATATTATCAGGAGCCAGCTCAATAGCCAGAGCACGGGTCAGAGCCAGCATACCTCCCTTACTGGCTGCATAAGCTGCGATATCCTTGGAAGTCGCAACCGCATGGACAGATGACACGTTCACGATCGCTCCACCATTTTCCGCTTGTAGGGCAGGGAATAACATCTTTACGCTTAAGAATACGGATCGTAGGTTGGCGTTCAAGACCCGGTCCCATTCCTCAACCGTTGTATCAACAATTGGTTTGGTTATTTGAACGGCCGCGTTGTTCACCAATGCATCCAGATTGGAAGTTCGCTCAGCTAATTTCTTCTGAATTTCCTGCCAATCCTTCTCAAGAGAAACATCTGCCTGGATAAATAACCCATTTTGAGGAAAATCACCATCAAACGGCGCTCGATCGATGCCAAGAACGATCCATCCTTTCTTTGCAAAGAAATTTGCGGTTGCACTGCCAATACCTCCCGCTGCGCCTGTGACAACGATATATCGCTTTTTCATATGATTTCACCTCTTTCATTTTCCTGGTAATCTATACTTAACCCATCCAGTAAGTTCCTAATTGAATTCCAATGTACTTTCTCCCATGCCTGCGGGCTGGAATTGGCATTATGGGGAGCCAGCAGTACTTGGGAAAATTCCCTGAGTGGGCTGTCCTCAGGAAGGGGCTCAATTTCATATACATCCAGAGCCGCTCCGGAAATACTCTTTTCCTGCAAGGCAGTAATTAGGGATTTCTCTTCTACAATAGGACCTCTGGCTGTATTGATCAAAACCGCTTCCGACTTCATTCGGGATAATGCCTCTTTGTTGATCAAATGCCTGCTGGTCGGATTCAGATCACAATTCACACTCACAAAATCTGACCGTGATAATAACTCCTCAAGACCCACCATCTCAAGCCCATATTCATTTACAAATACGGGATCAATTTCCCGAATATCATTTCCAAGGATCTTCATTCCAAATGGGCCTGCTCTTTTCACCAGTGCGCTCCCGATTTTGCCAATGCCAATAATACCCAGAGTACATTCCTTCAAAGCTTTTCCCGGGATTTTCTTCCATACGCCATCCTTCATGGCCCGGTCCATAGCGGGATGCTGTCGTGCGAAAGTCAGCATATAGCCAAATACTGAATCCGCTACTGGATCTGTAAAAGCATCAGGTGTATTCCCCAGCATCACGTTGAATTCTTTGCAAGCCTCTTTATCAATTGAATCTATACCTGTTCCCCACTTGGAGATCACCTTCAATCTGGGAGTAGAGGCTTCGATTACCTTTCTTGTATAACGATCATCTCCACAGATAACTCCATCATATTTATCTGCGTATTCCAATAATTCAACCTCTTCCAGTCGCTCCTCTACTTCAGGAATAATTAACTCGATTCCAAATTTACCAAGAACTGGACCGAAGCGGTCCTGGAACGGGATCATATATGGGGCTGATAATAACACTATAGGCATAAGCTCACTCTTTTGTCTTCATCATTAGAAAATCAACAATTTCAAAATCCATTGGAGTGTCGATATCCCATGCTTCGTCAGCAGAAACCTCATACATATATGGTGAAGTCCCTATACGGTGGCCGTTCTTCTTCAAGCCTTCCTCTGTAAACAAGTATATACAGGAATTCTCTTCATACAATGGCGGTAAGTCCTGAGTTTGAATAAGTTCCCCAGCATTATGGTTGATCGCATTTCCTTCCTGGTCGTATAAACGCGTTTGCAGTCTAGTAACAGAAAATAGGGAATCGAACTCTGATCGTCTTTCCTGAAATACTTGAATGGCTTTAGAGATCGTTCCTGGCATCAGTAATGGATTTGTGCTGTGGGTTTGCAGATAGAGATCTGCACCAATTACAGATATATCATGGGCGATGATCCGGTTCATCGATATCTCGTCTGCCCGCAAATCCTGCGGTCGGTCGATGATATTAACTGAAGGGAAGGTTTCCCTGATACCCTCAGCGATTACCGGGCTGTCCGTGTCTACATAGACTGCATCCAATTCAGGGACATCCTGTAATGATGTAAGAATATGATGGTAGAGCGGCTTCCCAGCCAGAATGCGAAAGTTCTTTTCCGGCACTCGCTGGGAATGGTGTCTCATCGGTACAAGAGCGGCTATCTGGGTCATCGTTTCTTACTCCTCACCAGGATAACTGATGGGTTCAACCGGACGAGATTCCGGGATCTTATCTGTAAGTGAGCCTGGTGGATAATAAAACTGTCTATGCAATTTCTGGTCGACCGTGCCTGAATACCTATATCCCTGCCAGGTGCCGAGATACTGGAGCAAGCGAAACCTCAAAACATCGATGAGCTCCTTCCAGAACACTCCTTCCCTGCGAGCCTGAGCCAGATCATAGATAGATTTTTGGATGAACATGCCTATCATGTTCCGGATAGAAAAGTGACTCTCAGGCAGGATCTGCTTCATGGCTATCGCCTCCCGCCTGTAACGATTATGAACCTGCTTGAACGTTTCATTATGAATATGCACTATCTCGGCTTCTGACACATAGGCTATCGAATATCCCTGGGCTTTAGCCCAACTGCTCCAGGCCAGGTCTTCCAACCCGGTGACCTCTTCATTGTAGGGCTGTTTTTCCCAGAGGGACCTGCGAATGGCCGCATTGGCATTGTGAGTATAGGGCTGACCCTGGTTGGGCTGGCTAATGTCCGGGAAGTATGTCCGAAAAAACTGGTGTTCCGAAAAGTGATTGCTCTCAGCGCCGCGTTGTTTTCCATAACTCACGGCCACACGCTGATCTTCAAATGGTTTCAGCAGCTGATCAAGCCAATCTGGGTAGACAGGATAACAATGGGCGCTGATGATCACGATAAATTGACCTCGCGCTTCCTGGATCCCTCTATTTAAAGATCTACCAAAAGTGAACTCCTTCGAATCAATGTTCACGATCCGGGCATCGTATTTACTGGCAATCTCCAGAGTGGTATCCGTCGAACCGGAATCAACGATCAGGGTTTCCCGATCTTGAATAGTTTGCTGTTCAATACCGGTCAATAACTTCCCGATATGTTTCTCTTCATTGAAAGCACGGATAACGATCGAACAGAGTGGTTTTTTTGTGGGCATTGGTTTATCTATCTTAACAGCTACCAATCCTGATCATTTTCTTCATAACCAAGACGGCTGAGCAAATCTCCTGCTACAGCTTTAAACCGGCGTTTGTTCTCTTCCGTAAAATGTGTTTTCCAGTTTCCTGGCTGGCCTTTCCTAAAAGTCCCTGATTTTTTAGGGTTGTTTGATTGGATGATGGTCTCGATAGCTTCCGATCTGGGTACTGAAAATTCGACTCCAAATCCAGCGATATAGTCCACCAGCTCACCAACTGCCTGTTCTTTGTTCAGGATCAAATCCTCAAACTTCAAGCATAAAACATCGTCTCGTTCAAACCAGCCGAAGTTTTCGGAATATCTTTCCCAAATCGAAGGCAGCTCAAGTCCGGGTAACTCACAACCTTCAATTTCAACATTTAATCTTTCTTCCATGGTTGTTAGAACATTTTTATAGTAATCATGCATGCCATGATCCAAATAGATATCCTTGGCATAAAAAATATGGGAGACAACCACATCCCTTGGGTCCCGGTAAATAAAAACCGATGCCTTACCCGGGCCTGTAATAGCTGACAGGAATGGTTCCCTGCAAGCCGCATATCCGTAGCGGATATCACCAGGGCGCATGCGGTTTATCTCTTTGATGCGCTCAGGTATCTCCAATCGCGTATTCCCCTCAAACCGATTTACTGGAGGAAAACCAGGATCTACAAAAGGACCCACTTTTGTCAGCCCCAATAAGACCTGGATCAATAAGTGAGATCCCGCTTTGGGGATCGCATTCCCAAGAAGCGCTGGAGTTTTTTCCAGAACGTCCTTTCCCCACCGGCGCGCAGCCTGGGCTCTGCGAAGCTCTAAACGGAATAATTTTAACTGCCTTTTAATCTGGTAATAAAGCTTCATGACAAATCATCCTCCAATATAAATGCACTTCCGTCTTTGATACCGTTAACTACACAATCGAGCACTCTGGATTCGCCAGGTAAAAAATCATTACAGGACAGGTTCTTGATTTGCACATAGCCTGGTGTAGAACCCTCGATCAGGTATTCATCAAACGGTAGTGATGCTCTATAGAGCTGGTAATACAAAAACTTTCGAGCATATTCGTAAAACTCTTCCGGGACCTCGATCTTATCAGTATTCAGGAAGGATTCCGCCATTTCTTCATATTCTTTCCGGGAATCCGGATAAAAAACCGTTGGATACTCCGTATAACGCGCTTTTCCTGCACACAGCACACCAGCCCCCAGCAAGGTTGCTTCCAATCCTATGGATGAGTTGTATACCATGGTGAACTTCGAGCGCTGGATCAATTCATATGAACTCAAAGTTTCATCCGGGCCGATCAGCTTTATATTTGGAATCTCCGCCGCACCGTTTGCCTCCGCCCAGCCCATAACACTTTCCTGGCTGCTTTTGCCTTTCCTCATTTCATCCGGATGAGCCCTGATCACGAACAGAGAATCCGAATGCCGAGGTGCAATTTCCAGAACATAATCCAACCAGGCAAACATATCCTTGAATATTGTGTTCGCATGTGCCTGGCTGGTATCGAAAATTACGTTCGTGAATACAGGGATTATTGCTTTGTACTTACTGGCGAATTTTAAGAATTCATCCGGAAGCTGGTCCATCTTCAACCAGAATTTAATCCCGGCCATTCTGAAATCGCCTTTAAATCGTTTCGTCAGGTAATCATCAAGAACCTGGTTTTGCGCAGCGGATAGTTGGAAATCATCCGGGATATCCATTGGGTAGATCGTTGCCTCTCCATCTGTGAAAAAAGCCGAGTAGGGCTGCAAATTCACTTCATGGGTGATAACCCGGATTCCCCGGCCGCGGGAAATCCAGCGGACAACAGCTTCTGGATACTGCAGGCCATTGAACAAAACCACAGTATCAGTTTCAATTTCCTCGATCAATTGGGAAAATTCTTCTGCGATATTATGCGCGGAAAGAATATATTCCGAGAACAAATGGTGCGTGAGATCATCTTCCTGTAGGTTATGTCTGCGCAGGATCCAGCGCAAACTTGTCAGCACAAGGCTGCCCAGGGGGCGGTTCTGGTAGCTGAATGTTTCCAGTTCCTTTACAGTTTTGGTTTTAAGGATATTCCTGAGGTCAGTGTGATCCTGATATTTAAACCAGATCGTTTGAGAGGCTCCCGTGAATAATCGCGTATATTTGATACATCCCTGGCAGGGAGGAGGTGCTTTTGGATCACCCAGCCCGGCTCCCTGGACACATTGACTCATCCCGGACTCACAGGCAAAATGGACCACCTTTCGTCCAGCCAACTGCACACCCCAGCTAGAGATCATTCCAAAGGCAGCGTTGAGGTTCAGTCCCTCTAATCGGGCAGAAGCGTTAAAGAAGATAATTGGTTTACTATTTTCAACCGGAGCAGAATGGGCAGCGACCTTCTGGTTTAACCGCCTGATGCGGTTGAATAGCTGCAGTTTTTGCTTTCCCCTATTGAATAATCTGGATAACTCAGCCATGGTATATCACCTGAAACTCAGGATGTCCTCATCCAAAATTTAATCTTGCTGATAACGTCCACGGATGGGTAGAGTGTCTGTTCGGCGCAGTTTCTGTAAACCCGATTGCTCGCTCTCATAGACTGTTTTCACACCATCTCCCAGAGCTTCTTCTACAACGCGGATGTATTTCACTAATTTTCTCAAACCACCAGGTTCGATAGATGCCGCCTGGTCCGAACCCCACATTGCCCTGTCCAGAGTGACATGGCGCTCGATCAGGGAAGCGCCCAGTGTTACAGCTGCCACAGTTGTTGGCAGTCCTACTTCATGGCCAGAGTATCCAATCGGGCAAGGGTACATCTCCCGTAGAGTCTGGATCATTCTCAGGTTCAACTCTGCCGGGGGGCAGGGATAAGCGCTGGTGCAGTGAGCCAGAATCAAATCATCTGTTCCGACCAACTCAACAGCAGCCTGGATCTGATCCATTTGGGACATGCCAGTGGAGAGAATGATCGGCTTCCCCTGCTGGCGCATTTTCAATAAGAGAGCAGAGTCTGTCAAAGAAGCTGAAGCTACTTTATGAGCTGTCGGTGAAAACTCCTCTAAAAAATCAACCGAGGGCTGATCCCAGGCAGAAGCCTGCCAATCGATCTCTTTCTTCCGGCAGTACTCCACGATCCGGTTGAACTCATCTTTGCCAAATTCAACTTTTTCTCGATATTCTATGTAGCTGATATAACCCCAGGGAGTATCACGCATTACATCCTTCTGGTCATCAGGCACGCATAGTTCCGGGGTTCGTTTTTGAAACTTCACCGCATCACAACCAGCCGCAGCAGAAGCATCGATCAGCTGTTTGGCAATATCAATATCTCCATTATGATTAATGCCAATTTCAGCGATGATATAGACCGGATGGCCATCGCCGACATATCGATTTCCCACTTTCACTTCTCGTTTCATAGTACTATCTCCCAAACAATAATCTGTTCTTAATCTACAGTCCGCCTTTCAACGATCAAATCGCAAATTTCTCGCACTGCTCCGTAACCGCCGTTTTTCCTTAAAATCAGGCTTGCTTGATTTTTAACTTCAGGATGGGCGTCAGCGACTGCCACGGCCAATCCAACTAATGGAAAACAGGGCAGGTCATTAACATCATTTCCCACATACACTACTTCTTCAGCAGGCATCCCTTTTTCCTTGATGATGTTCTGTAATTCCTTTCCTTTTTCATCAATACCTTGATAAACAGGGATATTCAATTTATTACCTCGCGCCTGTACTACAGGATTCTTCTCTTTTGAAAGGATGATCACTTCAACGCCTGATTTCTTCACCCTGGAAATACCCATACCATCCCCTCTATGGGCGGCAACAGATTCATCTCCATGCTGATTTATATAAACACGATCATCAGTCATCACGCCATCAAAGTCCAGCACCAGCAGGGATACTCTTTCAGGTATCACGAAAGGGGATCCTCCGGGCAAGATAATGTCATTTTCAAGGGCAGAGATTCTGGATTCGGCGCTCTCCCAATCAAGGAGGCTATCCAGGTCTACTGAATACCAGGGGTCAATCTGACAGGCAAAGATATTCTCGCCGCTCATAGATCCATCCATAATTATTTTCGCCCGGATGGCATCGATATGGCCGGTTTGCCAAAATGTCACAGGTAATTCCTGGCGCGGCATATTATAAGGCTCAACGAACTTGGTATTCAAAATGGGGTTCATTTGCCCATCATCCTGAACCTGCCACATCTTATAGGGGTTCTGTTTTGAAGGAACAACCCCTCGAACAGAACTTGCCTGGGGATTATCAAGCAAAATCTGCACAGCTTCATCAATCAGAGTTGGTGAACGAAAAGGGCTGGTTGGCCTGAGCTGAACGATCACTTCTGGCTGATAGCCTTCATTTTCTTCTAGGCAGGAGAGAACATGCTGGAAGACCGGTAGATCCCTGGTATCATCCCGGGAAAATTCCTCAGGTCGGATAAAAGGCACATCTGCTCCGTATCTCCTGGCTACAGCGGCGATCTCCTCGTCATCAGTTGACAGAATTGTGCGGGTAACCAGTTTTGAATTCAAACCTGCAGCAATGCTGTAGGCGATCAGGGGGTGTCCCCCAAGATACTTGATATTCTTGCGAGGAATGCCTTTCGACCCTCCCCGGGCAGGGATAATTGCCAAAACTTCTACCATGCTGTCCATCCTCCATCTACGACCAGATTTGTTCCGGTCATATAGCTAGATGCTTCCGAAGCCAGAAAAACAACCGCACCTTTCATCTCATGGGGATATGCCATCCTGCCTAGCACCGTTCGTTGGCCGTAGGCTTGCTTGAAGGCGGGGGCATGGTCCCTTTCCACTCCCCCGGGCGTGAGGGCATTACAGCGGATCTCAGTTCCTTCATAATAGGTAGCAATATACCTGGTCAAGCCAAGCACCCCGGCCTTGCTGACAGTATAGTAGACTGGTTTGTACAGTCGGGGCTCTCCTAGGGATTCATATAAGCGCTGGTCCGGGCCAGATATACCATACGTGGAACAAATATTGATGATCGAACCTCTGCCAGTTTCCTTCATTACTTTGGCAGTGGCCTGGCAGACCAAGAACATACCAGTCAGGTTGACATCCAGGGCTTCTTTCCAGGATTGGAGGGGAAATTCTTCAAATGATGTTACATGAGAGGTGCTGGAATCGCTCTCGAACTTGGGATCCATCGCGGCTGAATTCACCAGGATGTCTATCCCACCATACTTTTCAAGAGCAGAACCCATCAATTCTTCTACAGAGGCTTGGTCTGTTACATCCAGGGCAACTCCAATCGCTTCTCCCCCATTCTTTTTAAGCATTTCTGCAGAATCGGACGCAATCTGCTGATTGATATCAGCTACAACCACATTGGCACCAGCTTCGATGAGGGCTTCTGAGAACTGTTGTCCCAGAAAACCTGCTCCACCTGTGACTATTGCTGTTCTGCCAGTCAGGTCGAATAATTCCTGGATTCCTGTCATTGACCTCTCCCTTTTCAGATTTCCTCTGTCGATTATAAAATCGGCAGAGGAAATTCATTTTCTTCTTAACTCCTTCAGGGTTTTACAGAGTTGAAGCCATCGGGCTTAAGAAAACCTCTTTCTTCCAGGTAATCAATGATTTCCCTGGCACATTCCGTTGGAGTTTTATCTTCAGTGGTTACAGCGATCTCCGGGTTCACAGGTGCTTCATAAGGATCATCAATTCCCGTGAATCCTTTGATCTCACCGCTTCGGGCTTTTGCATACAGGCCTTTAATATCGCGTTCTTCGCAGGTCTCAAGTGGAGTATTCACAAAGACTTCGACGAACTGATCTCTGCCGACCATCTTCCTGGCTTCGTTGCGGGTTTTGCTGTAAGGGCTGATCGCGGCGCAGATCACAGTGCCAGTATGGCGGGAGATCTCGCCAGCAACAAATCCAATTCTCAAGATATTGGTATCGCGGTCCTCTTTGCTGAATCCCAGACCCTTGGACAAATGCGTTCTCACCACATCACCATCCAGGGTGGTCGCTTCCCGGCCGCGTTCCAGCAGCATAGGTGTCAAAGCTTCAGCAATGGTGGATTTTCCGGACCCGCTCAGACCTGTGAACCAGATGCACAAACCCTGTTTATGCAGAGGAGGATAGGAATCTCTGAGGATCTCCGCTGTCTCCTTGCGCGTGAACCAGCTGGGCAGTTCTTTGCCTTTATTGAGATATTCTTCCCTGACCTGAGTACCGGAGATGAATTTTGCTTCAGCGTCATCCGGGGCGTCTTCTTTGGCAACATATTTATCATCTTTAGCGATATACACCAGCTCGTTGAAGAACACTCCTTTCACACCCGTTTCATCCTGGTATTTTTCAACCAATTCCTGTGCGTCATAGGGACCATAGAATGGGTTGCCATTGGAGTCTTTTCCAGGACCGGCATGGTCACGGCCTACAATAAAGTGGTTCACACCGTAGTTGCGGCGAATAATCGCATGCCAGAGAGCTTCCCGCGGTCCAGCCATGCGCATGGCCAGGGGCAGCAGACTCAATACTGTATTGGAATCGTAGTAGTTCTCTACCAGGGCTTTATAAACGCGAACACGCGTGAAATGATCCACATCGCCAGGTTTGGTCAACCCAACAACAGGATGGATCAGCAAGCTTCCACCAACCCGATCGATAGCACGTTTGGTCAGGTCTTCGTGGACCCGGTGCATAGGATTGCGAGTCTGGAAGGCTGTAACGTCTTCGTTTCCGATCTTGGCCAGAATATCGCGTACTTCCTGAGGAGTTTTCCTAATATCCGCGAAATCATGATAAATGGGCAGGTTGATCACCCTGAGCTCGCCTGAAATGCAGAGATCTCCCCACTGTTCCATTTCTGAAACCAGGGGGTGCCGGTGATCGGTTGATCCAAGAACCTGGGTGGCTTCTTCGACTGGATCCCAGCGATATACTTCTTCGATGCGCATCACAGCGATGATATAGTTGCGGGAGTCACGCAGGGTAATCCACTCACCTCGAGCTGGTAGTGATTCTTTATCAATGGTCAATGTGATCGGCATAGGAAACAGGGTGCCGTCAGCCAATCTCATCTCGGACAGAACGCTATTATAGTCATCTTCTCCCATGAATGTATTCAGGGGTGAAAAACCTCCCACAGCCAACAGCTCAAGGTCATGCAGTGAGCGATCGGTTAACTGATGGGAAGGGTACTGGTTAGCTTTTTCCAGCCATTCTTCTCTTTCCCCTTCGCTGACGAGCAAATTCACCAGCTCGCCGCCATAGGGTTCAATGATTTTTCCTTTAGTATTCATATTGCTTAATTTCTCCT